>Ga0207796_1000030_pt1 | contig 61995 bp, 66 predicted proteins | sample Pon1CUnioCityCA_6_FD_187274 | JGI IMG/M metagenome (GOLD analysis project Ga0207796, IMG submission 187274) | Marine sediment microbial community from Union City, CA, USA - Pond 1C Sediment 1 (SPAdes) | ecosystem: Environmental > Aquatic > Marine > Intertidal zone > Salt pond sediment ... | reverse complement strand
GCCGTTGCGCGATCCATGCCTCGTTCAATACCCTGCCTTCCGCGCCACAGGTTGCCTGCGCCAATCACAATGGCGATTTCTACCCCCAGCTCAGAAACGGATTCCAGGTGTTCAGCCAACCCCTCTGCCCGTTCTGGATCAATGCCAAATCCCCCCTCTCCTGATAATGCTTCCCCACCGATCTTGAGCAAAATGCGCTTGTAGGCCAGTTTTTTGTTCATGAGTATTCCTTGAAAGCTGCCGTATTTTGATTCCTATTATAAAAGAAAAAAGCCAACCCGCAGGTTGGCTTGTTTTCTTTAGTCGATGCTTTCGCCTCGCTCCCAGCGCTCAAAGCGCCGGATGACGATATTCTCGCCTATTGAGGCGATCTGTTCATGTAGCAGCTCCCGGACGGTCAGCTCTTCATCGCGGATATAAGCTTGTTCAAGCAGGCAGTTTTCAGCTTTGAATTTTTCAACCATGCCTTCCAGGATCTTTTCAATGATGTTATCTGGTTTGCCCTCTTCTTGATAACGGGCGCGGGCGATTTCCTTTTCGTGTTCGATCACATCATCAGGGATCTGTTCTGCTTTGACCCATTTTGGGGATGCGGCAGCGATTTGCAAGGCGATTTCATGGGCAAAATCCCGGAACTCGTCCGACCGGGCGACAAAATCAGTCTCGCAGTTCACTTCCACCATCACCCCAACCCGTCCGTCACCGTGGGAATATAATTCGATCATGCCCTCCGAGGCATCCCGGTCAGAGCGTTTGGCAGCTTTCGCTAACCCTTTTTGTCTTAAATAATCGACTGCCTTGTCAAAATCGCCTTCCGCATTTTCCAGGGCTTCCCGGACATCTAAGATGCCGGACCCGGTTGCGTCACGTAGTTTTTTTATCAGTTCAACTGAGATTTCCATGGTTATTCAACCTCATCAGATTCTTCGTCTGCTTCTTCAACTTCCTCTACCGCTTCCTCTTCCTCTTCAGCCTCATCTTCTTCTACTTCTTCGACTTCTTCAACTTTTTTTTCTTCAGCTTCCTGGGCGGTTTCTTCTTCTTGCTTCATCTTTGCCAGGGTGGATTCGCCTAACAGATCCTCATCGCTGAGCTGATCCCGAAGTTCTTCAGGCAGCTGAGCTTCAGCCTCTGCCGCTTGCATCTCTGCTTCTTGGTCCTTGCGCAAGTTGATGCCTTCGCTGACGGCCTGGGTAATGATCGAGACGATCAGCTGAATGCCCCGGATGGCATCATCATTGGCTGGGATGACATAGTCAATATTCTTGGGATTGCAGTTGGTATCCACCATAGCGATCACTGGGATCTTGAGCAGGTTAGCTTCATGAACTGGGATTTCTTCCCGGGAAACATCCACTGCGAACAGCAGGTCTGGCAGGCCATCCATATCGCGGATGCCGCCCAGACGGCCTTCCAGTCGTTCAATCTCGCGGGTCATACCCAGGGCTTCTTTTTTGGTGAAGATCTCAAATTCACCCCGATCGCGCATGCCTTCCAGGCGCTCCAGCTCATGGATGCGTTCCCGGATGGTCTGCCAGTTGGTCAGCGTGCCGCCCAGCCAACGGCCGATCACGTAGGGCATGCCCACTTTCTCGGCATTGGTCTTGATGATTTCCTGGGCCTGGCGTTTGGTGCCTACAAAAAGGATCGTGCCGCCGCCGGCGACCGTATCCCGGATCACATCGTAAGCTTCTTCCAACGCTTGCACTGTTTGCTGCAGGTCAATGATGTGAATGTCATTGCGGGCAGCAAAGATGTACGGTTCCATGTAAGGATTCCACTTCTGGGTCCTGTGACCAAAATGGACGCCGCTTTCCAATAGTTCTTTCATCGATACAATAGGCATATTACACTCCTTGCGTTAAGCCTCCGCCTCTGTCATTCCTTCCGGCACCAGAGCCTTGCTCTGGCACGCACCGTAGGGTCGAGAAGCGTGTGTGATACAAAATTTGTCCCGCAAGATTGCGGGATCGAGGCCAGTATATCATGGGGGGGCGTATTCGTCCAGATAATGGAGTTTGGCGCGTGGATAGAATCATGGTGGGATCAATTTACCTGTGTTACCCTACAGGCAGGAATATTCCAGAATAATACCCGTGAGGAGGAAGAATGAGTGAGGAAAATGTACGGCGGGAAGAATTCAATGTCAAGGGTGAAGCATTGGTGGAAAAAGTCAAAGAGCTGGTCCATGAAGGCAATATCCGGCGGGTTTATATCAAAGATCAGGAAGGTAAAACGCTGCTGGATATCCCCCTCACCTTCGGGGTGATCGGAGCGCTGGTGGCTCCCCAACTGGCTGCTCTGGGCGCACTGGCTGCTTTGGTCAGTGATGCGACGATCGTGGTGGAGATTGTGGAGTGAAATCCAGGGCCCCGGCCCCTTTAAGGGACCGGGTCCCTTCCCTTGTCTGGATAATGATTGAGTAGTATACTCTGGATGCAAACTAAATAAACCTTCGGGGCAGGGTGAGCGGAAGCAATTCCCAATCGGCGGTACAGCCCGCGAGCGCCTTAATCGGCGCAGGATCCGGTGCAACTCCGGGGCCGACGGTATAGTCCGGATAGGAGAAGGTCATCAGGGTTCTTTTGGACCTGTTAGCATTTCTGAATGCCCCGAAAGCAAACTGCTTTCGGGATTTTTTTTTCAGAATTACCGTGCTTATCTCCCCTGCCCCGTTTCAAAGGGTAGTTTTTTATTATGGGAAATGGAGCACAAGCGATGAAGCCGTGGGCAGCAAGATTGAAACGGATTGGTTTCCTGATTATCTCCACTCTGGGGGGATTGCTGCTCTGGCAGCTGTTTACAACCTACAGTAAGATTCCCTCCTTTATCTTTCCCAAACCAGCTGAAGTCTGGGCCCGGCTGATCACTGTGATCAATGACGGTTCCCTGCTTTATCACACCTGGGTCACCTTGCAGGAAGTCATCCTCGGCCTGGCGCTTGGGTTAACAGCGGCGATTCTTACTGGCTATTTACTGGCCAAATCCCGCCTGGTAGAACGGGTGCTCTCACCGTATATTGTGGCCAGCCAATCCATCCCCATTGTGGCCATCGCACCCCTGCTGGTGATTTGGCTGGGACCAGGCATCCTTTCCAAAATCCTCACCAGTGCCTTGATTGTCTTCTTCCCGGTGCTGGTGAACACGATTGTTGGTCTCCGGTCTGTGCCCAGTGAGCTTTATGACCTGATGCGATCGCTCCAGGCCAGCCCCTGGCAGCGGATTGTCAAATTAGAGATCCCGGCTGCCCTGCCAGTTTTTCTGGGAGGTTTACGGATCGGGGCCACTCTGGCTGTGATTGGGGCTGTGGTGGGAGAATTTGTGGGGGCAGATAAAGGTTTGGGCTTCCTGGTCAATGTTGGCAGAGGGCTTTATGATACTGCGCTGGTTTTCGTGGCGGTCTTTACTCTGGTGCTGCTGGCCCTGGGATTATACGGAACGGTCGTCTTCTTAGAGAATCATTTGCTGGCTTGGCAGAAAAGGAATGGTGACTAAAGATTTATGGGAGGTTATTAATGAAGAGCATGAAAAGATTTTTCTTGACCCTGCTGGTTGTCCTGCTGCTCAGCTCTTGCGGGGGTCTGACCGGCAGCGAACAAACTTCAGGGGAATTGACTCATATCCGGCTCCCGATGGGCTATATTCCTAATGTGCAGTATGCACCTTTTTATGCCGGTGTTGAGGAAGGGTTCTTCGCTGAAGAAGGTCTAGAAATCGAGTTTGACTATTCTTATGAGACAGATGGCGTGGCTCTTGTAGGTGCCAATGAGCTCCAATTCTCATTGGTTTCCGGTGAACAGGTTCCGATCGCCCGGGCGGAAGGATTGCCCATCGTTTACGTGATGGCCTGGTACGGGCAGTATCCGATTGCTGTGGTAGCCAAATCGGAGCAGAACATTAACTCCCCCGCGGACCTGGCTGGTAAAAGTATCGCACTGCCTGGATTGTTTGGGGCAAATTATGTTGGCTTGCGGGCCTTGATGGGTTATGCGGGGCTGGAGGAAAAAGATGTGATCCTGGAATCAGTGGGGTTCAATCAGGTAGAAGTCCTGGCGGCTGACACCAGTGAAGTCATCGTGGGATACGTGGCCAATGAACCTGTCCAGCTGACAGCGCAAGGATACGATGTGGATCTGCTGCTGGTTTCAGATTACCTGGAATTGGTGTCCAATGGGCTGATCACCAATCAGACTACCCTGGTAGAAGACCCCGAATTGGTTCGCAGGATGGTATCCGCGACGCTGAAAAGCATCCAGTTCGCGGTAGAAAACCCGGATCAAGCCTATCAGCATTGTTTTAAATATATCGAAGGCCTGGAAGACGCCGATCAGGAGGTGCAGATGGAAGTCATGGAATCCTCCCTGGCGCTTTATCAGACCGATCCCTATGGTTACAGCAACCCCCAGGCCTGGGAAAATATGCAGGAAGTGCTGCTTGAGATGGGTTTGATGAAAGAACATATCAACCTCAGCGAAGCGTATACCAATGATTTCATCCAATAATCAACCTCTGCTGGAGGTCAAGGATCTGGGCGTTACTTTTACAGATGAAAAAGGCTCTCTCCAGGCTTTGACCAAGATCAATTTCTCTATCGATTGCGAGCAATTTGTCTGTGTGGTCGGCCCATCAGGAAGTGGGAAAAGCACGTTGATCCGTGTCCTGGCCGGTCTGCTCAGGCCCACCACCGGGGAGGTCACATTGGATGGCATCCCGGTTACGGAACCCCGGCTGGGTGTGGGCATAGTGTTCCAGAAAGCCAACTTGATGCCCTGGCGGTCTGTGCTGAAAAATATCACCCTGCCGCTAGAGATCAATCGAGTTCGACCGGAAGAAGCCGCCAGGCAGGCCAGGGAGCTGATCGATCTGGTTGGTCTGTCTGGTTTTGAGGACTGGCTTCCGCAGGATCTCTCCGGCGGTATGCTGCAGCGGGTAGCGATCGCCAGGAGCTTGATCCATGAGCCAGATCTCTTGTTGTTGGATGAGCCCTTTGGCGCTCTGGATGCTTTGACCCGGGAAAAAATGGGCGCAGAACTTCTTCGGGTTTGGCGGGCCAAGAAAAAAACTGTGATCATGATCACCCATGATATTGCTGAAGCCGTCTATCTGGCGGATAGGGTGCTGGCTATCTCACCTCAGCCGGGCAATATCCGGCTAGACTTAGAGATCCCCCTCAAGCGGCCCCGGCAAGAAGAGGACAGGTTTTCACCTGCCTTTGTAGAGCTCACACACAAACTGCGGCAGGCAATCAAATAAACCGTAAAATAAAGAGGATAAAAAATATTACACAGTTTATATATTTGCGTGTTAATATGGGGTCATATTTTATTGGTTTTCAGGATTGGAGAATGTTATGTCGGATTTTCAGGATTTGGAACCCACGCCTCGAAAACGAACACCTCTGAAATTCATTCTTGGAGGCATCGTGATTATCGGGGGGATTATCTTTCTCATCGTCTCATCCCTCAACGCAAATGTGCAATATTTCTTAACAGTGGATGAAGTAGTCGCTGGTAGCAACGCTGGGGACCTGGATGGCCGCAATATCCGCGTCTCTGGCGCTGTTGTGGGTGACTCTATTGCGTACGATATTGATTCACTGCAGCTGAATTTTGTCATCGCTCACGTACCAGCTGAAAATCAAATACTGGCTGATGAGGGCGGTTTAGCTCAGGCCCTGAATAACGCGGTCAATGATCCCACCCGCTCCCGCTTAGAAGTAATCTATTTTGGCCCTGTGCCAGATTTGCTGCAAAATGAATCCCAGGCAATCCTCACCGGTCAGCTGCTTTCCTCAGGTGTTTTTGAAGCTGATGAGATCTTGCTGAAATGCCCTACAAAATACGAGGGGTCTGTGCCGGAACAGGTAGGAATTCAGGGGGAATAAGAAAACAAAGCAGCAGCTTAGCAATGGAGAATGATTAGATGGTAGCTGAAATTGGTTTTGGGGCGTTATTCATCACTTTGATCTTTGCGGTTTATGGTGTTGGTGCGGCGATTTATGGCGAAAGGAGCCGGAATAAGGCCTGGATACAAAGCGCTCAACAAGCCATGAAATTGGTTTTTCCAATTTTGACGATTTCGATTGGATCCCTGCTCTACTTGTTGGCAAGCGGTCATTTTGAGGTTGTTTACGTTGCAAATGTAACTAGCAGGAGCATGCCTTTATACCTAAAAATGACTGCATTGTGGGGCGGCCAGGCAGGTTCACTTCTTTTCTGGTCCTGGCTCCTGGCGGGATTCATCTCCGCTGTGACTTTGAGAAAATGGGATCGTGACCAGGACTTGCTGCCCTGGGTGATTGTGGTCAATCTGGTCACCCTGATATTTTTCTTGATCCTGAATATCTTTTATGAGAATCCCTTCACCCGTTACTGGCAGGATGCCAGCGGGATCATCACCTCTTTTGGACAACCGCCGGGAGCGCTGCCGATCTTCCCGCGGGATGGGGCAGGATTGAATCCTTACCTTCGTCACCCGGGGATGATTATTCATCCCCCCATGCAGTATCTGGGTTTTGTGGGATTTATCATCCCATTTTCTTTTGCTGTAGCATCTTTGATCACCCGCCGCACAGACGACCGCTGGATCCAGCTATCACGCAGTTGGACTTTGTGGGCCTGGCTTTTCTTATCTCTGGGTTTGATCCTGGGAGCTCGCTGGGCATATGATGTGTTGGGTTGGGGCGGCTATTGGGGTTGGGATCCAGTTGAGAACTCCGCTCTCATGCCCTGGTTAACGGGGACTGCTTATTTACATGCGGTTTTGATCCATGAGAAGCGGGGCATGTTCAAGGAATGGTCGATGGTGTTGATTGTGCTCACCTACCTGTTGGTCATTTTCGGCACTTTCATCACCCGCTCAGGTTTGTTGTCTTCTGTTCACTCCTTTGCGCAGAGTACGATTGGACCGGTCTTCTTGGGTTTTATCGCTTTGACTCTGCTGATCACTGCCTGGCTGCTCAATTCGCGGTGGAAGATTCTCAGATCTCCTCATGTGGTGCAGAACTTATTCTCTCGGGAAGCGCTGATCATTATCAGTGTTGTGCTCTTCTTGGGATTGCTGGTGACTGTTTTCTGGGGTGTGCTATTCCCCATGATCTCTGAATTGGTAACTGGACAGAAAGTCACCGTAGGCCCACCATTTTATGAGCGGGTTGCTGCTCCTATCCTGGGAGGCTTGTTGATCTTGATGGTGATTTGCCCGCTGGCTGTTTGGAGTTATGTGTCCTTTAGGAGTCTTGGGAAGCTGCTCTGGAAACCCTTCCTGGTTTCCTTGATCGGGATTATATTACCGCTTCTGGGAGGTCTGACTCGCTGGCCAGCTGTGATTGCCTTCTGGCTGGTGGCTTTTGTGTTGGCTGTCAATGCTTTTGAATTTGCTCGTCGGATCAGGAAGCGCAGGAAAAAAGCAGGGGAGAGTTTCTGGTCTTCCTTAACCCGGGTATTCCGCCGCAATCAGCGTTCCTACGCTGCGATGATCATCCATGTCGGTGTGGTCTTGATGGCTTTAGGGATTATCGGGATCGAGTTCTTCCAATCGGAAACCCAGGGCACTCTGGCTGAAGGCCAAAGCATCAATCTGGATTCTTATACCATGACATATGAGGATTTGGATATTTTTATCACCGAGGATGCTCGAGAAGTAGCCCGGGCGGTAGTTTCAGTGAACAAGGATGGAGAGCTGCTGGGTGTGATCAATCCTAGAAGAGATTTTTATTTTGAATCCGGTCAACCGGTCACCATCCCAGGTGTTCGCAGTACACTGCTGGATGATTTCTACGTCATCCTGGTAGATTGGAAAGAGGTCACTGCTGATGGTGCCACATTCAAGGTCTACCACAATCCACTTGTTAAGTGGCTCTGGATTGGCGCCTGGGTGTTCATTTTGGGAGTGATAGTAGCAACCTGGCAGCCAAAAAAGACTGCTGCGAGAATCATAAAGTCGGGGTAATTCATGCCTAAGAACAGCAAGGTATTTCTTGGATTTATGGGATTGGCCCTGTTATTGATCTCCTTTTTCCTGCCGGCCCTTGCGCAGGGATCAGGACCGACAGATGACGAGGTGAACGCGATTGCCAGGCAGTTATACTGCCCGGTCTGTGAGAATATCCCCCTTGATGCCTGCGGCACGGTAGCCTGTGAGCAGTGGCGGGGCATTATCCGGGATAAGCTGGCAGAAGGCTGGACAGAGGACCAGATTAAGGAATACTTTGTTGCCCAGTATGGTGATCGAGTGCTTGCAGAGCCTCCTGCCAGCGGATTTAACTGGCTGGCATATCTCATCCCAATTTTGGTATTTGTTGGTGGACTGATTCTCCTGGGTCTTGGATTTCGAAAATGGAAGGAAGAAAAGCCTGTCAGGGCGACTTCCCGTCAGTCGAAAAAAGGTCCCCCTCTCCCCAAAGCCGATGAGGAATATCTGCAGCGGGTTGAACAGGAACTCAAGGAGCGATCGAGGAGTCAAGAATGAAAAAAGTTTTACTTTGGGGCGGTTTGATCTTGTTCCTGGTGGTTCTTGGAGTGGGTTTATACCGCTCTCAGCAAGGACAGGTCAGCGTTGGCCAACCAGCACCTGAGATCGAATTGACTACTTTTGATGGAGAAACATACCTTCTCTCAGACTATCGTGGTAGTGTGGTCGTGATCAATTTCTGGGCCTCCTGGTGTGAATCCTGTAAACCTGAAGCAAAAGACCTTCAAGCTGCCTATCAGCTCTATAAGTCCCGGGGAGACGTGCTGTTCTTGGGTGTAGACTATGTAGACACCGAACCCGAGGCTTTGGCATACCTGGAGGAATTCGGCATCACATATCCCAATGGGCCGGATCTGAGGACAGAGATTTCCCAGGCTTTCCGGATCCGTGGTGTTCCTGAGACTTTTATTATTGATCAGGAAGGTATCATTACTCATCTGCAAATTGGTCCATTTCGCTCACTGGAAGACATATTAGCGACCATCGATCCGCTGCTGGATTAAGGAAACCGGGGTTTACATTATGACATTTGGCTCAACAATTATCGTTTTATTTATTTTCATCCTGGCAGGCATGATCGTCCTGCGCCCTTTTTTGGTCAACAATCCTGACCCTGAGGGAGCTGGATTGGGATTGTATGATTCCTACCTGGCGGAAAAAGAGCGGATTTATGCCTCCATTGAAGAAATGGATTTGAATTTGGAGTTGGACAAGATCTCATCTGAAGAACATGCCAGGGGACGGGAAGAGCTTCTTTATCAGGCGGCCGTGGTGTTGAAAAAACTGGATTCTCACCCATACTCTGCCCGGGTCAAGAAGACTGCGGATGCGCTTGATAGTGACAGTGAGCTCGAGAAGATGATCGCTGAACGGCGCAGGAAAATCCAAGCGTCTCAAACCACAGTTTGTCCTGCTTGCGGTGAATCGGTTGGCAAAGGGGACCAATTCTGCAGTCACTGCGGAGGCCAATTGTGAGAAAAAGCTACCGGGCTTTGGTGATCCTGGCCCTCTTATTTGGTTTCTCTGGTCTATTTTTGAGTGGTTGTGTAAGCCTTTCAGAGGATGTCACTCCCCCACCAGAGACTCCTTTCTCTTCCCCAATCCCCCCAACCGGGGTTGAGTCCACACAACCCGCCCTTGAAACACCTGAAACGGTTTTAGAAGATCCTGGTCCCGCGGAAGATTCCGGGCTGGTCACTGTTGAGGTGATCGATCATACAGGTGGGCTGCTGTTACAAGCGGGTCTGGTTGTCAGGCTAGAAGGGTTTGATGAATTTGATTTGGTTTTTCAAACAACTCAGGATCTGCCACCTTCAGCGGTCATTGAGTTCAGTGATGTCCCGTTACTGGCGGGCAGGGTATTTTTTGCATCTGTTGAATACGGAGGAGCGGTTTATCGTTCAGAGATCATCCAGGCAGTGGAAGATACCCCCCATTTGGACTTGCAAGTCCAGGTCTTTGATACCACAACTGAAACATCTGGCTTGATCATTAACCGTTTGCACCTCCTCTTTGACTTTCCCGCTCCGGACCTGGTCCAGGTCAGTGAAATTTTCATCTTGTCCAACCTGGGATCCGCAACTGTGGTAGCCGACTCCCCTGGGCAGGCGAGTGTTGAATTCTCACTGCCAGAAGGCGCTCAATCCCTGGTCTTTGAGGAAGGTGTTCTTGGTCAGCGATTTCTCCTGACCGATAATGGGTTCGGAGATACGGTCAGCATACCTCCGGGTCAGGGAGTCTATCAGGTTGTGGTTTCTTACACGCTGCCCTACGAACGAAATCGGTTGACCTTTGTGCAAAGAATGGAGTATCAGCTTTCCGCCCATGTGGTGCTGGTTCCAGCAGTTGGTGTGAATGTCAAGAATTCTTCTCTCCAGGATATGGGGGTGCAATCCCTTCCCGAGAGCGAGATCCGGGTGTTTTCTGGGAGTACGATTGCCAGGGGCGAGATGCTGGAATTTAAATTAACTGGGAATCCCTACCAAAGCCAGGAGCCAAATTTATTGGTGGATGGAATTTCTACCTGGATGGTGATTGGACTGGGAATCCTTGGCGCTGGTTTATTAGCTGCCGGTGTCTGGCTTTATATCCAATCCAAGCAGGAGAACCTGAGCGCTGATCAAGAGCAGCTCAGCCATCGAGACAGGGATGAGATCCTGGACTCCATTATCGCCCTGGAGGATCTTTTCCAGGAGGGAGAGATCACAGAGGCTGCCTTCAAAGCAAAACGGAAACAGCTCAAAGCTCAGTTGCGGGGACTATCCGGGAATGAATGATCAACCCCTCATCCAGGTAAACAAACTGGTAAAAAGGTTTGGCCCTCTAACCGTCCTGCGGGAGTTGGATTTTGAGGTTTTCTCAGGTGAGTTTGTGGCCTTATTAGGTCCCAATGGCTCAGGGAAAACTACCCTGCTGCGGATCTTGGGGACCCTTTCCCGACCGACCTCGGGATCGGTTCGAATAGCTTCTTACCAGCTTCCACAAGCCGGAGCAGCCTTGCGGGCTCATCTGGGGGTGGTCTCCCACCAACCTTTGCTGTATGGGGACCTTACCGCTGAGGAAAATTTGACCTTCTACAGCAAATTATATGCGGTTGAGGGGGATAGGATCCGTGAGGTCCTGGATCTGGTTGGTTTGACAAATCGCAAAAATGATTTGGTCAGGACTTTTTCACGGGGGATGCAGCAGCGCTTGACCATTGGACGGGCAATCCTGCATAATCCCCGCATTCTGCTCTTGGATGAACCCCATACTGGATTAGACCAGGAAGCAGGTGAGATCTTGGACAGTGTCCTCCAGGCAGTTGCCTTGGAAGGCCGCACAGTGCTGATGACCTCCCATGACCTGGTGCGAGCAGCCAGCCTGGCGACCCGGGTTGATTTATTGTCCCGGGGAAAAATCGCTGCCAGCGCTCCAACCAGTGAGCTGGCCGCCAGTGACCTGGTTGGTTTTTACCGCCAGGGGCTGCAGGAAGGAGCTGGGGCATGAGAGCGTATTTTCAAGCAGTCGGCGCTGTGATCTGGAAAGATTTCCGGGCTGAGTGGAGAAGCCGGGAGAACCTCTCTGCTATGCTGGTCTTTGCCCTGCTGGTGATCCTAATCTTCAATTTTGCCCTCGAACTCGATCTGCAAGCCAAAGCCTCACTCTCTGCAGGGGTGTTATGGACTACTTTCATATTTGCTGGGACGATTGGCTTGAATCGTTCCCTGGCTGTGGAGAAAGACCGGGGCTGCCTGGATGGCTTGCTGCTGGCCCCGGTTGACCGCAGTGTGATCTATTTTGGGAAAGCTATTGGCAACCTGGTTTTTATGCTCCTGGTGGAAGCCATTGTGCTGCCTGTTTTCAGTTTCTTGTACGGGTTCCCTGTCTTCCACCCCGGCTTTTTAATGGTGATCGTGCTGGGCTCTATTGGATATGCTGCAGTGGGAACACTTTTATCGACCATGGTTGTGCAAGCGCGGACCAGGGATATTCTGCTGCCGATTCTTTTATTTCCTTTGACCCTGCCAGTGATCATCGCTGCGGTCAAAGCAAGCCAGGGTTTTTTCCAGGGATTGCCGCTGGCAGAATTATCTGTCTGGGTAAATATCCTGGTGGCCTATGATGTGATTTTCCTCGCGGTGGCATTCATGGTATTTGATTATGTATTGGAGGAGTGAGTGATGAAGGCTAAGCCTAAAGCCCTGACTGGCCTGGATATCCTTTCGGTTGTGATGATCCTGGTTGCAGCTGGCTTGGTATTTTTCTATGCCCCGGTGGAAGTAATGATGGGTGCAGTCCAGAAGGTGTTTTATTTCCATGTGGCAACGGCCTGGGTAGGTATGCTGGGATTTCTGGTTGCTGCTGTAGCTGGTGTGCTATATTTGCGCCGTAATGAACAACGCTGGGATATCCTCGGCCACTCAGCGGTTGAGATCAGCCTGGTGTTCTTCCTGATCGCGATCATCATGGGATCCATCTGGGCCAGGCCGATCTGGAACACCTGGTGGACCTGGGATCCCCGCCTGACCACTGCCGCGATCGTAGAACTGATCTATGCCGCTTATCTGCTGCTGCGATCCGGGGTGGATGATTCGGAGCGGCGAGCCCGTTTTTCTGCTATTTATGCCATCTTTGGGTTCCTCAGCGTCCCGCTGACTTTTATCTCCATCCGATTGCTGCGAACCATTCATCCAGTGGTGATTGGGGGTGCGGAAGCAGCCAGTCAGGGAGGGTTCAACATGGACGCACCTATGCGGACAGCGTTCTTTTTCAGCCTGGCAGCCTTTTCTGTTTTCTTTGTGGACCTGCTCTGGCATCGGATTCGATTAGGTGAATTAAGTGCTTCCGTGGATTCCTTGCGCGTGAAATCATATCAGGAAGGAAGATAGTCTATGCTGGGTCAATTCTTAACCCCCGATACTGTGGATTACATGGTTGCTGGTTATGTTGTGATAGCCTTGGGGATTGGTTTGTACATCGCCAGTTTGGTGATCCGCACAAGGAAAGCCCTTGAAGCGTATCGTTTGTATGATCAGGATCTTGACCAGGGGTAAAAGATTGCTGCTTTTTTCAGGCAGCGGGGATGTCAAGCGCTACTCCCGGCAGAATTTCCTCAGGTAATAACGTTCTCCCTGGTAAGTAGATGCAGCCAGCTTCTGCTCATCGATCAACCTCTCAATCATCGAGAAATCTTCGCCTGCCTCTTTTAATAACTTGGAGACCGCATTCTGGCGCATGGGGTGAACTGAGGTGATACTCAGTAAGTCGATTTCCAAATCTCCCGTGGAGGAAAACTCATTTCCCTCATAACCGATCAAATATTCCGCGTGGAGCCCACTCTCCAGGAAGATTTGGATGGCGTGATTCAACCGGCTTTCTGAAGGAGGTGAGACATACTCCTCCGCCGGTGGTCGGGTAGGGATGCCCAGATAGGCTGTGGTTGGTCTGATCCCGGACAGGAAACCGGCTATTTTTCTGATATTCTCTTTCCCGTCATTTACATCCTGGACCAGCATGGTTTCTGTAACCAGGGTGCCTTGATACGCGCTGGCAAAGTGCTGGATTCCTTCTTTAATCTGGTCGAGTTGAATTTTCCCATGGGGTCGATTGACGGCTTTCCAAGTGGTTGGTAGTATGGAATCAATTTTCAGGGAAACCCAATCGGCGTGCTTGAGGTCTTCCCTAACCTGGGCGAGATGGATCAGGCTGGCATTGCTGATCACAGCCAGTTTGATCCCCAGTGGTTTGAGGAGCTGCAGCAGCTGCCCCAGGTGGAGATCCAGGGTGGGTTCGCCATCTGGAACGATCGTCAGGTAATCCACGTTTTCCTGATTTGCTGTGAGGGTTTTGACCTTGGCGGCTACTTCTCTGGCCAATTCTTGAGGATCGAAAAATGCCTGCCTTTGCTGAGTCATCCCGATGGCGTTTCCCAGCTGACAGTAAATACAGGCATAGCTGCAGATCTTGGGGGGTATGTTATTGACCCCCAGGCTTCTCCCCAGCCGCCTGGAGGGCACTGGGCCAAAGACTCGTTGATATTCCTGCTCGTGATCTTGGTTTAGTTTCTCAGGCATATTTTTCCCGCATAGATTGATCTGCCAGGATCGGCTCCAGCCATTCCTTTAAGTTAGGGTCCTGAAAAGTCCCCAGCGCAATATGGGTTTCCAGGTAAGAGGGTGGAATGGGATGGGTGCCAACTACCACTTTAACCGGATAGCGGTGTTCCAGAAAATCCACGAAGGTTTCGATATATGGACAGGGTGGATAGCCCACGACCAGGCCGGTGGCCAGATGGATCACCTCAGCACCATTCTTGACCATCTCGTTTCCAGCGTATTCGATGTTGCCGCCCGGGCAGCCGTCGCAGCTGGTGTACCCTGCCAGTTCCAGAATCATATCCCCATAGATGCTGAAAGCCCCTTCCTTTCCACGCAGGGCTCGGAGGCACTTTCCCCCGGCGCAGCGCCGGTAGCGGTCACAGATGATGATGCCAATTTTTTGGGTTGCGGCCATCCTGCCTCCTCGCTTGTTGCTCAAATAGAATATAAATACATGAGCAATCCAAAATTTAGGACAAATGTCCAAAATATTATACACCCTCTGTAAAGGGGATGAAGTGAATTATTTGGAAAGGAAATCTTCCAACCGCTGCAGGGCTTGAGGTAGGTTAACCCTGCCAAAACCGATCCGGAAATGGTTCCCTGTGTGATCATAGATACTGCCTGGCAGCAGCAAAACACTCGTGTCCCTTACCAACCGGTCACAGAAATCATCGATTTTCTCACCCCGCAAGCGCGGAAAAGCGATTGGCCCGGCATCCGGTTTGAACCACTGGAAGCGCTCTCTGTGGTTTCCGAAAAAATCTTCCACGAGGGCCAGGTTGTGGGAGATGATTCCCAGGTTGTGGTTGACCAATTTTTCTCTATGGCGTAAGGCCAGCTCGGCTAAAAACTCACTCGGCGCGCTGTTGCAGATGGTGGTGTAATCTTTGAGTTGGGCGATCTTCTGATAGAGGGTCTGATTCCGGGTGGCAATCCACCCAATTCGCAGACCGGCTAGACCGTAGGTCTTGGAGGTCACCCCTAAGGAAATGCCATTTGAGCCCAGATCGCAAGCTGCGGGGAGGCGGTCCTCTTCTTTGTATTCAGACTCCCGGTAAACTTCGTCTGAAAAGAGCAGGATGTCCCGGGATTGGGCCAGCTCCCAGGTTTCCTGATAGGTCTCGTGGGACATGAGGTAACCGGTTGGATTGTGCGGGGTGTTGATGACAATCACCCTGGTATTGGATTGGATGAGGTCCTTCAGCTCACTGGTGTCCAGTTCCCACCTGTTTTCAGCTCGGGCTTCCCAGCGGGAAACCTGGCAGCCCAGGCTGGCAGCGATCTCAGACAAGGATTGATAGCAGGGCCAGTGGACGATCAAATGGTCCCCTGGTTCCAGGGCTGCCTGCATGAAGAGAAAAATGGCCTCTTCCGCGCCGCTGTGAACCAGCACCTGATCTGGGGCAACGGTGTTGTAGATTCTGCTGATTTCCTCCCGGAGAGAAGGGCTGCCCTGGGATTCAGTGTATCCCAGCCAATGTTCCTGGAAAGCACCCTCGGCTCCCTCCTCCAGTTTGAGCAGGTCCTGGATGGTGAGGGATTCACAATCCGAGCTGCACAGCAGATATTCCGCGGAGAACTCATAGCGAGCAAAATAGCGTTCCAGCTTGAAAGGTTTGATTTGTTTCATAATTGAACTCGATCCTGCGATTGCTAAAAACCCTGAACCCCTTTCCATCCCAGGCATGATTCTACCAACCTTTGCATATTTTCATCCTGGGCAGGCAGGAAGGAAATCCGCTAGATCTATCCCTGACCAGCTGACCCCCGGGCATTTTGCTGGACAAGTTCCAGGAAATTGGTTAAGATCCGCTGCCCCGCTGGCGTCTGGCGGCAATTTTGCAGCAGATCCGCGGGATCATCCCCTGCGATCTGGATGCGCTGGACGTTCTCCTGGATATAAGCCGCGCTGATCTCCGGCTTGAATTCAGGGTGGAACTGCACACCATAAGCCAGGTTCCCGATCCTGAAAGCGGCATGGGGATCACGTGCGCTGGCAGCCAGGGGCACTGCAGCATCGGGAAGACGGACCACACTCTGGTAATGGGCGGATTGAACGAAAAAATGCCCGGGAACATCCCCAAATAAAGGATCTGCTGCGCCAGCCCCCATAAGGCTGATTTTGATGGTACCAAATTCAGGCCCAGCAGGAGTTTCCTCTACTGAACCGCCCAGGGCATAGGCCAGGAGTTGATGGCCGAAACAGATGCCCAGGATCGGCACTCCTTCCTGGACGGCTGCCTTCAACCATGCAGCGGTCTCCTCAGCCCACGGCCTGTGGTCTGCGACTGGAGTGTGCGATCCAGTAATCATCAACCCCCGTACTTGACTGGGTTCAGGCAGGGGAAGGTTTTGATGAATGGCAATGATCTCAGCCTGGGCTTTTTTGATTCCCAACCCATCCAGGATCCAATCCTCGAAATCACCATGAGAGTGGACCAGGTGGGATAAGGTCTCACCAGCTTTGAATAGTGTTAGCAGATGCATTCTTTGATTTCCTGCCTGAATATCTCTAAAATATTACAGCTGGTTTCCTGGGGTGGAAACCTAAGGGCTGGTCCCTGATCGTATTAACTGGAAAGGGATCTCTTTGTAAAGGACGCCATTAGGTACCTGTATCACGAGGGTGTATTTTCCACTGCTCGAGCCTGCACTGTCCAACCAGGAGTGGGGGAAGGAAACCTCGAGAATACCGAGACTGGGCATGATTTCCTTTTCCAGTTCCAGCTCATTTCCGGCGAGAAGCCCTCCGGTGGTTTGGTAGGAGTACAGTTCAGCAGTGATGGTTTCCGATAACTCATTGACGCCGACGGGTTCTGCGAGTTCTCCCGAAAACATAATTCCGTAAATATAAGTGAGATTGAAAAATCCCCCAGGGGGTTCATGGATGATGTATTCACCGTTTTCTTCAGTAAAGACATTGATGTACTTCTCCGTCATCCGGTTGGGTGATCCTTTAAAGATGCCCTGGTTGATCTCCTGGGGATATTTGCCGGGAAAATCCTTGTCATCATCATGATAAAATCTGGCTGTCAGGTCATCGACCAGATAAATCTCACCCTCACCAAATACCTCGCCCTGGTCATCGATCACCTGGTACACCAGACCCCGGTTCTCTCCTGCGAAAGCGCGCAATTCTTCCAATGGAATATGCAGGACAAACTCATATCCAGAAGGCCCATCATACTCCTTATACCCATCCAGGAGCAAACCATTTTCAAGGGGATAGTTTTCATCCAGCCTGCGGTTGAACAGGTAGACATGCCAATCGGCGCTCACCAGCCCTTTCTGGAATTCGCTGGTCAGCCCGTCATAGAGGTTGACATGGATGGAGACCGTGTTTTGAGTCACCAGTGTGCGGGCCCTGACCCGCGGGATCAAGGATCGAATGTCGACCGTTGGCGTGGGTGTCAAAGTCAGGAGCACGACGGGTGGCGTAGGAGTGTTTATGAAAGATGGATAACCATTTTCACTTTCTTGGTAAGCCACCCCAAAATAAGATTCTGCCTGCTGAACCAGATTTTGTTTGATGTCCTGACGGATTTGGGACGGAAAATTCGATAATAAGGGAAGGACATCAGCGGGAAAAATCTCCCGGAGCCTGGTGCCCCAATCACCACCTGCAGGTGTCTCCATTTCCACATGCCAGCCTTCAGTATGCTCTTCCAGGGTCAGGGCGGCTGGCAGCTGGCCTCCCCCAGCTTCTTTGAGCTTTCCACCCTCCACGTAGAACTCCTGGCTGCGGGTGAATAGATACGCTTGATGCTGCCCTTTAGCGTTAGTTTCCAGGGGTTTTAATAACACAAAAGTTGTGAAATATCTTCCGTAGCGAGGAGTGTAATGTTGCCTTTCTACCAACGCGAGCTGGATGACCTGAGCGATTTCCGGATCGATCTCAGCCGGGAAAAGAAAATGGTCCAGTCTGAAATCCGCCTCCGCTGTCCGGGTGCTGTAGAGCCCGGTTGGCATGGGAGAAGGTGTAGTAGGGATTGCTGTGGGAGGAGTAAGCTCTGGAGAGGGCGTGGCAGGTTGGGCTGTCATGCTGAGTCCTGGGGAGGGAATTTCTCCTGCTCCGCAGCCAGTCAGGGTCCAGGTCATTGAGCAGATCAGGAAAAGCGTTACCAAATGTAGGTGATTGGGCTTATCCATCACTCCCTCCTTTTCCGGTTTCAGAGCTGCAGCCTCTCAGGTGTTACTTTTGATTATCGATCATGAGCTTCAGCAGAAGGTCTTTTGGGGAGTTCCTGGCAGGGGAGTGGTTAAAAAGCCAGGGGCTCTAATTGGGAGATCATGTAAGCCGCGGCCAGTCCCAGGGTATTGGTCCCCAGGTGCATGATCACCCCCGGCCAGATCGATTCCGTGCGCTGATACAAATAAGCGAAGATCAGGCCCAGCAGAAAAATGGGGGGCATGGTGATCGGCCGCAGGTGTACTGCTGCGAAAAGCGCGGAACTGATCAAGGCGGCGGGGATCCATCCATATTTCTCCCGCAGCCCGGTATAAAGAAATCCCCGGAAAAAGATCTCCTCCACCAGGGGTGCGATCAGGATGCCTGTGATGAAGATCATCCAGGGAGAGGAGACATCGTTGAACATGTCACTGACCTCAATGTTGGACTGGATATCATTCAGCATCAGGAATAAATTGTAAAAGAAATTAAAGGCGAAGGTGAAGATCATCAGTCCGCAGCCGATGGCTACCGTGGTCAGATCGAACTTCCTTAATCCCAGGACATCCCAGCTAAGCTGGTATTTGCGAATCGTCAGCCACCAGGCTGGGAGGATCAGGACCAGTTCCCACAGGACCAGGAAAAGTCCGATATCGATATTCCATTCATGGGCTTCCCGGGCGAACGCAAAGCCAATCGATACCAGCAGCCAGGCCAGGAACAGGATCAGGCCCAGCCAGATATCCCGCATCGTCCACGGCACACGGGGTAGATTTGGCTGCAGATCCTCCTGGGGGGGACCCTGGGTTTCCAGATTGTTATTCAATGACGATCCCTTCCAACCCCTCTTCCGGCTCGGGGTAGGTCATGTTGAGTTTTCTCAGTTTGTCAATGATGATGGTGGAGATCACCAGGTTGCGGTACCATTTGCGGTTGGCGGGGATCACGTACCAGGGGGCATAATCCGTGCTGGTTTTGCCTAATGCGTCCTCATAAGCGGCCTGGTATTGATCCCATAAGGCCCGTTCCGCCAGATCGCCTTTGCTGAACTTCCAGTTTTTATGGGGTTCATTCAGACGGGCTTGCAGGCGTTCTTTCTGTTCCTGCTGATTGATGTGCAGGTAGAATTTGAGGATGGTCGTGCCTTCATCAGCCAGGGTCTTTTCAAAAGCCCGGATGTGCTCGTAGCGCCTGGACCAGACCTCTTCCGGTACCAGGTTGTGGACCCGCACCACCAGCACATCCTCGTAATGGCTGCGGTTGAAAATGACGATCTCGCCGCTGCCGGGTGTGTGTTTGTGCACCCTCCACAGGTAATCATGGGCCAGCTCCTTGGGGGTAGGAACTTTAAACCCGGCCACCTTTACCCCCTGAGGATTGACTCCCTCAAAGACATGGCGGATGGTGCCGTCCTTGCCGCCGGTGTCCATGGCTTGTAAGACGATCAGGATTTTTTGCTTGCCTTCCGCGTAAAGCAATTCCTGGAGCTCTTCCAGTTCATCGTTGAGTTGGCGCAGAGCCTTCTTGCCTTCTTTTTTCTTCACTGGAAAGTAGCTTTTGTCATCTGGATCCCAATGGTCCAGATTTACCGATGTATCAGGTGGTATGAGATATTTTTCCATTTAGATTTCCCTTTTAAAGGGGTATTGTATCTTGTTCTGGCCTATTTTCTGCATTCAATCTTTGGAGATTGTTTTCTTGAAGAGGTCCTTGATCAAGTTTGGGTAGATCCTGATGCCACTAAAACAATTGGGTCAGGCTGATTATCCCCAGAAGTATGATCACCCCGAACATACCCAGCCAGCCCCACTTGCCCTGCTGGGCAAAGTAGCCTGGGCTGACGATCGAAGTATAAAAGAGCATACCCATGGATACCAGGTAGAGGTTCCCAGCCCAGGGGATAGCTAGCAAAATACCGATCCCGCTGATCAACAAACAAACCGCTGTGATCATCTCGGCTGCGATATGGAACCAGATCCGGATCGGTTCTGTGTTCAGCTCGGGGATCTCTTTTGCGATATAGGACATGATCCATTGCAAGATCATCCCGACACCTACGATCAAAGCAAAAATGGCAGCATATTTCATCATCTCTCCTGGGTTTGGTGGGGATAAACGCCTGCCTCCGCCCATGGTCTCCTGCGAGCTGGGTGAGGGAAGATGTTGTATTCTGTATCGATCCTATTGTAACGCAGGGAACCTGCAACCAGGTGATGATTAACTGATCAAATATCTTTTGCTTGCAAACCAGCCTGAATGGAGCGGGGGAATCAGCTTTAATCACAACGCTACGCTGCTGCTTTCAGGAGGGATTTCTTTACCCCGGGATAAAACTTTGCCGCGCATCGTCCGGAAAGGTTTTCCGTTATAATCCTTACATTGGATGGCCGGAGTTCACATCGGTTCCATTATTGCGATTGATGGACAATTAGACAGGATAAATGCTGATGATCCAGATCAAACAAGCCACTACCACTTCCCAGCTGCGCAAGTTCATCCGTTTCCCGCACGCGGTTCCCCGCCAGGGGGAGAACTGGGTCCCCGCCCTGGATTTTGACGAGATGAACAACCTGCACTGGGACCGCAACCCTGCTTTTGAGCACTGCCAGGCCAGATATTTTCTGGCTTATCAGGATCAAGAGATCGTAGGTAGGGCCGCAGCCATTTACAACCAGCTTCACAGCGAGATTTGGGATCAAAACTACTTGCGCTTTGGCTGGATTGATTTTCTGGATGATCGGGAAATCTCTGCTGCCCTGATGAGTGCTGTCGAAAGTTGGGCCGAAGAGCTAGGATGTAAAGCAGTCCATGGACCTTTAGGTTTCACGGACCTTGACCGGGAAGGTTTGCTGGTGGATGGCTATCATGAGCTGGGCACCCTGGCTACCCGCCACGATCCCCCCTATTATAAAGAGCACCTGGAAAGTTTAGGCTACAACAAGGATGTTGACTGGCTGGAGCATGAGATCACTCTCCCAGATGAACTGGATGAGAAGATCCTGCGGGTGGCAGATCTCTCCCGCAAGCGCTATAAACTGCGCCCGCTGGAACCAAAAAACAAAAAGGAGCTTCTTCAATATGCTCCAGAATTGTTTGAAGTCATCAATGAGACCTACAAGGACCTCTACGGTGTGGTCCACCTCACTCCAGCACAGCGTGATGCTTATGTGAAACAGTACTTTGGTTTTGTGATTCCTGAGCTGGTGCCGGTGGTGCTGGATGAAAATGACCGGATGGTTGCTTTCACGATTACCATGCCTTCCCTTTCCAGGGCGATCCAGAAAGCCCGCGGCAAGTTGGTTCCTTTTGGTTTCATCCACCTGCTGGGAGCGATGCGTAAATTCGACCGCATAGACACTTACCTGGGTGCTGTGCTGCCCCACCTGCAGGGCAGGGGCGTCAATGCCATCATGATGGTATCCTTGTTCAATGCTTGTAAGAAACATGGTGTAAAAACAGTGCATGCCAATCCCCAGCTGGAAACCAATCACAAAGTTTGGTCGCAGTGGAAATACTTTGATACCCGCCAGCACAAGCGCCGCCGGGTCTACATCAAACATCTTTAGATTGGAATTTCCCCAGTTATAGGTAAATAAAAAACCAGGCAAGAGATCTTGCCTGGTTTTGATTCATGAACAAGAGAAGCGTTATTTCTCAACCCCGAATTCTACCCAGATCTCCTCCCAGGTGCTGTCCTCCAGCATGTTGAGCAGCTCTTCCGGGGATTGTTCCACTAACAGGTCGGTCTCTAATGCCAGCAGGATATCCGAGAAAGCCGCCCCGTCACAATACCAGGTCATGATCTGGTCATACGTGAAATCAAAGGTCTCTGCCATGCCTTCTGCCATGGGGTGGGGATTGATGGCAGAGCAGTTGGTGTCAGGGTTCTCCGTGGGTTCCACGCCTGATCCATCCTCGGCAGTTTCCCCTTCAGATGCTGGTACAGTTTCACCCTCGCTGGATCCATCGCTGGTGCTTTCTTCACCGGAGCCTTCCTCAGAGATGATTTCCTCCTGGGGTGTATTCTGAGCGGATTTTAGAGTATCAGATCCGCATCCAGTCAGCATCAGCAGAACCAGAAGGGAAACCATCCCGATCATGATCCAATATTTTCCTTTCTTCATTGTCATTTCCTCTAGGTAATATTCAGCATGAACACCCGGACTGGCTGGTCCAGGTGCCCATGCTGCTTCGGTAAGGTAACCCTCAGTGATATCAAAGGTGTTTTGTTTTTCGCCAGATGGGGTTATTGTTTGCCGCCCTGGCTTGAGCCCTGACCGCTTCCTGTGCCAGCATCAGGAGGTGTGTTCTCTCCATCCTGCTTTTTGATCTGGCCGGGGGCGGTCCCGTGATCTGGTTTGCCTTTCAGTCCAATTTCCTGCCAGATCTTGCCCCATTTGACAGGCTCATCACTGAACAGAAGATCATCAAGGGTGTAATCTGAGATTGCTGCGGTTTGCAGGGCGAGCATAATCTTGCCCAGAGGGACTTTTTCTTCACCGCACAACAGATCTTCAAGATCTTGGTATTCCACCCCATCGTAGGATTCTGCGATCTTAGCAGCAACCGGATGGTCCTGATCTTCTACAGCGCAGAAATAAGATTCCAGTTCCCCATCCTGGGTCATGACCCGGTCGCGGGCCCGTTCCTGGATCTTCAATTCCGTGACCACCAGTCTACCTTCATCATTCAAGGTGCCTTTGAGTTCGAGTAAATCTCCCTCATCGTAAGCGTCAAAGTTGAAATTCTGGCCGACCTCAACTTCGAGGATTACTGGATCTGCTTCGCCTTCGACCTCATATTCAACTTCCAGATAAAACTCCTCTGGATAGAGGCCTATGATGGTGCATTCCACTTCGATCTCGTTGCCTTCGCTGGCAAATGCCATTCCGGTGGTCATCAGCCCCATCAGGAGCGAGAGGATCAAAGTGATGCTGAGTGTGGTTCTCTTATTCATGTTGTTCTCCTTTTCATCTTGGTAGATGAATAAATTGATTCCTTATTGATTACTATTTACCCTGGCCGTTGCCTTCGCCGTTTCCCGGGGCTTCAGTACCTTTCTGACCGCCCTCTGGGTCACCCTGAGGTTCTGGGCTGCCAGGTTCTTTTCCATCTTCCTGCCCCGTGGCGGTTTCATGCTGCATTCGCTCCCGGAAACCCTCTGGCTCGTTGAGCCCGTCTTCTACTATTTCAAGGCGTTCACGGATTTTTTCCTGCGCGGCCAACACGCCTGGGGGTCCGTCCTGGGGGCGTTCTTTGCCTAGTTCTGCCATGATCTGATTCTGAAGCTGGAGGTTTTCCTCGATCTGGCGCAGGGCTTTGTTCATGGCAAATTCATTCAGCTGGGCTGCCTGCTGCATCATTTGCTGGGTATGCTGTTCCAGTAAGCTCATGGCTTTCTGGGAGACTTCTTCCCCGGCAGCCAGTTGGTTTTGAATTTCCTGTACTCTTCGGTTCGCGAAGGATACATAGAGATCCAGTTTTTCTTCTGGATTTTCCTCCAACCTGACCTGGATTTGCTCAGTGAGGGTTTTCACACCATACAGCAGGTCATCAGGCTGGGCAGCCTGGGCTGCGTAGAGCGTTCCTCCCAGGCTGGAGAGGGCGACGACAATGACAACAGCCAGGGTTGCCAGGCGGGTAACCCAGCCCCTTCTTCCATTGGGCGCTTGCTGGCGGGAGGCTTTGCGGCGGGCTCTTCGGCGGGGTTTCAGGTTCCTGACCTGTGTTAAGTATTTTTCCCTGCTGACATGGCTGGCCTGCAGGTCTCTTTCGGGAACTTCCTGCAAGCTTTCCAGTAATTTTTTCAGTTCAGGGGTAAGTTCGTGATTATCCATAAGTTTTCCTCGCTTAGGTGCTTCTACCCAATATGACGCAAAAAAACCGTTTAAGATACGGGTAAAGGCATTTTTCTTGGAAATTAACTTGATTTAAGGGGGGAAAGACAGTTATTCTGGGGAGGAATCTTGATTTTCGAGCAGGATTCGCTGCAGGGAAGCCACACCCCGGTGCTGGAGGGCTTTTACCGCGCCCAGGGTTTTTTCCATGGTCTGGGCGATTTCTGCTGAAGTCCAACCTTCCAGGAACTTCAGAGTCAGCACCTGGCGTTGTTCTGGAGTCAGCAGCCGCAAAGCCCGGCGAACGCTGTCCGATTCCTGCTGTTGAGCCAGCACTCCCGACGGTCCCAAGCGGTCTTCTGCCATGCGTTCTTCATCCAGCTCTTGGGCGGGGGGTGGTTCACGGCGATATAGATCCGTGATCAAGTTGTGAGTGATGCGGTATAGATAGGCTCGCAAATGGTCCTCCGGACCCCCTCCGCGTTCAATGGCCGTGAGAAATCTGGAAAACGTCTCCGCTACCAGGTCCTCGGCAATCTGGGCGGTGCCGACATGTTTGTAGGCGTAGGCATACAGCTCATCGCTGTATAGATCATAGATCTTGGCCAGCGCTTCCTGGTCAAATGCAAGAGCCTGCTGAAGGAGTTTCTTTGGATGCTTGGACATAGCTGCCTTAAATTAGACGCCAAAACCACCGCTTAGATACGGGTATTTCTGCAGTTCGAATTTTAACAGAGGTGAGGTATTTTATCAGGGGGTGCTTTCGAGATTGTAATGTGGGACGTAATTCCTCACGGACCGTCTACCTCCATAAAAGGCGTGATTGGCTGCAGAGAGCATGTCTTCAATGATCTCAGCCTGGATTTCTGGATAGGAAGCAATCCCGGGTTTGGTCCCCTGTAAGATGCCCAAAGCGATCATTGATTTCTTTGAAAATCCCAGCTTGGCGATGATCAGGGAAGGATGAGAAACCAGCAAGCACTGGCTGGCCGCTTATTTTTTTCAACCATCTGGAAAATACGGCTTGATGAGCACAAGTGGAGAACCGGCTAATATTTAAAGAGGAGCAGCCTAAGAGTGGGAATCCTGGTTCTGGAATCGCTTGTGGATTGCCAGATAATACTGCAGACTTGCCAGTCCTAAACCTCCCCCGATACCAATGTACAGGATTCCCAAAAGGGGTTTAGGGATGGGAGTGTATTTCCTCAAGGTAATCCCCAGGGCGATCATGAACAGCACCAGGGGATAGCTGTGCCATTCCTGGAAAGCAAACAAACAGGGTTTATCCGTCGAATAATTGTCAATGCGCCGGCTGTTCTTTCGAGCCAATCTGGAAAAACCAAAGCTGGAAATCAATCCTGCCAGGATGGTCCCCGGCAGCCAATAAGCCCAGGGTCTGTCGACAGCAGGGATGAAGATCCAGCCCCAAGCTAAAGAAATCAAGAAGATGCCCACGCCGGTCCACATCAGACCGGCAATCAACAATAGCCAACCCTTTGCAAGCCCGGGTTTAAGCGCTGTTTTCCAGTCCATGTCCTATTTATACCACCGGATATCTGGCAAGATTTTGATTGAGTTGATTAATGCAACCCAATGTTATATACCAGGAGCCCCTTCCTCGGTCTGCGCCGACGTCTTACTATTCATCACTAACGAAAAGTAAGCCATCACTGGGGATACCTTACTGAATAATTATGATCACAACCCTTGAGTAAGGCCCAGGTACCCCTGAAGAGGGGCGTCCGGCGCAGTCAGTGAGAAGACTTCAGCCTGGATTTTGCAGACTCTTCAGGGGGATGGATCTACTGCGTTCATCCTGCCAATTGAAATTGTCCCTGCTGGGAGAGCTGGATCGTTCCGTGCTGGTCAGGTACCTTCAGCACATGGCGTGATCGAAACCAAAGCAGCACCTCAAGGTGCTGCTTGTAAGAGAATCTTGACCTGATTATTGTGATGGGTGCTCTTATTTTTCTAGCAGGGTTTTGAATATCTCCCGGGAAGATTTTTCAACCTCGTCGTGGATGCTGTTACCATGGGAATCCATAGAAACCACAACCGGGAATTGGTTGACTCTTAACACCCAGATCGCTTCTGGCACACCAAAATCAAGTTTATAGACGCCAATCACCTCTTCCACGGAATCCGCGATCAATGTGGCCGCACCGCCAATGGCGTGGAAATAAGCGGCAGGGATGTCCTGGCAGGCCTGAAGGGTGCTGGACCCCATGCCCCCTTTGCCGATCACACCCCGCATGTCGAAATGGTGCATCACTTCACTCTGATAGGGTTCCTCCCGGATGCTTGTTGTCGGGCCAGCGGCTACGAACTGATAATCCCCACTATCCAATCCTGATACCACTGGTCCGCAATGGTAGATCAAGCTTTCTTTAAAAATGGGCTTGATGGCTTCGTAAACCTCCAGGTCGTCACCCGCTGGCTGCCTGGTTTTCCGGATAAAGGTGTCGATCATCCATTTGTGAACCGCATCTCTGCCTGTCGCCAGGATTCCTGTCAGGGCAACGGTGTCTCCAGTGTGCAGTTCCCGGATGGTTTCCGGGGCGATGGGGATGGTGATTTCTCTCATGGCATTACTCCTTCAGGTATTTGGCGATCAGCAGATCTAGTTTTTCCCTGGTTGCTGGAGGGATTACTGCTGGATTGGTGATCATCGCGCTTTCCAGCGCTGACTGGCATCCACAGGTCCGTCCTTCTTGGGGTGGGTTTTCTGCTAGGTAGGCAAGGGCCTGTTTGGCATGGTCCGTGTTCTGGGCCAGGATCTTCAAGACCATTTCCACCGAGACTTCCTCCTCCCTGGCATGCCAAACGTCATAATCGGTGATGTGGGCAATGGCCCCGTAACAGATCTCTGCCTCTCTGGCCAGGAAAGCCTCAGGGGCGGCAGTCATCCCGATGATGGACATCCCCCAGGAGCGGAAAGTGTTGGATTCAGCGCGAGTAGAAAAACGCGGACCTTCGATGATCAAAAATGCGCCTTGATCGTGGACCCTGCCGTCCCCGCTCTTGACCGCCTGGGCCAGGTGGCTGGAAAGTTCAGGGCAGTAGGGCTCAGCTGTGCTGACATGAGCAGCGAAGCCGTCCTCAAAGAAAGTGTTCTTGCGGCTTTTGGTCATATCCATGATCTGGTCAGGGACAACCAGGTCTCCCGGCTGGTAATCCTCCCGCAGCGACCCACAGGCATTGATGCTGATAATCCGGGTCACTCCCAGGGATTTGAGGGCATAGATGTTCGCCCGGTAATTCACCTGGCTGGGATTGGTGGGATGCCCCTGGCCGTGGCGGGCCAGGAACAGGATCCGCTGACCGGCCATTTCCCCCTCTATGATTGGGCTGCTGGGGGATCCGAAAGGTGTCTCTAGGCTGTGTTCAGTGATCCGGGATAGGCCGGGAATATCATAGAGACCGGATCCACCAATGACAGCAAATAGGGGTTTTTTATTCATAGTTGTTTTTCGATTCTGACTTGGTTTTCCAGGGTGGGCGACTATTATTGAGATTATAGAAGAACCCCCACCTTTCCACAAGATTGACATTCATCACCCTTCTCTGATCTTGATTGAGAGATTGATCGCCGTCAGCAATCCAAGTGATTGCCCTGTAAAATTGGCTATTATTTTGTATACTTAGAGTTAAGATGGATGTTAAGACTGGTGGATTTGAGGAAGTTGCCCATACTGCGGACCTGGAGATCAAGGTCTGGGGGAGAGATTTGAGTTCTCTCTTCGCCGCTGCCGCTGAAGGCATGTTCCATCTCTCCGGAATTGAGGATTATGAAGAAGGATTTTCATCGATAACGGAGGAAATCTCTTTGGATGCCATGGATTATGAAGGCCTGCTGATCCTGTTCCTGGAAGAGCTGCTGTACCGCCTGACAGAGGATTACATGCTGTTTGAAATTTACCAGTTAACCATCCTGGATAACTTTTCCCTTCAGGCAAAACTTCGAGGGACCCAGATCAAATCCTATCAGCGTGATATCAAGGCTGTCACCTACCACAAATTAAATATTCACGAGACTGAGAAGGGTTATGCTGTGAATATTGTTTTTGACATCTAAGTTTAGACTTAAAGGTTGTTCTGCATGGTTTCCATTACAGATCTCAATCGAGTTGCAGCTTGTGAATGGGAAATTCCTGTTTCCTACCGATCGGATATGCGGGTGGCGGTTCGCTTGTTCGCTTCCGAGGAGCTGCTTCAAGAAGTAACCCGGGATAAATCCCTGGAACAAGCAGTTAATGCTGCCACACTGCCAGGCTTAATGAGCGCGGTACTGGTGATGCCAGACATGCATCAGGGTTATGGTTTTCCAATTGGAGGGGTGGCTGCCACCCGCTATCCGGAGGGTGTGATCTCTCCCGGAGGGATCGGTTATGACATCAACTGCGGTGTGCGATTGCTGGCCAGCAGGATCCTTCACCAGGAAGCTGCACCTCACCTGGAGGACTTGGCTACCACATTAAACCAATATTGTCCCAGCGGTGTTGGCACTGGTGGAAGAGAGCGCTTTTCCACCCGGGAAGTAGAGGAAATTTGCCGGAAAGGCTCCCAATGGGCCAAAACCGCTGGCTTCGCAAGTGACCAGGATCTGCGGCGGACAGAACAAGGTGGGCGAATCTCAGGAGCGGATCCGCGGCACGTCAGTTCCCGCGCTCTCAAGCGGGGGAGCGGCCAGGTCGGCTCCTTAGGTTCCGGGAATCATTTCATTGAGATCGACCTGGTGGAGGAGGTTTTTGATTCCCGATCAGCCCAGGTGATGGGACTGGAAGAAGGTTATCTGGCCCTGCAGATCCACTGCGGCTCGCGGGGATTTGGCCACCAGGTATGTTCCGATTATGTGAAAAGCCTGCAGTCTGCCGTAGACCGTTATGGCATCCAGCTGCCGGATAGAGCCCTGGTCTGTGCCCCGATGGATAAGCCTGAAGGGGAAGCCTATTTATCAGCCATGGCTTGCGCAGCCAATTATGCCTTTGCCAACCGCCAGGTGCTCAGTCATCATGCCCGGGAGGCTTTTGAGAGCGTGCTGGCTGGAAGGGTGAAGAATTGGGGCTTGAGCCTGGTTTATGATGTGGCCCATAATATTGGCAAGATCGAAACCCATAATATTGACGGAAAAGACATCCAGGTTTGCGTGCACCGGAAAGGAGCGACCCGGGCCTTTGGTCCCGGAGCGGAAGACCTGCCGTCTGAATACCGCAAGATTGGCCAGCCGGTGCTGGTGCCGGGCAGTATGGGAACCTCGTCCTGGGTGCTCCACGGCACCGAGGAGGCCATGCGGCGCTCCTTAGGTTCCTGCTGCCATGGGGCGGGGCGGGTGATGAGCCGCTCTCAGGCCAAGAAAACCATCTGGGGAGAAGATCTGCGAGCGGACCTGGCAGAACAAGGCATCACCATCCGGGCTGGTTCAATGGCAGGCCTGGCAGAAGAAGCGCCGGCAGCATACAAAGATGTAGATGCTGTAGTGGATACGGTTGTCCAGGCAGGGATAGCAGTGCCAGTTGCCCGCTTGCGGCCGCTGGCTGTCATCAAAGGATAAAGGTTTTCAGCAGATAGCAGCGGTTTTGGCCTGGGTGAGCTGGATCAGATCCTTGGCTCCCATCCGGATATTGAGCCCCAGTTCCCCTCCAGAGATGTGAATGGTCCCATGCTCAAGGGCAGAACGATCGACCAGGATCTCAAATCCCTGATTGATCAGCGCTAAGGGAGAGATCCCTCCTGCCTGCAGGTTGGTTAATCGTTCTGCTTCGCTTTGGGTGGATGCAGAGACCTTCTTTTCCCCTATTGCCTTGGCCAGCGCTTTTAGATCCACTTCTTTGTTTCCAGGAACTACCGCCAAAATGGGTTTGCCCGGTCCTCTGCGGGTGATGACGATGGTCTTGAAGACAATTTCTGGAGCTGCGTCCAATAATTGGGCGACATCTTCTGCTCCCAATTTTTCCTTTGGTAGTTGAAAAGTTTGATAGCTGATCTCACGGTTGTCCAGCATCCGGGTGACATTGTTGCTGAGCATGGGGGTGTCCTTTTCATGATGTTTGCTCCTATTGTAGCAGACCGGGTCATCTCGCAGACATCAGGGAAATATGATAAGCTAGAGAGAAATTCCAAGCAGTTTTAAGGCCACGACCAAAGGGGAAAAACATGCGGCAATATCTGGACTTAATGCAGCATATCCTGGACCATGGCGTAGAGAAGGGCGACCGGACAGGCACAGGAACCAAAGCGGTGTTTGGTTACCAAATGCGCTTTGATCTTGCGGAAGGATTTCCAGTGCTTACTACCAAACAGCTGCATCTCAAATCCATTATCTATGAATTGTTGTGGTTTCTGAAAGGGGATACCAATATCAAGTATCTCAAGAAACACGGTGTGCGCATTTGGGATGAGTGGGCGGATGAGAATGGGGATCTGGGGCCGGTATATGGATTTCAGTGGCGGTTTTGGCAGGATCCAGAAGGGGGTGTGGTTGATCAGATTGCCAATGCAATCGAACAGATCAAGACAAATCCCAACTCGCGGAGAATCCTGGTCAGCGCCTGGAACGTGGGTCAAATCGAGAAGATGGCGCTACCCCCCTGCCATTTGTTATTCCAGTTCTATGTAGCGGAAGACCGGTTGTCCTGTCAGCTCTACCAGCGTTCAGCGGATGTCTTTCTGGGAGTGCCATTTAATATCGCCTCCTACTCGCTGCTGACAATGATGGTAGCCCAGGTCTGTGGACTCAAGCCAGGGGATTTTGTGCACACCCTGGGTGACACTCACCTGTATCTGAACCACATCGATCAAGCCCGGACGCAGCTCAAACGCGAGCCGTATCCCCTGCCGACCATGGAAATCAACCCCGATGTGGACTCGATCTTTGGGTTTCAATACCAAGATTTTCAACTTGTGAATTATCAGGCCCATCCGCACATCAAAGCGGAGGTCTCGGTATGATCCTTTCGATTATTGCCGCTCTCGATGAAAGTGGTGGGATTGGATTCCAGAATCTGATGCCCTGGCACCTGCCAGGAGATTTAGGCAGGTTTAAGAAACTGACCATGGGTCATCATCTCATCCTGGGGCGAAAGACTTATCAATCGATCGGGAAACCTCTGCCTGGCAGGAGGATGATCATTTTATCCCGGGACCCAGCCTATAAACTGGAAAACAGTCTGGTGGTTTCCAGTTGGGCAGACGCTATGCAGGCTGCCAGGGAAGGGGGTGAGAGCGAGGTGTTTGTGATCGGGGGAGGGGAAATCTATCAAATCGCTTTACCTCTCGCGAACAGGATGTATTTAACCCGGGTGCACACCACCAGCCAGACCGACACCTTTTTTCCAGCTTATGAGCCTGATGACTGGATGACGATCTGTGAGCAGCGCTTCCCTGCCGATCAAGATCATGCATACGGGCACACTTTCAGCTACCTGATCCGAAAAACCATCGGCTGATCAGCTTTACATGCCTTCTTTCCCTGCCAGTAAATTGATCTTTTCCCAGGGTTTCATGTCTGTCTGCAAGGCAAGCAGCTCGCGGAGTTCAAAAAGTTGGTCCCGCAAACCAGCTGCGGTTTCAAATTCCAGGTTCTCGGCGGCATCCAGCATCTGTTTTTCCAATTCGGCGATGATGCTTTTCAATTCTGGTACCGGAATGCCTTCCAGGCCAGCCTGATAATCCGGGCCGCTTTCGGCAACGGCGCCTGATTTCACCCTTTCGGTGATATCCGAGATGGATTTTTTGATGCTTTCCGGTTCAATGCCGTGCTCCAGGTTATAGGCAACTTGTTTTTCCCGCCGCCGATCGGTTTCTTCCAGGGCCGTCTTCATGGCTGGTGTGATCCTGTCAGCGTACATGATCACCTTGCCTTTGACATGCCGGGCTGCCCTTCCAATGGTCTGGATCAGGGCAGTGTCTGAACGCAGGAAGCCGGCCTTGTCTGCATCCAGGATGGCGACCAGGGAAACTTCGGGTAAGTCCAATCCTTCCCTCAGTAAGTTGATGCCGACCACCACATCGTAAATCCCCAATCTCAGATCCCGCAGGATGCCCACTCGTTCCAGGGTATCGATTTCCGAGTGCAGATAGTGGACCTTGATCCCACTTTCTTCAAGATATTTGGCAAGGTCTTCCGCCATGCGCTTGGTCAGGGTAGTCACCAGGACCCGCTCACCTCGTTCGGACCGCTGGTAGATCTCTCCCATCAAGTCATCAACCTGTCCTTCAATGGGCCGCACATCCACTTCCGGGTCAATCAAGCCTGTGGGGCGGATGACCTGGTCCACCACTTCATCGACCATGCCCAACTCATAGGGTCCAGGAGTGGCAGAGGTGTAGATCGTGTATCCCATCTTTTCCTCAAACTCCTCGAATTGTAAGGGGCGGTTGTCCAGCGCGGATGGCAGCCGGAAACCGTATTCGACCAGGGTGGCTTTGCGTGAACGGTCACCATTGAACATGCCCCGGATCTGGGGAACGGTCATATGGGATTCATCTAGGATCAGCAGGTATTCCTGGGGTAGATAGTCCATCATTGTCCAGGGGGCTGAATTTGCTGGTCGCTGGTCCAGGTGCCGGGAATAGTTTTCAATTCCAGAACAGTAACCGACCTCGCGCAGCATTTCAAGGTCGTATTTTGTCCGTTGTTCAATCCGCTGAGCCTCCAGCAATTTCCCATGGCGGTTAAAAGCGATCACCTGGTCGGTGAGTTCCTCTTCAATGTCCTGGATTGCCTGTTTGAGTTTTTCTTCCTCGGTGATGAAGTGTTTGGCTGGGTAAATATCGATTTCAGGGACTTCAGCCAGTATTTCTGCTGTGACCCGATTGATTTTCGAGATCCGTTCCACCTCGTCCCCGAAGAAGGAGACCCGGTAAATGTGCTGGTCGTCATAAGCAGGGGCAATTTCCAGGGTATCTCCCCGCACACGAAATGAACCGGGACGCAGATCGATATCGTTGCGGGAATATTGGCCTTCGATCAGTTGGCGCAGGAGCGCATTCCGGCGGTAAACGGATCCCAGCTCCAGGTCGATGACGCCTTTGCCATAGGCCTCTGGATTGCCGAGGCCGTAGATGCAGGACACGGAGGCAACGATAATCACATCCTTGCGGGACATCAGCGCTGTGGTAGCAGCCAGCCGCAGCCGGTCGATTTCTTCGTTGATATCGGTCTCTTTTTCGATAAAGAGATCGTGATGAGGGACATAAGCCTCTGGCTGGTAATAATCATAATAGCTGACAAAATATTCCACCGCGTTATCCGGGAAGAAGGATTTGAATTCTGCGTACAGCTGGGCCGCTAAGGTCTTGTTATGCGCGATCACCAGGGCTGGCAGCTGGGTCTGTTCGATGATATTGGCAATGGTATAGGTTTTACCGGTACCTGTAGCGCCCAGCAGCACCTGGTGTTTTTCGCCGTCCTTGATCCCCTGAAGAAGTTTTTCTATTGCCTGGGGTTGGTCGCCCATCGGTCTAAAGGGGGCTTGCAACTTGAACTCCATAAAGGTCCTCACTCGTGAATGTAGATTGGATTGCTGTATATCCACCCTCTGCGCCTGCCCCGGTAGGGGAGGTAGACTTCTACCCGGTAGGTTCCTGGAGAAAGTACTTTGAATCTGCACCGGGTTCGGTTTCTCCATTTCTTGATCGGCTTACCATCTTTGATCAACCGGCACTCCCCGGGTAAGGGTATCTTGATTTGCAGGTCGATCTGATCTTGATAGGCCAAGGGGTCTCCCATGATTGCCTTTTTTTCCCCTGCGATGGCGGAAAACCGGAAGCCTGTGGTTGGGAAAGGGAGGTCATACCCCACAAAAGCATGCCCTGCGCGCAGTGCTTCAACTATTAAACCCTGATCGACTTCAAATTCACCTGTTAATTCTGTTGGCAGCAGCAGGTGAGTGTTTACAGACTTGAAATGAAACCGGTAAGGAAAAAGGGTCTTTTTCAACGGGCCCAAATTCGCGTGCATGGCATGCGCATCAGAGCCGCCGACAGCGACAACCTGGTTCCCGCTGCTGGTCATCCGGTCCCAGATCGCCAGCGTCTCAGCAATCGGGCCCCGAGCGATGAACTTGGGCAGATAAGCATACCAAAGGGCTGTCGGGATATTTTTCAACCGGGTTTTGAATTCAGAGAACCCATTCCAGAGCTCAATCCCTGTATACCCGGTGACATCCCATTGATCCCAGGAGAAGTCTCCCTGATCGAATTTCGGAGCAGCTGGATCGATCGGGTGAGCGATAAAAGAAACGCCTCCCAATTCATTGATGCGGTCCACTAAACCCTGGGTATCTCCAGCCAGATCTGCCAGCTCACAGCCAGCACCGATGACCAGCAGGTGGTTGTTACGGGCCGGAGAGTCATCATCATGGATCTCCTCACCAATCAGCATCAAGACTTGTTGCTTTCCGCGTTTTCTATAGCCTTCCTGGTCCTGGACCAGGATATTGTGGTCAGTGACGATCACCGCATCCAATCCGCAATCCAGGGCAGCTTCAGCGATGTCCTGATGGCTTCCGGTGCCGTCGGAATGGGTGGTATGCATATGTAAATTAATCACGATTTCTGGCATAATTCTCCCCTGATGATGGTTTGTTCCGGCTGGGAGCTTCTTGACGTTCTCCCTGTAAAGAAGGTATAATCGCCCTGCTTGATGAGTGAAGAAAAGTGTTAAAATTCATGATTGGTAGAATAAGGTAAGCTGGTTTGTTCTCTGCCGATCCCGGAGGTTTTTGTGGCAACATATTTGAACATTGGATTGATTATCACATCAATAGCCTTGATCGCCAGTGTGATTTTGCAAAGCAAGGGAGCTGGTCTGGGCGGATTGACAGGCGCAGATGCGGGTGGTGTGTTTTCAGCTCGCCGGGGTATTGAAAAGACTTTATTTCGGGTAACGATCGGACTCAGCGTCTTGTTTTTTGGGCTGGCAATTGCCTCAGTAATTGTAACAGTTTAATTGGAACACAGGATTGATTTAACACTTCAGGTACTGTCTTGAGAATGCCGGAAAATATGGAATTCCATGTTTTCCGGCTAGGTTTAAAGCCAGGGGGCAAGTAATCTCCTGGCTGCAGGATAAGATCCATGGAACTGATTAAAAAACTGCGCTGGCAAATATTGATTATTATCCTCGCCCTGGTTGTGATTGCCTTTGTGCTCTGGGGACAGCAGGCGGAACCGGTCCTGGTGGAAGCTCCTGAACCTACCAGTGGTGGCGTCTACACGGAAGGGATCGTAGGGTCCCTGATGCGCTTGAATCCGCTGTTGGCGGAATTCAATCCCCCGGACCAGAATCCAGTCAAGCTGCTTTTCAGGGGATTGGTTCGCTATGACAGCACCGGCCTCCCTCAGGCTGATCTGGCCAGTGCCTGGGGTATATCCCAAGATGGGGATACCTATAACTTCTCCTTGCGAGAGGATATTTTCTGGCATGATGGACAACCTGTGACCAGCGAGGACGTAGTTTTTACGGTCAGTTTGCTCCAGGATCCGGATTTCCCGGTGCCAGAGGATCTGGCAGCTTTTTGGCAGGAGATCGAGGTGGTCAGCCTGGATGAAAAAACGCTTCAGTTCAGGCTTCCAGAAGCCTATTCACCATTCCTTGCTTATCTTGACTTCGGGATTTTGCCGCTTCACCTGCTAGGTGACCTGACCATCCCAGAGATTGTTGATGCGGCATATAATCTGCAGCCGGTAGGAACAGGTCCCTTTCAGTTTGAGGAATTGATCCTTGAGGGGGATCGAATTACCGGTGTTGTACTCAAGAAGAACCCCGATTTTTACGAACAGAGTGCTTACCTGGATCTGGTTGCCTTCAGGTATTACCCGAATTCAGAAGCGGTTTGGGAAGCTTACCAGTCAGGGGAGATACAGGGCATAGGTGAAATTACTGATGACATTCTTTTTGAGGCCCTGGCGGATGAGGATTTGCGCTTCTATACCAGCCGCATGCCAGAAATGACCTTGGTCCTGCTCAATCTCGATAATCCGGAACTGCCCTTCCTGGGTGAGGTTGAACTGAGGAAAGCGCTTTTGCAGGGCATCAATCGCCAATATCTGGTAGACCATATTAATCAGGGACAGGCGATTATTGCTGACGGTCCGATCTTTCCCAAGACCTGGGCTTATTACGATAATTTGCCCCGTTTTGACTATGATCCTGAGCTCGCGGTAGAGACATTGAAGGATCTTGGGTATACCTTCCCCACTGAAGGAGTGCTTGCCCGGGAGAATGAAGAAGGAGACCGCCTGGAATTAGAATTGATCTACCCTGAAACCGGGGTTCATGGGCAGGTTGCTCAGGCCATACAGGAAAATTGGACAAGCCTGGGTTTCAATATCATCTTGCAGCCTCTCTCTTACCAAGAAGTAGTGGATAAACTGGAATCCCGGGATTATGAAGCAGCCCTGGTGGATTTGAATCTAACCGGGATGCCTGATCCAGATCCCTATCCTTTCTGGCATCAAGCCCAGAGGAGTGGGGGACAAAATTACTCCATGTGGAATGACCGCCGGGCGAGCGAATATCTGGAACAAGCCCGCCTGCTTCCGGATATTATTGAACGTGCCAATCTATATAAGAATTTCCAGGTCAGATTCCATGACCAGCTTCCCGCTCTGCCATTGTATTATCCCGTCTATAATTACGGAGTTGCCACGGAAGTCAAGGGAGTCCGGATCGGACCCATTTTCGAGGCATCTGACCGTTTTAATACCATCACCGATTGGTATCTCTTTGTAGAGGTGCCTGGCGGCTTGGAGCCGACCGATGATTTAACCGGCGAAGAATGAATACCCACAATCATAATAATCCAATCTACAACAGGGGATAGTTTGCGTGAATAAAGAACCCAACCCATCTGAGACCAAAACCCAACAACAAAATGAAACCTGGTACGCGCTAAAAGCTGACCAGGTCCTTTCCTTATTAAACAGCAACCGAGACAATGGGCTTTCTCAAGCCCAGGCCCAGAAGCGATTCGAGGATTATGGCGCTAATGAACTTCAGGAAGCGCCGCCTACCAGCATCTGGGTCAAGATCTATGAGCAATTTGCTAACTTCATCGTCATCCTTTTGTTGGTTGCTGCGGTGATCTCGGCTATCTTTTCGGATTGGATCGAAGCGGCAGCGATCATGACCATAGTGGTCTTGAACGCAGCCTTAGGTGTGATCCAGGAAAACAGGGCAGAAGAAGCCCTGGCTGCCTTGAAGAAGATGTCAGCCCCAGATGCCAATGTGCTTCGTGAGGGCCACCGCCAGGCAATCCCTTCCCGCCAGGTTGTTCCCGGGGATATTGTTTTTCTGGAAGCCGGAAACTATGTCCCGGCGGATGTGCGGTTGCTGGAAACAGCTAACTTGCGGATCGAGGAGGCTGCCTTAACAGGGGAATCTGTGGCAGTCACCAAAAATCCCCATCTTGAACTGGAAGAAGACGCATCCCTTGGTGACCGCAAGACGATGGCTTATACCGGCACGGTGGTCAGCTACGGCCGCGGTGTGGGAGTTGTGGTCAACACCGGGATGGAGACCGAGATCGGTCAAATTGCGACCATGCTGCAAGGCGTTGAAGAGGGGGATACCCCGCTTCAGAAGAGGTTGGAGGTCTTTGGGCGCACCCTGGGTTTGGTGACCCTGGTGATTTCCGCGGTGGTATTTATCGAAGGTTGGATCACTGGTACGCCGCCCCTGGAGATGTTCATGATCGCTGTCAGCCTGGCTATTGCTGCCGTGCCTGAAGGCCTGCCGGCTGTGGTGACCATCACCCTCGCTCTGGGCATGCAAGAAATGATCGCCCGCAATGCTTTGATCAGGAAACTCTCATCGGTTGAAACCCTGGGCTCTGCCACGGTGATTTGCTCTGATAAAACAGGCACATTAACTCAGAATCAAATGACGGTCACCAATGTCGCTGTGGATGGCGAGTTTCTGGATATCACCGGCACAGGCTACAATCTGGAAGGCGAATTCTTATGTGATGGCGAACCTGTGGATCTGGCAGAGGATTATCCCGGCATCCGCACAGCCCTATGGATCAGTGCCCTGAACAATGATGCTGTCCTTGAGACGGATTATGATGAGCTGGGGCAAAGGACAGTCCGGATGGTTGGCGATCCGACCGAAGGTGCGCTTTTAGTAGCTGCTGCCAAGGGAGGAGCTCTCCCCTCGCCGCTTTCCCAGGCCTACCCGCGTATTGAAGAGATCCCTTTTGATTCCGAGCGCAAGCGCATGGTGACTGTCCACGCTATCAGGAATCCAGAAGCTGGAGATGTGTCGCCCTTTTATGACCAGAAGCAAGAAGCCTGGTATGTGGTAGCCCAAAAAGGGGCCCCGGATATTGTCTTGGAGCGCTGCACTCATTATCAAAGCCGGGACGACACAGCTGTGCCCCTGGATGATGAACAGCGCAGACGAATATTGGCTGCCAATGACCGCATGACCAGTCAGGCCCTGCGGGTCCTGGGTGTGGCTTACCGGGTGATCAAGAAATTGGATTATCAATCCAACGGCGATCTGGATGAGAATATTGAACAGGAGCTGATTTTTGTCGGTTTGCTGGGCATGATCGATCCGGCCCGCCCTGAGGTCCTGCCAGCCTTGAAGAAAGCCAGGAATGCAGGCATCCGGACGGCGATGATCACTGGCGATTATCCCAATACGGCTAAGGCAATTGCTCAGGAGATTGGATTGCTCCTCGAAGGCCACCAGGTACTGACCGGGAAAGAGCTGGATGAGATCAGCGATGAGGACCTGCGGGAGGCGGTAAAAAATACTGACGTCTTTGCCCGTGTCTCACCAGAGCATAAAGTGCGCATCGTGGATGCATTCCGTGCTAACAATGAAGTGGTGGCTATGACAGGGGATGGTGTCAATGACGCTCCTTCTATCAAGAGGGCGGATATTGGTATCGCCATGGGGATCACAGGAACAGATGTAGCCAAAGAAACTGCGGACATGGTACTCACCGATGACAATTACGCCAGTATTGTTTCTGCGGTAGAGCAGGGCCGTGTGATCTACAGCAATATCCGGAAATTCGTCTATTTCCTGCTGAGCTGCAACGTCGCTGAGGTCGCGACCATTTTCCTGGCGACCATGTTTGGTTGGCGGTCCCCCTTAACAGCTCTCCAGCTGTTGTGGTTGAACTTGATCACGGATGGCGCGCCTGCCCTGGCGCTGGGTTTGGAAAAAGGCGATCCGGATCTGATGGACCAACCTCCCCGTGACCCGGATGAACCGATCTTGAACCGCTTTATGTTGACCGGGATCGGTGTTCAAACCATTGCCATTACCGCGGTCACCTTAGGTGCTTATTGGATCGGTTTAAAGAATTTCCCGGAATTTGCACCAACCATGGCCTTTGTGACCCTCTCATTTTCTGAATTGTTCCGGGCCTTTACTGCCCGATCTGAACGGGTCCCTCTTTTCAAGATAGGCATGTTTGGAAATAAGGTCATGAACTGGGCGATCCTTTCCTCTTTAGCGCTCTTGCTGGCTGTTGTTTATCTTCCTTTCCTGCAGGGCATCTTTGAGACCATGCCGCTGGGATGGATCCAGTGGGAGATAATCTTCCCCTTGCTGCTGATACCTTCCCTGGCTGCGGAGTTGACAAAGGTTATCTACGGAAGGATCAGATCCAATTCCTAAGGATTGAATGAAGATGTTAAAAATCCACCGCCCTGCGGTGGATTTTTAATGGATCTTTTTTTATCAATTACTCCCTTAATTAATGATTTGTTAGAATGTCAGGTCCATCAAGTAACTACATCGGAAATCGGATAAGATTCGAGTATCAAAGCATCATAGGATGGAACTATGGATTCTCGTAAATATATTGAAGAAAGGCGACAAAAACGCAAAAGACAGAACAGGTCTTTGATGCTGATCATGATCGGAGGAGTGACGCTGGTGGTTGCTGCCTTGATTTATGCTGTGATCGCCAGCAATAATGTCAATTTATCCCCTCGCCAGATCGATCAACCTGATTTAACAGCAGCAGAGCAGTTTAACCTCAGCAGCCTGGGGGATCCTCAGGCCCCGGTGGTGATTGAAGCCTACTCTAACTTCAGCTGTTCCCACTGCGCTGATTTTGCGCTTGAGACAGGAAAACAGATCGAAGAGGAGTACATCAAAGCTGGACAGGTCTCCCTGGTTTTTCGGAATGTTGGCAATCTTGCTGAAGTACCTCCCCTTCGACAAGCAGCAGAGTCAGTTTATTGTGCTGGTGAGCAGGGATCCTTCTGGCAGTTCCATGACCTTTTGTTTGCCAATCAAGCCCGCTTGTTTTCTAACCGGACTGCAAATATCACCCGGACCATGAAAACTTTTGCCGAAATCTTATCGCTGGATATCGAAGCCTTCGAGGGTTGTGTCGAGGAGGGAAAGTATCAGGAACTGGTTTTGGAAAATCAGGCCCAGGCAGCCCAATTGGGTGTCACGGGTACACCGACCTTTTTCATCAATGGTGTCAAGCTGATTGGCAATCAGCCTTATGAAAATTTTCAACAAGCGATCGAAGATGCGCTTTCTGCGGCGGGTCAGGAGCAATAATCCAGATTTAGATAAACGAAAGTGGTAAATCGTTCAGGAAATAAAAATCCGCATTCAAGTGTGGCAATGGCATCTTCGATTGCCATCCCAACCCAATGTTTGTGCTTGATGCGATTTACGTCTTGACCTGGCCAATGATAATTGTCAGGGTCAGTTTGGCTTCTCCAGCCAGACTGGCAGGTTGACCTTGATCTATTATCTCCCGCAGGGATTGGCCGGCCCATGATTGAGGAGGTCTAACGGTCAGGGCGTGACCTGGTTTTCCGGTCGCGGACCGGGGTCATCCAATCCGCTCTCGCTGAAAGGCAGCAGCACTTTGACGTGCATATCCTGGTCCACAGTGCACTGGCAGGAGAGGCGAAATTCCCCTAATTTCCCCTGGCTTTCCAGTTTGGATTCTTCAGCATCGGTCATTTCCTCCGGTTCACCAGCCAAAAATTCCACCCGGCAGGTTGTGCAGCGGGCAAAGCCTCCACAACGGTGCAGCGGTTCACCGCCATGATCTTCCAGGGCATTCACCAGGCGAACTCCTTTTTCAACCTCGAACTCACCAACACCTTCGATTATTAATGTAGGCATGCTATTCTCCTTTTTCTCCTAATAAATGGATATTCAGAAAATTCAGACTTTGTTGATAAAAATCCGCGACATTCTCAGCAGACTTGAATCCATGTCCCTCTTCCGGGTAAAGTGTGTACAGATGAGGAACCTGGTTTTCTTGCAGGGCCAGGATGATTTGATCGGCCTGGTCCTGGGGAACGATGGGATCCTTCCCTCCCTGGAAAACAGCGATGGGGTCCTGGATGCGGTCGGCAAAAAAGATAGGGGACCGCTCCCGGTAAAGCCTTTCAGCTTCCGGGTAGGGGCCAATCAACCATTCACTATAATATCGCTCGAACTTGGGGGGATTTTTTAGCAGGTCGAGTTGATTCACTATGCCATAGAGGACGATCCCGGCTTGAAAAATCCCTGGAAATTTGACCAGGATCTGGTAGACCGTCAATCCCCCTGAACTGCTGCCCATCAAGGCCATTTTGCCTCCATCTGCCCATCCCTGCTGGGTGACGAATTGAGCGCCCTGCACACAGTCGTCCACATCGACTTCTCCCCAGTTCCCTTCTAGGGCCTGGCGGTAGGCCCGGCCGTATCCGGTGCTGCCCCGGTAATTTACTTCCAGCACCGCATATCCCCGGCTGGTGAAAAACTGTGTCCGGGGGGAGAACTCCGCGAATTTCTGGCTGGTAGGACCGCTGTGGACCATTACCAGCAATGGCGGTAATCCATCCGCTGTGTGGTCCGGGTTATGTGGGGGGTAAAATAAGCCTTTCACAGAACTGGCATCTGGCATCACCCAGGAAATTGGCCTGGGCAGGGAAAAATAGTCTTGGGATAGGCTGGCTTTGCTGGCATTGCGAATGATAGCTGTCTTGCCAGCAGGATCGACCGTGATCAAGCTGGGAGGTTGATCACTGGCGGAGGCGATCAAGGCTATTTTTTCCTCCCGGGGAGAGATTGCAAACCAGTCCAGCCAGGTAAAAGGATGATCGAGGACGATCTTTGTCTCTTTTTCAGCCTCGAGTTCTTTCACCCACAGGGAACGCAGCCCATCCTGATTGCGGAGAAAATAGATCCGCCTGCTGTCCGGGCTGAATCCATAGGCGTTCTTGTTTTGGAGCCAGGGGGGCAGGGCATGCTCTGCGGGCGCTGTCGTCAGCTGTTTGTGTTCCCCGCTTTCAAGATCATAGATATGAATCTGCCACCATCCGCTTTCTTCTGAGATGTATCCCAACCATTTCCCGTCCGGAGAGAACGCTGGTTGGAGGACTGAAAAACCTTCCCCTCCAGCGATCAGGGTTTTTGATTTCAGCCGGAGCTTCCCGGATCGGGAGAAGTCCAAGCTTGCTAACCACAACTTGCCCCCTTCCCAGGGCATCTGAGGATGATCCCAGCTGATCCAGGCAATTTGGTCCCCCTGCGGATGCCAGCGGGGATAATTGTAGAAATCCGCATCCCCGTGCAAAGGCTGGATATCCAGTGTGTTTTGCAAGTTAAGATAACAGAGAGCGTCCTGTTCGCCATCTGAATGGATGAACAGGGCTGCCTGGTCGTTAGGGGAGATCACCGGTGAAGCGGTCTGGACCAAGTCCGATGTGAGAGTTGTGGAGCTGTTTTCCTGGCCAGCGAGGCTGATCAACTGCTGGGAGTCACCCTCGACCAACAATATCCGTTTTTCTCCGATTCCGTAGCTGCCTCCTCCATAAAGCAGACCGCCACCAACATTGATCTCTCCGCTGATGCGGTTGATCTCAGTGCCTTCAGGGTCTGCCATTTGGATAGATCCCAGTCTGGAGCTTCTCTCTCGCCAGAACAGGTCTCCCTTCTCGTTCCAGGCTGTCTCGCTTAAATCCAACAATCCACCAGTATTTTGAGGTGTGATCGGTGAAGGCCATTGACCGTAGGGTAAATCGTCTTTTTTTGCCATAAGGGATGATTCCAGAATGTAGGTTTAGTCTATATCATACTACGAGCCAGTCAGGGATATCATCGCTGACGGCCTTTATTTAATTACCCCATTCTTGATCAGGATGCTGATTTGGAAAATTGCCAGGATGTTATTCCTCAATCTTTCTCAGCGGGGCGAATGTCAGCCTGTGCAGCGGGCAGGGACCAAATGAGAGAATGGCATCGCGATGGGTTGCTGTACCATACCCCTTGTTCTTTTCAAATCCATAGTCAGGATATTTTTCTGCGTTGGCCGCCATCATCGCGTCCCGGTGTGTTTTGGCCAGAATCGATGCGGCAGCAATCGACAGGGAGCGGGCATCACCCTTGACCAAACGGGTTTGAGGGATGGCGAGATCTGGTAGGGTGAGGAAGTCGACCAGCAGGTGGTCCGGGATGATGGTCAGTCTGTCCAGCGCTCGCCAGACTGCCAGCCGGGTAGCCGGGACAATACCGAGCTGATCGATTTCCTGGTTGTCAGCAAAACCAACCGCCCAGGTCAGGCTGTGGATCTCGATCATTTTTCTGGCTCTTTCCCGCGCTTGGGGTGAGAGCTGTTTGGAATCCTTGATTTCCCCCAATTTATTTGCGATATCATCCTGTTTGTCAAGCACCACAGCGGCAGCAGCAACAGGGCCAGCCAGGCAGCCCCGGCCAGCTTCGTCAATGCCGCTCACAGCTGGGAGGCCGGCTTTCCAAAGGGCATGTTCAAAGCTCAGGTTGGGGAAGGGGGGAATCAAACCGGGATCAATTCTCCGGGTCATAGAGGCCTTGGGTGTGATTTCTATGGATCTTGCGTATGTCTAAAAGCATCTGCAGGGCATCCCGGACAGCATGCACCTTGCTTTCCTGATTATAGATCCAGGGGATGGCAACTTCAGTGATCACATATCCGCGCTGCCGGGCGATAAAAAGCAGCTCGATATCAAATGACCAGCCATCAAGGGTCTGGTTAGCGAACAGGTCTTTCCCAGCCTGATGTGTGAAGCATTTAAAGCCGCATTGGGTGTCATTCAATCCTGGCAGGATCAAGAGCTGTATCAACCAGTTCATCAATCTCCCGCCCCAATGGCGGAAATGGGGTTCATCATAGCGGATGGATCCCGACGCTTCTCGGGAGGCGATCGCTACCTGGAAGTCTTCCAGCTGGGGAGGAAGGAAGCGGTTGACCTCTTCGATAGGCATGGAGAGGTCAGCATCACACATGAAGAGATACTCCCCACGCGCCTCGGTCATCCCGCAGCGTACAGCTGCTCCTTTTCCAGGTCTGCTTTCGAACAAGCCTTTAATACAGGAATGCTGATTTGAGAAATCCTGGATGATCTCAGCAGTTGCGTCAGTGCTGTTATTATCCACGACCAGGACTTCGGCGGTATACTCCTGGTCACTGAGAAAACAACTCACCTTGCTCAATGTAACTGGTAAGCGGGCTTCCTCGTTATATGCGGGGATGATGATGGAAAGAAATGGCTGTTGCACACAAATCTCTTAACTGAAAAAGGTCACCAGAATGATCAATGCTGTCAGCACAACAATCAGCAGGGCAGATAAGACACCAATAATGATCCATTCTTTGCGGGTGAAATTAATTTTCCGGGCTGCTTTGGTTACGGTTTCGTCCACTTTTGCCATTGGTTCAGATAAAGGTGCCGGTTCCATCAAGTCGACCGGTGGGGCTTTCTTTTCCCGTTTGGGAGGGAGCTTGGGATGGGAAAGTAGATTGACCGCAGTTTTGAAGTCCACATTGCTGAAAACTGGCTTGGCGATCGATAGTTCCCTGGCGAAATTCTTGATACCGTCCGCCTGTATGATCCGTACCCGGGGGCGGATGGATTCCACCACTGTCTCAGGAGAGACAAAGATCATCACGCCGCGGTCCATGGGGGCTGTGAAATTGTGCTGTTTAAAATACCCTTCTATCGTTTTCTGATACAACCAGGTTTCCCGGATGAGGTTGACAGGGGCTGGACGGTATTCGTCGTTCCTGCCCAGCTCACCCCAGAATTTGCCTTCAGCCCGGAAAAAACCTTTCTGGGATTTCGGGTTGATGACCATCACTGTGGCCGGTGTGACCAGTACCATGGGTATCGGGCGGGTCACCTTGGGAATGTTGACGTCCCGCAGCAGCACACATTCATTGCCCAGGACCGAACCCAGGATTTCCACCAGTTCCTCCTGGTGTTTCCGGCTTTGCTGCCAGGAGTAGCCATAGGATAGTGAGCCCTGGATGGCTTTAAAGATCCCGCCAAAACCTGACTCAGACTTGTATTTGGATAAATCTATTGTCCTCATAGTTCATCCTGTGGTGTTTTTTTTGATTATACCAGTCTCTAAACATCCAAAACGAGCTATCAAAATTCTAAGCTCAGTTCATTTTGCTGCTGCCAGGCCGGCATTAAATGAAGAGTCGGGGTGGACGGACTTGAACCGTCGACCTCCGCGTCCCAAACGCGGCGCGCTTCCCACTGCGCCACACCCCGAAAAACCAAGATTATTCTGGAAGCAGTATAATCTCTCTAGTATCCATAGTCAAGGACACCTCGATAAGCTTGAGTTGGAACATGATATCTGATCTGATCCGCATTCACCATGCGGCATATCGAACTGATTTACCTTTCTGGATCCAATACACCCAGGGATGGGATCCTGTTCTGGAAGTGGGTTGTGGACACGGCAGGGTGACGCTGCCATTGCTGAAAGCTGGCCGGATTGTTGTTGGTGTTGATCGGGATCTCGCTGCCTTGGAGTATCTCAAGAGCACCCTGGGAGGCGCCAGCGATGCAGTTCGCCAGCGGGCAAGATTGGTCAATGAGGATATCTTGAGCTTCGTTCCAGGTATTTCATTTGGGGCGGTGATCATTCCCTGCAACACTTATTCCACATTCAACCCCTCTGGAAGGTTAAAGCTGCTCAAGAGCGCAAGCAGCTGGTTAGGTAGTGGGGGAAAGTTGATTTTCAGCCTTGCCAATCCCCTGCAAACAACAGAGATTTTCAATGACCTCCACGACAAGAGGCATGTTGATAGTCCCGAGATAGAAGAAACCATCACCCATCCTGAAACCGGGCACCCGGTCCAAATCAGCAGCCGCCTGCGATCCACCGCTGATACCTTATTGTGGGATTGGATCTATGATCACCTGCATCCAAATGGGCAGGTAGAGCGAGAGATGGTCACCGTTGAACATTTCCTGGTATCGAAGCAGGAGATCCTGTCTGAATTGCAGCGGGAGAATTTTGAAGCAGTTCACTGCCTGGGGGATTACTCGGGAGAGCCCTACAGCGATTCTTCGCCTTACCTGATCGTGGTTTGCCGCCATCGTAGCTTATGAGCTTATTCTGATCACGGGGGAATTGTTAATAAATCACCAATAAAGGGTTTGTTTTTCTCTAATACTTTGCATAAATCCCTCTAATATTGGCGCAGTATGATTTGAGGTAAATGAACTGAAGCTATTTACCGTTAGTTTAAGGAGTGCAAAATGTCCATGTACATCAAACCTTATCGCCGATATCACAGAACCCCGGTTTACCGCAAGAACAGCGTGGAAACAGATATTCATGTTCCATTGGATGTCATTGTTGAAGACGACACATATCTTGTCGAGCTGATTGTTCCTGGTCTTGAGCCGGATGAAGTGGAGATCGAGATTGTTGAAAAGACCATTATCATTCAGGGTGAGTTTAAAGCAGCGGATGAGGATATCAAATTCCTGCGCAAGGAACGCCCAAGTGGAAAATTCCGCCGGGTGATCCGCTTACCCAAGTTGTTAGATATGGAGAAATCCGAGGCCAACTTGCGGAAAGGCATTTTATCTCTGCGGGTGCCGGTAGCTGAGGAAGCTCTCCCCAAGACCATCAAGGTCAAAGCCAAATAATCCATCATATCTCTCCGAAGATTAATGGTTGAAGAGCCGGTGTTCGCCGGCTCTTCGGCCATAGTAAAACCTCTGATCGATACTGACAGTGCGGACAGGGAATAAGGGCGTAAATTCTGCAGATGATATGGGATCAGGTGGTTATCCAGGAAAAATAAGCAAATCAATGACCTCAGTGGTCCTTTGAAGACCAGGGATCGTCTACCATTGCTGGATCTCACTCCTGGTTCGATTCAGACTGGTGTGGTCAAGATCAAATCGGAATCAGGTATAATTGAAACTACTGCTGAAGTAAGAAACGAGGAGTTTAGAATGGAAAATAAAGAAGAAACACCCCAGGAAGAACTGGAGCAAAAAATTAGCGAGGCGGAAATCCAGGCCCAGGAAGATGATTCACTTGAGGGAGAGGAGCTCAGTGCAGCTGTAGAAGAAGTGCCAGAAGCAGTGACAGAAGATGCCCCTCCAGAGAAGGAAGGTCTCTCCCAGGGGCGGAAAATTTGGCGGGGGATTTTAATCTGGTTGGTGGTGATTGCCATCGCTTTTGCAGGTGGTTTTTTTCTGGACACAATGCTTCGCTATCAGCCTGAGCAGGAGAGGGTGGCAGACTTGCAAGCGGATCTCAACGATGCTCAGATGGAAATCACTGCCCTCGAAGATGAAGTTGATCGGCTGAGCAGCTTCGAAGATATCAATACTGCCCTGGTAGAAGAGATCAATCAACTCAATCTCCACCTGGTGTTGTTAAGCTTGAGGGCAAGTATCGCCGACGCTGCCCTGGCAATGGAGCAGGGCCGCCAGGATGATGCCAAATTGGCTTTGGCTAAAGTTGGTACAACATTGGCTGCCTTAAAGGATTCTTTGACTGCAGAGCAAGGGGAGGTCGTGGAAAGCATGATGCAGCGTTATGAATTGATCATGATTGAAATGGAAAATAATGGCGCTACTGTGCTGACAGACCTGGACCTTCTGCGGACGAAATTGATCACGCTGGAAAACACACTTTTTTCCTCCCCGTAGGTGGTCAAGATCTCAGATAAAAAAAGCCTCCTGAGTGAACTGAACCCTAAAAACAGGACACAAAATAAAAAGCACCTCTCGTACAATATAGATATGGGAGGTGTTTTTGTATGGCCAGGAAAAAAGGTAGTAAAGATTATCCATTAGATCTCAAATTAGAGGCAATCCGCCTGTTTGAAAAAGAAGGGCTGCCATATAAGGAAATCACAAAAAAGCTGGAAATACGTGACCCTGGACGAGTGAAAGCCTGGATGAGGATCTACCGAAAAGAAGGAGCTGGGGGATTGAAAAAGCCACGCAAAGGCAGGCCCAAAAAAGACCGGGACAGTCTTGAAGAACGGATCAGACGGCTGGAGATGGAGAACACCATTTTAAAAGCATTGGCTATCGAGCTGGGGGAAGAATTGCCAGAGGGGCTCGATATAGAGCCATACACAGATACCGAGGGCAATTCAGAGTAGAGGAAGTGTGTGACTTCCTGAGCGTGTCCCGATCAGCCTATTATGCCTGGGTAAAAAGAATGGACCGGCCAGATCCAGACCAAGAGAGGCTGCAGTTAGTTCTTGAGGCGTATGAGAGATCCAGGAAGACCTATGGCTACAGGAGAATTCAGATCTGGATTGAGAGGGAATATGATATCAAGATCAACCACAAAGCAGTCCTCAGACTGATGAGAAAGCTCAATATTCGCTCTGTGGCGAGGAAAAGGAATCCCTACAGGCTCATCAACAATCGTTATGGATCAATCCACACCTATCCCAATCGATTGAGACAAGACTTTAGTGCTAAAGGTCCCAATGAGAAATGGGGTACGGATATTACCTACATCCCAACCCAGCAGGGATTTGTCTATCTGACTGTCGTCAAAGACTTTTTTGATGGAACGATCCTGGGGCATGCTTTATCAAGGAATAACTCAATTCAGATGGTATTACACGCCGTGCGTGCTGCTGCACCAGACCTTCAATCGCAACTTGGCGTGATTATTCAGAGTGATCAGGGATCCCAATTTCAATCCTCTGCTTACCGATCCCTGACTACTCAACTGGGGATCATTCCGTCCATTTCTAGAAAAGGGAACTGCCTGGATAATGCCCCAACTGAGAATTTCTTCTCTCAGCTAAAAGAAGAATTGGTGCGACATATCAGGATCACAGATTTCAAGGATGCTGTTCAGGTTGTTGATGATTACATTCACTTTTATAACCATGACCGAATCCAGCTAAAAACAAAACTGACGCCTATCGAATTCAGACGTCAGTTTGTATAATTACCCTAGAGAGGGTTTTTATTTATTTGTCCACCTTAAGGGGTGCACTGCATGAGGGAGGCTTTTCTTGTTAACGATGCGGGTTCCCAGCAGCTGAGGATCCCGCATCGTGTATGTTAATTGGCCTGGTAGATCTTGACCCAATGCTTTTGATTTCACTCACCCGTATCCGCGGTTAAGCCTTCAGCTTCGGCCGCAGTTTCCGGCATACCGTTCAAAACCCAGACTTCAAAGAGGTGGATATACGCCTCTTTCATGAGTTTGGTAGGCGGCATTTGCTGGATGATCTCCTTTCCGCTCTCATCGAATATGCTTTCACCTTTGATGGACTGGATCAGGTAGCTGTCCAGGTCCCCGGCGATCACATTCATGTCGGCATTGTCACCCGTTGTGAGTATCTCTTGATAGCTGCCCATCAAATAATTGTTATTCTCTTTCCCCGGCCTGTGGCAGGAAATGCAGTAGCGTTTGACAAGGCGTGAGATATGTACTTCGTAGGAAGGGACCTCGTCCGATTTGAGTTCAGGAATTGCACCCGCCGAGGCTGCGTCTGCTGGCAGTTCGACCCGGTCATCCCAGGTATAGCGCATGAACAGCACCAGGGCTTCAATTTCTGATTTCTTGAGTTCGCCCCCGTAAGCCAGGCCGAAAGGCGGCATGCCCAGATCCTGCTGCCCGTAATCGATAATTGCGTACAGGGTTTCATCAGACCTGGTGTACATCTCATCCCGGCTGCTGATGGATTTTAAGTCCACGCCTTCCAGGCCTTCCACGCCGGCAATGATTCCACCTTCTCCATCCGGGCCGTGGCATTCGACACATTGTACGCTGTATAGATCGCCTCCCAAGGCATATTTATCCTGGATGGTGCTGGCAGTTGCTTCCTCCTTCTTGGGGGTTGTCAGGGTGGAGCGGACTGTCAATCCCACCATCCCCAGCACGATCACCCCCATGATGGAAATCCCAGCCAGTCGGTTCTTCCAATGGCGCAGGGGATTCCTGTCCAGAAATGGCAGGGCAAACAGGGCCAGAATACCCAGGACAGGAATCACAAAGGTCCCTACCCATTCGATCTTTCCGGGCACGAATTTCAAGAATTCAAACAGGAATAAGAAGTACCATTCCGGCCGCGGGACATAGGTGGAATCGCTGGGGTCAGCCTTGGGTTCGAAAGCCACCCCGACAAAGGTGGCCAACCCGATCAGCAGGATGAATAGGGCAAATGAGACCAAAAGGTCTTTGTAGATGATATCAGGCCAGAACTTGACCCCTTTTTGCTTGGCTTGATCGTATTTTCGATGATAGGCTTTTTTCTGTTCTTCGTTCACAGTACCCCTCCTCAATCAAGGCTGTGACCTGCAAATGATCTGGATCAGCTATCCTGGTCTGGGATGTTAGAAATGCCCAATCGGATCACCAAATAGAGATGGATGGCCACTGTTGCCATAACAATCAAGGGGATGATCCAGATGTGGAGCGAGAAAAATCTGGATAAGGTCACCGCGCTTAAATCCGTCCCCCCTCGCAGGACCCGCAGAATGAAATCCCCGATTCCCGGCACGGTGCCGGCGATCTCCGTACCAACCGTGGTTGCCCAGTAAGAGCGCTGGTTCCAGGGCAGCAGGTAACCAGTGAAGCCCATCCCCAGAGCGCTGATCAGCAAAACCACACCGGTGATCCAGGTGAATTCCCTTGGATATTTATAGGCTCCGTAGAAGAAGACCCGCAGCATATGGATGAAGGCTGTCAGGATCAAGAGTGACGCTCCCCAGTGATGCATTCCCCGGATCAGCCAACCATATTTAACGCCAGTCATGATATAGGTAATGCTGTCGTAGGCATGATCAGGTGTGGGGACATAATAGACGGATAACAGGATTCCGGTGATACCCTGCATCACGCCCAGGAATAAGCTTGCGCTGCCCAGCGTGAACCACCAGTTGACTTTAGGGACTTTGCGATCCAGAACAGTGTTGTAAATCCCCTGCAGGTCCAAGCGTTCATCTAACCAGTTGAATATGTTTTGTGCCATATTAACCTTCCCTGAGGTGGATGAATAACTGGTCCCCTTCCAGTTTGGTTTCATAGCGATCCAAGGGGCGGGGTGGTGGACCAGAAACCACTTCGCCATTTTTAGCAAACCAAGCCGCGTGGCAGGGACAGTAATAACCGTCTTTTTCCTCATCCCAGTTTACACGGCAGCTGAGGTGGGTGCAGACATCCGAGAAGACTATCACATCCTGGCCTTCTTCACGGAGAACAAAGACACCGTAGCTCTGACTGCTCTTCTCCCAGCCGTTGATCTTGGTGAGTGTGAAGTTGAATAATGTGGGTGTGTTCAAGGGATAATCATCCAATGAGCCCAGGGAGATCCAGTCGTCACCAGCTTCTTTCCCAAAAGCAGGTGATATAAAGTACTGGATGACAGGTAGGCCAATGATTGCTGCCATCAGGGATCCCAGGGCGGATGTGACGATCTTTACAAAATTCCGCCGGTCCAGGACGGGAGAGCGATATTTCTTTGTCATAAATCACTCCAGGTTGAATTTTTTTTAGCAAATCATACACTATACAGGTTTTGCATTGGATAATCCATGTGAAAGTATTCACTCATTATAGACTAGAACCCCTTTCAAGGCTGATGATATCTGAGACTAACAAACTGTGAGATATGTCACTTTCAAAAAATGGCCTGGAAGTGACATAATGAAGTGATAAATCTGATCCTGGATCCGCAGCCAGGACATTTTCTTTTTCTATACCCAGGCACAAGGAGGAAATTATGGCGCTGAACCGCAAAGTGGGTTTGATCGCGGGAGCAAAATACAAGGGGGGCGGTCCAATGTTGGCCTGGGCTCTCCACCGTATTTCTGGCTTGGGAATCATCCTATTTGTGACTACCCATGTGATTGCCTCATTTTCGACTCAGCAGTTGGGGAGTGATCTGGGTATCTCAATCAACATCATTTACGAATCGATCTATTTCCAGCTCTTTATTGCCTTTTGTGCGATATTCCACGGTGTTAACGGTTTCCGGATCATCATTCTGGATATCTGGCCCCGTTTGATTCGCTATCAAAAAGAGTCTACCTGGTTAGAATGGTTTGTGATCTTACCGATTTACCTGCTTACCGCGTTTATCATGATCCAGCGGTTTCTAGAGGGCTAATAGTCAAGGAGTGAGGTATGCGTTCAAAAGCAATGCCAAAACCCAGCTGGAATTTGGAATACTTGATGTGGATTTTCACCCGCATTTCAGGTTTAGCCCTGATCTTGCTGGCAGTCCTGAGCATCTCCCTGGGTTTGCTGATGGGAGCCAGAACCCAAATGGATCTGGGAACCCTGATGCGATGGGCGTTCTTTCCCAACTCGAATCATGTCTTAGACAGCGAAATCCCGGACATTTTCCTATGGGCAAACGGTTTCTGGCAGATCATGCAAATCCTGGTCTTGTTCTTTGCTGCCACGCATGGATTTAACGGCCTGCGCGTGGTGGTCGAGGATTACACATCCCCGGGATTCTGGCAGGCAGCTTTGCGTTTTATCATCCTGCTGCTGTGGATATTTTCTGGATTGGTTGCCATCTACGTCATTCTCGGCTCCTGAGAGGAGAACAGTTATGCAAAAACATCAATATGAAGTCGTGGTCGTGGGAGCCGGAGGAGCGGGATTGACTGCTGCCCTGTACGCTTCCCGGAATGCCAGCACAGCCGTGATCAGCAAACTATACCCCACGCGGTCGCACACTGGCGCAGCCCAAGGCGGGATTGGGGCAGCCCTGGGAAATACCGAAGAAGACCACCCCGAGTGGCATGCATTTGATACAGTCAAAGGCTCTGATTATCTTGGTGATCAGGATGCGATTGAATTCATGGCAGCTGAGGCGGTGGATGCTGTGTATGAACTGGAGCACATGGGTCTGCCATTCAGCCGCAATCCGGATGGAACCATTGCCCAGCGCCCTTTTGGCGGCCACACTAACAATGAGACGGGCAAGCCAGTTCGCAGGGCCTGCTATGCCGCTGACCGAACCGGGCATATGATCCTTCAAACGCTCTATCAGCAAAGCATCAAGAACCAGGTCAAGTTCTTTGATGAATTTTACGTGCTGGATTTATTGATCGTTGATGGCAAGACAGCCGGGTTGGTGGCTCTGGAGCTCGCTACTGGCGAGATGCACATTTTCCAGGCTAAAACCGTGATCATTGCCACTGGCGGCCACGGCCGGGTCTGGGAGACTACCTCAAACGCTTATTCCTATACCGGGGATGGGGTTGCTTTGACCTTGCGGAGAGGGATTCCCGCAGAGGACATGGAGTTCTTCCAGTTCCATCCCACCGGGATTTACAGGATGGGCATCTTGATCACTGAAGGTGTGCGTGGAGAAGGCGGTGTGCTGATCAATGGGGAAGGGGACCGCTTTATGGAAACCTACGCTCCCACAGTCAAAGATCTCGCTTCCCGGGATGTGATCAGTCGGGCCATGTATCTGGAAATGAAGGCTGGCCGGGGGATAAATGGCAAGGGTTATATCAACCTGGATGTCACCCCGGAAGTGGTCAACCATTACGCGGAGATTGACGGCCGAAAGAACCCTGACGGCACCCCTTATCGGGTGACAGCCAATGACATCCTCACCAAACTTCCCGATATCATTGATTTCTGTGAGACTTATATTGGCATTAATCCGGTTTCGGATCCGATGCCGGTGCAGCCCACCGCGCATTATGCGATGGGCGGCATTCCCACCAACAAGTATGGCGAGGTTGTGATTGACGAAGAAAACACTGTCCTGCCCGGTTTGTACGCTGCCGGAGAGGTTGCCTGTGTGTCTGTGCACGGCGCTAACCGATTGGGGACCAATGCTCTGTTGGACCTGGTTGTGTTTGGCAAGTATTCTGGCATCAAAGCTGCTGAATTCGCAAACGCCGAACCCTATGTTGACCTTCCGCCCAATCCGGAAGCCTTTGCGATGAAGCAGCTGAATGCTATCCAGGAAAGCAGTGGGAAAGAGAACATGATCACCCTGGCCAGCGAGATGAAGGCGGTCATGTCCGAGCATGTCGGTGTCTTCCGGGTGGAAGAAGGGATGGCTGAAGCGGTTGATAAAATCCGGGAACTGAAGGAGCGCTTCAAGGATGTCCGGGTTGATGATCATGGGAAAAAGTACAACATGAACCTGATCGAAGCCTGGGAGCTGAGCAACCTGATCGACATCGCTGAGGTGACTGCGGTATCGGCTTTGACCAGGACGGAAAGCCGCGGCGCACACTCCAGGGATGATTATCCGGAACGGGATGATGATAATTGGCTTAAACATACGCTGGCCTGGTTGGAAGATGGCGGCGTTAGATTGTCCTACAAACCTGTTTCCATGACCAAGTACAAGCCCAAAACCCGGTCTTATTAGGAGGGATAACCATGCAGGTAACACTGAAGATCTTTCGCTATAATCCGGAAGATGACCGGAAGAAACATTATGATACCTACACCCTCGAAGCTGAGCCCACCGATCGTGTCCTGGACCTGCTGGAAAGGATCAAGGGCAATCACGACGGCACGCTAGCTTTCCGTCGGGCCTGTGCCCACGGTGTATGTGGTTCTGACGCCATCCGCATCAACGGGGTCAACAGGCTGGCGTGTAAGGTGTTGGTGCAGGATTTAAAGGCCCGCCAGGTGGTGATTGAACCTATCCTGGGGTTGGCGGTGGAAAAGGATCTGGTTGTGGATATGGAGCCCTTTTTCGACCATTACCGCTCCGTGATGCCTTATTTTGTGAATGATGATCCACCTCCCCAGAAAGAACGTCTGCAAAGCCCCCAGGAGCGGGAGCGCTTCGATGATACGACCAAATGCATCTTATGTGCTGCCTGCACGACCAGCTGCCCTTCTTTCTGGATGAATGGCGAATATGTTGGCCCGTGCGCGATTATCAATGCCCACCGCTTTATCTTTGACAGCCGTGACCAGGCAGCAGCCGAGCGACTGGAAATCCTCAACGATCAATTCGGGGTATATCGCTGCCACACGATATTCAACTGCACGGATGCTTGCCCTCGAGATATCGAGGTCACCCAGGCCATCGGGGAGATCAAAAAAGCCCTCATCAAGGGCGGTTTGGACTGAAGTTATTGTGATGTGAAACAGGTCGCGCGATCCTGCAGGATCGCGCGACCTGTGCGTTTAAGCGAAAACCCCGCCAGCTGCAGCTGGCGGGGGGTGCAAGGAGAAACGCTTTATAAAGCCGGATTATTCAACCATTAATTATAGCCCCGGCCAAAAGGCAGCAGGGCCAGGGGGATCAATTTGAAATGCTGTTTGGCAAAAGGCAGCCCGATCACTGTGATGGCCAGGATAATGCCGTGAATGAGGTGGGCAAGGGCAATTTCCCAGCCGAAGAGAATGATCCAAAGCATATTGAAAATCACATTGCCAGCGCTGTTGGCGTTGTTCATTTCCCGCACTTCACGTCCGAAGGGGGTGAAATTCGCAAAACCAATCTTAATGCTCTGAATTCCGAATGGGATGCCAACAATCGTCGCACATAACGCTGCCCCGCCGATGATGTAGCCAACACCGGTTAGGAAACCGCCAAAAATTAACCAGATCAGATTGCCAAGCAAGGACATAGGAATCACTCCGTTTTCCACACATTCTGCTGATATCTTTATTTACGGAAATATTGGAGGGAAGTTGCGAAAATCCATTTCAACCTCGGAGGTTGGTCAGATTAGAGTGAGGTTCAAACTTTGGGCTCGGTTCTGCGAATCAACTGCTTTCCAGCTGCCCAAAGGTAGGCAGCAGTGCCAAGAAGAGCCTGCAGAATCGGGAGCAGGAGGTAATAATCCCGCAGCAGACTCTCTGGGATCGGGAAGATCCGATCCACCCCGTATACCAGAACCGCAAAAAATGGAATGATCAGCAGAAGCCATATTTTTTTGGGGGAGATGTCATCTGACAGCTTGGTCAGAAGAGAGGTGCGATTTCCAGATTTTCGGCGGTTAATTTCCAGAGGAACCATCACCAGCAGTATTAAACCCACTAATTTTAAAACCGCGAGAGGGTATACCCATCCAACTTGGGCGACAAAGATAAAAACTAGGAGTCCGATTAAAAGCACTTTTTCCCAGGTTTTCAGGCGGAAAGTAGACTGCCAGATTTTGCCCCTTAGCAGACTATGAGCCAGCATCAGAAGCAGACTGAAGACCAGGGCATAGAGCAGGAAATCAACAACCGGCCAGGGACCAGGCAGCCAATTTTCCCCATCAAGAACTAAAGCTTGATACTCCTGGATGGATTCAGGAAGCCGGAAAGTCAGGGACCAGATACCCCAAAAAAAACCGATTCCCGCCCCACCTGGTAGCATTTTCCAGGCTTGATCTCCGGTGAGTGTTTTGCGGATCCAGTACCAGCCAAAGACTATGCTCAGCAACCCGTGCCAGGCGATAAAATAAACCGGCATGATGGGGTCCAGCAGTCCAGCTTCATAGATGACAGGGGTCAGCACACCTTCGACCAGAAAACCAAATAAAGCGCCAACCAGGATCATGCCAGACAGGTCATGCACCCGAAAATGATCGATGACTCCCAGACAAACAGCAACAGGGATTGCGTAGTAAAGGATCAGCCCCCCAAATGCATATCCCTGGACATACCAGAAAACTTTCTCTGAAAAGAAGACAAGAACCGCTGTGGTCAAAAGGACAAAAAACAACCGCTGGAGAAAAAACTTGAGTTTTTCAGTTATTTTCATTGTTTATTTGAAGAGTGCTTGAGAATTCCAATTGGTTGGGGATTGTAGTCTGGGAAGATTTGATCCAGGTTTTGATTGTGCATCCGCTGGGTCAGGATTTCCCCCAGCACATCGCGGTAATCGATCGTTACTGCCAGGTCACCAGGGCCAACCAGGTTTTCCCTGTTCAAGCCTGGCCAGCGGGTGATCACTTTCCCGCCCTTCACCGCTCCTCCTAGTACAAACATCAATCCGCCATGCCCGTGGTCGGTCCCCAGGCTGGCATTCTCATAAGCCCTGCGGCCAAACTCGGTCATCACCACCAGGGTGATCCTGTCCAGGTGGCGTTCCAGGTCGCTGTGAAAGGCAGCCAGCCCTAAGCTGAGATCTTCCATCAAGCGGGGCATCTGGCCTTCAAATATGCCCTGGGCGAAATGGGTATCCCATCCTCCCAGATCGATGGCGGCTGTTTCCAACCCAATCTCTGCTTTGATCAGCATGGCGATCTGAGATAAACCATGGCCAAACTCACTTTCAGGGTAGGCAGATCCAGCGGGTTGGTAGCTGGCAGGATCAATCTTTTTCAGGTCCTGCATGATCTTCAAGGTATCCTGCCCAATCACACTCAGCTCATTCTGGCCAGCATAAAATACGGAAAGGGCCGCTGCCAGGGCAACTGCAGCAGTGGAATCCCCCAGATGGAAATCGGTGATGGATCTCAATGCGGAAGCTGGCACCGGGCCGTATAGACTGCGGGGGATGTATTCTCCCAGGCTGACTGCCCTCAGCGGAGAGGCAGCGCCTGTTTTTTGGCTCGACAGATGCCGGCCAATCCAGCCGGTAGTGGGGCCGCTCTCTTCGCTTACACCGCGCTCCATCAACTCCATGGCTTTGAAGTGTGACCGGGATTCATCCGGCCCTCCACAGGCCTGGATGCAAGCCAGTTTCCCTGCTTCCCAGGCTGGCAGCAGCGGCCGGAGCGCAGGGTGGAAGCCAAAAAAACCATCCAGATCGATCACCCGCTGATCCTCTGCTGTCCGGAGATCATCCGGACGCGGCAGCCGCAGCGCGGGACGCAAGCGGTGATATTCTTCCTCGGCATGGGGCACAACCATGTTCAAGCCGTCGGCTGCTCCTCGCAGGAAGATCACCACCAGGGCGTCTCCCCGGGGGCCAGTCTGATAAGGATAGAAGGATAAACGGGTGTTTGCAGTACCTCTGAAAATATCATTGACCAACATAAACGAATCCTTATCTACCAGCCTCTGCTTTCAGCTTCCATACGAAATACCTCAAATCCCATTTTGTTATTCCCGGATCCGGGATAGGTCCGCAAACCCAGTGTGCGCAGGAATTCTGCAAATCCCTTGTTTCTTAGCCCGTAGTAGGATTCCAGCTCCCTGACAGAGCTTTGGGGGAGATCTGACATCCAGGAATAGGAGAGCAGGCTGATCTGCCCTCCGGCATCATCCCAGGCCTGGAACATATAATGGATAAACTCAGCTTGTTTGGCTTCGGAGCTATTATTTTCTGGACTTGTTGGATAACCGATCTCTGTGATCAGGATATCCTTATCGGGAAAAAGCTCTACCAGGGTTTGAAAATCATCCAGCACTACAGAGGGGTCCTTGACGCTGAAATCTCCGTTAAGCGGATAGTAGGTTGTCATTACCGGGCTGGATCCCTGATAGATCTCTTTGCCATAGGAAGATGCCTGGTTGAAAAAACCGTCAAAAGTGACCTTTGTGCTGATCGGGAGATCTGGCCAGATCTGCCTGGCATAGTCCCCTGTTGCCTGATAGAAGGCCCTGAAGTCCTGCCAATTCTGGGCATTGCCTGCTAATACGCCATCGATCTCATTGCCAATCGCCAGGTAAACCAGATCGACATCGGTCAGCTGCCTGTTGACATAATCCAGAAACCCGTAAAAACGCTCAATCACTTCAGGATCGGAGAATGACCTGCCTTGGAGATCTGAAGGTAATCGGATCTCGGTCGTATCCAGGACTGATATTGTCAGGGAAATTGCGAGATCCTGGGCGGAATAATACTGATTGGCGATCGCCAGCCAGTTGGGATCGGGATTGTATATGCCCGGGGCAGTTTCGAAATCATCCCAATAGATCGACATTCGGATTGATTCCACACCCAATTCCCTGGCCAGATCCATAACCTGATCGAAATTCTCATCCTCAGGGGCGTTGGCATCCAGCTCCAGTACTCGATTCCCTTTAGGCTGGGGATCAATGGGTGCAGGTATTGTGGATTGGACCGAATCTTCTGAGAGTATGGATTCTGTTTCCCCACATGCCAGGCCAGCCAACGCGAGCACGATCAGAGCCAAGAGGAAAGACCTAAACTTAAGCATGTGCTTCATCTCCTTCTGTAGGAAAAGTTAACTTCACTGCTTGGATGAATGTCGCCAGGCCATACGCTATTCCCCCAAACCAGCATATCACTGCAATGATCTCAAAAAGACCAGTCAACAGGATTTTGCCAGCCGTGGCGGCAACGGGGAAAATCCCCACCAGCAGCAGCCACCTTTTGTACGCCCAGCTTTCGATTTCAGCTGCTTCCGATACCTGCGGGGCTTGTTTCTGGCTTCTGGTGAACAGGAAGATGACCACGGCATAAAGCAGCCAGATCATCAAATGACCGATCAAGTTTGGATACCAGTCCGGGCGGATTAGAATGCCCATTGCCAGATACATCATCCCTGCCGGGATGAGCAGTACCTGGCATTGTTTTCGATTGGGGAGCAAATCCTCCATTTTGTAATTCCTTTCCCGGGTTACGCGCTTCCAGATCAGGACCAGGAGAACGAGAATCGCTGTAGTTGATATCCCGGAAAACAGGGAGTCAGCAGGGGAGGGGGAATTGAGGCTCTGAAATAAACCTCCAAATGTCATCACGGCCGCTAACCCGCCCCAGCTGTTAAAGAAGGTACCCAGTTTGCCAGGCAGGCTTGCTCCCAGGCTGGTTGATCCGGTCAGCAGCTTCTCCGCTACCAGGAGGGGGATGATAAAGGAGAACCAGGCATGCCACCAGAAGACCAGCAGCAGGGTCTCGAACGGGGCAAACCCGGCGATGATCACCGGATCTCCCCAGGGAGGAGCCCAGAGCACTTTAGTCAAGTATGCTTCATAGAGGCCAAAGATCATGCCCGCGAATACCAGGCTGGAAAAGCGGGGTTTTTCAACCCTGTAGACCTGGCTGGCCAGAAGAATAATGTGCAGTCCATAGAGCGGAACAACTACCAGAATTCCCCAGGCGTTGAAGAATGGAAACATATCTGATCCTGAAAACACCTCTGCGAAAAAGGTCGAGAAAGCTGCCAGGACGAGCCAGAACAGGTATTGATGTTTTGGGGGGACTTTCAAATCAGATTTCATGGTTTTCCTCATTAACAAAGACTAGCGCCATTGGAAGGCAGGCGAGGCCAGCAGGCTGGAGATGACAATCTGTGCAGCCAAGCGGGGTCGATCCTGGATCGTACGGTCAAGGGTATGCAGCAATTCCAGCTCGATCTCAGCTGGAAAGGACATTCCCAGGAAGTGTTTGGCCGCTCGGTCAATAAACAAGTCAGCCTGACCGGGAGCAATACCTTCCAGGAAACGATCCAGGTCGAATTTTGTGCCTTTGATCCGGTTTTCCACCAGGTCGAGCGCAAAGCGCCAGCGGGGTAAAAGGTTGCCCTGCCAGGGGCTCGCTGTGTCTGGGTAGCCGTCTGGTGTCGGCCAGTCATAAGGAGACTGGCCCATTTGTTGTAAGTAGCGTTGAATTGCTTCTCCTCCATCCGTGTCCGCCCCACTGAGCCGCAGGGCTGAGACCACGAAATTTACCGGACGTTTATATTTCAACGGATAGCGCTCATGGATCGCATCAGATAATCCGTCGAGCAGGATCACCCTTAACACACTTTTTATATCACCCTGGGCATCCAGGAAGGCTTGACTGGCTTTGGCGATGATCTCCGGGTGAGGATCATCTGCCAGGAAGCGCCTTGCTAATTTAGTGCTGATCGTCCTGGCAGTAGCGGGGTGTTCACTTAACTGATCGATAACGAGGTCAATTTCCCCTCGACCGATGCCTGGGATGGTCTGCCCCAGCACTTGTTTCGATCCCGGGGCGTGCGCATCAGGTTCGAATTTCAATTCCCCCCGCCAGAAATGATCCTTTACCCCCCACCCGGTGAGGCAGCGGGCCAGCTCCATCACATCTTCCTGGTTGTAACCACCGTTCACACCCAGCGTGTGCAGTTCCAGCAGCTCCCGGGCGAAGTTCTCATTCGGCGCGTCTTTGTGGTTTTCTTGATTGTCAAGGTATACCAGCATCGCTGGGGAGTGGGCTGATGCCCGCAAGAGCTCTCTGAAGTTCCCCAGCGCATGTTTCCGGATCACTTCCCGGTCATCGACGATCTTGAGGAACCAGCAGTCCCCTTTTTGTACAGAAATGTTGAAATGGTCTGTCCAAAACTCGACCATCACTTCTTCCAGCTGGCGTTTGCTGTAGACCTGCCGCAGGATTGTGGCCTGCCGGAAATCATCCACAACCAGGGCGGGCTCATAATTATCAAAAAGCTTATCAGCCCGGTTTCGGAGCCCATCCGCATCCATCTTCAAGATATCGAAGCGGCTGAGGAGGATTTCAGTCCGGGGATCACTGATTGCTTCTGGGGCCAGTTGTTCTTCAAGGAAATTTTCTGGGCCGATCTCATTCAAGTACTGGCGATCCTCCAGCCGGGGTCCAAAGCTCAAGCGATTTAGCATCCGCCATCCTTCATCCCTGCCCAGGTGAGGATCCAGGAAGTTTGGCTCACTTCCCGAGAGGTAGCTGGCCAGGGGTGCACAGGAGGACACGATGCTTGAGCCAGCGCCCAGGAGGGCAGCAATTTTGAGAAACTCCCGTCTGGAAATGGATTTCATTCAGATTCCTGGTCTGCTGTGTTCTCGGGGTTCTTTTTTCTGCGGATCACCTGTACCGCACCACCCAGGGAG
>Ga0207796_1000029_pt1 | contig 64029 bp, 67 predicted proteins | sample Pon1CUnioCityCA_6_FD_187274 | JGI IMG/M metagenome (GOLD analysis project Ga0207796, IMG submission 187274) | Marine sediment microbial community from Union City, CA, USA - Pond 1C Sediment 1 (SPAdes) | ecosystem: Environmental > Aquatic > Marine > Intertidal zone > Salt pond sediment ... | reverse complement strand
GGCCCGGCAGGATTCGAACCTGCGACCTGGCGGTTATGAGCCGCTCGCTCTGACCACTGAGCTACGGGCCCGATCTGGATTTTCTTTCGGGGGATTTTTCTCTATCCCCCGGGAACAAAAAGAGCGGGTGACGGGATTCGAACCCGTGAATGTCAGCTTGGAAGGCTGATGCCTTACCACTTGGCCACACCCGCCTGAATTGCCTCCCCCTGAGTTCCCCGATTATAACAAAGAGGACTTTATCAGTCAAACCATAGAATTGAAAATTGAAAATTGTGCTGCGGCGCAAGGGGCAGGCCCATCGGGCCGCAATGCGATATAATAGTGGCTGGTTTTTTTATCCGTAAATCAAAAGGAGGGAAAATGCTCAAAGAATTCAGGGATTTTGCACTGCGCGGCAACGCCATGGATATGGCGGTAGGCATCATCATCGGCGCTGCCTTCACATCGATTGTCAACTCACTGGTCAACGATATCATCATGCCGCCCCTGGGCTATGTGCTGGGCGGGGTTGATTTCTCAAATTTTTATCTGACTCTTGAACACGGCAGCCCGGCCGGTCCTTACGCCTCGCTGGCTGACGCCAGTGCTGCCGGAGCGGTGACAATCAATTACGGCTTATTTATCAATGCGGTGATTTCCTTCCTGCTGGTTGCCCTGGCCATGTTCTTTTTGATCCGGGCCATCAACCGCCTGCAAGCTCAAAAGCCAGCCGAGGAGCCTGCCTCACCGACCACCAAGGAGTGCCCTTTCTGTTTTTCAAGCATTCCGGTCCAGGCCACTCGCTGCCCCCACTGCACCTCGCAGTTGAAGTGATCCAGCATGGCAAAAACTCCCGCCAGAGAGAGGATCGAGTCCTCTCCAGCAACTGAACACAAACGGCTCCCGCCCTGGCTGCGGGTGAAATTCCACAACAACCCGGCTTTTCACGAAGTCAGCGCCTTGATGGAGACACAATCCCTGCATACCGTCTGCCAGGAAGCGCTCTGTCCCAACCGGGGTGAGTGCTGGGGCGCGGGCACAGCCACCTTCCTCTTATTGGGGGATGTCTGCACCCGGGCCTGTAAATTCTGCGATGTCAAACACGGCCAGCCCGGCCCCCTGGACTGGAACGAGGCGGAACGGGTGGCCCAATCCATCCAGGCCATGCAGCTGGACCACGCTGTGGTCACCAGCGTCAACCGCGATGAGCGCCGCGATGGCGGCGCGCCGATCTTTGCCGCCCTCATTCGACGGGTGCGCGTGCTGCGCCCAGAGTGTTCGGTGGAGGTGCTCATCCCTGACTTCAAAGGCAGCCTGGAAGCCCTTAAAATTGTCATGGACGCCCGTCCGGATATCCTCAACCACAATCTGGAAACCGTCCCCCGCCTGTTCAAATCCGTTCAACCGCAGAGCTCCTACCAATCTTCCCGGGCCACCCTGATCAACGCCAAGAAGCTCTCCCCGGGAACCCTTACCAAATCCGGACTGATGGTGGGTTTGGGCGATACCATCGAAGAGGTCAAAGAGACCATGGTTGATATCCAAAGCTGGCAGGTAGATATCCTCACCATCGGCCAGTACCTTCAGCCCAGCAAAAACCACCTCCCCGTAGACCGCTTTTACACCCCGCAGGAATTCGAGGAATTGAAAGCATATGGCCTCGAGCTGGGATTCAAATGGGTGGAAAGCGCGCCCCTGGTGCGCTCCTCCTATCATGCCGCGGAGCAGGTTCGTGCGCTTCGCGCACGACCGAGGACCGAGCATTGAGGACCGGGTGCTGCTGCCCAGCCGACTGGTTCTGTGACTGGGTGAGGAAGTAGAACCACATTTTCTCATCGCCACCAGTTTGCACGGTCCCCAAACCGATCGGCAGCAAAGCTAATATGTCTGGAGTGAAACAAAGAACAAAAAAATTGCTACCAAAATAAATTATGGATGAAAACCTTTCCTTTCTACCGTTATTAATTGTCATTTTCCTGGCCTTCCTGGTCCCCATCGCCCTCTCGCGGTTCAAGAAGCTGCGTCTGCCCATCGTGGTAGGGGAAATCATCGCCGGGATCATCGTTGGCCGCAGCGGCTTCGGCTGGGTACAGCACCATGAAATGGTACTTGATCTGCTGGCCGAGCTGGGATTCGTGTTCTTGATGTTTTTATCTGGGATGGAGATCGACTTTTCCAGCCTGAGGTTGTTTAATGGCGACGAAAAGACTCCCAAGCAGCCAGCCAGCCCCATCCGGCTGGCCGGGATCTCCTTCCTGCTCACCCTGGGAATGTCCACCTTGATCGGCTTTGCTCTTACCTGGGCTGACCTGGTTGCCAGTCCCTGGATGCTCGCCCTGATCCTTTCCACCACATCGTTGGGCGTGGTGGTCCCGGTGTTGAAAGAACAGGGAATCAGCGGCGGCCGCTACGGCCAAACCCTGCTGATCGCTGCCTTGATCGCTGATTTTGCGACCATGCTGCTGATCACGGTGGTTGTGGCCGCCCTCTCACATGGACTCACCCTGGACATCTTGCTGATCGGCCTGCTTTTTGTGGCTTTTCTATTCATGTATTATTTCGGGGGCAAATTTTTCAACGAGATCAAAGGTGTTCGCCGGATCCTGGAAGAACTCAGTTCAGCAACAGCTCAGATCAAGGTCCGGGCGTCTTTTACCATGATGCTGATCTTTGTCGCCCTGGCGGAGATGCTGGGCACGGAGGTCATCCTGGGGGCCTTTCTGGCCGGCGCGATCGTCGCCCTCCTCAAACGGCCAGAAGACGAAGGCCTCATGCACCAGCTTGACGCCATCGGCTATGGGTTTTTCATCCCCATCTTTTTTATCATGGTCGGGGTTGATTTCAACTTAGCCTCCTTGATCAGCTCTCCCAGAGCCCTGCTGCTGGTTCCCGCCCTGCTGCTGGCTGCTGCCCTGGTAAAAATCCTCCCATCCCTGATATTCAAGGCTAACTTCACCTGGAAAAAGACCCTGGCCGCCGGCACGCTGTTATCCAGCAGGCTGTCTTTGATCATCGCCGCTTCTGCGATCGGTTTGCGGATCGGCGTGATCAGCGAATCCTTCAACGCTGCTATCATCCTGGTTGCCATTACCACCGTGGTCATCGCCCCGCCGCTGTTTGTCAAGCTTGTTCCCCGGGCAGACCTGGGACCAGAACCCGCTATCCTGGTCATGGGCGCCGGGCCGATCGGGGTCCAGGTTGCCCAGCACATCCTAGATCATGGAGACCCGGTGGTCCTGGTCGATGAGGACCCTGAGCGTATCGAGCGCGCTCGCCGGCACGGAATGGAGGCCATCCAGGCGGACACTGACCGCTACCATCCAGATACTGAAGTCCTGCTCAATGAGGCCAAACGCCTGGTGTGCGTCTTCAGTGACGTTGAGAAGAACCTCCGGATCTGCCGCCGGGCAAAGACTACCTACGGGATCAATCACGTTGTCGCCCGCACCACCGCGCCTGGTGAGATCTCCCGCTTTGAAAACCTCGGGATCACACCCATCAACGCTGCCACTGACCAGGCCATTCTGCTGGGTTTGGTGGTCCGCAACCCGACCATGTACGAGCTGCTGACCAGAACAGATGATAACCGGGACCTGTGTGAAATCGCCATCCGCAATCCCCAATATCTAAACCGACCGCTGAAAGAGATCACCTTTCCTGCTGACCTGCTGGTTGTCGCGGTCCGTAAAGGTGGGGAGCTGATCGTTCCCAGCGGGGAAACCGTCCTCCACCGGGGGGACCATCTGACCGTCTTGGGATCTGAGGATTGTGTGGGGGATACCCGCAGCCATTTTAGCTGAGCCTGTGGGCTGACCATGTCAAAGTGCCCTGCGGCGGTTCGGCGTCTGGTACTTCACAGTCATCCTGCATAAGAAGAATGAAGTCCCCGTAGGGGGAGTGAAAAGGTTCAACCCACGATTTTAATCGTCGGGCGGATGATCGATCCAAAACCTTGACATGTCACACACATCCAAAAACACTTCAACTTTCAATCGAATAATTCCCAGGGCGGCTTTCCAGAAGCCTGATCCCCTTCCGGGAACAGGGATTGGCCTATCTCCTGGTCCACCTCAGGGAAAATCTTTCTGGCAGCAGCCAGCAGGCCAAAACACCCGGTGAGCATCATATCCCCATAAGGTGCCGCGAAATAAGTGCGCAGGGAGGATCCCCGCATCAGGTTCCGGCGCGGTCCGGTGATCACCAGATCGAAATCTCCCTCACCAAATCGATAAGGTTCCGGACTATAGATCAGCGCCCCATGTCCATGATCCCCAAAAACATCTTCATGGGTTAAGCTGCCAGCCGCAAAAGATCGCAAGAGAGTATCCAGCTTACCCTGGTCGATCAAACCGGTGTGGTGTTCAAATACCCCCTCGACCCTTGCCTCGTTGAGCCGGAATGCCAGGGTGTGGAAATTCCCCACATTGGCGATCATCACCCGCTGCTTATTCCGGACCCGGGGATCCAGGCTGGCGCCCAGCACCGCTGCCGGGGCAGTGTCCATTACCATCAGCGGTGCATCCAGCTCCCTGGCAGCGCTTTCCACCGCCAGCAAGCGGGTCATCTCAGCCGGGATCTCCCCCCGCCGGAAAGCGAGATTGCTTAATTGACCCCCAGGAGCGCCTTCCTTCTCCGGCTGCAGTTGTTCCGCCAAATAATCAAAACGGAATTGGCGATCTGAATAGCCGGGCGGCGCTGCGCCGTGATCAAATACCGCCACCCCAATACCAGCCAGGCCAGTAAGCGAAACTCCAAAGCGCCCCAGGGCATCGGCAATGGCACTGAAATCAAAATCCCGCAGCTGGATCCGCTTTACTCCGTCAGGCAGCGAGTTAGCTTCGTCCTCACTGACCACCTGCACGCCGCTTTCGCGGAGCAGGGTCAGATCATCATCAAAGGATCGGGCAGCATCTGGGGTCGCATAAAGTTGATAACCAGCCTTAATGTGATCTCTCGCGGCCCAATGACTGGGGCCTCCCCCCATGGTCAAACCAGTGAGCAGCAGATCATCGCCACGGTGGGTAGCCGCTTTGATCTCCCGAAAGACCATCATCGTCGGCGAAGGCACAACCAGCTTGAACCCATTTTCAATAGCCAGGTCAGATTGATAGAGATAGATATCCTGGGTACCGGTGCCAACATCCACGGTTAAGAATTTCATTGCCGGCCTCCTTAAGGCCCTCAGCCACCATTAAATTGGTCCAGCCAGTAATCCATTTCTGCCTGGGTTACCTCTGGGTTCTCCCCCTTCTCCCCTTCCCCCTCAGAAAATAAGTTGCTGCTGGTCAGCAAGCTGGCAAAAGCCCTGGAAGAGAGGGTTTTACTGGCGATGCTTTTGGCTTCCGCCAGAATCTCCCGGTCATTGGTGACCACCGTCCAGTTCTTGGCCTGTTTTTTTATCCGCTGCAGGCGGGAGACAATGGCCTGATCCGCGGTACGCCCCTCACGGATGAAGTGGGCCTTCACCACCCCAAAGGATCGGCTTCCAGCCTTTGCGGGGGGTGCCCGGTCAAAGAACACTTCTACCCGGGTCCGCGCCTGGCGTGCAAAGCCCTGCAGCAGCTCGATCAAAGCCTGCTCATCATCCAGATCATTCAATGTCATTCCAGGAATATGGGGAATCAAATTATGTCCATCTATCAGGTAAGGCATATGGGCGCTCCAACCGGCTGCCAGGTGGAAAAAAATAATGCCGTAAGCAGGTTAATATGCTATGATGGAGTACAGTTCAGACCATTATACCAAAGGCGATTCTGACCATGAATCAGGCAAAAAAACTCCTCTTCTATATCGTGCTGAACATCATCGTCTCAGCAGTCACCATCCTCGGTGTGCTTTACATCTGGGAAAAAACCCAGCTGAAAGACGTTCTCCTCGAAACCGGGAGCGATTCTCTGGAAACCAGTTCAACCCTCGGTGAAGAAACAGGCGAGGAGAGTGATTCAGGACTGCTGATCGAGATCGGAGAAGTGGGAGGGGTCGGCAATCTAGCCACAGAATATGTCCGCCTGACACGCCCAAACAGTGACCCCGGAGATACCGTCTCCCTGCAGGGCTGGCGCCTGAGGGATGAAAACGAGAATGACTATATCATTCTCGATCAATCAGGACTGCCTTCGCTGGATCTTCATGGGCAAGGTGCGGTGAACATCTACAGCAAAGAAGGCGTCAGCAATCCCATTGAGCTTTATCTCAGTTTAACGGAGCCGATGTGGGAACCAGGGGAAACCGTCACCCTGATCGACCCCAATGGGATCGTGCACGATACTTATATGATTCCTTGAACCCTGAATACCAGCCCAACTGCCTGAAATAAAAAAGGCTGTTCCCCAACAGGAGCAGCCTTTTTCGTTATCCCGCTGCTTATTTACCCATGGTCAAAGGCACCCAGCTCGAGAAGCTTTCCAAATGCGCCCAGAGCGAACTGTAAAAAGTATAAGCCCAAAATAGCGCGGTGACGATCAACAGACCAGCTGCCAGATATCTGAAACTCTTATTTTTCTTGAGCAGATTCAAACCGGGAGCTGCTGCAACGCCTGCCAGGCCAACCAGAATGAACCCGAGCCCGGTTAATAGCGGGTGCTTGCTGAGCGATAGATTAATGATCCGCAGCCCTATCACCAGGGAATCCACACCTGCAAAAAAGGCAAAAATGGAGATCGGCATCAGGTCCCAACCTTTGGCCAGGGCGAGGGCCGCCCCTAGAAAAACCCCACCAAACAGCAGCGTGCTTTCTCCATAAGCGATATTGAAGCTGCCGGGCAAGGGCCAATTGAAGGTCATATGCAGCCCACCTAATAAGGCAATCAGCCCAACAATACCGAATGCGGAAGCGAAGCCCTGATTATCCTCGCGGGTAATCCCATTCAGCACAAAATAGGCTAACAGGGCTGTCCCTGCAGCCAGGTTGATCATTAACACCGTTAAATAATCCACAAACATAGCCTTTTCTCCTTATTTGTATTATATATATCTACTTTATTAAAGATATCACACCTCCCTATGAAACACAAGTACTGCCCTGCTAGAGAGGGACCGGGTCCTTTAAAAGGACCCGGTCCCTTTTTAAATTAAAAACTCCCGCACCGCGGGAGTTTTTGCTTCAGTTGCAATTATTTCAGGCTGCTACCAGGGGACGGAATTTATATCCGTAGACCAGCAGGCCTCGCTCATCTCCGTCGGACCGAAGTTTGCGGGTGATCATTTCCACTGGCATGCCAATTTCCACTTTCTGATCACCCAAATCGGTGAGTTGGGCTGTGACCAAAGGACCCTCTTCCAATTTGACCAGAGCAACAGTATAAGGGATGCTCTCCTCGAAACCTTCCGGGGCGTTGTAGATGTTGGTATAAGAGTAAATCTCCCCTCTGCCGCTGAACTCAAATTCGGTTTTAGCTTCATCACCACATTCCGGGCAGACATCCCGGGGAGGGAAGATCTTAGCCTGGCAGTGGGGGCAGATTTCGCCGGTTAAGGCATATCGCTGTTTATTCAAACGCCAATGACGCGGTATGTCCATAAATTAATAATGCTCCATAAAACAGGTGCGGTTTTCCTAAATCGGCCTCAGTATAACCTTCCCTGACTATCAAGAACTATCAATTTTTGGTCTTTTCTCGATCTAAAAAGGCTTGAGTACACCCTGAACTCTATGATAATGATGGATGGGAATCACTCCCATAAAGGCCGAACGTGCTCCCAATCGCTCCTACTTGAGGGTGATTTTCCCTCTCATCCGGGCATATTGGGCGTAATCTATATCTGTGCGGCGATCAATGTAGGCTTCTGTAGACAAGGCCCGATCCCTTCTTTCCAGGATCTTCTCTGTGACCTGTATAGAAAATACATCCGATCCCGCCCCGGATCCAAATGAAGCCACCAGGATCCACTCCCCAGGCTGGGCCTGGTCCAACACAGCAGAAAGCCCGATCAGGGATGACCCGGCATAGGTGTTGCCGATCCGGGGAGCGAGCAAGCCCCCTTCCAGCTGTTCTGCTGTGAATCCCAGCTGCTTCGCTGCCCGCTTAGGGAATTTGGTGTTGGGCTGGTGGAAGATCACCGCAGCGTAATCCTCAGGGGTTTTCCCCACCTCATCCAGTAGTTTTTCGACAGCATTGCTGATGTGTTTAAAATAGGCTGGTTGGCCGGTAAACCGGCCCCCGTGCTCAGGATATATCTGGTTGGCCCGTCTCCAAAAATCAGGGGTATCAGTGACATAGGATATAGCACCTTCGATCTCAGCCAGGGACTGCTCTGCTGGACCGATCAGGTAGGCTGCGCCGCCGGCAGCGGCGGTGTATTCTAGAGCATCCCCGGGCTTGCTTTGCGCGGTGTCCATGCCAACCGCCAGACCATAGTCACCCATGCCAGCACCCACCAAGGCCATGGCTGCCACCATGGCTTCAGACCCTGCTTTGCAAGCAAACTCAAAGTCTGCTGCCTGGGTGTAGGGAGTGATGCCCAGCGCTTCCGCGACGATGGTTGAGGTGGGTTTTACTGCGTATGGATGGGATTCCGATCCCACCCAGACTGCTCGAATTTGATCAGCAGCTATCCCCGCCCGGGCCAGGGCATTACGCGAAGCTTCCAGGGACATGGTGACCACATCCTCATCAATCCCCGGGACCGATTTTTCCCGGATTGGCTCCATCTGTAATCCGCCATGCCAGATGCGGGAGATTTCAGTTGCTGGAAGGCGGTAGCGGGGCACATATGCCCCATAACCTATGATTCCTACCGCACGGTTTGGCTTCAATAATCTGCTTTGATTTCGTTTATCTTCCATAGCTTAAGTTTATTCATCCTCTCGCCAGGCCTGTAAGATCTCCTGAGCCCGATCGATTCTGATTTTCTTTTCTTCAACCAGCTGAGCGGCAAGTTGGGGGATCTCTTCCCCTGCGGCTCCAGCAGTGATGGCAACCCCCCGGGCATGAAGCCGCATATGTCCTCGCTGTATCCCGTCAGTTGCCAGCGCTCGCAGCGCAGCCAGGTTCTGGGCCAGTCCCACACTGGCAATGATCTCTCCCAGCTGGTTGGCACTCTCCACGCCCATCAGTTTGAGAAGGATCTTAACTGTGGGATGAACCCTGGTGGCACCGCCAACAATCCCTACAGCCATCGGCAGCTCCAACTCTCCCAGCAAGTCCCCCTCCGGGTCCACCGACCAGGTGGAGAGGGAACGATAAAATCCAAACCGGGCGGCATAAGCATGGGCGCCTGCCTCCACTGCCCGCCAGTCATTCCCGGTTGCCAGCAGGACGGCATCCATGCCGTTCATGATCCCTTTATTATGCGTCGCAGCTCGATAAGGATCTGCGTCAGCAAAAGCCCAGGCCTCGATAATCCCATCCCGGACCTGTTCACCTGTGTACTCCCTGACAGCCAGGCTTTCAACGGGAATAGCGCAGCGAGCTTTCGCCAGCCTGCGGTCAGCCAGGTTGGAAAGAATCCGCAGATGAACCCTCCCTCCCGTCAATTCTTCAATCGCAGGGGCGATAAACTCGCAGGCTGTGTTGACCGCGTTCGCTCCCATGGCATCTCGCACATCCAGCAAAAGATGCAGGACCAGAAAAGGCCCGATCGCGGAGTGAGTGATTTCCCGCACTTCAAGATCCTTGGATCCGCCGCCCAGGTCGCGCAGGATGGGATCCAGGTCCTGCAGGCTGTCCAGCAGTTCCTCTTTATGAGCCAGGATCTGCTCCCTGGCCTGGGAAAGATCCTCGAGATCCAGGAGCTGGAGCTGACCGATCATCACTGGATCGGAACAGGAAGCCATAAATCCCCCCCCGTCCCTGGCCAGCCTGGCCATATAAGAAGCTCCCGCCACAACAGAAGGCTCTTCCAGGACCATAGGGACAAGGGTGTCCAGGCCATTGATCTGAAAATTCAAAGCCAACCCGATGGGAAGGCTGAAGACGCCCACCACATTTTCGATCATGTGATCAGCGATTTCCAGGCTCAGGCCAGTTTCCGGCAGCAATGTCTCCAGCTCTTCAGGTGTGAGGTAACCCCGGTCAAGCAGTTCTTGATGTCTGTGCTCCAGATCCAGATCATAAAATCCACTGATCCGGGAAACCTGGTCTTTTTTTGTCATAGATTCCTCAAATCCAGCGATACCTGCCAGGATAAGTTTATATAAGTAGAACATAAGATAAATCATCTCGACTAGCAAAAACTATCAAAATCAAATTGGATAAGGTAAAATGTCACTGGATAGCTATGGCCGAAAAGACAAAAAAAGAGCTTGAAAAACAAATTGGATCGCTTTACCGGGCCAGTAAAGACCTGGTGGGGGATTTTTCGCTGGAAACATTGCTTTCCCGCATTGTCCGCCTGGCACAAGCCCAGGTGCAGGCCGAATACGCTGCCCTAGCAATCCGCGACGAAGCCGGGAAGGTGACCCAGTTCATCCATTCCGGCATGTCAGAGGAAGAGCTGCACCTCATGCCCCATCCACCAGAGGGAAAAGGGCTGCTGGGAGAGCTGCAGCATAAACACACTGTGATCCGCATCCCAGATATCAGCGCAGATCCCCGCTCAGCAGGATTTCCAGACTACCACCCCCAGATGACCTCAATGTTGGGGGTGCCGATTTCAACCGGGGAAAAAATCCTCGGCCAGATCTATCTCACTAACAAACTCGGGGAAGATGAGTTCAGCAAGGATGACGAGCGGTTAATGAAAACCCTCGCTGCTTACGCTGCGGTTGCCATCACCAACACTCAGCTTTACGAAAATGTGCTCGCCCGGGACAAAACCCTCAACCAGCAAAATGAGGATCTCTCCTTGATCAATGATCTCGCCCAGGGCATTGCCAGCTCCTGGGACACCAAGGAGATCATGAGCCTGACCCTGAAAAAAGTGCTCGAATACCTGCAAATCGAGACCGGCGAGATCTTCCTGATCGACCGCGGTGGAAAGGATTTGCGTTTAGCCTTGCTGCGCGGTGATGATTTTGAGGCATTTTATTCCCGCACCGTCTTCCGGGTCGGTGTCGGCGTGGTAGGTAAAGTGGCGGGGTTGAACAAACCCCTGGTTGTTAATAATTTGCAATCGGATCCCAGAATCCTCCGCTCAGCGATTATTGAAGCGGGTTTCATTTGCCAGGCGGTGATCCCGCTCCAATCTACCCGGGAAGTTGTGGGTGTGATGACCCTTTCCAGCAAAGAGGAGCGAGTTTTCAGCGTCCGCGAGCTGGATATGCTGACCACGATCGGTATGTGGGCAGGCATAGCCATCCAAAACGCCCTGCTCCAGCAGCAAATCAGGCATATCGCTGTTCTTGAAGAGCGGGAGCGGATCGGTATGGACCTTCATGACGGCGTCATACAATCGTTATATTCCCTGGGATTGACTCTGGATTATGTCAAAGAGATCATCCAAGAAGACCCGGAAGAGAGCCTGGAAAAACTAGCTCAGGCGACGGATGGTATCAACAGCACCATTGTTGATATCCGGACCTACATCTCCGATCTCAGACCGCGCCAGATGCAGGAGAACCTCAATTTCATCGAAAACCTGAAAATCCTTCTGGATGAGTTCATTGTCAATGCCAAGATCAAGGGTGTTTTCAAAGACCAAACAGAGGGTCCATTGGACCTGGATTATCACAGCACCCTGACCCTGTTCAAGATCGCCCAGGAATCCCTTTCCAACACCGCCCGGCATTCGAAAGCGGACAAAGCTGAAATCAGACTCTGGAATGAGGACGGCAGGGTGTTCCTGGAAGTGAAGGATGACGGACAGGGGTTCAATATCGACAAGACTGAAGCCAACCTGGGTCACGGACTGGTCAATATGCAGCGCAGAATTCGCAAGGCAGGCGGGGGAATTGAGCTGGATTCCAGCCCGGGCAACGGCACCCGGGTGCTGGTCTGGGTCCCCAAGGACCAGGAAGATGAGGTCTGAAGCGTGAGCAGTTAGTTTTTTGAGCAATTGATCATCTTATACAACAACCCGATCTCCCCCTTTCCAAGTCACGCAGTCTCCCAGCCTTACTATTACTCTCCCCACCCCGGCTGAACCCGGGGGTTGATTCACTGCAAACCTCCCTGCAGGGAGATTTCTTATGTAATCCTGAGTAATAAAGGAAGCTGAAAAGCCCGACAGGGCCCTCCATGTAACCGCTTGATTTATCAAGCGCGGTGAGCAGGATTGCTGCAAATCCCCCTATCCCATTCACAACCCTCCGGTCCCACCCGCAGGGCACCCCCCAGCCCTTTACCAACCTACTCCTCTCTCCGCCCCCGGCCCCGGGCCAGGAAAGAGAGGGCGATGCTTAGAGCATACAGGAAGATCAGCGGGATCATCACCAGCATCATATTAATGGGATCGATGGTAGGGGTAATCAGGGATGCCACCACCGCGATGATCACCACAGCGATGCGCCAGTTCTTGATCAGCGCGCCAGGCGTCAGAATCCGCATCGCCGACAGCAAATAGGCCAAGAGTGGGAACTCAAAGACCAGCCCAATCCAGAACATCAAGCCGGTGGTAAAGCGCACATACGAAGAGGGGCGAATCTGGGTTTCTAGATCCAGGAAATTCAACAGCACTGGCAACCCTGTGGGCAGGATCAGATAATAGGTAAACGCCATTCCCCCAAAGAAAAAAATTACCACCAGGGGGATCGACAGCAGGCCGATCACACGGGCCCTTCTAGATAAGGCAGGTCCCACGAACAGGAAGACCTCAAAGATGATATAGGGCAGGGAAATGGCAAAAGCCGCCAGCAATACCACCCGCATGCCGACGCTGATCGGCTCAGTGACATCCACCGCAGTCAACTGATCCAGACCGTCAATAGGCCCAGAGATGAATTCCAACAGCTGAGGCAGGAAGATAAAAGCGACCACAGCGCAAAGGATGAGGGCGATCACAGACCGCAGCAGGTGTTTTCGCAGGGCACCTACATGTTCCAGGAAGCTGTCCGGCTCATCGAATGCCACCTGCAGGCTGTCTGCTACAGGGGAATCATCGGGCTCTTCCGTGAAGAAAAGCGCCAATTTCTTGAATGGGGCTGAAATCACCTTTCCCAACCAGCGAAAAGGTGCCAGGATAGCCCCCCAGATGGTTTTGAGAACTTTCACAAAGTTATTTCCTGTCAGTTTAGTGCTATTTAAACGGCGCCTGATCTGGAGCTCAGCAGGTCAGTGAACAAAATCGACCGCCCAAAGAGAAGCGGTCAGATTTTTTCAACAGTCTTAACCAGCCAGGATCAATCCCCAGCTTTTCTCAACAGGGGTCAGCTTGGCTCTTGATCAGGTTCCTGGGGGGCTTCCTCATCCTCATCCCCCTGAAGGCCGTCCTTGAAGGCCCTGATCCCGGTGCCCAATTCCCCACCGATCTTGCTGATCCGGCCCACGCCGAAAACAATGATCACTATCACTAAAACGATCGCTAATTCCCATCCACCTAAACGCATATCGTACCTCCTGAGTTTCTGATGCAGACCCATTATACCCTGAAGAAGAGAAATTAGGAAAGTTCAAGAACAATCACTGCTCTTTCCTGAGATGGTTGAAAAGTTCCTGCACTTTCCGGAGTGGTTCATCCGGGTCATCCAGGTTTACGATCCTCGCCGCCGGCCACCGGTTGAGTGCCTCCTTCAGCAGTGAGGGACGGATTACCAGCAGGGCTGATGTGTAATCACCAGATGCGACCGCTCTGAAACCGCTCACCCATCCTTCCCCCCGCTGGAATTCAAGGGGTCCTAATTCATCGATCACCAGCAGCTGGCAGGGCACAGCCTCCTGCAGGACTTGCGTCCCCCAGGCTACCGCTTCTGGGTGGAACGCCCAGCGGCGGGTGGATATCGCTGTCGATCTCCCACCTGGTCCATCGGCCAGTCGCCTGCGCTCCCCGCTCCTGACATCGATGACATCGATAGCGATCTTCTCTCTCTCCTGAAAAACACCCGGGGAGACCAAGCCTCCTAATTGGATCCCTGCTTCCCGGGCAGCCGCCACAACCTCCAAGCAAAGGCTGGTCTTTCCGGATTGGATCTCGCCTGTCAGCAGGGCAATCTCACTCACAGGACTCCCTCCTGATCCATGACAACCATGGTAAATCCATCTACCTTCTCAACCCGGATGGGTGTCTGGTAAATCCCGGACAAATTCTGAGGGGTGATCACCTCCTCAACTGAGCCTTTGGCAGCAATCTGCCCCTTGTTCATGAGCACAAAATAATCTGCCGCATAGATCGCCGCATTGGGGTCATGTGTTGTCATCACCGCAGTTGACCCCCCAGCAGCCATCTTCTTCAAGATGCTCAGAATCCTGTTCTGGTTTTGCAGATCGAGGTGGGCTGTTGGCTCATCAAGCAGCAGGATCGAAGTGCCCTGGGTGAACACCCGGGCAATATGGACCAGCTGGCGCTCACCACCGCTGATTTCCATGACAGGTTTTTCCGCTAAATGGAGGATGCCCGCTGTTTCCAGGGCCTGACAGGCAATCTCATGATCCTCATCACCCGGCAGCTGGAAGGGGTTCAAATGCGGAGAGCGGCCCAGCAGGACATATTCATAGACAGAGAAGTTGAAAGGAATACTTTCGAATTGGGGTACCAGTCCGATCAAGCGGCTGAGCTCCCTCCTGGAATAATCCTGGTGCTGTTTGCCAGCCACCCAGGTCGTCCCCTGTTTGGGTTTCAACAGCCCCAGCAAGATGTGCAACAAGGTGGTCTTTCCAGTGCCATTGGGACCCAGGATCGCAGTTACCCTCTCTGCTGGGATCTCCAGAGAGAGATCAGAAAGCACAATTGGATCAAGGGGGTGGTACTGAAAATGGATCCCTTCCAGGGAGAGCATATTATTCATGGCTCCTGACCTTGATTCCCATGCTGATCATCAAATAGATAAATAAGATCGCCCCAATTGCCGAGGTCAAGATACCCAGGGGAATCTCCCCTGGAAGCAGCGTTCGGGCTAGGTCATCGGCAAGCATGCTGAATATCCCTCCTAATAGCATGGCGGCCGGGAGGGATTTTTCCGCGCTAGCCCCAAAAATCCTGCGGGCAATGTGGGGAATGATCAAGCCAATCCAGCCAATGATCCCGCTGATGGCAGTCAGGGCGGCTGTGGCTGAGACAGTAGCGATCAAGAGCAGCAACCGTTCTCTGCCCAGGGTCGCCCCCAGAGAAAACGCGGTTTCATCATTCAGCGAGAGCAGATTCACCCGCCAGCGCATGACAAAGGCCACGCCAATCCCCAGCAAGGCAAAGGGGAGTGCGAACAGCAGATCCCGCCAGGTGACGCTGTACAACCCGCCCAGCATCCAGAAGGTCAGCTCGGGCAGCTCTGTCAGGGGGTCTGCGAGGTATTTCAACACGCCAACCCCGGCTGAGAAAAGCGCAGAGACAGCAACACCGGAAAGGATCAGCCGCAGCACCCAGCCGCCATAGCGGATCCTGGTGGACAGGAAATAGGCCCCGGCTAAAGCCAGTAAGCTAAAAAATGTCGCGCTTAATTCAATGATCAAAGGATGCCTGGTAAGCCAGAGAATACTGACAGCTGCCCCAAAAGCTGCTCCCTGAGAAACACCCAGGAAGCCTGGCTCTACCAGCGGATTGCGGAAGATCATCTGCATCGCTGTACCAGCGGCGGAAAGCACCATACCCAACAGCAAGGCAGTGATCAAGCGCGGCAGCCGCAACCTGAGCACCAGCTGTCGGGCCAGGGGATCCTCTTGAAGCACCCGCAGCGGCATCCAGAAGGGTTCTGGATAGCGCCCAATGAAGATCGAGGCCAGAAACACACCGCCAACCACTGCCAGGGACAATAGGAGGGACCTGCGAAAAGCCGGTTTACTCATAGATCTCAGGGAAGGTCGCCAGACAGGATCGGCAGCACTTCTCGATCGATAGTTTCCTGGTCCAGGAAATACAAGGTCTGGTAAAAGGAGTTGACCTCTGCCAGGATATCTAGATCCTCCGTCAGATCAGGATGGATGCGGGTAGCCAGCCACTGCAGGCCCAGGATCCAGCGGGTGTCCGGTTGGTCCCAGCTGTAGAAGTCGTATCCAAAAGCGTACAGCTGATCTTCTTGCACTGCCCGCAGCCCCATCCAGAGGGGATTGTTCTTTAACTGGGCAGTGATATCTGACGCCCCGCCAGCGTAATCGATCAAAAAGATCTGCTCGGGGTTCCAGGCCGCGATCTGTTCCAGGTTGACCACGGTCCAACCACTGCCACCTTCTAGATCCTTCCAGACCGGGCGTCCCCCGGCAGTTTCAACCAGGCGGGTTTGCAGCCAGGATGATGGCGGAACACTGAAAGCCACCTCTCCGCCATCTTCGCTGTAGCGCAGGGTTAACACCGAGGGCTGGTCCGCAGCGCCGCTGACCATAGCCTCCACCGCATCCACCCGGGCCTGGTAGTAGTCATTGATCTCATCAGCCCGGTCCGCGGCACCGAAAACCTGCCCCAGGACCTCAATATCCCGGTAGAAGGCTTCCGGGGTTTCCAGATCCAGGTAAACGACCGGAATGCCTAGCTGCTCCAGCGGTTCACCAATACTCTCTGCCATGAAACTTTTCAGGATCACCAAATCTGGATTCACTACCGCTATTTGTTCCGGTCCAACATTCTTTTCTAAGATCTCCTTGTCGGAGATGCCCGGATCCACTACCGGCAAAAACGCAAAAGCGGATTGGTTTCGGCTCTCCAGGGCCACAACACGCGTTGATGCCTCTTCAAAGAGGTAAATCGCATCCTGGACCATCACCGTAGCCCTTCCGGCAATGGCAATCCTTTGCGGAGTGTCCGGCAAAGTGACCTGGTGCCCGGTGGCATCCGTGATCTCTATTTCCTCACCCCCGGGCGCGATGTCAGGGGTCAAGGCACACCCAGCCGCAAAGAGGGTCAATAAAACTAGAATCAAGCTCATTCGTTTCATAAATTGCTCCTAAAAAAGCTTTTGGCCTTTATTGATTATCAATTTTGTCCCGGCAGTTTTCCAGCCAGGTCAGGGTGGCTTTGATCTGACCGATCCGGTATTGGTAGACCTGGCGAGAGATAAAATCATCCCCTTTCACCTGGTCATGCTCCTCTTCAAGACTGCTGAGCCAGCCCAGGCAAACTTCCCGCTGGGCATCGATCAATCTCAAAGCTCTCTCCTGGTCACCCTGGAGGGCAAAATACAGCTTGGATAAGAAGGCAACCCGCACGTGGCGACCGCTCAAAACCGGGTCTGTGAGCCAATCCTGCAAGGCGCTGATGCCTTGGGAGGTCAGCTGATAGACCTTGCGGTCTGGATAGTCTTCCTGGGCCAGCACCGAAGAGGACAGCAGTCCCTCGCCAGCCAGTTTATCGAGTAAATAATATAGTTTGGAGCGCTTTACCTGCCAGATCAGGGACAATTCCGGGGTGTTCTGCACCTTCTCATAAAGGGCATAACCATGATCCGGGTTGTCCTTTAACAAACCCAGCAGAATATACTCCAATGTGATCGAGGATTCTTTTTCTGTCATACTATTCAAATATTGAATATACAGATTTTGAATAGATTATACAACCCACAGGGTTGCTGTCAAGATATGCACCTGGCCAACTCAGGCTTCTCCCCGGATTGACACTTCATTCCAGAAGGTTAAAAAGAAAACCCGGAGCTTACCAGTAAGCTCCGGGTGCAGTTTCAGATCAGCTCAGTAACCGGGCAACTTCGTCTATTTTCCAATCGACGACGATCTCCCCGTTGATGTAGAAAGTTGGCGTGGTCAGATTGCCCCCGGTCCACTCCTTGACCTGACGGGCAGCTGCCTGATTACGAGTGACATCATATTCCTGATAGTCGATAGCGTTGTTTTCCAACCAGATCCTGGCTCTGCGGCAGCCGGGGCACCATTTATTACAGAACAATACCACCCCTTCCAGGTCCAGCTCTTCTTTTTTGGGTGCCGCTGCTTTGACCGGTTTCTGATCAGGTTGAATCTGGCGAATTTCCTCAAACAAGACCTGATTATCAGGCTGGTCGTCGATATCATGGATATCCACATACTGGACGATACCTTCCTTGTCAATAATGAAGATTGCCCGTTCTGAACGCCCCTCGTGCTCCCGGAACACGCCATATTCTTTGGCTACTGCTCCATGGGGCCAAAAATCACTGATCAGGGGATAGGAAATGCCGCCGATGCTTTCTGCCCATGCTTTTAATACCGGTATGTGATCTATGCTTATGCCCAGGACCTGGACATTCAATTCCGAAAATGTCGCGTATTCTGCTTCATATGACGGAATTTGGCTGGTTCAAACCGGCGTAAAAGCCTGCGGGAAAAAGACCAGCACTGTGGTCTTTCCCTGGAAATCGCTGAGCGTGACCTCTTTATCGAGGTGGCTCGGCAGCGTAAAGTCAGGGGCAGTATCGCCTACTTTGATTTTCATATTACTCCACTCCTCTGTTCAGTATCAATGCTCTACTCCACTATACTTCATAAAAGCCTTTCGGGAATAAATGAAAGGATTAATTTATGGAATATTAATAATCTAACCTACCTTGATAACTGGAGATAAACGACCAGGCTTCCCCAGGTAATTTCCGGAGGGGGGACGATTTCAATCGGGCACTTGAATGCTCCAGGCACTTCCTGGCGCCGGATCAGCCATGTTCCCAAAGCTGCCAGACTTAAGTCTTCTAACTGGCCCCGCCGGGCATCCCTCTCCAGGAATGCCTGGGTTTCAGTGATAAGCAGGGATTCCACTCTGATGATGTACTCTCTATTGTAGAAGATGATCAAGACGTCGACGCAGGTCAAGTTTATCCAGAGGGAATCGAAGGATCCGGCTCTGCTAGGGGAGACGATTTCCATCGAGCTGCTGAAGGTTACCGACTCTTCCTGCTGCCGGATCAGCCAGTTCCATAGATTGTCAGACTGGCCCCGCCGGGTATCCCTCTCCAGGGATGCCTGGGTCTTAGTGAAAAACAGGGATTCAACCCTGGTGGCGGGCTCTTTGTTGTCAAAGATGACCAAGACGTTGACGCAGGTCAAGTTTATCCAGAGGGAATCGAAGGATCCGGCCCTGCCAGGGGAGGCGATTTCAATCGGGCAGTTTTAATCTTCGCTATTTCTGCCTGCATGATTTCTATTCTATCAGCCTGGTCTCGCGACCTGATTTGCTGACCGGTACTTGTCTTGCGAGCTTCCAACCCTTAACTCGCTGTGGAGAAATAAATACAAAAACGGGCTGTGACATACCAGCCCGTTTTCTCTGATCTTGATTTGCGAAGGACCGCTTATACCATTTCGGGCAGCCCAACCCATTCTCTCCAAGCCAGGGTCCATAAAATGGAATAAAACGCGGTGAATACAGCCTGTACCAGGATCAGCAGCGGCCACAGCAGGCAGCACATCGCTGCCAGCACCGCCGGGATCAAGAAAACAATCCCCAGGGCGATATTGATCACCACCTGGATGATGAATAAAACCAGCGCTGGCCCCAGGTTTTCCGTCAGCACTTCCCATCCCCGGCGGTAAGAGGCGATCACGCCGGTATCCTCCAGCATGCAGGACCTGTTAGCAAAGGTCTGCAGGGCTGAGACAATCAGCATGATCGGCACAAACAAGCAGATCACAAACAGCACCGGAGCAAAAGTGCGCATCCCATAGGCATCCATATCCATCCCGGCCTCAAACCCCATCCCAGAGAAGACCAATATACTGACCAGGATCACAATCAGGATCAAAACCGGTATGGCTGGCACCAGTCCGATTCCCAGCAGCTTCCAGCCATTTTTCCATCCCGCTTGAAAAGCGGTCACAAAACTCGCGGGGGTTCCTCGTTCCAAATCATCCACAGCGCTGATCATGCCGCCCCTAGATATCAGTCCCAGGACCCAGAAAACCAGCCCAAAAAGCACCAGGGCAAGGATGACGATCAGAAATAAACCGCCAATGGCAAAACTGGGAAAATCCCCGTGGAGGAGGCTCGGTCCAAAATCAAAGGACTCCGTCCCCTGCCAGGGCATCTCGCCATTTTGGAATACATACCGGCTTTGGGTGGCACCACCAGAATTGCCATTGCCGAGTACAGCCAGCACGCCCAACAGGATCAAAAAGGCATTCTTCCAAAGGGTATCCCAAGCCCGCGTGAATAAATTTCCATAATCCATGTTATTCCTCCTCAGTAAATGCAAACTCCATTATAAGACAATATTTGCCCAGTTCTCTTCAGCTGCTCAATTATATCCTCCATCCAATCACACTTACAAAACCAGACCAGTCACTCTCACCTGCTAGGGTCCTGTTCCATTGCTGCCGGAACAAATAGATCCATCCTGGCTTAAGATTTCCTGGATCCTGGGCTGGATGGGATCTTTTATAATACTATTCCCTGAAATGTATACGAAGGGTGAGCGCAAGAGTTGTATGCTTTCCGCCATTTGATGAATATCAACCAGTTTTCTCAGTCGATAGAGTTGACGGCGCTCAAGAACCGTGTACACTTAAGATTGCATATTGTCCTTCCAGGCAGGAAGGAGCAATAGGAGATAACAATGAAGAGAATATTGGCCCTGGGTGTGTTCGTCTTGCTTATAGCAGGATGTCAGCCACAACCATCTTATCCCGGATTGAGCGATGACGACTTGGTTGGCACCTATGTCGCCGCCACGCTTACAGCCGCTCCAACCGGAAAGTACCTGCCTCTAGAAACAGATCAACCCAGCCAGGTGACACCGGAGCCTGGCGAAACACAGGGATCGCCAGCTGCAAGCCTAACACCAACCCTGACGCCAACCCCGACCCCCACTTTTACACCAACACCGACACCGACGGCCACCCTGACGCCAACCGTGGATCCCGGGGACCCGGTCCTATCCCTGGGTGTGCCGACATTTGATGACAAGTTCACAGGCGGCGTGAATTTCTATGAATACGATAACGAGCAAGCCAGCTATCAGATCGAAGAAGGCCAGATGGTGCTGATCGCCAAGAAAGCCAACAGTTATGAAACCTGGAGCCTCTCCTGGGGTGATATTGATGATTTCTACCTGGAAGCAACCGGCCGATTTGGAGCCGACTGCAGCAACAAAGACCGCTTCGGGATGATCTTCCGGGCGCCTGATACCACTGAGGGCTACATCATCAGCATTTCCTGTGACGGCTCCTACCGACTCAGCACCTGGGAAAGCGAGGATGAAGAATACACTGTCATTAAAGGATGGGCCAACAGCTCGTACGCTAACACCGGCCCTGGCAGCACCAACCGCCTGGGGATCCGAGCCGAAGGCACCCTGTTAATCGGGTATATCAATGGCAGCAAGGTCTTTGAGGTCAATGACAGCACCTTTAGCGAAGGCAGGATGGGCGTCGTGGTCGCCGCATCCAACACCACCAACTTCACTGCTTATCTAACCCGGGTAGCTTACTGGGATCTGCCGTGAAATTGTCTGTGCACATAGTGAACAAAGGGAGAAAACAGTGATGAAAAGCCTCCACATTTTGCGAAAACTGATCCTGGTCCTGATCCTGTCAGGGACCTTATCCGCCTGCGGCTTGCTGGGTGGAAACGATCAAGACACCGCTCAAGCCCCACAACTGCCGGAGGACCTGGAGTCCCTGGTCATGCTGGCCAAATTTGATCTGGCCTTAAAAACTGGCGTGGAAATTGAAGACATCGCCACTGTCAGCGTTGAGGAAGTCAATTTTTCAGATCCAAGCCTGGGGGTAAGAGAGCCCGGCGTGGAGTATGAACAGGTGGTTACCCCGGGGTTGATCATCATCCTGGAAGCGGATGGAGAGGAATATGAATACCGGGCTTCTGGCACCAAGGTGATTGAGGTACCAGACTTGGGATTTTAAAATAAGCGCAACATAGGTTGGCCTTTTCTAATCAATTTATCACCTTAAGGAGGGAAAACCATGGACAAGTTCAGAAGTGAATTCACAACCCGCACGATCGTTTTGATTCCGATAGCCATTGCCATCAACGTCGGTGTTAACTGGATCGTCCAGCAGCTGGCACTACCGCTCTACCTGGATTCGATCGGCACTGTGCTGGTAGGGGTGATGGTGGGCCCCTGGTCTGCAGGATTAACCGGGGTGCTGTCCGTAATCGTCATCTCCCTCTTCTTCTGGCCCCCGGCAGTAGCCTGGGCCGGTGTTGCGGCGATCATCGGATTCATGGCTGCTTTATTTGCCAACGCAGGCTGGATGAAATCCTGGTGGCGAGCTGCCCTGGCCGGGATCATCACTGGTGTGGTGGCCGCCTTCCTTTCAGCGCCTATTGCAGCCTATGTGTTTGGTGGGGTCACCGGCCAGGCAGGCACGGATGCGCTGGTCGCCAGCTTCCGGGCAGCCGGTCTGGATGCCCTGGGCGCCAATATGGGACAGGGTATCGTATCAGATCCCATCGACAAGCTGATCACCTTCCTGATCGTCTGGGCCATTATGCTCGGCCTGCCAGAGCGCTTGAAAACCCGCGCCTGAATCAATACCGACCTAAAAACAGGAAAACAGAGCCGGCTCAGCCGGCTCTGTTTTCTTTTCCCTATCAAGCCCTCATACATCGTGTAAAATACTTCCATGGCACAGCTGTCCCTCTACCGACCTGGATCCAGCCCCCTGCACAAGCTGAACCCGCTCACCAAGCTGGCGGTCATGGCCTGCTGCCTGGGGGCAGCCTTTGGTTTTCCAAATCCCTACTGGGTGGTGGGTTTTTACCTGCTGTTCACGCTCAGCCTGGCTGCCTGGGGAGGAATGCTCAAACCCTTCCTGGTCCAAAATGCCAAGCTCATCCTGCCATTCTTCCTGTCCCTATTCATCATCCAGGGCTTTTTTTACGGCGGGGCCACGGTCCTCTTCCCCCTGGGTCCTTTTTCGTACACATTGGAAGGCGTTGAGGTTGCTTTTGGCTTTACTGTGCGTATTCTGCAGGCAATAGCTGGGATGACCCTATTCATCTTCAGCACCCGCCCGGATCATTTGATGCTCGCGCTGCAGAAACATGGCTTTCCTCACCAGGCCATGTACCTGGTGGTGACCACGATGCAGATCATCCCCCAATTTCAAAACAAGGCCCTTGCCATCCTTGAAGCCCAGCAAGCCCGGGGACTGGAAACCCAGGGAAATCTGATCGTGCGACTTAAAGCGCTGTTTCCGATGGTTGTGCCCATGATCCTGGGCAGCTTAATAGATATCGATGAGCGAGCGATCGCCCTCGAAAGCCGGGCTTTTAGCAAACCAGGTCCAAAGACAAGTTTGATCGAGATCCCGGACTCAGAGACCCAGAAGATCCTCCGCTGGTGCCTGGTGGCCGCCGGCCTTCTACTGGTAGTCTGGCGGGCCTTATGACCAAGACCATTGCTCACCTCACTGACTTCAGTTTCTCTTATGCTGGATCCGGCACAAAAGCTATCCAGGAGATCAACCTGGCCATCAAGGAGGGAGAATTGATCGGCGTGATCGGACCCAGCGGGGCTGGAAAATCCACCCTGGGATATGCCCTGAGCGGGTTCATCCCTCATTTCTTTACTGGAGATCTCTCCGGCAACCAGCAGCTCTTTGGCCAGGAGACTTCCCAGACGCCGTTATCTGAGCTTGCCGGAAGAACAGGGATGGTGGTCCAAAACCCCTTCAACCAGATCAGCGGCGCCAGGTATACTGTCCGCGAGGAAGTCGCTTTTGGGCTGGAGAACCTGGGAACTGACAGGAAGCTTATGGATAAGCGCGTCAATGAGACCCTGGAGCGATTCAAGCTGGCATCGCTGCGGGATCGCTCGCCCTATGAATTGTCTGGTGGACAGCAGCAGCGGTTGGCCCTGGCCTCCATCCTGGCCATGGAACCGGACCTGCTGATCCTGGACGAACCCACCTCGCAGCTGGATCCTGCCGGGGCAGAAGAGGTCTTTGAATCCGTCCATACCCTGACTGAGACCTCCTCCACCACTGTGGTGCTCATCTCCCACAAATTGGAATGGCTGGCCGAGGTTGCCGACCGGATCCTGGTGCTGGTAGCGGGCAGGATCCGCGGCCAGGGACCTCCCCGCGAGATCTTAACCCAACCGGACCTGGAACCCTGGGGAATTGGCAGCACACAATATACCAGGGCAGCCCGCTTGGCCTCATCCGCGGCGGACACAAGCCAGCCAGCCCTGCCTGTCACCCTCGACCAAGCAGTAGGATTTTTCAAACCATGGATATAAACATCCAAGACCTCACTCACGCCTACAACAGCCAGGTCACCGCTTTAAAAGGGGTCAACTTGAGGATCCCGCGGGGTGACTGCCTGGCAATCATTGGAGAGAACGGCGCGGGAAAGACCACCCTGGCCAAACAAATCAATGGCTTATTGAAACCCAGCCAGGGTGTGGTGAATATCGGGGAACATACCACTGCCGAGCTCAGTCCGGCGAAAATTGCCCGCTTTGTCGGGTATGCATTTCAAAATCCGGACCAGCAATTATTCGCCAGCAAGGTCGTGGATGAGGTGCGCTTTGGCCCGGTCAATCTGGGCTATTCCTCACAGGAGGTCACGACCTTCACTGAACAGGCTCTGGCCGCGGTGGGATTGGAGGATCAAACAGAAAAACATCCCTACGACCTTCATCTGGCAGACCGCAAGCTGCTCAGCCTGGCAGCTGTCCTGGCCATGCGCACCCCGATCGTGATCTTCGATGAGCCCACCACAGGCCAGGACGCATTACACATTCAGAAGATCGGGGCCATCATCCAGCAGCTTAAAGCCCAGGGGCGGACGGTGATCACCATCTCCCACGACCTGGATTTTTGTGCCGCCTATTTTGAACGGGTCGTTGTGCTGCGCAGGGGAGAGGTCATCGCTGATGGACCGGCGGCAGAAGTATTGATGCAGGTGGACTTACTGGCCACAGCAGCAGTCAAGCCCCCCCAGCTTGTCCGCCTAGCTCTGGGGTTAGGCTGGGATCATTTTGCGGGCACCCCGGAAGATTTCATGCAAGCTTTACAGAACAAATGAGACCAAAGGCAGATAGCCATGTTAGTTGTCCTGTGTGATTTGATTACAGATATCAACATGCACATCCCCGGTTTCCCCATCCATCCCGGGAGCGTGCATCGGCTGACCTACCTCGACCTCGGCCCCGGTGGAGCTGCAAATATCGCGATCATGGGGGCCAGGTTCAAACTTCCTGTGACCTGCCTGGGACAGATCGGTGATGACATTTTTGGGCAGATCCTCCTGGATGGATTAATCCAGGAGAGTGTCGATACCTCTTCGATCCTGATCGAGGGGGGCGCATCAACACCGATGGCGGGCGTGATCGTTGACCCCCAGGCAGAACCTGCCTACCTGGGCATTGCTAGAGGGTTGGATCTGGACACCCTGCCTGACAGGTGGGCTGGCATCATCCAGGGAGCCCAGGCCCTGTTCGCGGATGGATGGGCAGAACACCCCGGCGTGCCGAAAACCGTGCTGGCTGGCTTCAAAGCCGCCAAAGCTGCCGGTGTGCCGGTCTTCTTTGATCCCGGGCCCGGGAACCCGGATATCCCGGAGGGCTGGATCCAGGAAGCGATCACCCTGACCGATGTGCTGCTGGTTAACGACCTGGAAGCCAGCAGGTTTGCCAACCATACAGACCCGGACCAGGCCGCGAAGAAACTGCTCACCATGGGCCCGGAAATGGTGGTGTTAAAGCTGGGCCCGGAGGGCAGCACGGTCTATGCCGGGGAGGAGGTCCATCACACGCCAGGCTTCCCTGTTACAGCGGTGGATCAGACCGGGGCCGGCGACAGCGTGACCGGGGCAGTGATCTACGCCTGGCTGCACCAGCTCAAGATTGCGGATCTGGGGGTTTTGGCCAACGCCACCGGCGCGGCCAAGGTCAAGAAGCGGGGAACCGGCAGAAACCTGCCCACCCTGCAGGAGATCAGGGAGCTGCTCCAAGAACAGGGGCACGATCCAGGCCTGCTGCCTGGAATAAATGAGGGGTTGAAGAAGTAATTGTAATACTTAGAAAAAAAGCTTCAGTCGACGACTGAAGCTTTTTTTCTTTAGTGACCTTGATCAATTGGGTCGATCAGAGAGGACATCCAATATTTTCGCGAGGGCCTTCTTGTGTCGGGCAATCATCCCAGCAATCACAGAACCAGTCTCCATCGGTGTTAGGTTCTAACGTGCAGGGATCATTCTCAGGGCAGCCGCATCCGCACATACCAGGATGCTTCTTGTTTACACTATAGGGACAATCATCGATCCAATCATCATATCCATCCCCATCCTCATCATGGCAGCAGGGATCTCCAACCGGATCTTCCTTGTCACCACACCCACACACACCGGGTTCTGTCTTGTGCTTATCAGTAGGACATCCATCTTCACAGTCCGGTGTGCCATCCCCGTCGGTATCGGTAGACCCCACAGGACAGACATCCTCACAGCCATCCTTATCCGGCTGGGTTTTGTCAGGGTTCTCCGGGCAGCCATCCACACAGTCCGGATAGCCGTCTTTATCGGTATCGAACTCTGAATTCCCACAACCGCAGTAACCTGGGGTGAATTTGTCAGGGTCATAAGGGCACTGGTCGCCGCCGTCTTTATATCCGTCATTGTCCTCATCGGCATCGCAGGGATCGCCGATCGTGTCCTGGTAGGCCAGATCCGGGCACTCATCCTTGCAGTCAGGCAGGCCGTCCTCATCCTCATCGGTATCCGCTGTCCCGCAGCCGCACAGCCCAGGCTCGGACTTATCGGGGTCCTCAGGGCATTGGTCCTCTTCATCCGGGACGCCGTCCCCATCCGTGTCATCCTCATCTGCGTCCTGCTCATCTGTCTCGTCCGGTTCATCAGCGTTGTTGGGGTCTGAGGGATATTCATCCTTGCAGTCCGCGATACCGTCCCCATCACTATCTGTATCCACTTTCCCGCACCCACATTCCCCGGGGGCGGATTTCAGGGGATCAGCAGGACAGGCATCTTCGGTGTTAACCACACCATCGCTGTCCGAGTCCTTATACTCCTCAGGAATATCTGGGGCGACGAAGTTGAGTTCAGCAATCGGTTCACCATCCCCATCGCCATCGAAGAACTGGATCACCAGATCATCGCCGGGTTCGAATCCCGGACCCAGACAGACCAGCAGATCCGGATCTTCCGCATCTAGGCTGCAGTCCAAGGGAATATCCCCTACCTTGACGACATAACCCTCGCTGGCATTCCGCAGATAAATTGCCAGGTTCCCCAGATCTTGATATTCGATCTTTTCGATCCGGACCCCAAACAGATCAGGGACATTCAGGGTGCAGGCAGATACAATGAATACGAAAACAATCAGAAAATTAACTATTCTTTTCATAGCTATCGTCCTTAATGAATAAATTGCCAGATGACTAATAGATATCCCCATTATATTGAATAATGTGGGAATTCTAAATACCTCAGAGGAGTTGTAAGGTTTTCTAGAGTGACCAGGAAGATTGACTTGAGAGGGGAAATTTCCAACCCAAAAGCTATTTTCCCCCTCGCTCATCGACTAAATTACCTGACAATCAGGCAAAGTACAGCCTCATTTAATCTGGAATCATTGGCTGAAATTAACAAAGTTGTAAGGCTGACCTCCGCGGCCAGAGCGACCGCGGAGGTCAGTAGCTCATTTGACAGAGAGTTCGACCACGCCTTTGACCTGGACATTCCCCGGGAAGCCAGGGAGCACCATCCGCAGTTCGCCATCATCAAACGCGACCACACAATCGCCGCAGCCTTCCAGTTCGGAGAGCGCTAATTCAGCTTCATAGCCGTCGCTGGCTGTGAGGACCAAGGTTTCACCCCTTAAACCAGCTTCATCAAGCAGGTCCATCACCAGCACACCGCTATAGGTGGTAACCTCACCATCCTTGCTGGTGTACTCCACTTCAAGGGTTTCCATGGTTTCCAACTTTTCCATGGTGAATGCAACATCCCCTACCAGCAGCGCGGTTTCTTCTACAGGAGGGTCCCCTTCTTCAACCACAGGCACTTCAGCTGCAGGGCTGCAGCTGACCACAAGAACTGAAATCAACAGTACAGTGAACAGGATTGACAATTTCTTTCCCATTTTTTCTCCCATGTCATAGATTATTGATTAACCTGGATTTCCGTGATCTGAAATACCCAACGATTCGCTGGCGTGTCTGGGGTGACCAACCGGACAGGGCCTTTATCCGGCGAGACATCCGCGATCCATTCGCCGGAATCCTTCAAGGCGATAATGGCATTTTCGAGCTCCCCAGCTGCCACCTCAATGGCGTACCCATCCGCCGCCAGGGCAGTGATGGTTGTAAAATCTCCCGCGCCAGCCTGGGCAAGCATGCCCTCCAGAGCCGGGCCGCTCCAGGATCTGACTTCATCTTCACCGGTTGATTTTTCCATCAGGATATCTGTCAGGTCCACCTGCTCCATTTCAGCCAGATCCTGATAGCTGAAAGTCATCGGTGTCTCTACATCACCGCTGATCTCCAGCTCCCAATCCACCTGGGGAGCGCCGCTCCCACAGGCTGCAAGGCTGAGGGTGACCAACAACCCCGCGAACAATAGCATCCAAGAGCCTTTTTTCATGCCTCCCTCCTTAGAAAATGTTTATTAATCAATCGTAATTATCCAAACCGGGATCAACATATCCCGTGAGATCAAATGGCCGTGATTGCCCAGGCGCCCATCCCCCTCTACCCGGTGCATGCCGTGATCGGCAAAGATGATCACCAGCGTGCCAGGGGGCAGTTGTTCCAGGATCTGGCCCACCGCAGCGTCCACTTCCCGGATCTTCTCTATTTCCGCTGGAGCGCCAGGGCCTACTTCATGCCCCTGGTCATCGATCCCATGAAAATGGATGTAGAACAGGTCAGGCATCCCTTCCTGCAGCACTGAGAGGGCGTTTCCCAGCACGTTATCATCGGTACCGCCATTTCCATCCTTGTCTCCGGACAGGGTCAGCTCCGCGCCCCGGAGAATGAAAGCCAGGGCTTCCCCTTCCACAGCGCTTATTTCCAGGTCAGCCGCGGCAGCCACATCGAACAGGGTTTCCTGATCCGTCTTTCGTATCCCCCGGGTTTCCACACCATGGATCATCGGCTCCGTTCCCAGCAGCAGCGAGGCTGTCGAGACAGTGGTGACAGGCGGATAAGTCGTTAAACCTACCAGGGGCGGATCCAGCTTCGCCAGCTCCGGGATCAAACCCGCCGCCAGGGATTCCTGATAGCGCAGGTAACCAAATCCATCCAGGAAGAGCAGCAGCACAGCATCCGCTGGAGGGACTTCCCGGGATTGTCCGGCTGCCAGCTCTGGAGGCGCAATGCCCAGGGATGCTGATGCTGCAGGCGCCAGATCTGTGATCTCGATCTCTACTTCCTCTTCCCAGGGCGAAAGGGAGATTTCCACCTGATCAGGAACGATTTCCAAGCCGGATATCAATAAAGACCCTCCCTTTTCTATCCAGGCTTCTGCACAAACCTCCTCCCAGACAAAGCTAAATTGCTTCCCGTCAGGATCAGTGATCGTGATCTCAGCAATGATCCTCGCCCCCAGGCCATACAGGATTTGCTCCAGAGGTACCTTATCGCCGTCTCCGAAATCCGCATACGACTCCCAAACCTGCCTATTCACCAGGCGTTCTTCCCCCAAACCAAACAGGCTGAACTCCCAGGCAGGCTGGCAGGCAGTGATCAATAAGGCCATCAATAGCGCAAGCAGCTGAAAGCGCTTTTTCATCACTCCTCCCAGTCCAGAGCGATGACGTCCTTCACCCAGACTGATCTGGGCTCACCAGGAAACACCAGGGTGAGTCCCTCAACCTGGGGGACCAGGGTGGCCAGCTGGATCTCTCCAGGGCTGTAGCGGTGTTCTTCTCCTGCTCCATCCCGGACAATCAATGTCGAGAACTCACCCATTGGGACCAGATCGCTCAAGGCAGCACCCCAAACCCTGGCTGCTGTCTCCGCTTCCCGGATCTCACCATCGATCTTGCTGGCGAACATCACCCGGGCATTTTCGACAATCACCAGGCGGGTTGGCCCCAGCAGCAATCTACCTGGCGAGGTAGGCTCCCCATGGATGACCAGATTCTGCTGCTCTCCGACCACAATCATCCCCGTGATCCCTTTCAGCCAGGTTGAGACATGCAGATCTTCGGCAGCGAAGCGAATACCATCCATATAGGGCAGCAGCAGGGCCTGTTCGGTGATGTTCTCTTTGCTGACGGTTACAAAGCCCCCATCCCGAGAGGTCAAGGTCACGCTCAAAAAATCCTTCACGCCCTGATCAGCAAGAAAATCAAGCAGCTTGAGATATGTGCCATGATGATCCTGATCAGGAGTGATCTGGTTGATCTCAATGAAACCTGGACGGGGGACATCACCGCGCAAAGCGATCAGGTTATAAAATGGCAGGTCAGCAAATTCCACCGCGCCGTGCTCATCATGGCAGGTGGTGCAGCGGTGATGATCCTCTCCAGTGTGGCATTCCAGGCAGTCCTCCATGTAAATGGCATCCTCTTGCAAGGATCCCAATGAGAAATGATCTACCAGCCGCAGAGGCAAGCCTTTCCGCCAACCCAGGACCAGGCCGGCAGAAACCAGCACGCCAGCTGCCAGCAGGGAACTGATCCAGATGAGAATTTTCTTGATCTTCGTGTTCACAATCTTCAAACCTCCTGCATCAATACCAGCACAACAGCTGCTGTACCAAGCAATAAACCCAGGCCAGCCCACAGGTCTCCCCGGTATTTTTTTCTGACCTTGTAATAAGTCCTTGTCCGGTATTTGCCAAAACAGCGCCCTTCCATCGAAATCGAGAGGGCATCGACTTTGCTCATCGCCGATATCAGCAGAGGCAGGATGAATCCGGTCAATTTTTCCTCCAGATCCCGTATGCCGCGGGGCCGATAGCGCACTCCCCGCACCTGCCCTGCCCGATAAACTGTTTGAGCTTCAGCTTCAAAAATGGGGATCATCCGCAGCGCAGTGACAAAAGTAAACCCAAAACGATAGGGAAGTCCCGCTCTCATCAGCGAATATGCCAGCTGATTGGGTGAGGTGGTGATCACAAACAGGTAGCTGACCAGCACCACCACCAAAAAGCGGGTCCCCAAATATATTCCCCTGGTCAAGCCCTGATCTGTGATCTTGATCCTGCCGGCTTCCAGCAGGGGAATGCCGGCATTCCAAAACAGGATTTGCAGCCCGGTGATGAACACAGCAGTCCCAAACAGCAGCCGCAAGCCCCGGACATCCCGGAAGCGAACCCCGGCAGCCGGGAAGAACAACAGCAATCCCAAAGCCAACAAAGTGGTGAACACAGGGGATTGGATCAAGAAGGCGGTAAGGGTCAGAAATACCAGCCAGGCAGCTTTCAAAAGCGGGTGAAGCCGGTGGAGAAAGGACATTCCCGGCTGATAGCCAAGGGGTTTTCTCATGACCTGCCCCCAGGAAGATAGGCCTCTGCACCCATTTCTTCCAGCCCGCTCAACCCTGCTTCCAGCGGGGCATCGACTGCCAGCTGCCCATCACGCAGAAAGGTCAAACGGGTAGAAAACAGCGGATAATATGCAGGATTGTGATTCACCAGAAGAACGGTATTGCCTTCCCGTACATAATCCACCAATAAGCTGATCATGAAGGCTGCGTTCACTTGATCCTGACCGATAAATATCTCATCCAGCAGCAGCAGCCGGGGGCGGTAGGAAAGGATCGAGATCAGATTCAAACGCCGTTTTTCCCCGTAACTCAATCGATAGGGATGCTCGTCAAACCTGTCATCCAATCCTGCTTGGGCCAGTAAAGACCGGGTCCAGTCCTGATAGGCAGCGGGCTCAAGCTGGAAATTTTGCGGCCCCAGGATGGCTTCCTCCCACACCGAATGGGCAAAAAGCTGATGATCTGGATTCTGGAAAACCAGCCCGACCTCCCTGGCCAGGGTGGGGAGCTCAAGGTCCTGGATATGTTTTCCCTGGAAGTGGATCGAACCGGACTGCAAGGGATGCATTTTCAGCAAACACAGCAGCAGGGTGCTCTTTCCCGATCCATTATCCCCCAGCAAACTCACCAGTTCACCTGGAAACAATGCCAAATCCAACCCTTTCAGCACAGGCTTATCGGGATATCCAGCAGTCAGGTTTTCAACCTCCAGGATGGGAGGTCTACCGAGATATGGGACCGGGGGTTTTGTCACTTCTAGCGGGTGATGGATATGGCTGGCTTGCTGGTCAAGGATCCTTCCCGCGGACATGGTTATCAAGCGGTGTTGAGCCTGTTCAATAAAATCCAGCTTGTGTTCAATGACCAGCACGGTCAGGTTTTCCCGCTGCTGGAGGTCGAGAATGATCTCAAAGATCTCCCGGGTCGCCGGGGGATCGAGACTTGAGGTGGGTTCATCAAAGATGATCATCCGGGGTTTCGCTGCCAGGATGGCTGCCAGGGCAACCTTTTGCTTCTCCCCTCCGGAAAGGGAGTGCAGCGAACGATCCCTCAAGTGGGCTGACCCAACCGCATCCAATGCCCAGGACAGCCTGCTTTCGATCTGCTCCCTGGGAATCTGGCGGTTTTCCAGCCCAAAAGCGATCTCATCCTCCACCATCAAAGTGCAGAATTGGTTTTCGGGATTTTGCTGGACCAGCCCAACCAGATCTGCCATATCATAAATGGGTTCTATTCCCGGGTTACGCCCAGAAACATCGACTTCTCCGGAAAACTCTCCATCGAACTGGGAAAACAAGAAGCCAGCCAGTGCCAGCGCCAGGGTGGTTTTTCCGCATCCTGAAGGGCCGTTGAGAAGGATAAATTCACCCTCATCGATCTCCAGGTTAATTTCCTGCAGTGCAAATTGTTCGCTTCCGGGGTAGCGGTAGCTGAAATTCTCCAGTCGGATCATGGGATCTCTATCCGCTCCAGTGCGCTGAGGAAAACCTCCCCATCCAAATCGGCCAGGGTGTAACTCACTTCACCCTGGGACAAATTAACGAAAATCCTGATCCCATCCTCCTTCCGCAGCGCTTCCAGGCGATACCGGAGCTGATTCCCATCCGCTGATTCAAACAGCACTTGCAAATCATCATCCAAACCCGGAGCAAGGCTCTCCAGTACAATGCCCACAGGAACACCCTGGACCTTAACTGGCCCGGATCCCAGGTCGAGTGTGGTACTGTCCATATCTTCAACCCATTCGCTGGGTGTGAAGGTCAACAACTCTTCCTGAATCTGGATCATGAGGGGAGTGGATTGAACAACCTCAATTTCCTGCACGCCATTGACCCAGGCTTTCTTGCTTTCAGGGCCAGCGATATTGAAGGCAACCTGGTCTTTCCTGCCTTGGGCTTGGAGCACGATCCCAGGATTGCTCTCCAGCTCTTCGAAAGAGATGAAAAACACATACCCATCAGATGCCTTAAGCAGCACCAGTTCTGCATTTTCCTCTGGAACCGCTTCCCCCAGGATCCCAGTCAAGGGATATCCCTTATAAGATCGCGAGAGTCCATTTACGTTAGATGTGACCAGTCTCTGGGCAATCTCGGTCTGATGGGGAGAGAATGTATAGGGCGCCTGCACTGCCCCGGTGATAGTGACCGCACCACCTCCGGTCTGCGAGAATTTCAAAAAACCAAACAGTCCTCCGACCAGGAGAACCGCGCTGGTAAGCAGGGCCCAGCGGGTATTTTTCCCCAGCGGCTGGACTGGTTGGTCCTTGACCACACCTGATTTTCTGAGCGTGACCAGGATTCCCGATCCCAGCAGGCCGGCAAAGATCACCCCGGAAATGAAGGCTACCAGGGCTATCAGGCCAATCAAACCAAAAGTCAGGATATCCGCGGGAATCGCCGCAAAAAGCTGAAAAACCAGCACATTGGAAGCCGAAGCCAGTCCGCCTGCCAGGGCATATACTGTCCAGTGGTCTTTGCGCCGGAAGGGCAGGACGCCCAGGTCCACAATCACCCCGGCAACCAGGTCCACCAGAACCACCAGCAGTCCGTGGGTGTTGCCCGAGAAGAGCTCCACGCCGCCTTTCAAGATGCCGGTGATGGTGCCTGCGCCTGCCTTCTTGGTCAATCCAACCGCGAGCACGAGCCACAACACATGCAAACCCGCAGCCCACTGGGTGGTGCCCGCAAAACCCAGGAAGGATTGGAAAAAATCTCCAATGAAATTGATATACGTGCTGGAGATGCCGCCTAAAGCCGCCAGCGCAGCCATAAGCAACAAATCCCGGGTAGTGTAGTAATAACCTTTGGCTTTCATAGGGGCCCTGATTGATTATTTAATCACTTAATATTTAGATTGTAAATAGGTAGCCAAAAAAAAGGCCTGACTCCCTAAAAAAACTAATCCTGCCCCTGGGGAAAGATGGCTTCCTGAAAATCAGCCAGCCAGTGGATGATAAATTGGGCCTGATGGATCCGGAAATCATAAACCTGGCGTAAAAAAGGGTCCTCTTCCCGCATCCGATCCGCCTGCCATTCGTTGATCATGATCTGCAGGATCTCTTCCTGGACCTGGATCAGTTTATCCGGGTCTGGCAATCCCAGCCAGTGATAGAACCGCAGTTTTGCGATCAGCTCAACGCGGGCAGCCTGCAGGGACCGCACCGGACCCTCGACCCATTCCAGGAACTCCTCTCTGCCAGACTGGGTGAGGTGATAAACTTTGCGATCCGGACGGTTCTCCTGTCTCTCCATCTCGATCCGCAGTAAACCTTCTTTCTCCAGGTTGGAGAGCGTGACATAAAGCTTGGTCTGCCCAGCCTTCCAGATCATCCCAAACACCTCTCCCAGGGTTTGATCGAGCTGATATCCATGGTCCGGACCCCGCATCAGCAATCCCAACGCCAGATAGCGCAGGGGATACCTGCCAAATCCAGTTCTTTTCCTTTTTGCCACCTTTCCTCCATTGCTGGTAAGATAAATTATAGCCCACAACCGCTAGACCTCCGAGGTAACCTCGGAGGTCAAAAGAGCGGTTTTACCCCATGATCACTTAACTACACTGATAACCCCTTAGCCTTCAATATAACAAATCTGTAATTGACACATGAAGCGCCTATAATAAACTTAATCTGAATGGATTACTTGACCCACTCAGGTAAGGAGAATCCAATTAACACCCAAGATGAAAAAACACTGCCCGGAGCTGGTCCTTCCCTTGGACAGGTATTGCTAGAATCCAAGCTGATCACCAAAAAGCAGCTGGATGAGGTCTTAGCGCTGCAGCAGGCGGGGGATGACCGGCGGCTGGGCACTATATTAATAGACCAGGAGCTGATCACAGCTGAGTCTCTGGCGCTCGCACTCAGCATCCACCTCAATCTACCCTTTGCGGACCTCAGCCAGCAGACTATCAACCCGGAATTGACCCGCATTGTTCCAGAAAACGTTGCCCGTAAATATCAGCTGATCCCGGTGGAAATCAGCAATGGGGCGCTGGTCGTGGTAATGGAGGATCCGACAGACATTGCGGTATTAGGAGAGATCTCAGCCCTGACAGGGATGAATATCACCCCCTCCGTTGGCGTGGGAATGGATATCAAATCCGCGATCGACCTCTACTACAAGGCCAACCAGGAAATTGAAAGGGAAGTAGCAGAGTTTTCAGGAACTGTTGGTGACGAAGACCTGCTTTTTGAAGGCAGTGCGATTCTGGAGGATCCGGTCGTCCGGGCGGTGGACATGATCCTTCAGCAAGCGGTGCGCGACCGCGCTTCCGATATTCACATTGTTCCTGATCATGAGTCGGTTCGGGTGCGCTACCGGGTAGACGGCATGCTTTCTGACGCCCTGACCCTGCCCTCTGGCAGCCATTACCAGCTGCTTTCGCGCATCAAGGTCCTGGCGGGCATGAACATTGCAGAACGCAGGCGGCCCCAGGACGGTCAGTTCTCAGACGAAATCGAGGGAGAAGAGACCTTCTTCAGAGTAGCCACCAGCGACACCACCTGGGGTGAGATGGCAACCATCCGCATCCTCGGCCGCACAGAAGCCATCATCAACCTGGACCGATTGGGTATGCAGCCGGAGATCATGGAAAAATTCCAGAAGGTCATTCAAAGTCCCTTCGGCATGGTCCTGGTCGCAGGACCAACCGGCTCCGGGAAGACAACCACCCTGTATGCAGCGCTCAATCAGCTGGACCGTTTCCGGTACAACATCATGACCATCGAAGACCCGGTGGAATACAATTTTGCTGGCATCAGCCAGATCCAGGTCAACCGGGCGGCAGAGATCACCTTTGCTTCCGGGTTGAGAGGCATCATGCGCCTGGATCCGGACAAGATCATGGTTGGCGAGATCCGTGATCAGGAAACAGCCAGCTCAGCAGTCCAAGCATCATTGACAGGACACCTGGTGCTGTCATCCATCCATGCCAATGATGCCGCCGGCACATTCTTCCGGTTGACCCACCTGGGGATCGATAAATACCTGGTCAATTCCTCTGTTCTGGCCTTTATCTCCCAGCGGCTGATCCGCCTCTCCTGCCCACACTGCAGCAAAATGGTCAAACCTAACCGGGAGATCAGCAAAATCTATGAGAAAGAAATGGAAGAACCCCTCCCGGGATATAGAAAGGGAGAAGGATGTTCCTACTGCCACCAAACCGGATATCTGGGGCGGACCGGCGTCTTTGAGCTGCTGCTGGTGAACAACCACCTTCGCCAAATGTTCTCCTCTGGGGCCAGCTCCACCGAGATCAAAGCTGCTGCAGTGGAAGCGGGCATGATCACCATGTTAAGGGATGGATTCATCAAGGTTAAAAACGGACTGACCACACCCGTGGAAGTTCTGCGCACCGTTTACTCCGTGGAATAACACTTTCTCGTTATTCCACGTTGACAAGAGTTATCAGGAGAAATTATGCCTTATCGATATTTGGCTTATGATGCCAGCGGAGCAGAAAAGAAGGGCATTTTACAGGTTGAGCGGGAAGAAACCGCGGAACGGCTGCTGTACAACCAGGGCCTGACCATCGCTAAACTCACCAAGCTGCCCTCAGCTTTCAACCTCGCAAAGTGGTTCCCAACTTTCTTTGGGCCAAAAACGCGCGACATCGTAGTGCTATCCAATCAGCTGGCCAATCTGGTGGAATCCGGTGTCCCGCTCCTGTCCGGAATCGGTTTAATGGCAGAAGAGGTCAACAGCAAACCCCTGCAAAAAGTCCTTTATGAAGTGATGGACGATATCCGCCAGGGTTCAGCGATCTCAACCGCCCTGGCAAGGCACGAGCTGGTTTTTCCGCCCATTTATTGTCAGATGATCCGGGTCGGAGAACAAACCGGTAATCTCGGCGGCGTGCTCCGCCAGCTTGCTATCCACCTCGAAAAAGAGAGCACGCTTAAATCCAGGATTCGCAGCGCGATGACCTATCCAGCCCTGGTCCTTGGCTTAGCTTTTATCGTGGTGCTGATACTGATGAACTTCACCCTGCCGCCGCTCTTGCAGCTCTACAATGAGTTCGAGGCCGACCTTCCCTTACCGACCAGGCTATTGATGAACTCTTCTGAGTTCTTCCTTCAATACCGTTTGTACCTTTTGCTGGGGTTGATCGCCCTGCTCCTGGGAGGTTTTTTCTATTTCCGGACGGAAAGAGGGAAAAGACAGCTGGCCCATGTGCTGTTAAAGTTACCCGTGATCGGCAAGGTCAACACCCACGGCAACAGTGCCCGCTTCAGCCGCACCCTCTCCACGCTGCTCAGCGCAGGTTTACAGCTGACCGAATCCATGGATCTGACCGGAGAGACCATCCAGAATATTGTCCTCAAGGAGGAAATTGACCATCTCAAGCAGGAGACCATCCAGGGCCGGGGTATTGCTGCTCCTCTGGCAGACTCCAAATACTTCCCCAAAATGGTCGCTCAAGTTGTCCGGGTGGGTGAAGAAACTGGCTCATTGGACTCTCAACTGCTGACCCTCGCTGCCTATTACGAAGAAGAAGTTGATCGCTCCCTGGACACATTAACCGGCCTCCTTGAACCCGGTATGGTGATCTTTGTGGGCCTGATCGTTGCTTTTGTAGCGATCTCGATCATCATGCCTATGTACTCACTGCTGGGGCAAATCCGATGAACAGACCGAACTGGCTGGTCACGCTGCGCACCACGCTCCAAGATCAAGCTGGCGCAGCATTGGTGGAAGAACTGATCTCGATAGCCATCATTGGCACAGGGATCGTGCTCCTGGTGGCGATGATCACCACCGGCACCCTGGGAGTCCGCCTGATCGATGACCAGGCCCAGGGCCAATCACTGGCTCGATCCCAGCTGGAATTGATCAAGGATGCCAGTTACGAAGCGGATCCCGCCGCATCTCCTTATCCCGCAGTCGGGGCCGTACCCGGCTATTCCGTCAGCCTGCAGATCGAATACTGGAATGAATCGACCAGCAGCTTTCAAACCAGCTGGAGAAATGATGGGCTGCAGAAAATCACCGTCACCGTCTTCTCCGGTGCCAACCAGGTGGCCCAGGCCGCAGAGTTCAAAGTGGATCGCTGATGAAAATCAACTGGCCAGGCGAGAGCAGCATTACCAAGCACACCCTCAATTTGGGGGACGAAAAGGGGGCCTCCCTGGTTGAGCTGCTGGTTGCGATCGCCATCAGCCTGATGGTATTCAGCGTACTTTCCACTGCCCTGGTCCAGTTTGTGCTGACCACCCGCTGGGGAAATAATCAGCTCCAGATCTCGAGCGATATTCAGGTCGCTTCGCTCTGGCTCGGTAGAGATGCCTTGGAGGCAGCCAATTTCACACCGGGAACGGGAACCGAATATGGGACCCTGTCCTGGGATGATTCCTCACAGGAGTTCCGCTACCTCTATAACACCGCGGAGACTTCCCTGGTCAGGGAACACTACATCAGCGGAGCCCTGCAGAGCACGATCACCGTCGCCCGGGGGGTCCAGAACCAGGGAGATGTGGTTTTCAACCTCAGCGGGGGTCTGCTGACGGTCACCATCACTTCGACGGCAGGCGGGGAATCAGAAACAGCCAGCCTTGATTTTGCGCTCAGGGCAAGGTGATCCGATGGGTAAACAGATGACAGCTATCATCAGGGTTTTTCAAAGGCTACAGCGATCCATGCAGGCTTCTCGGGCAGTTCTGTTATCGGAAGCCGGGAAATCCCTGCCAGCCACCCTGATCACCCTGGCCGTAGGCTCTCTGCTGCTGGCGCCATTCCTGTCCTTTGTCAGCTCCAGATCATTAGGGAGCCGTTCGGCTGAAGATGCGATCGCTGCCCAGTATGCCGCTGATGCCGGGATCGAGTTCGGGGTCTGGACCCTGCTCAACGACCCCGGGTTCCGATCCCAGGTGGACAACAATCTAGGTACCCCCCAGACGCTGAGCTTTCCCGGGACACTGAATGGTTTTACGCCAACTTTGTCCGTAACCGGCCTGCCCCTTGGGGGCTGGACCATCCGCCAATCTGTTCCCGTAACAATAGAAAGAGGTGGGGCAATGGCCTATGCAGGCGGGGACAGGATCTATGTCTTAAGAGGAAATAACTCGCGGGATTTTGGTTATTACAGCATCTCAGCAGACAGCTGGTTCAGCCTGGCTAACACCCCTCAGACTGTCCAGCGCGGTGGCGCACTGGTCTACGGGGGTGGAAATTATCTCTATGCCCTGCGCGGAAGGAACACAGATACCTTCTGGCGCTACAACATCAGCACCAACAGTTGGAGCACCCTGGACGACACGCCAAACAGGGTTCGTCAAGGCGGTGAGCTGGTTTGGACAGGCGGCAGCTCGATTTATGCCTTCCGGGGAGGCAGGGAAGACTTTTGGCGGTATGACATCACTGCTGATAATTGGTCCAATCGAGCGGATGCCCCTGACCGGGTGGGGTACGGTTCAGACCTGGTCTACACCGGAGGCAGCAACATCTATGCCTTTTGCGGCAACAACAGCACAGACTTCTGGCGCTATAACATCACCTCCAACAGCTGGACCAGCCTGCAGAACGCCCCGGCCAATGTCAACAATGGTGGAGGGCTAGCTTATTACAGCGGGGGCTATATTTATGCCCTCCGGGGCAATTCCAATGTATTCTGGCGGTATACTATACCTACGGATTCCTGGTCCACCCTAACCCCCGCACCTGCCCAAGTTGGCAGGGGAGGCGACTTGATCTTCACCCAGGGGACAACCGGATTCGCCCTGCGGGGTGGCAATCAAACCGATTTCTGGGAATTTGTAGTCACACCTCCCCGGTATGACATCCACGCTGAGGCTGGTTCAGTGATCACGGATGCCAGATTTGAGATTGATGGTTTGAACACCTCAGTCATATTTTGGGATATTGAATAATTTCAGGTAAGGATAGCGAAGGTCTTATGGATGATCCTAGACAACAAACACCCCCAGAACCCAGGCCAATAATGCCGCTCAGGGGATCGAAAGAACTCTTTGATATTAATATTCTCCCTGAACGCTTCCGGCGCAAAAGACTGACCCTGATCGGGATCCTGCCCTGGCTGCTGCTCCTCATCCTGCTGGGTACGATCTACCCAACCTACACCCTGGCAATTCAAACCCAGGAGACTTTTCAGGAGAATCGGATGGCGCTGGCCCGGGTCCAGGCAGACCTTGCATTCTACCAGACCACCAACCAGGAACAGGAAGAGCTGCAATCCCAACTTGCTGACGCCCTGGCCCAGAAAGAAGCGATCATCCAATCCTATGGCGGCCTCAGTTTCTCCAGTCTGAGAAGGAGCCCGCTTCTGTACCAGATCCACCAAACGCTGCCTGAAGGAATCAGCTGGGTCCAGATCACCCAGCAGAACCAAACCATCCGCCTGGACGGCATGGCTGCTGAATATCAGCTGGTGATCGACCTGATGGACTCCCTGAAGAAACTGGGCAGCCTGGCAGAGGTAGAAATCGACTCTATTGAGCAGATAGAAAGCGAAGAGACTCCCTTTCTGGAAGCTGAAAATGAGGCGGAAGCTGGCAATCCCAATCAGGCACCTGCCATGCTGTACAGCTTCAGCATTCTGACCAAGGCGGCGGGGGAGGTGCAGCCATGAACCAGCCCAAATCACGCCCAATCACCTTACGCAGGATGGTCATTTTTCTGTGTGTGCTCCTGGGACTGCTGCATGTCATCCTGCTCGGTTGGGCTGTTCAGCGGCGAACCGCTTCAAAGCAAATCACAGGGGACCGGGTAGTCTTAGAGGATAACTTAGATCAGCTCCAACAGATCAACCAGGAGCAGCTGGATGAGCTGCAAGCTGAGCTGGAAGAGGTGCAAGGGGAAATTTCCGCCCTGGAAGCCGCTTTCCCCGATCTAGGAGCCTCCTTTGCGATCTACCAACAGGGATATGCTCTGGCCCTGGACAGCCAGCTGGACCTGCAAGAGATCTCCCTGGCAAGCGCAGAAATACTGGATACCGTCTCTGGGCAGCTTCTAAAGAAGCAATATAACCTGGAAGTAAGCGGTTCTCTAGAGAACTGCCTGGACTATATTGATAAGTTGGAACAGGCAGGATTGGATACCATCAACCTGGATTTCATCAGCATCTACCCTGCTGAAAACCGATGCTCCCTGGAAGTCAGCACCCTGGGTTACCCTACCGGAACAGACTGAAAGAACCATCCCAGGATCAAGGAAAGAGAGAGTACATTGATCAATAAAACCACCACTATCTGTTTTGAAGGCAGTGAGGTCAGGACCCTGACCATCAGAGGAAAGAAGGTTGTTGGCTGGCAGACCCGAAGTCTGACCCTGGACGAAATGAATCAGGGCTTGATCCATGATCCCCAGGCTGTTTCCAAAGTGATTAAGGCTTCTTTGATGGAACTAAAAGCTTCACGGAGGAATGTGATCAGCGCTGTACCGGGTATCCGATCCGTACACCGCATCATCCGCATACCAGTCATCCCAGAGAAGATGCTGGCGGAGACCATCGAAAGGAAGGCCCGCCAGGAATTTGCCATCCCCATTGAAGAGTCAGATCTTTCCTGGCGGGTCATCACCCAGCGTGAGGACCATTTGATCCTCTATGTGCTGGCTGTGCCCAACCAGATCATCAACTCCCATGTCGCAGCGCTCAAGGCTGCCGGCATCCGTCCCAGGGTGATGGACATCAAACCCCTGGCGTTGAGCAGGCTCTCAGAGCGAGAGACAGCAATCATTGTTAACCTCGAAGAGCACTCCATGGACGTGATCATCAATGTCCATCACATCCCCATGCTGGTCCGGAGCATCCCCCTGGACAGCGGGGACCTGACAGGCGAGGCCAGGACAGATCTGCTCAGCCAGGAACTGGCGAGGACCACAAAATATCACAACGAAAGCCACAAAAAGAACCGCTTACCCCAAGATACACCAATCTACCTGAGCGGCGCTCTGTTCTCGAGCAGAGAGGTTGACGCCAGGCTGGATGAGGACCAATCCCTGATCGAACGGTTGAGTTTACGGACACCTTACCCACTAAAACCACCTCAAACAAGCCTTGAACTGCCGGCAAAATTCCCGCTTCTGACCTATGCCACCAATCTCGGGTTGGCGGTAAAGAAGTAGCATGGATATTTGGATCGGATGGTATGGGATTTTAGGGTTGGTGATCGGCAGCTTCCTGAATGTCTGTATTGACCGCCTCCCCCAGAAAAAATCCATTCTGAATAATCCCTCCCACTGCCCCCACTGCCAGCAAAGGATTCCAGCCTACGATCTTGTGCCGGTGCTGAGCTATCTCATACTGCGAGGACGCTGCCGCAATTGTGGTGAGAGCATACCGCTCCGGGTGCTGATCGTTGAGATCTTGACCGGCTTGGTATTTGTCTTGATCTGGATCCGCTTTGGATTGAGCTGGGAAACCCTGGCTGTCAGCCTGTTTTGCTCGCTATTGATTGTGATTGCCTTCATCGACCTCGAGCATCAAAAGGTGCTCAACATCCTGATTATCCCGGGCATCGTGCTGGGTGTGATATCGGCGATCCTGCTCCATTTTGATGATTTTTGGACCTATCTGATCGGTGGGCTGGTTGGTTTTAGTGCCCTGTTCCTGATCGCCCTGCTGGCTCCTGGCTCAATGGGAATGGGCGATGCCAAATTGATCCTCTTCCTGGGCTTGGTCACCGGCTTTCCGGAGGTCATCCTGCTACTGTTCTTGGCTTTTGTTTTGGGAGGCTTGACCGCCGGCTTACTGCTTCTCTTAGAGAGAATCAACCGCAAAGATACCATTGCCTTTGGGCCTTTTCTGGCCCTGGCGGGTTTCATTGTCCTACTTTATGGAAGTCAAATCATAGATTGGTGGACAAGGATGGTCAGCGGATGAATATTGAAAATATCTTTCAAGCCCTTTCCCATTATCAGGCCTCAGACCTTCATCTCAAACCCGATGGACCTCCAGTGATGCGGGTGAACGGCGAATTGCTTCCTCTTGGCGAGGAAGCTGTGACCGGAGGGCAGATCAAGGAAATCTTTCAGGCCATGACTAACCCGGCCCAGCAGGGTGAGTTCCAGGAAAAGAAGGAGCTGGATTTTTCTTACCAGTTCCGGGACAACTTCCGCTTCCGGGTCAATGCCAGTTTACAAATGGGTGAACTCAGCCTGGCCCTGAGGCGGGTCACCAGCCAGATCCCTGAACTGGATGCCCTGGGGCTGCCGCCCATCTGCCGGGAGCTTGCCAGCAAACAGCAGGGGTTGGTGCTGGTCACCGGACCGACTGGAAGCGGGAAGTCCACCACCCTGGCATCCATGATCAATTACCTGAATCAGACAGAAGCCAGGCGGATCGTCACTGTTGAAGACCCCATCGAATATATCTATCAGGACCAAAAAAGCTTCATCACCCAGCGTGAGCTTGGTGCGGATACCCACAGTTTCGCTGCCGCCGCCAAACAAGCCCTGCGGCAGGACCCGGATGTCATCCTGGTTGGAGAAATGAGAGATCCGGAGACCATGGCAGCCTGCATCACCGCTGCGGAGACCGGCCATCTGGTGATGTCCACCCTGCACACCAACAACGCACCCCAATCGATCGACCGCATTGTGGACGCCTTCCCCCCGCATCAAGGCAACCAGATTCGCATGCAGCTATCCCTTTCCCTGCTGGCGGTCCTTTCCCAGCGTTTGTTGCCCCGCTTAGACGGTGCCGGCCGGATTGCGCTGGTCGAGGTGCTGGTCGCCAACAACGCCATCCGCAACCTGGTCCGGGAAGGGAAAACCCATCAAATGCTGACCGTGATGCAGACCAGCGCGGACCAGGGTATGCAGACCATCGATCAAGCCCTCCAGCGTGCCTATCAGGGAGGCCTGATCGCCGGAGAACAAGCGCTGCTTCACGCCAGCGACCCCGACAAGTTCTCTGCCCTTCTGAGCGGTTTGTAACCGCAAAATCCCCCAATTAATGGGTGTTTTCACCAAAAAAACCCTCACCACCTTACAGGAAATGCAGCTTGTGAGGTGTTTTTTTGGTTTTTGACCTCCCTGTAAGTACCCTGTAAGGTAAATTTCCCTCGATATATGCTTTACTTAAAGCGTCAGGGACGGTTCAGGACTTCACTGTCCCAACCATATATCGAAGTCAAATTTGTCAGTCTTTTTCATAGGAGGTTTAGCATTATGTTTAGAAAAGTTTTCCAAGCCGAAGAAGGGTTCACCCTCGTCGAACTGCTGGTCACCATCGCCATCCTGGCCGTGCTGTTTGGGATTGTCACTCTCACCCTGAGCGGTGTGGGATCTGACGCAGAGGACGCAGTCAAAGTAGCTGAGTGTGCTGTGGTGCAGTCTGCTGCCGATATCTATCTGGCAGCTGACACTGCGAACACAATCACCGCAAACACAACAGCTTCAACCATTGGCGACACTGGAGATCCCACTGCTGAGTTCAGCGTCTATATCAGGGACCTGCCCACAGCATACACATACACCTGGGATGCGACTGGTGAAGTCGACTGCCCGGATCTGCCTTAACGTTCGCCCAATTCAACAATAGAACAAACACCGCCTGCGGGCGGTGTTTGTTTTTAACCTCCAGGTTTGGTATGACCTCGGAGGTAACCTCCGAGGTAACCTCCGAGGTTGCCAATCTCTCAAGGGGTCAAAAAGTAAGGCCAACCCGTTATCCCTCATCTATAATAGTAGATAAAGAAGGGAGATAAATTATGAACAACGCCATCAAGTTGCTAAGAATTCGCGGTATTGATATTAAGATGCATTTCACCTTCCCGCTGATCCTGATTTGGGCTGGCCTTTCCTTTGGCCTGTTCCAGAACGGCGGCCTGGAAGGGGCGATTTACGGGGTGCTGGTCACTTCACTGGTGTTCCTGATCGTGCTCTTACACGAGCTGGGGCACAGCATCGCTGCCCAGTACTATCATGTGCCGGTCCGGCAGATCATCCTGCTTCCCATTGGCGGTGTGGCCCAATTGGAAGAGATTCCCGAGGACCCCAAAAAAGAGCTGGTGATCGCTGTGGCGGGTCCCCTGGTCAATTTGCTATTGGCCATCATCCTGGTCCTGATCGCCCCCATGGTGGGTCAGACCTTCTCTGCCAACCGGTTGTTATCGCTCACCGAGATTCTGGGGGAATTGTCCTTCTCTTCGATCTTCCTCTATGTGTTCATCACCAATCTTTTCATCGGGGTCTTCAATCTCATACCAGCCTACCCGATGGATGGGGGAAGGATCCTGCGGGCTTTCCTGGCAACCCAGCTCACATACACCCGGGCCACCGCTGTGGCCGTGACCATCGGACAGATCCTGTCTTGGGGCTTCGGGTTGTGGGGCTTCCTGAATGGCAATTTCTTCCTGATCATCCTGGCCTTCTTCATTTACAGCGGCGCAGCCCAGGAAGGCAGAATGGTCCAGACCAAACACGTCCTGGGCGATCTGCGGGTCGAGCAAGCCTATTCGCGGGGGGTGCGGTCCATCAGCCTCAATGAGCCCCTGGAAACCGCCCTGCAGGCCACCTTGAACTCTTTCCAGTCCAGCTTCCCGATCTGCGATGAGGGCCATTTAGCGGGTATGCTGCCCTACAGCACCCTGGTGCGGGCATTAGAGAAAAAGGACATTCAAACCCCCATTCGGGATGTGATGCAAACCGGTATCGAGCCGGTCTCTCCCCGGGATAGCTTGATCGAGGTTCAGAAAAGGATGAGCCTGGAGAAAGTGGACGCGCTGCCGGTGGTGGATGAGATGCAGGGGTTCCTGGGTATGATCACCAGCCAGGACCTCAACGAAGCCTACCGCTTGAGCCTGGCCCTGGACAAAGCGGAACCCACCCTGCGAGTACAGGAAGCGCTATGATGCACGGACCTCCGAGGTTACCTCGGAATGCACAACCACAAAATCCGCCGAAAGGCGGATTTTTGTGCCCCCACGGGGACTCGAACCCCGGTTTTAGCCTTGAGAGGGCTATGTCCTAGGCCGCTAGACGATGGGGGCAAAGCGACCCTCATTTTAACACGCCCCTACCCGCCCGTCAACAAAGCTTGCTGAATTTCTTCCCTTGGTTCCACCTGATTTCTAAACCCTGTTAAAATACGATCACTACCATCAACCCAAAGGGAGAGACCATGGCCAAGAAAGTCACTGCCAAACAGCATAATTCCCGGATGTGTTTTGTGTGTGGATTGAAAAATCCAAGCGGGTTGAAAGCCTCTTTCTACGAGGTAGAAGGTGACCAGCTGGTGGCTCTCTTCCATCCTAATGAGCAGCACCAGGGATATCCAGGACGGCTGCACGGCGGCCTGGCAGCCACCATCCTAGACGAGACCATCGGCCGGGCTATGAACATCAACCAGGACGAAATCTGGGGTGTGACAGTGGAATTCACTGTCCGCTTCAAGAAACCGGTCCCCCTGGACCAGGAATTGCGGGTTGTGGGCAGAATCACCAACCAGAACCGGCGGCTTTTTGAAGGCACTGGTGAAATCCTGCTCCCGGACGGTGAAGTGGCTGTGGAAGGCCGCGGAAAATACCTTAAGCTCCCCCTGGAGCAGATCACGGATTTTGATTACCAAAAACAGGAATGGAAATCCACACCAAAGGAGGGGGATCCGCTGGAGATCGAATTACCGGAGATTTAGGAGAAAAGCACCCTACGGTGGTTCAGCGCTAGGGTGTTCACAATCATCGTTATCAATCTAAATCAAGTCCCTGAAGGGGGACATAGAACGTTCAGCCCAAGATTTTAATCGTTGGGCGATCACCTTCGACGCTGCTCAGGGCAGATTGGCTGGCCTAGAACAGGATCAAAAACCGCTTGAGAACTTACGTCTTCTCTTCCTCCCCCTCATCCAGCAGCGCTTTCAACCCTGCCATCCGGGGATCGATGCTCTCCTGGCGGTGGCCGCAATCCTTTTCGTTGAGGTTGACTCCACAGACCTGACACAGACCTTTACAATCTGGTTTGCAAACCTGGCTGATGGGAATATCCAGCACCGCGTAATCCCGGATGATCGGAGTCAGATTCAGGGATCCATCCGCAGGCAAAAGCTGTTCCAAATTCTCCGGTGAGCTTTCCGCCGGATGTTTGGTGAACATTTCCGTGAAGCGGATCTCAATCGGCTGCCAGTAGTCTTCCAGACAGCGGCTGCAAGAAAGCTCTGTAAAAGCTTTGATCTTGCCATCCGCTATCACGCCATCCTCGGTCACTGAGACGGCAATCACTCCCTGGACATCCACCAACAGCAAATCTTCGGGCAAGCTCAACTGAGTGAAGTTAAAATCAAATTCCTTACGGGTTCCCGGAGATTCCTTAACGAGGTAAGAAACGTCCAGCCGTAAGGGATCGTTTTTCTTGATAGTCATGTTTGTATCTCTTGTGAGGATTTTTTTACTGTTAAATGAAGAAAAAATCCTCAATCTGATTGGATTTATCGTGTTAACTATTATAACCTATTTGGATCAAGATACCAAACTAGCCTCAGATAGCGGCTGTCATAGGAGAAAATGGATATAATCACAGGTAGATGACTACCCGAGATGAACCCCATGTGACAGCCATTGGCCAGATTGCCAACCAGGTGCTGTGGAGAAGTCCTTCGGGCTTGGTGACCGGAAAAACCAGTCACGGCATTTACCTGCAGCCCAGTGGGGATTTGACCCTATACCTGACCTGGGAGCCTTTTCGCAGCCCACTAACGGTCAATATCAGGGGCAAATCACATCTTCTGGCCGCTATCCAGATCGGCGAGTTGATAGAACTTGTGGATAACAGATTGAAATGCATCGGCACCCAGCAAGTCATCTTATTCCAAAAGCCGCTGATCTGGAGGGCACCCTCACCGCCGAGATTAAAACCCCGCTCTCCAGACAGCTTTGCGAGAATCATCCACCAGGTTCAAGAGTCTTATCCTGGGCATCCTTATTTGCCCCTTTTAGATATGGTGAGAACAGGGGAACCCTTTCCCATTCAAAATCTACCTGGCCTTGAAAATCAGATCCTCCAGCTTTCCAGATCGCTCCAGGAAAACAGCCCCCCGGGAATCATCGCGGCCATGAAGGGCATCATGGGCGCTGGGCCTGGCCTGACACCGTTGGGAGATGACATCCTGTTGGGAACCCTGCTGGCTGTAAACCGGTCGGGAAGGCATACCAACTGGCCAGGAGACCTGATCCATTTCTATCACACGCTCATCCAGGCAGCCGAAGAAGAGACAACCCGGCTGAGCTGGAGCTTATTGAGCTGTGCTACCCAGGGTGCTGGGGATGAAAGGATCATCCGGGTTTTAGATGATCTGATCGCTGCCAGAGAGATCCCCGATCATGACCTGGACAGCCTGCTGAATTGGGGCAGCTCCTCCGGGATCGCTGTGCTGGCCGGGATAATGATGGCTTTGTTTTAAAAACATGGGACCCGGTCCCTTAAAGGGACCGGGTCCCTATCTTAAGATCTACCGTTCTATTCGCTGAGCTTATCCAGGCTTTTGACATGATCCAAGTTCATGGCATCGCCAAACTTGGTCTTCTCCATGCCTGCCTTGACCTTCATCAACTCATCGTAGCGGTCATCCTCTACAAAGGCCACACAGCGGCCAATGCTGGATTCGCCATCCACAAATCGCCAGGGGAAGAAGCCGATCTTGGCCCGCTGGTTGAGGAGCAGGTCAATATCACCCCCTACACACTCCGCGTGGATAATCCCGTGCGGGAACATCTCGATGTGCATCAACTGGTATTTGCTGTCATCATAGAATTCCGCCAGGGTCCTGCCATATTTTTCCTGGAAGACCGCTTCCGCCTCCCGAGCCTGGCGGGGCATCCAGTCGCGGATGATGGTGTTCATGGGATGATCAGCGCTGCCGCAGTCCACGCCCAACCAGCGCAGTTTTTTCTTCTTGGCCCACTCGGCGAATTCCCGATCGGGACCGGGATGCTTGACCATGTAGCGGATCTCGTCTGCAGTGGGCTGGTCCCAGCCAAAATGGTGGTAGCCGGTGTGAATGATCAATATATCACCCTCTTTGACCTCCACCCGCTCCTCAACCATTTGACTGGTGTAGACCTGGTAATCCCCTACCGCGTCACTAAGATCAACAATCACACCTTCATTAATCAAGAAATCGAGTTCCAGTTCAGCTATATCCTTGCCCGGGGTGTAAAAATGGATCTCACCGTCCAGGTGGGTGCCGACATGGTTGGAATGAGTTAGCACCTGGCCGTTAGCACCGTTAGGGGCCAGGCGTTTGAAGTATTTGATCTCCAGGGGTATATAGGTTGGCCAGGGCGGGGTGCCCACGCCAAAAGGGATGGTTAAATCGATGGCTTTCATGGATTACTCCTTTTTCTCAAGGGACCCGGTCCCTTTAAGGGACCGGGTCCCTCCTTATGAAAAAAAAAATTAATAAGCGCCGGAAAGCAACATTAACACCACACCGCCAGCCACCACACTGCCCAGCTGCCCGGCGGTGTTGGCGCCCATAGCATGCATGAGCAGGAAGTTTTCCAGGTCGTATTCCTGGCCGATCTTCTGCACAATGCGAGCGGACATGGGGAAAGCGCTGATGCCAGCGGCACCGATCAAGGGGTTGAATTTCTTTCCGGAAAGGATATACATCAATTTTCCTACCAGCACTCCCCCTGCGGTATCCAGCACGAAGGCCAGCAATCCCATGGCCAGGATCAAGGCTGTAGAGCCCTGAATGAAACTCTCTCCAGACATGGTGCTGCCCACAGTCAAACCCAGGAATATGGTGGTCACATTGGCGATCTCATTCTGGGCCGATCTGCTCAAACGCTCCACCACACCAGATTCACGCATCAGGTTGCCAAACATCAAAGTGGCAATCAGGGGAGAAGCCTTGGGTGAAATCAGGGAAATTACGATCGTCACCAGGATCGGGAACAGGATCTTGACTGTCTTTGAGACCGGTTTTTCAGTATAAGGCATGCGCACCCTGCGTTCTTTGTCGGTGGTCAGCAATCGCATGACCGGGGGTTGGATGATCGGCACCAAAGACATGTAGCTATATGCCGTGACCGCAATCGGTCCCAGGAGATGTGGGGCCAGACGGGCGGATACGTAAATCGCTGTCGGCCCATCAATGGCACCGATGATGCCAATCGAGGCCGCCTCGTTGAGGTCAAACCCCAAATTCAAAGCCAAGATCAGGGTGCCGAAGATGCCCACCTGTCCGGCTGCGCCCAGCAGGGCCATTTTCGGGTTCTCCAGCAGCGGGCCGAAATCTGTCATGGCGCCAATGCCGATGAAGATCAGCAGCGGAAACAGCTCAGTCTGAATACCTGCCTGGTAGAGAACCCCCAGGAAACCGCCCTCAGCCGGGTCGGTGATCCCGGTCAAGGGTAAATTAGCCAGGATAGCCCCAAACCCGATCGGCAGCAGCAGCACTGGCTCAAAATCCTTCTTAATGGCGAGGTAGATCAGCAGGCCGCCAGCCAGGATCATGATCAGATTTTTGATCGTAAATGCCTGCAAGGCTCCTAAGAGCGAAAGCAGATCAGCAAATTCCATAACTCATCCCAGCTTGAATAACGGCACGCCATACTCAACAGCTTGCCCTTCACTGACATAGATTTCGGTGATCGCGCCATCCTGGGGGGCATGGATGACGTTTTTCATTTTCATGGCATCCAGCACACATAAGGGGTCTCCGGTTTTTAACTTCTGGCCGACCTTGACATGGATTTGAATGATATCCCCGGGCATCGGCGCAGTAACCGCACAGCTTGTTTCCCCAGGGATGGAAGCTGTGCTCAAAGGTTGTTGGGCCGGATCATCACCCGCGCCTGATCCATTGAAAAGGTCTTCAATCTCAACCTCAAAACGGGCACCCTCCACATAGGCCACCACTGGCCGCTGGTGAAGATCCTCAACCTGAACCTGGAACCTCTCTCCATCAACAACAACCCAGATCTCATGGGGTCCATCAACCATAGTTACTCCTTGCCGTGAACGCGATCGATGCCTTTCTTCCACCAGTCCCCGACCGGCTCCTCCAGCAGTTCTCCCAGGTTTCCCTCGCCAGATTGACGCATTCTGTTGACCAGCACTGCCACGCCCACCCCTGCAGCCTTTTTACGCAATCGGTCCCGATCCAGCGCAGAAGCTGGACCACTGGCATTAAGAGCTTTCCGACCGCTATCACCCTCACCGCGGAGGGGGAAAAGGGCTTTCAGCACCAGGATCAGTCCAATCAAGATCCCCAGCGCAGAAAATGTGATCAGTATACCCAGCGCACTCAGCGTCAAACCCTGTGCTAATTCACTCAAAAGGACCTCCAGGTGTTAGACCGGCATATTACCGTGCTTTTTGGGTCGGGTTGACCCCTGTTTGTTCTTCAGCAGTTCCAATCCAGCGATCAACCTGGGGCGGGTCTCAGCTGGCAGGATGATCTCATCCACATGACCGCTGGCCGCAGCCCGGTAAGGTGTTGAGAATTTCTCTTGAAAGGCAGCTACGTACTTCTGACGAGCTCCTTCAGGATCATCGGCAGCTTTGAGGTCCTTGCTATAAAGCACATCGACCGCGCCATCCGCACCCATGACGGCAATTTCCGCTGTCGGCCAGGCATACACCAAGTCAGTCCGGATGTGCTTGGAGCTGAGCACAATATACGCTCCTCCATAAGCCTTGCGGACGATGACAGCGATCTTTGGCACCGTGGCTTCCGAATATGCATAAACAATCTTCGCGCCGTGCCGGATGATGCCGCCATGCTCCTGCTGGACGCCAGGCAGGAAACCGGGCGTATCCACAAAGGTCGCCAGGGGGTAATTATAGGCATCGCAAAACCGGATGAAGCGGGAGATCTTATCCGACGAGTTGATATCCAGCACGCCTGCTAGGGCATTGGGTTGGTTGGCGATGATCCCTACTGCCTGTCCATGCAGCCGGGCAAATCCCACTATTGCATTAGGCGCAAAATGCTCATGCACCTGGAAAAAACTGCCTTTATCTACGATCTTCTCCACCACCAGGCTCATATCATATGCTTCTTCCGGGTCAGTGGGAACCAGGGTGTTCAAAGCCCGGTCCTGGCGGTAGGGATCGTCTTTCGGTTTTTGGTACGGGGGCGGCTCCGCGTTATTTCCCGGCAGGTAGCTGAGCAGTTTCCGGGTCACCCGCAGGGCGTCCTCTTCTGAATCAGCGGCAAAATGGGCTACCCCGCTTTTCGTGCTGTGCACATCTGCCCCACCCAAGGATTCGAAATCCACCTCCTCGTGGGTAACAGACTTGATCACCTTGGGTCCGGTGATGAACATATGGCTGGTGCCGCGGGTCATGACCACAAAATCCGTCAATCCAGGGGAATAGACTGACCCTCCCGCACACGGGCCAAGCATGACACTGATCTGGGGGATCACACCGCTGGCCTGGGTGTTACGCCAAAATAGTTCTGAGTAGGCAGCCAGGCTGTATACTCCTTCCTGGATCCGCGCCCCCACAGAATCCATCAATCCGATCACCGGCACGCCAGCATCCAGAGCCAGGTCGAGGATCTTGGCGACTTTCTGTCCCTGGACTTCCGAGAAGGACCCTCCCATGACGGTGAAATCCTGAGAGAAGACCGCCACCATCCGTCCCTCGATCTTTCCAAAGCCAACCACCACACTGTCACCCGGGAACTTCTTTTCATTTAGTCCAAAATCCGTATGGCGATGCTCCATTAAGGCATCTACTTCCTGGAAACTATCGTCATCCAGCAAGCTAAGGATCCGCTCCCGGGCTGTCTTTTTTCCTTTTTTGTGCTGGGCTTCGATACGGGCCTCTCCCCCGCCCAGGCGGGCTTTCTCCCGCACCTCTTCCAATTCGCGCAGCAGGCCTTCCTGCTTCTGTTCCTGTTCCTTTTTATTCATAGGTCCTTGCCTTCCAGGCCTTCACAGGGAGGAACCCTTGTTAATCCTCCTGATTCAGTTTCTCTTCCAACGCCAGATAGATCTTATCTGCGGAGAGCGGCAGATCCGAGAAGCGGATGCCGACCGCGTCATAGAGGGCGTTGGCCATCGCCGGCGCAGTCTGCACCATGACATGCTCTCCCACACCCCGGGCACCCCAGGGTCCATCGTCGATAGGCGTTTCCACATAATCCCCATGGATCTCTTGAGGAATATCCGCGATGGTCGCAATCCGGTAATCCACAAAGCTGGGGTTGAGCACAATGCCGTTCTGGTCAAATTTCAGCGATTCGTAAGCGGAGCTCATCCCGTGCACAGCGCCGCCTTCGATCTGGGTCATGATCAGATCGGGATTGATAGCTTTGCCCACATCATAAACACTGGCGATCTTCAGCACATCCAGCTGACCGGTTTCCAGATCCACTTCCAGATCCACAGCCTGAGCACCCACTGTGTAATGAACAACAGCCCGGGTTCCCTGGCCAGTCTCCGGATCCAGGTTGGTGACGTAGGTAGGCATAAAGTGCCCCCGGCCCACAACAGGCCCCCCTTTCCAACCCTCAAAATCTTCATTCGGGAGTCCATAGATGACCATCTTATCCAAAGGCTGCTCCCGCTCGGATTTGAAAGAGATCACCAGACCATCCTGAATGGTGAGGTCTTCCACTTCCTCATCCCAGTGGTCAGCAACAGTTTCCAGGATCTGTTTCCGGGCATCTTCTGCGGCTGCTTTCACGGCATTGCCCATCGACCATGTCAGCCGGCTGGCAACCGTTTGCCATTCATAGGGGCTGTACTTTGTGTCCAGCGGGGAGGCGACGGTGACATCCTCATAAGGTACGCCAAGCACATCGGCTGCGATCTGGGCAGCCACAGTGAAGGCTCCCTGGCCGATCTCCTGGCCCCCAACCTCAACATTGACAGTGGCATCTTCATTAAATCGGACCACAGCTGCGCTGCCCGGATTAGGCGGCATAGCAGGTGCCTTCCACATGATGGCAATCCCTTTGCCCCGTTTCTTATTTGGGGCGGTGGGGTCTTCCTTTTTGCCCCACTGGATGGCTTTGGCTGCCTTGTCGATGCAGGCTTCCAGATCGATCGGGGTCATTTTCATGCCGGAAACGATCTCATCATCGGTCCGAACACAGTTGATCTGCCGGAATTCCACCGGGTCCATCCCCACTTCTTCCGCCAGGCGGTCCATGATCTGCTCCAAGCCCCAGTGGATCTCAGGCATGCCAAAACCGCGCATTGCAGAGCCGACCGGGTGATTGGTGTAAACACAAAGGGAATCCGCTTTGACATTGGGGACATCATAAGGACCGGTGCAGGAATATCCTGCTGCCCGGGCGATGTTCACTCCATAATCGTTGTAAGCGCCACCCCCGAAATAATAGGTCAATTCCATGGCTTGCAAGGACCCATCCTGATCACAGCCCACTTTGATATCAGAAACCAGTGACTGGCGGACCGAAGTGCCTACAAACTCCTCTTCCCGGGTCAAACGGAGCTTGACCGGGTGTCCTTGCACTGCCTGGGCCATGACCACCGCGCAGGCTTCCATGGTCACCCCAGCTTTTCCTCCAAACCCACCACCAACCAGGGGAGCAATCACCCGCAGTTTGCTGTGGGGAATGTCCAATCCCTGGGCGATCATATCCCGCATCGCAAAGGGAGACTGGGAGCTGGCCCAGAGGGTGACCTGCCCTGTTTTCTCACTCAAAGCGACTGAGGTGTGGGTTTCCAGGGGTACGTGCTCAATAGGGGGCAAACGGAAGCGGCCTTCAGCAACAGAGGTGCATCCCTCCCAGCATGACTCAACATCACCCTTGCGGATCTTAAACTGCTCGGAAATATTGGTACCTGGCACCGGGAAAATAAAATTCGCTACTGAATAGTCACCCAGTTCAGGATGCAGTTTGGGAGCTTCCGGTTGAGCGGCTTCTACCGGATCAAAAATGGCTGGTAGGACTTCATATTCCACCTCGACCAACCGGGCTGCTTTGACAGCTATGGACTCACTGGTAGCTACTACCCCAGCCACCGGCTCACCGTAATAGCGCACCCGGTCGTCAGCAAAAATGGGCCTATCGATCAAATACAAACCCATTCGCGCCTTGAGTTCCTGGCCGGTGACCACGGCGCGCACGCCAGGCAATGCCAAAGCTTTGGAAACATCGATATGCTTGATCAGGGCATGGGGGTGTGGACTTCTGACCAAGCGGCCGTGAAGCAAACTGGGGCCAAATTGGACATCATCCACAAAAACCGCACAGCCAGTGACCTTTTCAACGACATCGGTCCTGCTGACATTCTGTCCCACCAGTTTTGGTTCAGAGCTTCTCATCGCCCACCTCCCTGGCGGGAAGCCGCCATGACTGCGTCTATGATCCGCTGGTAGCCGGTGCAGCGGCATAAATTCCCAACCAGGGCTTCAATAACCTCTTCTTCTTGTGGTTGGGGATTGCGGTTCAACAATGCTGTGGCTGCCATCAATATCCCTGGAGTGCAGTAGCCGCATTGAACAGCGTTCAGCTCGGCGAATTTTTCCTGGAGAGGAGTGAGCGTCCCGCCTTCAGCCAAGCCTTCAACAGTGGAGATCTGCTGGCCATCCAGCTCAACTGCCAGCACCAGGCAGGCATTCATCGGTTCACCATTGACCAGCACTGTGCAGGCCCCGCACTCTCCAGCCTCACAGCCGTTTTTTGTACCCGTTAATCCTAGCTCTTCTCGCAGCGCGTGCAGCAGTGTCATATTTGATGGGACTAGCAGCTCTTCTTGCAGTCCATTCACAATGAGTGTGATCGCGTGTTTTGCCATTGTTAACCCTCGTCAATGTTAGTCAGCCTGGTCATTTCAGCCTTGCCCGGATCTCTTTCAATCCTCTCAGAGTCAGATTCCGGACCATTTTCTTCTGGTAGAGTGCTGTTGCCCGCACATCCTCTATAGGCGCGGAGACCTTCATTGCCTCCACCGCAGCCGCTCGCAAGCTTTCATCTGTCAGGGGATTTTCTGCCAATCCAGCTTCAATCTTTTCTACCCGGTAAGGCGTGGGCGCTGTCGAGTTAATGCCAATCCTGAATTGAATCCCTGCGGTCACATCCTGGTCTGGATAACCCAGCACAGCCACACCCACCACAGCCAGGTCGCCCATTTTAGAGCGGCCCAACTTGAGATATTGTCCGGCAGCACCCGCCGGAGGCGGGGGGAAGAGGATCGCTTTCAGGTATTCATCACTTTTCAGGGCTGTTGTTCCCGGCCCTATCCAGAATTCTCCCACCGGGAGGGTCCTTTCCCCATCTGGGCTGATCAGGATCACTTCAGCCTCATAGACCAGCAGGGCGGGAGCCATATCCGCGCTGGGGGAAGCATTGCAGATATTCCCGCCTAAGGTGGCCCGGTTGCGGAGCTGATAATTACCCACCGTGTCTGCGGATTGGCAGAGGATGGGACAATGTTTCCGGACATGTTCATCAACCGAGAGCTGATTCAAGGTGACACCAGCCCCCAGCTTGAGACCCGATTTGCTGTCAAATTCGATATCCTGCATTCCCGGAATCCCTTTGATATCTAGCAGGGTGCTGGGACCTTCGTCTCGGTCACGCATCTGGATGAAGAGATCCGTACCACCCAGCAAGAGCTTGATATCTGGACCCTTCTCGTGCAGCAATTTAAAAACTTCCTGGGGTGATCCTGCTTTTAGATATGTAAAATCTGGCAATCCTGGACGGGCCAACATAGAACCTCCTGCCAATCAACCCTTGATCATCAATCATCAGTCCTGATTCTCAAAAGCCTCGTTTGGATCCATATTATGGATAGAAACTGTCACGCAATTAAAGGCAGACAACATGCCCAAAGGGATAGATTTAGATTATACACCTGCCTGCGAGGGTCGGGGGATTACAATGTTCCTTTTCTGCTGTGTTTCCTGTCAAAAAAATATTGGGCATCCTTGATAAAGATGCCCAATATGGCGTGCATTACGGTTTGTTTAGAACTTTCCCTCTTCAGGTGGGGTGAAGATCAAGAAGATGGCATTGATCAGAATGCCCAGAACGGCAGCTGTAGCAATCGCCGGCAGCCCAAAGGGGAAGATCCCTTGCAAAACAGGAATGGGCAGGAAGCCATTGGGGTAGCCAATGTTGCCTCCGATGCCTACCACCATGATCACAGCACCAACAGCCAGGTTGCGCGCGTTGAACAAGCTGACATTATTCTCAACCATCAGGGCAATACCCTGCATGCCGATCACACCAAAGAGGTAAATCGCCAAACCTCCAGTGACCGCTAAGGGCACTGAGGCGACCAGCGCTTCCAGTTTGCCGATAAAGCCCAGCAGCATGGAGATAGCCCCAGCAGCGATCAAAACCGGTCCGGAGTAGTTGAGGGTAATGGCCATCAAGGAGTTGTTCTCACCGTAGTTAGTACCGGCTGTAGATCCAAACATTCCGTTGATGAAGTCACCGATCCCGTCCAGGATGAGGTTGAAGCCGATGTGCTCATCCAGCTCATAAGGCTCCTCACCGATCTCCTCTGCGTAGCGATCTACATAAAGGCTGATCTGATAGAGGTGGGCGGTCGATTCAGGAATAGTGGCAATAGCCATGATGCTGATGCTGAAGATCGATGTCACCACCATCGCCCCGGTGAAGGTGGGCAATGTGAAGTTTGGCACGACAAACCAGCTGGCATTGGTCACGATGCTGAAATCAATCAACCCCAGAGGGATGGAGATCAGGTATCCAACAAGTGCTCCCAGCAGAATGGGAATCATACCCACAAACCCTTTGCCCCGCAGATAAACGGAGAGCAGGATGGTGACCACCAGGCTGATGATCGCCACCAGCCAGTTGGCAGCAGCCATATCCAGGGCAGCAAAACCAAGGCCGAATCCAATGATGCAGGCTACTGAGCCTGTCACTACTGGGGGCAGGACCTTGTCAATAGCGGCCTTACCGATAGCTTTGATGATAAAGCCGACAATGATGTTGATCACGCCGGTGACAACAATACCAGCCTGCATCAAGCTGATCAGTTCATCACTTGCCGGAACACCCCATTCAGCGTTGGTGATGGCCAGATAAGCTGTCAGATAACTGAAGCTTGATCCGTAGAAGAGAGGGATGAATTTTCCTATCCGCCAATACGAGAGGACCAGGGCGACAATCGTCGCCATGCCTGCTACAAAGAGCACAGTCGATAGATGGAACCCGGTGAACAGAGCGCAGAAGGCTGTAGCCGGGAACATGGTCAGCACATGCTGAAAACCTAGAATAACCATTCTTCCAAACGGGGGTACTTCGTTGGGAAGATAGCCTGGTAATTTGCGTTCTTCTATTGCCATGATTTCTCTCCTTTGGTACAGAAATGGTCCCTTGATAGAAATAAAACCTGGTCTGACTGATCAAACTTTCCTGACACCTCCTTTATCAAATATTGCTTGTAAGCTATAACCCAATTGCTGGGATAGAGTCACTTCAATCCCGGTTTTTTCTATTCGACTTCGATTCAAAAAAAAGAGCCACTATAGTGGCTCAATCACTCATCTCCAATAAAGAAAATGCCCGAGGGAGCGAGTTTGCTCCAGGGCACTGTTCATTTTCTGGATATTGCTTATGAATTATCATACCTTGATTTATTCTACATAAATCCTGTGACTTGTCAATAACCTGATTTCGGGCCAAGCGCTGAAAACCAGCCAAAAAATCTTCTCATCCAGTGAATAGCGGATTATTCTTCATCCCCATCATTATCTGGCCGCTTGAGGATGTTCTTGATCACGTCTTTGGCAACTGCAGAGATATAATCACTCTCTGAACTTTCTTTGTAGACCGCTTCTCTTCCCTCTTCCGCAGCTTTGGCCTGTTCAGCGAGGACCTGGTCGAGAATCTCAAAAGCCTGGCTGATGATGCTTTTGGCAACCGTATCGACCAGCCGCTGACCTACCGCTGCCAACCTACCGCCAATCTGCACTTCTCCCTGGTATTCCATCCGGGTCTGATTTCCATCCAGATCGACCAGGGTAACATCCCCCACCCCTTTCATGAATCCCGGCTTGCCCCGTCCCTCCACCGTCATGGTATATTGCCGGGGATAATCCTCGTTGGAAATCAACAGCTGACCTGAGAACTCTCCCGCGACCGGTCCCACGCGGACAAACATCACCGCTTCATAGGTATTCTCTTCAATCAGTTCCATCTTTTTGGTCCCTGGCAGGGCAGCTGCCATCACCTCCGTGTCCCGGAACAGATCCCAGACTTGGCCTGGGGTGCCATTGAATATGTGTTCTCCCTCAACTTTCATTATCTTCCTCCTTCGCATGAAGCAGTTCATACAACTGATTAGGGCTCAGGGGTGTCTCCGTGATCTCCAGATCGAATTCCTCCAGGGCATTTTCCAGCGCCTGTGCGAAGGCAGCTGGCACCGGGATGGCACCTGCTTCTCCGACGCCTTTTGTTCCCAGTTTATTGTTCGGGGCAGGCGTATTTTCATGATAGACCTCAAATATTTCCGGCATTTCGGTCGAAAAGATTAGCAGGTAATCCGCCAGGCTGGCATTCATCAGCTGTCCGTTCTCGTCATAATGCAGCTTCTCGTAATACGCATTTCCGATGCCCATGGATACGCCGCCATGGATCTGGCCTTCCACCACCATGGGGTTAAGCATGGTGCCACAGTCTTCTACAGTGACATATTTATGGATCTTGATCATCATCGTTTCCGGATCCACTTCCAGGATCATACCGTGGACGCCAAAAGCTGTCGCGCCGTAGGCGGGACCAAAGTATTTGGTGGACTCCAGCCCCGGCTCGGTACCCGGCTCCACAGCTCCCCGGAATGGGTTAGCCAGAACCGCCAATTCGCCCAGACTGATAGAATTTTCAGGGATATCTGCCACTCTGACCAGACCGCCCTCCAATTCCAGTTCCTCTTCTGGCGTTTCCAGGACCTTGCTAGCCAGCTTGAGCACTTTACTCCGGACATCACTGGCTGCTGCCAGGACAGCGTTCCCGGCCACTACAGCTCCCCGGCTGGCAAAGGTGCCTGTGCCCCAATGGATTTCGGCAGTATCACCCGAAACCAGGCTGACATCTTCCACTTCCACGCTTAATTGTTCAGCGATGATCTGGGCAAAGGAGGTCATATGGGATTGGCCCTGGGTGCCAACACCAGTGGCTGCGCTGATCTTTCCACTGGGCTCGACGGCAACCCGGGCACCTTCATACGGCCCAACTCCTGTGGTTTCTATGAATGGCACCAATCCGATGCCAATATATTTTCCCTCTGCGCGCAGTCGGGGTTGTTCCTCCTTGATGAATCGCTCATATTCCAGTTTTTCAACCGCTTTGTCATATGCTGGTTGATAGTTTCCAGAATCAAAGACCAGGTTCGTGAATGCCTGATCGATGATCTCATGGTCATATGGGAATTGGTCGGGCTGAATGAAATTCAAACGCCGCACTTCAAGGGGATTCAGGTCCATTTCCCGGCAGGCGATATCCAACATGCGCTCAACGATGTAAATGCCCTGGGGACGACCTGCGCCGCGGACAGGAGTGGTGATGATCTTATTTGTGAAGACCACCGAAAGTTCACTGGTGTAATTCTTGACATCATAAGGTCCCATGGAATGAGACTGGGTGTTGAGGGGGATGGTCAACCCGTAAGGATCATAAGCGCCGGTATCATGGATGATAGATTGCTTGATGCCCAGGATCCGGCCTTCCTTGGAGAGGGCCATTTCCACTTCCTGGATCTGTTCCCGTTCCTGGGTCGTAGCGTAAAAGTTCTCCTTGCGGTCCTCGATCCATTTCACGGGTCGATTCAGCTTCATGGTCAGCCAGGGCAGCACCATTTCTTCAGCGTAGAACATCATGATCTTGGGTCCAAACCCGCCCCCGACAAAAGGAGCTACAACGCGTACCTGATGGGTTCTCAAGCCCAGGCGTTCAGCCATGCCATTGCGGATGGGAATCGGTGACTGGGTCGCGTCCCAGACCATCAGGTGTTGATTCTTTTGATCCCAATCCACCACGATTCCTCGATTTTCCATAGCAGCCGCAGCACCGCGGTCCAATTTGAATTTCCTTTTCAGGACATAATCAGCCTCAGCTTTAGCAGCCTGATAATCCCCTTTGTGCTGGACCAGATGCGCGGCCAAGTTGGAATCCAGGTCATCATGAACCAGGGTATGTCCCGGCTCAAGACACTTCTCCAGGTCAGTCACCGCTGGAAGCGGTTCATAGTCGACGAAGATCTCTTCAACTGCATCCTCCGCGATGTAACGGGTTTCTGCCACTACCACAGCGATGATCTCCCCCGCGTGTTTAACTTTATCTTTAACAAGCGGGACCTGTCGGCGGGAGTTAAAGACCACATCTTCCAAAGTCGGCGGCGGGGAAACCAGCGGCGGACCCGGTTTCCAGTCTTCACCCATGTCCTCTGCTGTAAAAATACCCACAACGCCCGGGATCTCTTCTGCCTGGCTGATGTCTATGCTTTTGATCTTCGCGTGAGCATAATCGCTGCGCACAAAAGCTGCATGAAGCATATCTGGCAGATTTACATCCCCCACAAATAATGCCCCCCCGGTCAACAAGCGGGGATCCTCTACTCGCTTCACTCGTTTGCCTATCACTTTATATGTCACTTCAGCACCTCATTTGGGTATTTCTTCGGATCATAAAAGGGCTATTCCGAATGCTACCTGGCATTCTCTGCAGCCAGTTTGACAGCATCGATGATATGCTGATAGCCAGTGCAGCGGCAGAGTACGCTGGAAACTGCTACTCGGATCTGTTCTTCTGTTGGATCGGGATTTTCTTCCAACCAGGGAACCAGAGTGGTCAGGAATCCCGGGGTGCAGAATCCGCACTGCAGGGCATGAGCCTCCCGGAAGGCTTCCTGGAGGGGATGCATATCATCAATCGTGCCAAGCCCTTCTACAGTCGTAACCTCCTGGTCGTGGACCTGGGGAGCAAATAATAAACAGGACCGCACCGGGTCTCCATTCAGCAGCACAGTGCACACACCGCAGACACCATGTTCACATCCCACATGGGTCCCGGTCAAGCCCAACTGGTCCCGGAGAAAATCACTCAATAATGTTCGGGGGTCTACGACCTCCTGATAGGTCTTACCATTTACCGTGACACTTAGCTCAAAAGTGTTTTCCATGGATTACTCCTATTTTCCACCTTTTGCCAGCTGGTAGGCTTCTTCCAGGGCTCTCTGGGTGAGGACATTCGCCAGGTGCCGCCTGAAATCTGCCGTAGCGTGAATATCGCTGCCCGGATCGATCTCATCCGCGGAAGCCTTCTCTGCAGCGGCCCGAATCAGCTCGGGAGCTAGCTCTTCCCCGATCAACATACTAGCGGCGGCGGGAGCGGACACTGGACCGTCCCCTGCGCTGAGATAAACAAGTCGGGCATCTGTAGGCCGATCCTTTTTGTCCAATGTGAGCACTGCAGCCACACCCAACAGGGCAAAATCATGGGACCGTCGGGCTACTTCCTTGATTGACCAACCAGAACGAGGCGGCAGTACTGGGATCTCAATTTCTACCAGCAGTTCTTCAGGTTCCATGACTGTCATTAATAACCCTACAAAGAACTCGCTGGCAGGGACAAGCCGTTCAAACCCCTGCTTCAAAATTTTAAATTTTGCCTCCAGGGCAGTGGTAACAACAACCAGTTCTGCAGAAGCATCCGCATGAGCCAGGCTCCCCCCTATCGTCCCTCGATTCCTGATCTGGGTGGTAGCGATCAGGGGCATGCTTTCATGGACCAATGGAGCCATCTCTTTGACCAGGGGGTCTTTTTCAACCACCGCATGACGGACCATGGCTCCCAGCCGCAACCCTTCTTTGTCCCCCTCAATGGTCGCCAATTCTGGAATTTGATTGATATCCACCAGGACAGATGGTTGAACCAGTCGAAAATTCATCATGGGGACCAAACTCTGCCCCCCAGCCAGCACTTTGGCATCATAGCCGTGCTCATTGAGCAGCGAGAGCACTTCAGAAACTGATCCAGGAACATAATATTCAAAGGGTGCAGGTTTCATGTTGCTTCTCCAATACGATTCAAGCGCTGTTGATTTATCTGAATAACAATTAATTGAGTTGCAATTTGTCGATCTCGCGCTTCAGGCACTCCTCTAAAGAAGTCGGCTGCCTTCCCAACAACCAATGCAGCATGCGGGGATTCCCGGAAAAATCATGTTGTTGATAATGAAGGAACATTTTCACCAGGGTTGAGATCTGGTAAGAGCCCAGACCAGTGCTGGCAACCTGCTCCTGCCAATCTCCCAGTGAGATCTGCACTGCCTGGATTTCCCTTCCCAACAGTTTTCCGAGCAAGGAAGCTACCTCCACCTGGGAGGTCAAACCTGTACCCACCAATTGGTAAATCGCCCCCTTGTCAGACCCAGCAGTTAACACCTCCGCTGCCACCTCAGCCACATCCTCTAAATCCACCAGGCAGAGCCGGGTATCAACCGCATAGGGCACCTGGTAAATTCCTTTCTGGTTGATCCTTTCCAGCTGATTGGTGATATTTTGCATGTATGCTGTGGGTTGAAGAATAGTAAATGGCAGCCCGGAAGCAATTAAACCCTCTTCCACCCGCAATTTCAGCCAGTGGTGCGGCATATCCTCCAGCTGAGGATGCAGGACCGAATGGAAGACAAAATGAGCCACACCTGCCCGGGCCGCCTGCTGGACAGCTCGCAATCCAATATCCAACTCGCGAGGATGGACGTTTGGCGGGATATGATAAACAGCCTCAACCTCTTTCATACCCAGCTGCAGATCTTCTTCATTCA
>Ga0207796_1000028_pt1 | contig 65161 bp, 53 predicted proteins | sample Pon1CUnioCityCA_6_FD_187274 | JGI IMG/M metagenome (GOLD analysis project Ga0207796, IMG submission 187274) | Marine sediment microbial community from Union City, CA, USA - Pond 1C Sediment 1 (SPAdes) | ecosystem: Environmental > Aquatic > Marine > Intertidal zone > Salt pond sediment ... | reverse complement strand
TTTGTTACAACGCGTTCGATATTTGGATAATCTGACAATTCGATATCTAATATTTCTTTTGCATTATTCAAGTCACTTCTTGATGCATTTAAAGCAATGAAAGAAATTAAAAAAATAAGGGTGCTAATAAGTATCAAAGACATTCCAACGAAAAGACCACGTACGTTACTTTTATTGAAAATCGAAAACAACCAAACAAAACATAAAAGGATTATCCCAAATATCAAGGATAATTGCGCGCTTATCGAACCTGTCAAGAATAGTCCCCAAAGGCAGACGAATAAGAAGAACAGATTAATGAGTATTCTTACTCGATGGTAACGATACCGAATGATATTGGAAATAATCAACGGAATCAAAACAGCTAAGAAAAAACCCTGGAGATTTGCGTGGTTGGTCACACCGCCGAATCGTTTCGCGCCTTCATAACCAATCATCTTACTAGGAGTAGGTGAAATAAAAGACCAGAAACTTAAATCAAAATACTTATCAACAATGGATGTTATTGATGAAACAAAAACTCCCAAGATCAATGCGTTCAAAAGAATATCTAATCGCTTGCGGTCATTGATGACTTGGGTGATTCCTATAGGGACAAAGACATAAACAAATATGAGTTGTATCGTCTCGTATGAATTATTCACTGGATCGACGCTAATACTGGATAAAGATGAAATAACCCCACCTAATATGATGAATAACGAGGGAATAATAAAAGGAAGAATAATCCTTGGTGTCCTAGTTTTTCTCTTATAAACTAATAAATCAATAATTGCAAAGAAAACAGCAATTAAAAGAAGTAGATCACTAATGGATAACCCTAAAACGGGACGAACCAATGTAAATGGCGCAAGAAACCCAGAAAAAACAAACAGAACAAGACTAATCCTGCTAAAAAGTGAAGAGTCTTGGTTTAAAATGATAACAAATTTACTAATTTTTGTACCCATTTTCAATTTAATCAAAACCATAAGTTATTTATAGGAAATTGGACCTTTGGATAAAAGCCAATGAGTTTAAAGATCAAAAAATCTCAGAGAAACTTTAAGATCATGTCGCTTTGAAATCATTTTTTTCTAACCACTTACTAAAATCATGTTGAAATATATCTTCAAGGATTTTTACTTCATCTGAGTAGAAATCAGATAACATCATGAAAATATCTTCACTAACTTCCTTTTTCCCCTCAGAAGTGAACATTTTTAAGACCCAATCCCCTAAACCCGAACCTTGACCGTTCAACAAGTGAGTGCGAAAAGGCATCCATAAATAAAGCAAGAGATTATGGATTTTTTTAGGCAAGACATGTTCAATGCTCCTCCCTTTATTCAAAACTGGAAAATACTGTCTGTTATCATCAACAATACTTAAGAACGACAAAACTTCGCGATAAATTAATCCGGGATCCTGGATGAAATCATCAAAAAGGATGACTAGAACCCTTTTTCTCTCAACTTGATCAAAAAGTTTTAATAATTGGGTACCCAGCATGCCCCATTTAGAATAAAGGAGAAGTTGTGGATCCTTATTTGTAAGTGGGATCCTCTTTCCTCGACTTCGATCTTCTTCAGCCTGCCAAGCGTCAGAAAAAGAGATAAGGTTTTCATTTCCTGTTATAAGTTGTTGATTATGGAAAGAAAGGACCATGTCAATTGGATTTCGGATCATAACAATAAATTTCGGACCATTATGAAATCTTTCAATATTCGAAACTGCTGTTTTCGAGAATAGATAATTTGTTGACCCTTCACCGACAGCGCAATGTTTTGACTCGTCGACATCTTTGAACAAACGCAAATATTTCCGATCATTACTAACCAGACGAAATTTGAAATCTGTAGCGAAATAACCAGGTTCTTTTGGATCGCTGAAGAATACATTTGGATGCGTTCGTAAATATTCACTGATTGCTGTGGTTCCACTTTTCGGAGCACCAATGATAAAGAAATTAGGAAATGTATGCTTCTCCATAAAAAAATCCTGCGATTACTTATTTATAACCAAATGCATAATAAACGATTCTCCTTACTCGCTTCCTCTAAAATTTTTTAACAATACAGATCTATGATTAATTCATTAATCCAGCCAGTTTATTTTCATTGCATCTAAGTAAATCTGACTTTAAGATTGCAACCAAAACGATAAATCACGTCCAATGAGTGTTTCCAATTCTTGGATATCTTGAGCAAACAATTGCATCAGTTTCTCTCTGGTTGTGTTCGACAGTCGCACATAACGAGGATAAATCTTATTCTTGATCAATTCTCTGGTCTTAAGAGGTATTTTTTCTTTTAGCTGATAATAAAAAAACATTTTTCGCAATATATTGAAAGACTTGCCTAAAATTTTATTATTAGCTAACCCTGATTTGTTGAATTTTTGAAAATTGTCAAATTCGATCATATCATCGATGTGAAGGAAAGTGAAAATCTCTTTTGTGACCAATTGTGGATGAACTATTAAATCCTCAAATAAAATCACCTTGATTTGCGAGGGATCAAAAAGCTGATAATATCTAGAAAGTTGTTGGTAAAAAAATCCCTTGGATAGATAGTGAAATCTCATATCCCATCCATCCTGAATACGCCCCTTTTCCAATTCGATGACATTTTCAAATTTTTGTACTGGTTCGATTCCAAGTCGCAATGAATTTAAATAAGATGAATAAGCCCTTTCAACTGGATTTCGCAGGATCGCAATCAGGCGGATTTCGGGATTATATTCATAGATCCTTATTGGTACATGTGCAGCATAGAGATAGGAAGGAGATGTTTCCCCGACAGCCGTTTCATATTTTACAGGATCAAATAGTTTTTCATACTCCCCTCTGGATAAATGGAGTGGATGGGACTGATCATGTTGGAAGGTAAAGTAATGAGTCTCCTTTTGACTTAACATGAAAATTTCAGGATGCTGACTTAGATAATAATGCAAAGATGTTGTGCCAGCTTTTTGAGCGCCAATGATTAAAAAGTTAGGTCTTCTCAAGACGTTTTACTTTCTAATAACTCATCACATGGTGTTTTCGATTATGACACTACTAATAAAAATCGTTCTTCACGATTGACCAGTACAAAGAAGTTGCCTTTCTCAATAACTCCGAATGAGAAGAGTTTTTCTGTATCATCGTATCTTTTCTAAGTTGTTTATCTATTGACGGGCGAGAAATCAAATCTTCATTAATAAGGCCATCTTCACTTAGCAGTTTGTTTTTATCTTCAATCAATTTAAACACTCGCCCAACATTTGTTGGATTATGCTGAAATAATGTGAAGCTCGTATCATACCAGGCATTAATTTTTTCAATGACTTTGCCAAAATCTCGAGTGACTTCATTAAAATCAGCAATGACAATATTGTCCTTTAACTTTCTAATAACCTTATAGTATTCAACATAATGGCGAAGAGCAGAAGAAAACGAGATATTTGGCTTTCGTATCATCCGCGATAGTACGGCTTGCGTTGGTTCTCGAATAAGCACCAGCGCTGGGATATTCATGCGGACTGCTTGTACAACCTGACCGGGCATGTGGGTGTGGTGGGCGATTATGATCGGGCGATTTTGAGCTAATCTGAATGCTTCAACAGCAAATGTGTTAGCGGATCGAGGGTATCCTTCAATGACAATTTCCGTGTTTTTACCCACTACACAATCGCCTTTTTTCCCCCTAAGTATCAAGTAAGGCAGAATGACTTTAGGGTACTTCCCAAGCCATGAAACCAACCAAAGTTTCAAACCAGTGTAGGTCGATGTGATTTTCTGTATATTCTCGTTCTTTTCGTTGATGGCCATGTTGGTTCGGTTTTGAGAGGTAAGTAGTTGTCATACTCACCTCATTTTCTTCATAATAATGTCGATTATATACGGAATATTACTGGACTTAATTATATATCAGAGGCATTATCTTAGGTTAATAATCAATCAAAAAACAAAAGTTTTTTCCAGATCCCCCACCAATCTCATCAGAACCATGTATCAATTTCAACCCGCAATCGTCGTATAGGCCATTCTAACAGTGGATGCAAGCGCACTTTCTTTCTTGACTTTATTAGATGGGGTTTCGTCTGAATCATGATTTGTAATACTAGTCTTTGGGAACCCTGATCCTATCCTGTTCAACCTTTTCTCCCCGTTAAATAATGATCCAAATCCTTGTAATTCTTAATTGAGTTTTACAGATCTATTTTCTTGCAGAATGTGTGTATTACTGGGTTTCTCCCGATAACCTAAGATTATCCCGTCTTGGCTTGTTACGAAAAACAACAGCAATCATCTCTTGAGTCAGTGTTTGTTCAACCCTATTCGCCTAAAACCAGTCTTTTGAATTAAATAATTATTATCCACCATTACCAATATTTTACCTTGATTGGACTTTTCTAAAATCATAATAATTCAGTTCTTTGCCATGTACTATGATTTAGAATTAGACATTTTAACTTTGGGGGTTCAGAAATGCCTACTTTGCACTAAGCCATCCTAAATTAAGACCTTTACATGTAGCATTTCGCCATTTATAATAAATCGGTATTTCTAAAGATAATCAAGAAAAAATTAACTACTAAATAATTGATAGCTCAGCAGTAACCGTGTTTGTATTCGGTGGCTAATAGATCAGACTGCCAAAATTTCTCGACCTTCGCAACAGTTCATCAAAATTCACGAATGATTTACAAAATTGATCAATCATTCATCAAAATGGAAAACAGAAATAATTTTTGGGAGCACGATATGCCAAATTTCGATATACAAACAAATGAAAATATCATAAGAATAGACATACGTAAGTATCTCGCCATTATATGGCATTGGTCCTGGCTAATTTTATTGTCTGGATTTATGATGGGTCTGATTACCTTTTTTATCAGCCGTGAAATTATGCCAGTATATGAAGCAAAAACAACCATATTGGTTAATGATGGAGCCAGTCCCGATTCCTCCGATTATCAATCTCTTCTGGCTTCTGAACTATTAACAAAAACCTATGCAGAAATGATGACTAAAAGCCCAATTCTAGATCAGGTTATCCAAGAAACTGGATTGACAATGGGGGTTTATGATCTGGGGGAATCAATAACTGTGGATCCTCTCATAAATACCCTTTTAATCGATGTTGTTGTGGAATCAACTAACGCAAGTACTGCCGTAAATATTGCCAATACGCTGGTAAAAGTATTCATTGAAGATACCGAGAGAATTCAGTCCGAACGCTATGCGCAATCGAAATCAAGTCTTGAAGAAAAGCTGAGTGAGCTTGATGATGAAATTCAACATTACAATGTGCTCGCTGAAGCTTCGGAGTTAGAATCTGAACGGGAGGAATATCTTTCCAGGGTCAATCAATATCGGGATACTTATTATTCTCTTATGGAACTCTATGAAAATGTCTTGATATCTGAAGCACAGAGTATTTCGTCAGTTGTTGTCGTTGAGCCAGCCACCATTTCCAATGAACCAGTACGACCAAGGATCTTGTTAAACAGCGTTGTCGTTGGTTTGGCTGGAATTTTCTTAATGACGGGTGCCTTTTTAGCACGTGAAGCGATTGATGACACGCTTCAGACACCCGATGACATCACTAATAATCTCAATCTACCTATATTGGGGGTTATTGAAGCCCTATCCAAAGAAGAAAGACAGGGGCTAGTCACCATCGATTATCCACGTAATCCAATTTCAGAAAGCTTCCGCTCTTTACGAGAAAATATTCGATTCGTGCAGTCTGAAACTCCACTTAATACCCTTCTTATCACCAGCCCGGAACCGGGTGAGGGAAAATCGATTGTTGCAGCTAATCTTGCCGTAGTTTTTGCCCAAGCAGGTATCGAGACTGCGCTGTTGGATTGTGACCTTCGAAAACCAACTTTACATACTTTTTTCAAAATCAACAATCAATATGGCCTTAGTAATTTATTAGAACAGGATATTCAATATCCGCGCCAAGAATTTCATATCCCAGTAGAAAAACTAAAAGTTGTCACCTCGGGTGCACTACCTCCAAATCCGGCGGAGCTGATTGGCTCAACAGGAATGAGGAACCTATTAACCTATTTCAAAGCGAAGGCAAATCTGATCATCCTGGATACACCTCCCATACAGGTCGTTTCGGATGCCCTTAACCTAGCGTCTGAAGTGGATGGTGTGGTTTTGGTGATTCAACCAGGAAGCACACACGCATCCGCAGCACGTGAGACAATCGATCAATTAAGGCGAATCCATGCCCAGATTCTCGGTGTCGTGCTCAATCCGATTTTTTTAAGGCAAAAACAAAATGCTTACCACCATTTTTATCAAAATCGACGGAAAGAATATCAAAATTATTATCAAGATGTGAAGAATGAGGATGATTCTTAAACAGCAGAATCCTAGTCTATAGCCCTCTTTCAGAATGCTCTCTATAAACAATAAAATCGATTTAATTTCTCAATCTGGATTTTATTAAGAATTATTTACTTGTAACCATCGAATTCAAGTGAAAATCAGGAATTCAAAATTTTTATTTTGGACTTTTGGAATTGTGGAAAGTCTGTTTTCAATATATATACCTAGGATAATAATTTTTTACTAATGAGCTCATCAAAACGATTACTTTTCCTTGAACATGAAACCATTTCCTAAAGATGACAAGTTAGATTTATTACCACCTAAGATTGCAGGTGAATATAAAATCTTGAGTAAAAAAAAGGAGCGCTTCCTGGGATTCATAATCGAGAAATGAAATCATCTCTCTGATACATACGATATCCTAATAATGGACCGTTTTTTTGATTCCTTAGCTCGGTTGGGATGATACCCAACCAGGCATAAACAAAATGAGTATAAGGCATTTGGCAGTAAACTCTGAGGAGTGACTAAAGTAAAATATCGATGATTTCAGGGCTCCCTTTAAGCCTATCATCGAAGCTTTATACCCATTAGACTTCTACCACGGAATTCTCAACCCCCATCTCCGTTCGGACGTAATCATCCGCATTCCAGTCATTCTCCCAGCGCTTGTGGTCGAGAAGATAGCGGAACTGGTAGGTCTTTCCAGTGTCCAGGGTCAATGCGATATAAAAAGTGCCATCCTTCTTCTGCTTCATTGGGGTGGCGGTCTCATCCCACTGGTTGAAATCGCCCACCAAGTTGGCTTCTTCTGCATCTACTTCTGCAGGCAGGTAAAACCAGATTCGGCATCGTTCTCCCCCAGGGTAAGTGTATTTTTTTAACATATTCAACTCGCTTTCTTATAAGTGGAAATTAACCCTACCCCATCGCATAGATCTCTGTAAAATCAATCTCCAATTTTTACATGATGATAATCCGTACTTAATAATTAAATAACAAAACCATGGTCAATCCCCACTTGTTATTGAAAAATATACCTGATTTGCTGATTCAATCGACTAAGCCATAAAATAGGGGCAGGGGTTCAACCTCACCTGCTACGATTTTGACGGCTTCAAGCAGTCTGGATTCGGCCTGCCTTAAAGTATCCTCATCACGGGCATGGATGATGAATAAAGGCTGTCCACGATCAACGCGATCACCCACTTTGATCATCACCATGATGCCCACCGCTGGGTCAATTGCATCGCCCTTCTTTTTACGACCAGCTCCAAGAGTGACTGCTGTCTCACCAACCGTCCTCGCATGGACTTCAGCTATCGTCCCTTCCTGATCCGAGGTCACAACCTTCTTCAATGGAGCTTCTGGGAGTTTTTCAGGTTGATCAATATAGGTGACATCGCCACCTTGGGCACTAATTAATTTCTTAAGATAAGAAAATCCGCTGCCGGAATGGATGGCGTCTTCAGCCATTTCTCGTGCCTGAACCCTGGAGTCTGCTTTCTTTCCCAAAAGGAGCATATGACTGGCAATTTCCAGGCAGTGTTCAGTGAAACCATCCGGTCCATCTCCTTGCAAGGTTTGGATGGCTTCTTTCATCTCCAGGGCGTTGCCCACAGCAGCACCCAATGGCTGGTTCATATCAGATAAGACAGCAGCAACATCGCGATCGCTCAATTCACCAATGGAGACCATCAGATTGGCTAATTTACGAGCCTCTTCGAGGGTCTCCATAAAGGCACCATTGCCTGTTTTTACATCCAACAAGATGGCTTGGGCACCAGAGGCAATTTTCTTGCTCATGATAGACGAAGCGATCAGCGGGATCGACTGCACTGTACCTGTCACATCCCGCAGGGCATATAATTTCCCATCTGCTGGTGCCAGGTCCAGGCTCTGACCGCTTAAAACCATCCCGAGCGAACCAAGCTGATCCAAGAATTCATCTTTTGATAAGTTTGTGCGAAAACCTGGGATGGATTCAAGCTTGTCGATCGTTCCTCCGCTGAAGCCCAATCCCCGACCGGACATTTTTCCTACAGGCAACCCGCAGGCACGAACCATGGGAACCACAGCGATCGAGGTTTTATCACCCACGCCACCCGATGAGTGCTTGTCCACTGCTATGTCAACCACACCACTCAGGTCAAGCTTTTCCCCGCTGTCTGCCATAGCGAGTGTGAGATAAGTTGTCTCCTCAGGGCTCATCCCTTTCAAGAGAACTGCCATTGCCCAGGCTGCTGCCTGGTAATCCGGGATCTCTCCCTGTGTATAACCCTGAATAAAGAAATCAATTTCCGCCTTGGACAATTCATGCCCATCACGTTTCTTTTGGATAATATCAACAGCTCTCATAGGCACCTCCAAAAATAATTCTACCGCAATAAAAAAACCGTAAGACTAGTTAAAGAAGGGATGTCTTACGGCAATAATTTATGAATTTCTGGCTTATATGATTGGTCGAACAGTCACCTTTCGGTGCGGGTCTTCACCAACACTTTCAGTTTCGACCTTAGGATTTCCTCGAAGTTCAATGTGAATAATTCGCCGTTCGTTCGGAGGCATGGGTTCAAGGACTTGTTTTCTACCAGTTTTAATTACTTGCTCAGCAATTCGCCTGGCAAGTGTACGCAATTCCTCTTCTCTTCGTTGCCGATAGTGCTGTACATCAATTTGCAAGGGTACCCAGCGTCCCAGCTCTCGTCCAACAATCAAACTTGTTATATATTGCAGTGCGTTAATCGTTTCAGCTTTTCGTCCAATTAGAAAGCTTAGATCCTTGCCTTCAATATCAATTAATATGGGAGCAACTCGGTTCCCATCATCCTCACCCATCTTTACTGAAACATCTGCCGTCACATGCATTTTTTCGAGAATAATATTAATCGTTTCCCGTGCAATACTCACAGCTTCGTTTTCCTCGGCAGGTGATTCTTTAGCAACGGATTCTTCCGGGAGCGCTTCAGTCTTCCTAACAATTTCTGCAGATTGCTCGGGTTTGCCTGCTGATGATTTTATTTTCAATGCAACTCTCGCTTGGCGGGTCCCTAATCCAAGTAATCCTTTCTTTCCTTCATCCAGGACTTCAACATCAACTTCTTCCTCGCTCAAGCCAAGTTCTGATAACCCCTTTTCAATGGCTTCTTCAACTGAGGGGGCAATGACTTCCAATTTTGTTATTTCTTCTGACATAAATCCCTCACATAATAATTGTTCTAGATATGATTTCTACCTGTTTTTCTTTCGTTTGGGTCGTTTTCTCTTTGGGAGCGTCTTTTTCGAGCTAGTCGCTGGTTTCTGGGGTTCCTGCACCGGTTCCGGAACATCTTCCACCTTTGCTTCCACAACCTTGGGTCTGGATTTTTCAGATGATTTACCTTCATCTTTTTTCTTGAGAAAGGGGAAAATATTTGACCAATTTGCACGTCCTAATAATGCATATTGGATGATCCCAAATACATTACTGGTCAGGAAATACAATGCCAATCCAGATGCCAGGGAATAAGCCATGAATCCCATCAAAATGGGCATATAAATGCTCATTGAATTGCTGATCATCGCTGCTTGGTTATCCCCTGAAGTAGGTGGTTGGATGAGTTTTGATTGCAGGAAGGTGGTGGCGACAACCAAAATGGCTAAAAATGGAATACCTATGCCAAAAACAATTAGCCGCTCAGGCTGACCCAGGTCCATCCAAAGAAATTGGTTCTCTAAAGGAAGAAGGCGTGAGGCATCTATTAATCGAGGATAGATGATTTGTTCGAGACGGAACAATTCTAAAGGTGAAGCTGCCATTGCCCGTGTCACACTTTGATAAAGCCCCAAGATAATGGGTAATTGGATCAAGGTTGGCAAACAAGACCCAAGTGGATTTACGCCGTAGTCTTTGTATAGCTTCATTTGTTCCTGAGCCAGGCGTTCTTTATCATCTTTATACTTTTCTTGCATCTTCTTGTAACGGGGATCCTCTTGTAGATCCTGCATTGCCTTCGTCGCTTTAAATTGCTGAACTGTTAAAGGGTGGGTTAGAAGTCGGATTAGAATTGTAAATAAGATGATCGAAATGCCAAAATTGCCTACAAATGAATTGATCAGCAATAGCACATTCACAAAAGGTTGAATAACAATCGTTTGCCACATAGTTTTTCCTCTAATTCTCCGGTGTTGTGGACCAGAGCTGTACGCCGCTCATATTTAAACTGTAAATCAGATTCTCTCCATCAATCAAACCAACAGCAAGATACTCACCATTGGTAACTGGTTCCCTGAAGCTTTCACCTCCAAGTGTTGCTTCCCATAATGGACTGCCATCCAGGTCAAAAGCCTTGATGGATCCCTGTTCAGTAGCCAGGACAAAACCATCACTGATTGCTTCCAGACCACCAACGACATTTTCTGAGAAATCTGTTTGCCATTCAGGATCACCAGTTTCTGCATCCAATGCAAAAACCTGGCCGGTTGAATCAACAAATATCAGCAGCCCATCAACAAGGATAGCTTTTCCCCAAACACTTTCAAGGTCACCGCCAGCATTAAAAGTCCAAATAATTTCGCCATTGGACGTGTCCAGGGCAACCATTTCCTTACCGATCGAACCGACAAAAAGAACAGCTTCATCTTCGCTCAAAACTGGTGAGCCTATAATCGCTCCTGATAATTCTTGTGACCAGATCTCCTCACCATCTTTGGTAACTGCATAGGCAGAATGGTCCATTGAGCCTATAAATACAGCATTACTAGATATTTGCGGCTGAGCCCAAATATAATGCCCTGTCTCAAAGGTCCACAACAGATTCCCGTTTTCGTTCAAAGCGTAAAGGTTACCGTCATTGGATGGCGCATAGACCATGCCATCTTCAACAGCAGCCTGTCCCATAAAGAAACCTTTTGCCTCAGTGAACGTCCATTCAGCTTCCCCGTTTTCAGCATCAAGTTTGTGGAAATTATTCGCCAGATCACCAACATAAATATTGCCCTCTGAATAAATGGGTGGAGCGAAAAATACAACTTGATTGCTGGCTTCATCCGGAAAATTCCAGGTGACTGAACCATTCTCGGGGTTCAATCCATAAACAAAATTACCATAGGCAACATACACCATCTCTTCTGAAAGATCGATTCCTGGCGTACCGGTTACCCGGGGGCCCGGGACACAGGCACTCAAAATGATGGTTAATCCCAAAAGGATTGCAAAAACTAAATAATGGGTTCTCTTCATTCTCTTTCTCTTCTCATGAAATTTCATGGTACCGGATCAATTCCACCCGGGTTAAAGGGATTACAACGCAAAACGCGCTTGACCGCCAACCATCCCCCTTTCAGGGCACCATGTTTATAAATAGCCTGGTAACCATAATGGGAACAGGTCGGGTAAAAACGACACGTATCTACGGGAACAAGTGGTGAAAGAACTACCTGATATAAGCGAATCAGGGATAACAAAATCCAGCGAGGAATGGTCTTTAATTGAAATGGGAGATCCCTCAATCTTGGATCTGAAGGGATTGAATCTTCGTGGGGGATTGTTTCGTTCACCTTTCGTTTTCTTTCATAACACCTGCTTGTTTAAAAAGTCTCCTCATCGTAAAGACTATTTCCTCATAATCAATTGACAGGATTGGTTTCCGAGCAATGAAAATAAAATCATTGCCTGGTTGAAGATCAGTCATCAGGTTGTAATAAGCTGACCGGAGCCTTCTTTTTGCATAATTCCGCTGAACGGCCCCCCCTAGGGACCGTCCGGCGATTACAGCTACTCTATTTTGATCGCATTCATTCGATTTTTTACGTAAAACAATCGCTTCGTGTACAAAAGATTGGCCATCCTGAAGTACACGCTTAATATCCTGTCTATGCTTTAATCGAAAACTTTGCTTCAAGCAACTTCCTGTTCAGCAATTACACTAAAATGCTGAATCCTTCAGACGCTGGTTGCTACCTACCAACGTACCTTTTTCACATGATTATTAGCCTTCTTAGCCAGTTCATGCCGTCCTTTGGCGCGACGTCGCTTCAAAACTTTGCGACCACCTTTAGTTTTCATGCGTGCTCGAAAACCATGAGTGCGGACGCGGCGTCGGCGCTTGGGTTGATAAGTTCGTTTTGGCATCGTAATGGGTCCTTTCTGTTTTTTTTTACTTTCTGTCTCAATACTTTCGCATTTAGGACAGCCAACAATTATACCGTATGGGTATGGCATGGTCAAACAAAAAAACAATTGAAGGGAATATGACTCTCAAAAAAACCAGAGCTGATTGATATACTTAAATTTAAAAATTTTAGTAGAGATGTCAGGAAATAAAGACTTTCCAAAAATAAAAGATTATGGATCCTGGTTTCCTTTTAGAAGCAATTTCTAAAGAACTTAGTAAATCTTCAATTTGTACCGGAAAAAATTGACACAGATCCTGATCTCTTTAAAATATCGAAACAATTTCCCCAAGCAGTAAATCATAGAAAAATCAAAGCCAAAATAATAGATGAACAAAAGATAATGTAAATTACCTATCAATTATTTTACGCACTGGAAGGTTATCAACAATATGTATATTGTTGATAGGAATAATAGGGTTATTTTAATCCACTAAAATATCGTTCAAAAACGAGGAAAAGTACCTTGTGATTGGACTTTCGCTGGATATTTTGTCTTCGATATACTTTCTGGTTAAGCGATATTTGCCTAAGCAGCGCTTTTTTGTTTTTTCTCGTCAGGCAGAAAAATGGATAACAAGAATGACACAATGCTGACTACGATAGAACCCAGAACAGCAGGCCATAAGCCGTCTACATAGAAACCAACATTGAACCAGTTGACAGCCACCCAGGAGCCAGCCCAAAATGTCAGGCCATTAACCACAAGCATAAATAAACCCAGGGTTAGGATAATGAATCCGCAAGAGAGAAAGGTTAATAGGGGACGCAATACGGCGTTCAAAAGTCCCAGGACGAGTGCCATAACAGAAACAGCCCACCAACCAGCTGTCCCTTCGATTCGAATCCCTGGCACAAGCCATGCAGCAGCAGCTACCGCTAATGCGGTGATGACAAAACGAGTTATGAATTTCATTTTTCTCCAATCTTAGTCTAAATAATATTTTTCTAAGAACTATTCCGATTCTGTATCATCACTGAAAACAACTGGATCAAGAGGTTGTCTTAATGTTAGCCAGATCGACCCCAGACCTAAAAGGGTGACCACCAACCCTATGAATGAGCCCATATAAGGGATCGACGCTAAAAGGACATAGATGATAAGTCCTAGTAATAAGGGAATGATTTTGTATTTCAAAACCTTCTTGGCAAATAGAGATAGTATGAGCGTACCTGCCAAATAGGCAACAATTGCTTTACTCAAATAGATTGTGGCTATTAGGAATAGTGAAAAAAGGCTCATCAGCAATCCCAACCCAGTAAAGAAAACCATCCATGCCAGTGAAGGTAATGAGAGATAAATCAAACCGAGTAATAATCCAATGAGCAAAATTAGGACCAGCACGGGTAAAAGGTAACCGTTTATCAACACTAGACTACCATAACCTGCAGAAGCCAATGGTCTATTTTGTATCTTAGCAATCCATGCTTGAGATCTACGTGGAAAAATCCATAGCATAAGGCTGCCCACAATTAAGAAATTCAACAGAGACAATAGGGCAGTCAGTATCCAATCTGGAAACTCTGAACTTTCGGATAACTGACCAGATATAATTCGGGCTAGGTGTGGACTGGAATTCGGATATGAAATGTATCTTATATTAGCAATTGTTGAAGGCGGTTGATCTGGAACTAATCCTATTAGGTTATTGTCAATGACATCTCTGATAATCTGGAATAGCTGCCAAGCGCCAATAATGGCGTTTGTATCCCGCTCAGTTTCCCCTGACAATCTGGCGGAAATTGCCACGGTGAACAAATCCCGACCGATACTGCTTCCCTCCTCTGTGGTCAAATTGAGCGCTACACCATAAAGATTGCGTGTAATCTCACCGCCATCCAGTTGATTAATGTTAACCGCAGCTGCGAACAAATTCCCGTTGATTTCTCCTGAAATACTAAGGCTTTGGGCAATAACAAATATACTGCCATTTACATTTCCACTGATCGTGACATTTGAACCAACAATGAACACGTCCCCATTAACAGTTCCCTCAATAACTGGTTCATCGTCAACTAAGAAGACATCCTGATCGATGACCTGCCCAGCCTGAATAGCATCAGTATAGAGGATAGATGCTGCCTTAGCTGAGGCAGGAAATAAAAGAATCACAACAATCAGGCTGGTTGCAATAATAAAAAAGCGGAAATTATTTCTCATCACTTTCTGCTCCTATCCTAATTTACAATTAATTCAGGCTTTGAGTGTTTTTTGTTGCCGTAGAAATGTGAAAATGCATAAAAACAATCTATGCTGCCTTGGACATCCATATCCAACACAAATCAAAAGCAAACGGTAATGGACATATAATTATTATATATCTAAAAATCAAGTTAAGGGAAAACATCATAATGTTCACCCATTCACCCATGCTGTAATCTGGATTAAGCGAGGTGTGTCATCCTTGTATTATAAGAAATAAAAAATGGTAAAGAATTTCCTTTAGTGACCTGACTCATTAGGTTACGTTGACAAAGAATGAACATTCAAAGGATGTCATGGATCCTTGAAGGTGTAATAACTGAGAAATACTTTTAACCTAAAAGGGCACTTTTCCTTATGCGGTCCTTTATTTTGACCAATTTAGCTTTACTTTTAGAATAAGCCACGAATATTGTTGAACACAAACATCGTAAAGGGATTCTTCACAACCGGACAGCCCCATCATCAATTAAGTCATCAAAAAATATTGCAGGCTACCTGCTAAATCCTAATTCCTTTAAGGGCATTTCTTTGTGGGTAATGGTCCGTTATTTCAACCCGAGATATTTCATTCCACATGTTTTTATCAGTATTGGAGAAAATTCGTAGATAATTATCGGTTAGTCCAGAGAGACGCCAGGAGTTATGTCCTTCTTTTTCACCCGTCTCCCAGAGGACAGATTGCGTGGTGCCGATAAAATTCTGGCGATACTGATAACTGGTTTCTTTAAAAATATTTCTTAATTCTGCGTTTCGTGCTTTGGTAATAGGACTTGGTACTCGGTCTTTGAGGTTATAAGCTGCAGTACCCGGTCTGGGAGAAAAAGTAAAAACATGTCCACCCGCAAAATTCATCATGCGGATAAAGTTTTTGGTCACTTCGAATTCCTGATTGGTTTCACCTGGAAAACCAACAATAACATCCGTGGTGATGGCAACCTGTGGAATTTTTTCACGGAGCATCTCAACCAGGTTAGCATAGGCTTCCGTCGTTATTGGGCGTCCCATTACTTGCAATAAACGGTCATGACCTGCTTGTAGGGGGATGTGCAAATGACGACACAAGCGCGCATCCTGCCAAAGTTTAAGCCATTCCTCATTAAAATCCCATGGTTCAATGGAAGATAAACGCAATCGTTTGATGCCGTTCTTAAAGAGTAGATCAGCCATCAAATCTCCAAGGTCTTTTCCCCCTGGTAAATCCCTGCCCCATGATCCCAATTGCACGCCGGTCAAAACCACCTCTTTTGCGTCACCTGCCAATGCCGTCATGATATCTTTCTGAATCTCAGCAATCGTACGAGAATATGATTTTCCTCTAGCTATACGGGTCAGGCAGTAAGTACAGGCATGATCACACCCTTCCTGAACCTTGACAAAGGCACGCGTTCGCGCACGATCACCGGGCAAAGGTTCACGCACCAAGTTTAAGTTTTGGAGCATTTCTGGGCTCACATCCAACAACTTTGAAACCAGGTGACGCTTTTCCTGGTTATCAAAAACTCTCGATACACCGACCAGATCAAGCGCGCTTTGAGGATAGAGTGTCGCCCAACACCCTGTGGCAACCACCTTTTTAGCTCCCAATCGAGCTGCACGACGCAGTTTCTTTCGTGAATCTGCCGCTGCCTTAACAGTCACGGCACAGGTATTGACAATTGCCAGGTCAGCTTCAGATGGATTTTCAATAACTTCATGCCCTAAAGCGCGAAATTGATTGGCAATGCTCTCAACTTCACTTTGATTGAGTCTGCAACCTACAATATCCAAGAAAATCTTCATCTTCCTTAGCGTTTCACAACAATGAAATGATCAAATAGGATATCGACGCCCCCATCTGATAAATTCCCAACAATTAACCCCACATCGCCATAAGTGATGGAATCATCCTGTACCTGCAGCAATAAGACATCATTGACAGACAGCACCAGGTTTTTCCCCTGGCAGACTGCTTGAATGTGATTAATGGCTCTCCCTCGTTTAATTTCAGGGCTGAAATCCATGTGCCTTTGATCTATTAGTTCAAGTTCACCATATAACTTTTCATAGATGCCAAAATAACCGTCTGAGCTGATCACGAAAGCATAATAGTTAGAATCATCCTGAAAACGGCAAAGCAGTCCAAATAAATTATTATCTTTCCCGCCGATTTTCTCAGCCTGAACGAATATTTGTGCATCTTTAAAATTCAAATCTGGGACACTCCAAATTTGGTAATTGGCAACATCCGTTTTCAATCTAAATCCACCCTGAAAATAGCCGGAATAGCTCAAAGTATCTTCAAAAGTATTCCAACCGCCACTTTGATGAGAAAAATCATCCCTGAATAAAATTTCTTCATCACTCATCCATGGGAAGGTATCAGCCGTGATTTGATGGTATCCGCAGGCTGCAAGGAGAATTGGGATGAATAGAATCAATAAAAATTTCTTTTTAAGCATACGATCGTCCATGAAAAGCGAATTGGATCGTGCCAATCAAAAATAAGTTTGATATTGTTTTACCTCATTCATGTGAAATTGTATATTTTTCTACACTGGATAGTCGGAGTGTGGCAAAAGGCACCTCAATAGCCAAATCTGGCTTTACGGGCAGTATCCCCAAAAAAATACAGGCCGCCCCAAAAATAGGACGACCTGCGAAAAACGAGGTCGCATCAAGCGTCAATAGTCATTTAAAATGGACTAGAAAGGTGTCGGACAATTCTTAGTCCAGTCGATGTAGCCTCGCTTTTTCCGAATAAAAATAACACCCAAATAGGGCGTCAATGACCATTTATTGGATCAATTTTTCGGGGAGATCCAATAACAACCCCGCCGTGCCGTGTGCCGCTGAGTTTTGAACCTGCGTAAGCAGGTTTGTCGTACCCACCAGATCCGCCTTGACAAATGTCTATCGCGTCACTGAATGGAGTTCTGACGTTAGTAAAGGGTGTTGGCCCAAAACTGGTATGCTGCATCACGAACACAGCAGGGTAAATTACTTATACCATAATTTTGAAACAATGAAAAGAAAAATTATGTTAAAATCTCCTCTAGAAGATTGAATTGGGTGATTGAAAAAGTGAAATCACCCTTACCAAAAATCACAAAAAGTTCCGAAAGGTAAGAAACTCTTGAGAACGTTTATTGCCATTGAATTTCCATCAGAAATTCTTAGAAAGATCGAAAAAATTATTAACTACTTCAAATCACTAACACCGGAAGCTTCGTTAAAATGGGTAGCGACCGAAAACCTTCATCTGACTATAAAATTTATCGGTGACTTTCCTGAGGATAATTTGGCGCAATTGAAATCCACGATAAATGAGTCATTACAAGATGTTCGCCAGTTTACAATCAGCGTTGAAGGTTTAGGGATGTATCCAAGTGGGAAAAGACCGCGTGTTATCTGGCTGGGTATTTCCCAAGCTGATCCAATCATTGAGATACATCAAAAGTTAGATGATGCACTTCAAACACTCAATGTTAAACCAGACCATAGGAAGTTCAGTGCGCATTTGACGATCGCTCGCGTTCGCAGACGAACTGAAGATGAAGTCGTTGCCGAGATCGGGAAAACCCTTTCTGAGTTTAAAGTCGGATCTTTGGGGGAGGCTAAAATAGATAAATTTCATCTCTTCCAGAGTGAGTTGACACCAAAAGGACCGATTTACACACCACTGCTTACCATCTCATTGAATCAAGTATAATAAATTCATAAATTTATCAAAGAATAGTGAGAGGTGAAAACTGGAAGCCATTAAACTTGCAAGAAGTATTGCAAATTCCCTGGAAAACAAGAAGGGGGAAAATATTATAGTATTGGATATCAAAGGCATTGCATCTTTTACCGATTATTTTGTTATCGCCAGCGGTACAAGTACACGCATGCTGCAAAGCCTGTCCAACCAGGTAGGGAGAGAAATTAAGACCGAATTTCACAAAACAGTTCAACCCCAGGGAAATGCAGATTCTGGATGGATTGTCCTCGATTATGGCGATGTAGTCGTTCATCTATTTTCTCCGGAACAAAGGGATTATTATCGTCTGGAGGATCTTTGGGCGGATGGCAATATTATCCTGCGATTAATGTGAATATCCAATTTCCAAATGTAATAACAATTAATAAAGATAATCGATATAAAAGATGCTGCTTAAGCACTCAGCAGCATCTCTTACAATTTGATACTTACTAAATCAAAAAACTTTTTTGGAATTCAGCAGAGCTGTTGATTGACATCGAAAGGTGTTCTTCCTGATTACGCCAGGACTTCTTCTAGAACTTCCTGGCTGTGATCGGTTGGTTTGACGTTTTCAAAAACACGTTTAATTTCCCCTTCGGGGCCAACGATATAAGTTGTGCGATAAACACCTTCATATTCTCGACCATACATTTTTTTCAGTCCCCAAACCCCATAGGCTTCACACACTTTATGATCCGGGTCAGCTAGTAAGGTGAACGGTAGTTGATATTTTTCACTAAACTTCTTGTGGGATTTCACCGTATCTGGGCTGATTCCCAAAACTTCAATCCCAGCTTCCTTAAAAATTTGATAGTTGTCCCTGAAAGAACACGCCTCTTTAGTACACCCCGGCGTGTCATCACGGGGATAAAAATAAATCACGATAGTCTGACCGGAAAAATCTGATAATTTATGGAGCTCCCCTTCACTATCAAACAATTCAAATAATGGTGCTTTTTCACCTTTTTCCAATACCATGTTCTAACTCCTATTCTTTCATTGATTTAAGTTGTTGTGTATTTTAAATGAATAGGTAATCAATTTCAACCTTTTGTTCAACGTATCCAAAATGCAAAGCCGATTAAATATATCGGTACGAAGAAAACTGATAAGGTAGCAAGTTGCATCACACGCCATAGAGGTTTTCCTCCACGTCTTGTTCGTTCCATCAACCAGATCTCTACTAAGCCAATTGGCAGGGTCAGAAAAACTGGCCAAAGAAGAAACCAGGGAAATCCCAAAATAGCAATAAAGGCAAATAATACGTAAGTTAGCAATATTAATGCGTTATGATATACCATGCCCTTTTCCCAACCAACCTGGACGACAAGTGATGGCACATCATTTTGCATATCCTTCCCATAATTTTTGATTTGAATGAGAAGTTGATATGCTAAAAAAGCTGGTACCAGGCTGATTATAATTAGCGTTAGCAGTAAGTGCGGTTCGTTTGATTGACTAAAAAACGCCAGCGCAGGCGGAAGAATTACAAATTGAACGACCTCTAAAAATAATAGAAATGGATGAAATTTGGGATTGATCTTAGTCCAAAAATAGAACCCAGCAAGCACAGCATATAGGATCAAAAGGACCGATAAGCCCTGCCATAGAATGTCATTAACCATCCAGGTGATGAATAAAGTGGTGATTGTAGTCAACAAAGTTGCGGAGATTAATACGATAACCCACCTTATTTGTCTCACCTCGCTAACCGTTATCTTTTCAGGCCAATTTTTTTTGTCCAGGAGATTCTGTTGCTGATTCAATAAATCAATGCAGAGCGTGACTAATAATTGAAATAATAAAACTTGGATCAAGAAAGACCAATCTGTCAATTTCCTTACATATTGAACCAATCCTGCTCCTAAGAAATATGTGGTGATCAGGCTGATGTAATAAAAGGGTTTCATACTTCGAATAATGATTTTAAGATTCATTCATTCTCCATCCATCTGGGCAGCAAATCATTGTCTATCCTTTACGTTCCAATAAATTAGTCATTCGGCGTGTTAATTGTAGCCAAAATGGTATAATGGAGGCAAGTTTCACAAAGATTACCTTATTATGCGAAAATTTTTTTGGATTTCGGTATTTCTCATTTGTTTCATCGCTTTACTTCTCTTCGCTGTTTCCTCGATTAATGCCGCTGGCGATGGATTAACCTTGTCTTCTCCCAGTTCGTGTCCTGTAGAAGGATGCGCTGCTGGGCAGCGGTTGAATTTCCGAGTGGAATTTTCTGCTGATCCAGTTTACACAACTGGCACAAACACCCAGATATGCATCTATGCACCCAAATTTGGCCAATCCTCAGGATCCAATCCCTGGGGAGATTTTAGCCAGGGTTGGATCTCGGATTCCGGCATCCTAACGGGTCAACCGTACACACAAGGGGAGACAGGTTCCGTTTGTTCGACAAATACTGATACAAATGATACACTTATAACTGGTGCGTTCACTTCTCTACCCAGTACTGCCTCCGATCAACTAACCTTTGCTTTGCATATCCATCCCGAAGCAGAAATCGATGGAGATGTCAGGGTGAAAGTTTTCCAAGCAGATTCAACCGGTAGCAATTGGTCTCTATCGGATACATTTAATCTAACAATCCCAGTTACAGCCTACATATCACCTGCATATGTAGCCCAAACACCAAACAATTGCGGTTCTTTTGCACCATGCTACGTCAACTCCGGAGATGATCTACCAGGAGGATTGGGCACGGGGTTGAGAGACGCTGTTTTGAGTTCAAACCCAGGGGATGAAATCCGGATTTTAGATAACTATGTCATCAAAAATAATACAGTGCTTATTGATAAGGATATCACTGTCCTTGGGCAAGAAAGCGCAACGTTGTCAGCGTTAGGGTCATCCTGCACCGAGCCCATGCTTTCATTTGTTAATGGTGGACTGCTTCAAAACCTTTCCATCAATGATGGAAATTGCAGCACCCCAACCTCCAGAACTTTGGTTGAAATCGATAGCCCAATAAATGTTTCTATCGAACATAACTCACTCAATTCTGGCCAGAGAGCTGTGGAGATATTGGATAATGACGGGGATGTAACAGTTGCCTTCAACCATATCACCAATAATGAATACGCTGTTTTTCGCCAATCAGGCACGGTTAATTCTGGTTGGGTAAATATCTTTGCCAACAATATCTACGATAATCGCAGCAGCATCCAGGTAGTATGCAACAGCCTGGGTAATGCGGATCATAATTTTTGGGGTGAAGGGATATTCTCAAATAGTAGCATTTCTAATTGCACCCTGACGAAGGGCAAAGAACTTGGTGCGGCAATCAAATTATCAACAGAAGGTGCAGGTGTATCTGCTCAGCGCAAACGGGTCACCAGCGATCTTTCTTATAGTTTTGATAACCAAATTGGAGTCTCCCACAAGGCTGCGGACCCCGATTTTGATGTGATCATTGTCAACCACAGCCAGGGTTCAGCTTTGAATATTCCTTTCTATGAAGAAGGTTCAGGTTTGATTGACGCTTGTTCCAATTTCTACGATGTATTCCTGGCAGATGATGCCCAGGCCTCTGATCTTCAACTGGTAATTAAATATGATCAGGCTGGGGATGATTGTGTAACAAGAATTGAATCAGCAGAATATTGTAATCAATCTGACTCATCTAAATATCCCCTGTGGTGGTACGACCCTGCAGAGAGTGTCACGGATGGTTGGGATCGCACCGGTCAATCTCCTACAGGACCAGGTGCAGGGGGCGCTGTCGGACAAACGACCACATGCAATATGTCTGAAAATGAGATCCGGGTGCAAATCGATGCCTCCGGTCGACCTGGGATCTCAAATGACCTGAATTTCACACCCTTCGTCGTAGGCTTGCCTGTTGTCGATGGGGTGACTCTCACCCAATTCACCTCGACATTTGATGTCACAAAAATAAAACTTAAGTGGATCACAGAGAGTGAGACAAATATCCGTGGATTCTATGTGGTCAGAAGCGAAAAAGAAGCGGGGCCTTATACACGCATCTCCCCTGAAATTGAAGCGATTGGCGACAGTTTCATTGGTGGTATTTATAACTACACAGATGAAGACGTTTCCTTTAATAAAACGTATTATTATAAAATCCAGGTGGCAGACAAAGAAAATAATATTATTCAAACCTTGGGGCCAGCCAGCGCCCTGACATCTACACCCACCCCTACGGTAACCCTCACCCGGACGAACTATCCGACCTCAACAGCCTACCCCACAAGCACTTTCTATCCCACAAGAACACCCTATCCAACAAGACAATATACCCCCTATACTTACCGATCACCTACACCGCGCTACAGAACTGCAACCCCGGTCACATTCGGCACACCAGATGCCTATCCCATCAATTCCACACCTCGATCAACACAAATATCGCTCAATCCAACACGAGATCTGACAAGAACCTTGGATTCTAATGCGGGCTACCCCATGGATGAATTCAGCACGCAGCAACCTGATGGGTATCCAGTAAATGAAGATCCATTAAAGACACCCCCATCTGACCTTTTCGACCCGGATGCCGAAGGGGGAGCGGATCCACAAGGCGAACGAGAGGATCTGGGTGAACCCTCCAACTCTGGCTCTGAGGGAGATGAAGAAAAAATGCCGAAAAACCTGAGCTGGCTCTACCTGGTGATCGGCGCCGCTAGTGCCATCAGCCTGTTCGGGGGGCTAAGCGTCTTTCTGGCGAAATCATATTTCCTTTAAAGCCACCTCACTCTACCTAAATTCATCTAATTAAATCACATTCACAGATAACAAAAGCCGTTTACCAGCAACTTCACCTTTTTTGACTTTTAACCCAATTTGTGCTATTCTTTGCTGGAATTTAACTCAGCTCTTAGGAATATTTTTATGCAGCGCGAACGCGTATCCGAAAACATTTACTGGTTTCAAAGTGAGACATATGCCCAAGTTTGCGCCGGTGTTGTTGCTGGTCCAGAATGGGCTGTCGTTATCGACACACTGATGCCCCAGGAAAGCCTGGGCATTCGAAAATTTGTTGAAGAAAAACTTGCTTTGCCCATCAGGTATGTGATCAACACTCATCATCATGCAGATCATAGCTGGGGAAATTGTTTTTTCCCAGGAGCAACAATTATCGGGCATGAACGCTGCCGTCGAATGTTGATTGATCGTACACCTTCTGCTTTAGAAGTTGCCAGACAGGATAATCCCCTCTATAAGGATCTGACGATTATTCCACCCCAAATCACCTTCCAGGATGGAACATTTACGCTTCAGGTTGGTAAAAGACACATAATTCTCTTCTCAACACCCGGACATTCCGAAGATGGAATCTCTGTCCTGGTTGAAGAAGACCGCATCCTTTTTGCAGGCGATGCATTTATGCCTTTGCCATTTATTGTTGAGGGTAATCTGACACAGTACATTGAAACTATTCAAACTTTTCCAGACATGGGTTTAGAGAATATTATCCAGGGGCATGGTGATATCATTTTACGGGGAGAAATCGAAGAAAAAGTTAAACAAAATATCACCTACCTGAAATCCATCGAGAAGGTTGTTAAAACTGCCAGAAGAAGAAAGAACCCTTTGGAAATATTAGATAATATCGGGGTCGAAGCTTGTGGTAAAAGCAGGATACTTCTTGGTGGGCTTTCAGGTGAATTACATCGACGTAATTTGAGAGCGCTGTATTTTCAATCTATTGAGCAAGAACAAGCATACTAGCCAGTAGACCAGATAATCTAAGGCCAAAAAACGCTGATGATGACCATAAGGGTCATCACGACAACCGATTCTCCCCAAAATGCAAATCCTATTCGAGATTCTTTGATCCCGGTCACCAAACTTGTCAACCCATACGCCAACCCAATTAATAACAATCCAAACTGGGAGGGCGTTAGGGGAAGGTAGTGAAATCCCACAGCAACCTCAGAGATAATCAAGGTAATCACAATCGACCAAATTGTTTCCCATTTCTTTAATCTTAAGAAAAGGGTTCGGGAGACAACCATCATCGCACCAATCGCTAATAGCGGCAAACGGATATATAACCTCAAATTTGCAGCGTATACAGCAATTGCCAATAATAAATAAAGGGCAAAGGAAAGGCTGCTCAAGCCAATCCTGGCAATCGGATGGTTCTCTTGTTCATCTTTTAAAACATTGTATTCAGCAATAAGTACAGCAATCAATAATACACTGCCTAAAATAAAAGTGACCCACCAAAATGAGCTACCGGTAAAAGTGTTTAATGCTACGCCAATCACAAGAGATGTCAAGATCGGTAGAATCCAATGGCGTGCGTGTAACAACTGGCTTGATTGTTGATCTCGCATGGGGTGCGAAAGGATCAACCACTGCATGCCTGCCGCGGCTAACACTGCCGTTAAACCTGTAATGATTGTGTTGAAATCCAAGGTAAATTCAATCAAGACTCCAAATAAAGTAAATGAGAGAAGACGCGCAGGAAAAGAAATCAATTGCGTTAAGGCAAAAGCCAGCATGATGACCGCACTGACAATGGATAACTTGTTAACTTCGGGAACAGAATCACGAAATTGCATGGACACATTTTACCATGTTCAACAGGCATTATTTCCAGATTGCCAAGTAATACGACTTTATTTATTTAAATGAAGCGAAACAACATAACTAGCTAAAAAATTTAATAATTTAATAGCCTCTTATTGGTCTATGTGGTAAAATTAATGTTTGTATGAACACAAGTTCTGATAATCAATCAGCAAAACCGAAAATCATCCAGGCTATGCTGGCAGGGTTCAACACCATCGCCAACAAACCGATCTTAATCCTTTTCCCAGTTATCCTAGACTTGTTCCTTTGGTTTGGCCCAGCTTGGCGGATAGATTCTTTTTTCCGACCTTTCATTGAAGATCTCAATAGTTTACCTGGTCTGGATAGTGTGGAATATTCCAACCTGGTAATGAATTTCCAATCCTTTTGGACTGACATGACCGCCAATATTGACCTGGCATCCGCACTTCACACGCTCCCAATTGGTATTCCCAGCTTGATGGTCTCAAAACCACCATTTTCAAATCCATTTGGAAGTTCACCGGTAATTTATCTTTCTTCATCCGGGCAAATTCTAGGCCTCTGGCTGATATTTATACTCATTGGTTATCTCTCAGGCAGTCTCTATTACAAGAACATTTCAACAAATATTGTAAACACAGGCCAGAAAGAGTCTATCGCCCAATTTTTTCAAACATTTTTTCAGGTCATTCTAATGCCTTTCATCTTGCTGGTCATCCTGGCCATCCTCAGCATTCCTGTGATGTTTCTCCTAACTTTATTCCTTGTCATCAGCCCAACGGTTGGTCAATTCATGTTGATCCTGATCGTGATTGCTGTCTTATGGATCCTTTTGCCGTTATTTTTCACACCGCATGGCATATTCCTGTATAAACAGAATTTAGTCCCGGCTATGATGACCAGTATCAGCGTTGTTAGAACTTTGATGGGTGAAACCGCATGGTATATCTTGCTTTCCTTCCTGTTATTACAAGGGATGAATTACCTGTGGCTGAGCCCTGCAGTCGATAATTGGTTCCTGCTTGTTGGCATTCTAGGGCATGCGTTTGTCGTGACAGCAATCATTGCATCTTCTTTTCATTATTTTCTCGATGCAACTAAATATGCTCAATCCATCGTCAATAAAAGTATGAAAGCATCACCGTAAGTTAACAAATATCAGTCATCAAAACGGAGAATTAATATTGACAAAGCAACTTAAATCATACGATGCAAAAGATATCCAGGTACTTGAGGGATTAGAAGCTGTTCGACGTAGACCGGGAATGTATGTTGGCGGTACCGACATCAAAGCACTCCACCATCTCATCTATGAGGTTGTGGACAATTCCATCGATGAAGCCCTAGCAGGAGAATGTGACTGCATACAGGTAACAATCAATGAGGACGAATCAGTTACTGTAGAGGATAACGGTCGGGGCATCCCAGTTGACATCCACCAGGAAAAGAAAGTTTCTGCTCTGGAAGTTGTGATGACCACACTCCATGCGGGTGGCAAATTCGGCGGCGGCAGTTATAAAGTCTCCGGTGGGTTGCATGGTGTGGGCTCGTCTGCCGTCAATGCGCTTTCCGAATGGTGTGAGGTTAGAGTCTACCGAGATGGAAAGATTTATTTCCAGAGATATGAAGAAGGGATTCCACAAGAACGGGTCGCTGTAATTGGAAAAGCACAAAAATCCCAAACAGGTACCGTGACCACATTTCGTTACGATCCAAAGATCTTCACAGATGATGTAACTTATAAGTTCGATACTCTTTCCCAGCGTTTTCGTGAGATGGCATTCGTGACTAGAGCGGTCACAATAAAATTGATTGACAAGCGAGATGACAAGGAAATCACTTTTTATTTTGAAGGTGGTATTTCCTCATTTGTAAAATACTTAAATCGGAACCGTGATTCACTCCACGATGTCCTCTATCTTGAAAAAGAAATTGATAACATAGGTATAGAAGCAGCGATTCAATACACCGATTCTTATTCCGAGTCTGTTTATGCGTTTGCAAACACAATTAATACCATTGATGGTGGCACGCATCTAACCGGTCTGCGGATGGCTCTCACCCGATCAATCAACGATTATGCCCGAAAAAATAACCTGCTAAAGGATTCGGATCCTAATTTTTCCGGTGATGATACACGTGAAGGACTCACTGCGATTGTGAGCATCAAACACCCCGATCCCCAATTTGAAAGCCAGACGAAGGTGAAATTAATGAACCCCGAAGTTCAAACCTACGTTCAGCAAGTACTGAGTGAGGGAATCAGTAGTTACCTGGAACAAAATTCATCAACGTCCAGAAAAATTATCCAAAAATGCCTAACATCCGCTCGTGCCAGGGCAGCTGCTCGTAAAGCCCGTGACCTTGTAATTCGGAAATCAGCTTTGGAAAGCCTCACCCTCCCGGGCAAATTGGCAGACTGTTCAGAACGTGATCCCGAGCGCACAGAACTTTACATCGTAGAGGGCGATTCTGCCGGCGGTTCCGCTAAACAAGGCCGTGACAGACATTTCCAGGCGATTCTGCCTTTACGCGGGAAAATTCTCAATACTGAACGAGCCCGATTGGATAAAATCCTCAATAACCGCGAGGTCAAAGCCCTGATCTCAGCTTTAGGTACCGGGATTGGTGATGGTTTTAATATCGACGGTTTACGATACGGTCGGATCGTTATCATGACAGATGCAGATGTTGACGGCGCTCACATCCGCACCCTCTTGCTGACCTTTTTCTTCCGGTACATGCAACCTTTGATCGAGGAGGGACACCTCTTCATTGCGCAGCCTCCGCTTTACCTCATTTCTCATGGTAGAGAAAAGGAATATGTCTATACAGAGGCTGAACGTGAAAAGCTCATAAAGGAGATTACATCCAACGGCGGTAGATATTCCCTGCAGCGCTACAAGGGCTTGGGGGAAATGAATCCTGAACAGCTCTGGGACACGACAATGAACCCAGACAACCGGACACTATTACGGGTGAACATTGAGGATGCAGCCGAAGCGGACCGCACATTTGACATGCTGATGGGCTCAAAAGTCCCACCCCGCCGCCGATTCATCCAGACCCATGCGAAAGAAGTTCGCAATTTGGATGTATAAGAGAGTGAAATTCCATTTAATGTATTTAAAATTGTGAATCACTTCAAAGGGCAGAATTCTAGTTTTGCCCTTTTTCTTTCATTTATGCTCATCTGATAAAATTTAAACCCACTTAAAGTTAACAAACTATTTATTTAATTTGGCTCATCCGCCCCCATCATCAACATCTTAAATATTTCCACGTATTATCCAAAGCAGAATAAAGGAAATAGCAAATAGCCTTTATGTTATGATTACTTGACAATCAATTAAAACTCATTTAAGTCAAGAACAAATGAAATCTTTTTTTGCGATAGTCCGTGTATCCTTTAGGCGTCAACTCACCTACCGCGCCGCCAATCTCTCCGGCCTTGCAACCAATCTGATGTTCGGCTTTTTTCGGGCAGCCGTGCTTGTTGCTTTATATCAGGATCGCGCAAATGTGAATGGACTCTCCATTCAAGGTGCGATTACCTATGCTGGACTTACCCAGGCATTAATTGGATTTCTCAGCTTTTTTAATTGGTATGAGATGATGCATTCCGTCTATGATGGACAGGTCGGGTCAGATCTTCTAAAACCCCAGAACTTCTTTTTTTATTGGCTCGGTATTGATTCAGGACGAGCCTTTGGATCCTTTTTGATTCGAAGTTTACCGCTCTTTTTAGTTTTTTCATTATTTTTTGAAATTGTCTCCCCGCAAACATTGCTGCAAGGGTTGGCGTTTACCGTTTCCCTCATTCTTTCACATCTCATCAGTTTCGGGTGGCGGTTCCTGGTCAACCTGGCAGCTTTCTGGACCCCTAATGCCCTCGGGATTGGGCGGTTTGCATTTGGATTGAGCTGGACCTTTTCTGGTTTCTTCTTCCCCCTGGCATTATTCCCAGAGTGGTTGGCAAGGTTTTCACGGGCGACACCTTTTGGTGCCAGTGTCTACATTCCAATCGAGGTTTGCTTAAACATCAGCCAAGGAACAGAGTTGATCCAGGGTTTATTCATCCAGGTTTTTTGGGCTCTTGCACTTTTGCTGGTTGACCATATTATTCTTTCATTAGGGATCCGAAAACTCGTTATCCAGGGAGGATGATTTGCAACGTAATTTAACCTTGCTTCATCGATTGATCAATATCCAGATTCGATCTCAACTTCAATATCCGTTCTCATTTTTTATGGAAATCCTGGGCTCAGCCCTCATCCAGAGCTTTTTTTTCATCTCCTTTGCCCTTGTCATTGTTCGTTTCGAAGAGATAGGCGGGTGGAACCTGGGTGAAGTCGCGTTTATCTGGGGAATGACAGAATTCAGCTTCGGTTTGATGGACATGATCTTCAGCGGTTTCGACTATGATTATTTTGGACCATTGATCCGGTTAGGCCGATTCGATCAATTATTACTTCGCCCTGTCAATATCACCTTGCAGGTTTTGGGATCACGGTTTGTTTTAAGGCGTATCGGAAAAATCTTCCAGGGTGCCGTCATCTTCCTGTTTGGATTAAGCCAAGTAGGCGTAAACTGGACACCCTTAAGAATTATTTATATTCCCATACTAATCATCAGTCAGGTTCTTTTTTTTGGCAGTCTCTTTATCATCGGAGCTACCACAACCTTTTGGACTATGGAACGCCTGGAGATCCTGAATATCTTCACCTATGGGGGAAGCGAAATCATGTCCTACCCCATGCACATCTTCCCAAGGGCGATTCGTCTGATCTTCACTTATATCGTCCCTGCTATTTTCCTTAGTTACTTCCCCGCTGTTTTCATTCTGGAAAAAACAGACCCCCTGAACGCGCCAAGGATCGTCTCATTTATTGCCCCCTTAGTTTCTTTAATTTTGTTGTGGATCGCCCTTCGTTTCTGGCGCTATGGGATCAAAAATTATCAAAGCTCAGGGAGTTGAAAATGACCCCAATCATCACTGTTCGTAACCTGACAAAAACATTTAAAGTTTTTCACGATCACAAAGGATATTTTGGCGCACTCCGAAACCTATTTGATCGGAAATTCAAACTCATCGAAGCAGTCTACCAGATAAATTTTACAATCACTGCTGGTGAATTGGTGGGCTATATTGGTCCTAATGGTGCGGGTAAATCAACAACCATCAAAATGCTCACTGGCTTACTCGTTCCCACATCTGGAGAGCTTCGCGTCAATGGTTATATACCCTGGAAAGATCGTAGAAAATACGTAAAATACATCGGGGCTGTTTTTGGACAGCGTACGACATTATGGTGGGACTTGCCCGTATGTGATTCCCTTAATTTAATCAAACATATTTATGAGATAGAAGAGACCCAATTCAGGAAAAACCTGGGGATTTTCCGTGAAATCCTTGATTTAGACACCTTTATGGAGACACCGGTTCGATCTTTATCATTGGGTCAGCGAATGAGAGCTGATCTATGTGCTGCCCTGCTTCATGATCCGACCTTGGTCTTTTTAGATGAGCCAACCATCGGTCTTGATGTCGTCGCCAAGCAGCGGATACGTGATTTCATTCAATTCATAAATCAAGAAAAACACACAACCATTTTATTGACCACACACGATATCAGCGATGTCGCTAAACTATGCGAAAGAGTTATCATCATCGATCTCGGAAAAATTCTCTTTGATGGAAAACTTGAAACCCTTCTTAAAACTTTCGGCGGCCGCCGGTTGCTCAGTGTGGATTTTGCAGAAGCTTATCTAAAACCCGTTCTAGAAAACGCGGAGATAATTTCAATTCAAGGAAGCAAGGTCCTTTACAGCTTTGAAAGAGATGTGGTTTCAGCATCAAACTTAATCAACCAGCTTTCTACGAAATATCGTATCCTCGACCTGGAAGTCCATGACCAACCGATAGAGGATACCATCCGCGAAATATACGAGAAACAGTTGTTGTATAATCAACCCCATGCCGAGAAAAATTTTACATCTTGACCTTGACGCCTTCTTCTGCGCTGTAGAAGAACTCAACGATCCTAGATTACGAGGAAAGCCCTTTGCTGTGGGAGGTAAAGCCGATCAACGAGGCGTGGTCGCATCCTGTTCCTATGCGGCAAGAATGTTTGGGATCCACTCCGCCATGCCAATGAGTCGCGCCCTCCAACTCTGCCCAGAGTTGATTGTGATCTCATCTCATCATGCAAATTACAGCGAGGTTTCCAAAAAGGTTATGGCATTAATCGAAATTACCCCATTCATCGAAAAAATATCCATTGATGAAGCCTTCATGGATGTCACAGGTCTTCCTGAACCACTGATTAAAATCGCGGAAGATTTACAAAAACGCGTCAACCAGGAAACGGGGCTGCCAATCTCCATCGGTGGTGCCACAAATAAACTTGTCGCAAAAATTGCTAATGATTGGGGAAAATCTCAAAATAAAACCCCTCATCCACCCAATGCAATCACCATCGTGAACCCTGGTGAAGAAGCGGATTTCCTCGCCCCGCTGCCAGTGCAGTACTTGTGGGGGGTCGGTCCAAAAACAGCTAAAAAACTAGAAGCAATCGGCATCACCACAATTGGCAAGCTTGCAAAATGCAACGCGGCAACCCTTGAAATGCTATTTGGACAATACGGGTTTGATCTTCAACGCAGGGCGAAGGGGATTGATAAACGACCCATTGAAATGGAACATGATATTAAATCCGTAAGCAACGAAGTTACCTTCGCCAGGGATTTGACAGATAAGCACGATTTGTTGTTAGTGGTCCGACAGCTTTCGGAACAAGTTGGCAGACGCTTAAGAAGAGCTTCCCTGGCTGGGTCAACAATACAAATCAAATTACGCTGGTCAGACTTCACAACAATCACCCGCCAAACCACTCTGTCCTCTCCAACAAACCTAGACCATGAAATTTACGATGCAGCGGTTTTGTTATTTAATAAGAATCGTCCAGCGGGAAAGCCTGTTCGTCTTGTTGGTGTGGGTGTGAGTAATTTGGGGGCGCCAATTTACCAGCTCAGCTTGTGGGAAGATGATCACCAGAAAAAAGCGAGCTTGGTCGAGGCCATGGATTCATTGCGTGAGCGCTACGGAAACGACATCATTTTACGAGCAGATCAATTGCTTCAAAATGGTAAGAAAATACTCTCAAAGGAATCTGAAGAATAATACGAAAAGAATAAAAAATACAAGTAAATCTTTCTAAGGCTTTTCGATCTCAACCGCAAGCAAATTCTCATAAACCTTAACAATTGTAGAAGTAATTTTCTCCCAGCTGTAGTCCTTTGCATATTCTTCAGCTGCAGAAGCCATTTGGTGGCGATTTTCATTATCTAAAAATACTGAACAAAGTTTCGATGCAAGCTCTTCCGGGTCCTGGGCAGGGACAAAATACCCTGTCTCGCCATCCTTCACCAGGAAAGCCAACCCTCCAACCTGTGAAGCAATTACTGGTGTTCCGCACGCCATAGCTTCGAGAGCGACCATGCCAAAGCTCTCGTAAAATGATGGCATCACGACCACTTCAGCTGCGGAATAATAATAAGGGAGGGTATTTTGACCCCTTTTTCCGAGAAAAACGACAATGTCATCCAATCCAAGTTTCACGCATAAGGTTTGTAAGCGCGCCATCTCTGAAGACAGTTTTTCACGATCCTCTTCAGGATCTCCCCCAATAATAATCAGGTAATTTGGGCAGGCAAAATTATGATAATGATCCTTTAAGATCGCCATCGCCTCGATCAAGGTATCCACACCCTTCAGCGGTTCAATTCGACCGACAAATAGAGCAATGCGATCTTCGGCCGAGAGTCCAATGGCTTGTTTTGCCTCATCCTTTGGGATCGGGTAGAAATGATGAATGTTGACACCAGGCGGGATGATCGAAACCTGGTGATGCGGGACACCATAGAGGAGTTCAAGCTGGGTTCGTTCAGCTTCTGTCGCAGCGATGATTTGATCTGCATGTCTTATCACAAAACGTTCGCCTTCAATTCGATAATCCCCCTCTCGTTCCTCATCTGTTCGCCCAATACGTTGCTTCATTAGGCCCAGTGTATGAAACATCTGGAGCATTGGAACCCCCCAAGCTTCTTTTAAGATTTTCCCAGCAGTGCCTGAAAGCCAGTAATGTGAATGGATAAGGTCATATTTAATTTTTTTCTTGTCAGCAAATTCAAGTATTCCTTCAGCAAAGGCCTCAGCATAACAATTTAAGTGTTCCTTAGTAAGGAATGTTTCTGGACCAGCGGGTATATGAACCACTCGGTTAAAATATCCCAGATCATGGGATACCTGGGGGATATGGTCATCCTGTGAGCGGGTGAAGACATCTACACGAACCCCTACCCGACCTAAAAATCGAGTTAATTCACGTACATAGACATTCATCCCCCCGGTATTCTTGCCACCAAGGGCAGCCAAAGGGCATGTGTGGTACGAAAGCATGGCAATATTCATTGATTGGATCTCCAAAAATTCCTTGTAATACTTCTTTGCTTACTGGTATAATCCTTTGCACGCCAACGTAGCTCAGCGGTAGAGCAGACGCTTCGTAAGCGCCAGGTCGAGGGTTCAAATCCCTCCGTTGGCTCTCCAACTCGATTAAATCAGCCCCAAAGGCTGTTTTGTTTTTTAAGTGATTTTATTATTCCTTGTTATAATAATAACCGCATTTTATGAAACGGTTGAGTTAACAAGCGAAGTTTGGAGGATAGCATTGGCAAAAATATGCGTTATTGGCACCGGTTATGTGGGACTTGTCACCGGCACCTGCTTTTCAGATATCGGCCACCAGGTAACCTGTTTAGATATTGATGAAAATCGCATCAACCAGCTCAAAAACGGTGTCATGCCGATTTATGAGCCTGGATTGAAGCAGATTGTTGACCAGAATGTGGAAGCCGGGCGGCTTAATTTCACAACCAGTTATAAAGAGGCATTAAAAGATGTTGAGTTTGCTTTTATTGCAGTTGGGACGCCATCGAGTGATGATGGTGAAGCTGATATGCAGTATGTGAAAATGGTAGCAAAATCCATCGCTGAAAACCTCGACCATTCATTGATCATCGTCAATAAATCAACGGTTCCTGTGGGTACCGGAGATTGGGTAAAGGATTTAATTCATGACCTTAACAGCCAGGAAACACCCCCATTCTCCGTGGTGTCAAATCCTGAATTTTTGCGAGAGGGTTCAGCAATCAATGACTTTATGGATCCCGACAGGGTCGTGCTGGGATCAACTGATCGAAAAGCAGCACAAAAAGTAGCGGAACTTTACGAAGCGCTCCGTTCCCCAATCATGATCACAGACCTACGAACAGCTGAGATGATCAAATATGCCTCCAATGCTTTCCTGGCAGCACGCATCTCTTTTATTAATGAAATTGCCAACATTTGCGAATCCCTTGGTGCTGATGTCCGGGAAGTTGCCCGAGGGATGGGAATGGATAAACGTATTGGACCGTCATTTTTAGAAGCCGGTTTGGGTTGGGGGGGCAGCTGTTTCCCAAAGGACGTTAAGGCATTAGCCCACATGGCGGCAACCCATGGTGCCCATCCGCAATTATTACAAGCTGTGATGGATATTAATCAAAATCAGCGAGAAAAAGCGGTCAGAAAATTAGAGAATGCTCTGGGTGGTTTAAGGGGTCGTACAATTGGTGTGCTTGGATTGAGCTTCAAGCCCAACACGGACGACATCCGTGACGCACCTGCCCTTGATATTATTCGCATGCTTTTAGCATCCGGTGCACGCGTCCAGGCGTTTGATCCACAGGCAATGGAAGCCAGCAAAAATGAAATCCCTGTCCTGGATCTTCGCTCCACTCCCTACGCCGCTGCAGAGGGAGCCGATGCCCTGCTCTTGGCAACGGAATGGAATGAATTTAAGTCATTGAATTTTGAAAAAATAAAAGGGGAGATGCGGGGAAATATTATTCTTGACGGACGCAATATCTGGTATGGAAGAGACCTTCATAAGTTGGGTTTTCGCTATATTGGTGTTGGTGTCCCTGGTCTTGACGGCGAACTGGAATAAACAAATGCCCCTGGAAACGCTCAAGATTTCCGGGGTCAATTTCTATTAATACGATGAAAGTCTGATGCTTACTCAATTGCTTTCTTCAAGTGGATAATATCAAATGCGTCTAATTTGTAGAGGAGAAAGAGATTGCCTGCCATCAGAATTAACGAAACCAGGATCACCCAGCCATAATCCACACCCATTTCGGAAAGCCCAACAACTAACCCTGTCACTAGGAGTTCAACACCAAAAGCAGCGCCTAGCCAGAGAGGCTTATTTTTACGGAAAACCTGCAAAATCAAAACGGTTACTGTAATATGCATCACAAAAGAAGCGATCCTCTCCAAAGATCCGGCAAGTGGGACAAGGAAAGAGACCTGCCATAATTCTTCTATCTGGGTCACAATGGCAGGGTCAAGCGTCGTTGTTTCAGGATTGATATTGATATTGCTTAACATGGTTATAAATGTTGTAAGCAAGGGCAATCCCACCAACATGATGCTTTCAATTCCGCCGTAACCCAATCCGATACCAATAGCAGATTTTAGCGTGGTTAAGCCCTCTTTTAAGAATTTCATCCCCGCCCAGCGAACCAGGACACCCAATAAAATTCCCAGGAAAACACTGAGAAAGATTTGAACATTTTCCAAAGATTGATCAGAAAGCGTGATGACCTGGTTTTGGACTAAAGCTGAAAATCCATTTAGCAGAAGTGTCACCAAAATTTGAACAATCAGGTATGCCATAATACCGTAAATGATCACACGCCAAGACAATCCTGTTTTACGATTTAACCAAACACCAGCAAGTAACGGTAATCCGATGGTAATCAACAATGCAATCACAATGGAAATACTTAGAACGATCATAAACACCTCGCTTTACGTATTTACTAGGATGATACGAGCATCCAGAATGATCGCACCCTGACCCTCTGGCAGCACAAGTAAGGGATTAATCTCAACTTCTGAAACCTTCGGGTGATCAAGAGCGAACTGGCTCAATCGTCCGATCGTATCAATAACAGCGTCAATATCATAAGTACTCTCGCCTCGGTATCCGGATAAGAGCTGTCCAGCTTTCGTCATTTGGATCATTTCCCGTGCATGCTCAGGTGTCATCGGGGCAACGCTAAATCCGACATCCTTGAAAAGTTCAACGGTTACACCACCCAATCCAAACATCATCAAAGGTCCAAATGTGGGGTCTCGACGCATGCCAACAATCACTTCCATGCCTCTGGGTGCCATCTTTTCCACCAGATATCCTTGTATTTCCGCTTGAGGATTTACCCGGGCAATAGATTCCTGCACTGCTTGACAGGCTTCAACAACAGCTTGATTTGTAGCCAGATCCAAAGCGATACCGCCTGAGTCTGATTTGTGCAAAATTTGCGGAGAGACAACCTTCAATGCAACCGGGTAACCTAATTTATCAGCAGCCTCAACAGCGGATTCCTCATCCTCAACAAAATCACCTGGGATGAGATTCAATCCATAAGATTCCAACAGTGGTCGTGTGTCAGCTTCTCCCAAAACATTTTCTTTTATGCTTGAGAGGACTTCATTGACCTTCTGTGGGTTAATGTCATTGTACGAAAATGCTGGTCGAATACTTAAATTTAACCATTCACGGTAAGCTGCCATCGATCCTAATATTTTGCCTGGAACATCTGGAAAGACATTCATCGGTATGTTGTTTTTATGGAGTAATTCTCTTGCTTTTTTGAGAGAATTTTCTCCTACCATACATGTAAGAACAGTTTTATCCCGGTTTTTGGTATTCTCGATGATCGCCAGAGCAACTTGTGCTGGATCGACCAAGGCTTGCGGCACCAGAATTGGCAAGAATACATCCACATCCGGATCATCCGCCAAGGTGCTGAGACAATGTGCGAATTCTTTGGGTTCAGCTCCGCCCAACATATCCACCGGGTTATCAACCTGTGCGCTGGGATTCAGCTTCTCCGCCAGTACTTTTCTCTGATCTTTATCAATTGGCGCCAATTCAAAGCCATTTGCTGCCAAAGCATCTGAAGCCAAAGCAGCCGGTCCACCTGCATTGGTCATAATCACAACCTTGTTTCCACTGGGGAGCGGTTGACAGCTCAAAGCCCAGGCGACATCGAAAAGGGAGGGTAGATCGATTACTTCAATCACACCAGCTTGTCGGAAAGCAGCTTGATAGGCGGCATAAGCGCCTGCTAAAGATCCCGTATGGGAAGAAACAGCCTTCGCCCCTGCATCGGTCCTCCCAGCCTTGAGCATCACAATCGGCTTGTGTCGAGAAACCTCACTGGCAATTCGGATAAATTTTTCCCCATCTTGGATCGCCTCAACATACGCTGCGATCACTTTCACCTTCGGATGGTCTCCAAAATAGGCAATCATATCTGATTCGTCAACATCTAATTCGTTTCCAAGACTGGCAAAATGGGAAAATCCGATTTGCTTATCCGCGATATAGTCCACAACACCACCGCAGACTGCGCCTGATTGCGATAGGAACCCAATCGCACCTCGAGCGGGAACGCCCTCGATGAAGGTTGTATTAAGGCCTGTATAAAGGTCCATGGTACCAACGCAATTTGGGCCAATCAGCCGCATGCCAAAAGATTGAGCAATTTTGCGGCATTCCTCTTCCAGCCTGACCCCCCCCGCACCAACCTCACGAAATCCACCTGAAATGATAATCGCAGCTTTGATTCCCCGTTGACCGCAAGCAATCAACACTTCAGGTGTCATTGGTGCAGGCAAGACAATCACAGCCAGGTCCACGGGATCCGGCACATGCATCACATCAGGATAGCTGGTGAACCCGAGGATCTGATCAGCCTTTGGATTCACCGGGTAAATTCCGCCTGGATAACCATAAAGCTTCATATTTTTCAGGATACCGTGACTCAACTTTTGAGGGTTGGTGGATGCACCAATAATTGCAACCCCTGAAGGTGAGAAGAACGGTCCCAAGTCACTTGACATCATGAAACTTCCTTTCGGATCGGCGTAGACAGATCAACATATCTGGCAATTATACCTGAGTTGTTCTTTTACAAAACCTGGATTTTGTGCCTAAGCAGATAGAATATAATTAATTTATGAATCTCTCCATAGAACAGCAGCATCTCCTTGAAAGATCGATCTCATCGAAAATCTTTCTACAAGGGCGTGCTGGTACGGGTAAAACGACTGCTGGCACATATTGGCTCAAGAAGTTGTTGAAATCCGGTATACCCGCCCATGAAATTCTCGTTATGGTTCCCCAAAGAGCTTTGGCAAAGCCTTATTTAGACGCCTTAGTCTCCAATGATATCCCTGTCCACAGCCTAATCACGACCATGACGCTTGGAAGCCTGGCACGGCGCATGGTGGACTTATTTTGGCCGATGATCAGTCGCGAGACAGGTGTAAACCATCCAGAGCTTCCGCCCCATTACCTAACTTTGGAAACATCCCAATATTACATGGCACACATCGTGCGTCCCCTTATCGAAGAAGAAGGGTTTTTCTCCAGCCTGACGGTGAACCGCAACCGGATTTATTCCCAGATATTAGATAATCTCAACAAGGCAGCCATAGTTGGTTTCCCATACGAAGAAATCGGGGATCGGTTAAAATCAGCCTGGGTTGGCGATCTTGAACAGATGAATATTTATGACGATGTCCAGCTGTGTGCGAATGCCTTTCGCCATTTCTGCATTGAGAATAACCTCTTGGATTTTTCCTTGCAGGTAGAAATCTTCCTCAAGCATCTTTGGCGATCTCCGCTCTGCAGGCAGTACTTGGTGAAAAACTTTCGACACCTGATCGTTGACAATATCGAAGAAGATGCCCCAGTATCGCACGACATCCTGAGGGAGTGGCTACCAGAATTTGACTCTGCCCTCCTCATCTATGATGAGGATGCAGGTTATCGGTTTTTTCTCGGTGCCGACACAAATTCCGCATTTGACTTGCGACATAGCTGCCAGGAGATTTTCGTTTTCACTGAAAACCTAACAAATACACCCAATGTTGCCCGTGTAAAAAATGGCGTGGAAAATGCCCTTGCCCAGTTGCATGGGAACTCCAGGTATCTTCAAGGACCCTCAGCCGATGATATCTCATCAGCCCTCGGTCGCCCAGAAGAAAATCCGAAATATTTCCCCGAAATGGTCCAATGGGTGTCTGACAAGATAAAATCCCTTGTCGAAGGGGGAACAGCCCCCGGTGAAATTGTGATCTTAGCACCCTTCATGCCGGATATTCTCCGCTTTTCCTTAGCCAACCAATTAACATCACTCGGAATACCCAATCAAGCCCATCGTCCCTCCAGATCATTGAGAGAAGAACCTGCAACCCAAACACTGCTCACCCTTGCCGAGATGGTCTTCACACAATGGACATTACAGCCCAAGCGCATCAATGTACAATATGCGCTGATGCAAATCATCGACGACCTGGATCTTGTCAGGTCTCAACTCTTATGCCAGTTCATTTATAACGAATCCTCCCAAGGCTTTGCGCTCAAACCATTTACAGCGGTTCCCCTAGAATATCGAGAACGGATTTCAAATCGTGTCGGAAAACGCTACGATCGACTTCGAGATTGGCTTGAAAGAGCCCACCAGGGTGGCGAACAATTTTTAGATTTCTTCTTGAACCGCTTGTTTGGCGAAGTCCTCAGCCAACCCGGGTTTGGCTACCATAACGATCTTGATAGTGGAAACATTATTGCAAATCTCGTTGAATCTATTCAGAAATTTCGTTGGGCAGTCGGAGAAAAAATAGGCACGGATCCTGTGGCAATCGGTAAGGAATACGTCCAGATGGTCCAGGACGGCGTTATCGCTGCTCAATACCTGAACCCATGGGAAGATACGAATGACAGCGCGGTTTTCTTATCGCCAGCTTATACCTTTCTGATCAGCAATCGACCCGTAGATATTCAATTTTGGTTGGATGTTGGCAGCCCAAGCTGGTATCAACGCCTGGACCAACCCCTGACACATCCCTATGTATTGAACCGCCATTGGGAAAAAGGTGAACTGTGGGATGCTGAGGATGAATTGAACGCTGCTTATGATACATTACAGCGTCTCACCCTTGGCTTGCTGAATCGCTGCAGAAGAAAAATATTCCTGGGGATGAGTGAATTAGACGTTCGAGGATATGAAAATCGAGGGCTTCTCATCCGGATCATACAAAACGTACTAAGACAAGCACACCAGTGGGAATCATGAGCCATCAACAATCCACTCTCCGACCAAGCCAACAGAGGATTCTCCGTTACCAAGGCGGTAAAATGGGCATCAGTGCTGTCCCTGGTAGCGGTAAAACATGGACCCTATCGTACCTGGCAGCACAATTGATCAAATCCGGTGCAGTTAATCCGGATCAGGAAATTCTGGTGGTCACCCTGGTCAATGCCGCTGTGGAGAATTTTGCGAATCGCATTTCCAATCAGCTCCAAGCTGATAATCTGTTACCCGGTTATGGTTACCGTATCAGGACGCTGCATGGCTTGGCAAACGACATTGTCCATGAACGCCCTGACTTGGCAGGATTAAGCACAAACTACCAAATTATTGATGAAGCTGAATCCGTCCGGATAAAACGGAACGTTGCCCTGGATTGGCTCAAAGCTCATCCAGACTTTTTCGAACCGTTTTTATCTTATGAAGCATATCAAAAACAAAATGTCTATGAAGGCAAATCAAATCTACCCAGGATGATGGAATCGATCACCACAGCCTTTATCCGCTTAGCGAAAGACAATGAACTAACACCGGAATCCCTCCGACAAAGGCTGGCTAAATCGGAAATCCGTCTGCCCATGATCGAAATGGGCACTGAAATCTACACAGCTTACCAAGAGGCCCTAAATTACCGCGGCAGCGTTGATTTTGATGACCTTATTCGTCTAGCGCTTCGCTGCCTTAAGAATGACCCCGCTCTTGTCAATCTTCTCAGAGAGCGCTGGCCATTTATTCTTGAGGATGAAGCCCAGGACTCCAGCCACCTTCAACAAGAGATCCTCTCCCTCCTGGCAGGAGATATTGGTAATTGGGTGCGTGTTGGTGACCCAAATCAGGCAATTTATGAATCATTCACAACAGCCAACCCGCAGTATCTGTTGGATTTTCTCAACCAACCTGATGTGGAAAAACAGACCCTGGAGGAAAGCGGTCGGTCTACATTAAGTATCATCCGCTTAGCCAACCACTTGATCGAGTGGACACAACTGGAACATCCACAACCCTACGCTCAAACTGCCCTTAATCCACCACTGATTGTACCTACCGCGCCTGATGATCCCCAGCCTAATCCGCAAGACTGCCCTGACTGTATTCGATTGCTTGAAAGGCAGATGACACCCGACGAAGAAATCCAATTCGTTGTGGATCAAGCAGAAAAATTTTTAAGTGAACATTCGGATAAAACCATTGCCATTCTCTGCCCACGCAACCAACGTGCATTTAAATTTGTGGATGAACTCAAGAATCGCAAGCTCCCACACAATGACAACTTACTCCAATCGACCAGTGCCACACGTCTATCCACAGGCGCGATTGCCAATATCCTCCATTATCTATGCGACCCCCAATCCAGCCACAAGCTTTCTGCTGCTTACCGTGTCTGGCGTCGTTCAGAAAGAGAAGATGATGAAAAATGGCCTTTCTTCCAATCTGTTGCCAGGATACTCCAAAAATTTAACCGGGTTGAAGAGTATCTTTGGCCAACGGGGATGGATATCTGGCTGGAAGAAGTGCAATCTCAGTATGAGGATAAAGCAATTTACCAGGAATTAATTACCTTCAGAGAAGTTGTTCGCCGTTGGCACAGGACGATATTTCTCCCAATTGACCAGCTTATCCTGACGGTTTCACAAGACCTATTCCTTGATCGAACGGAGTTAGCCCTAGCCCATAAACTTTCAGCGTTATTACGGCAATTTAGTGACACTCACCCCGACTGGCGGCTGCCAGAATTTAAAGAGGAATTGGTCAACATTGCCAAGAATGAACGAAGGTACTTGGGATTTTCCCAGGATGAAAACGATTTCGACCCTGATCGCTATGCTGGTCAGATTGTTGTTGCCACCATGCATAAAGCCAAAGGACTTGAGTGGGATTGCGTTTTTCTCACCTCAATGAATAATTACAATTTTCCTTCTGGTCAAGAATACGACCAATATCAACCCGAGAAATGGTTTGTCAAGGATCACCTCAATCTTGAAGCAGAAATTATTGCCCAATTAAAAATCCTGCTGCGAGCTCATCCCTTTGAGTGGTACATTCAAGGCAAGGCAACGACCTCCGCAAGGGAGGAATTCATCCGTGAAAGACTGCGCTTGTTCTTTGTTGGGATCACCCGTGCTCGGAAATGGCTTACGCTCACCTGGAATACTGGAAGATTTAATAAGAATGTCCCCGCACGTCCCTTTTTAGAATTAATAAATTTCCTGGAGGAAAATCAAGGATGAAGCTGGCAAAACATTTCGATTTCACCCAGAGCAACCTTCAGGATTATATCGACTGCCCCTACCGCTTTTATCTTCGCTATATTCGCAGGATCAATTGGCCTGCTCTGGTTGTTGAAGAAGCCGCCGCCTTTGAGAAACACGGCCAGGCTGGTGCTCGGTTTCATCGTTTGATCCAGCAGTATCTATCCGGTGTTGATAAAAACCTGGTGACCGAATCTGCCAACGCCGATCCCAATCCCAAAATAAAGCTCTGGTGGTCTGACTTCCTAACAACTGTCCCACCTGTGCTGGAAGGAGAAAAATGGGTCGAGACCATTTTCAGTCTCCCCATGGTAAATCATCGATTGGTGGCAAAATATGATTTAGTGCTCCAACATATTTCGGGAAAAATCTTCATCTTCGATTGGAAAACCTCCCGGCGGGTTCCGAAAAAGAAATGGCTTTTGAGCCGGGTTCAGACTAAACTCTACCGATTTGTTCTGGCCCAATCAGGCAGCGCCCTCGGTTTAGATGAAATTGACCCGGGGAACATTACAATGAAATACTGGTTTGCTGCTCAACCTGAAACGCCCATCTCACTGCCCTATGATCCTGATGCTTTGATCACCGACCAAACTTACCTGTCTCATCTTCTCGAAGAAATCATTGATAGGGACGAAAGCGCGTTTTATCGAACGGAGGATATCAATAAATGCCGCTATTGCGTTTATCGCTCCCATTGTGACCGTGGTGAAGGCGCTGGCGATTGGGAATCATTTGACACCTTTGAATTCGAACCCGAAGAAACCTTACCGGACCTGGATTTTGAGGAAATTGGGGAAATAAAATTTTGACCAGCAATGTAAAAACCTGGATTCTGCAAGAAAGAATCACTCTCCCGGAAAACTTTTCTAATGCAATCGGCGGACACCCCATCGTCGCAGAAACACTATATCAGCGGGGTTATCGAGAAATTGCATCCGCTAAAGCGTTCTTGGATCCAGCGTGTTACCATCCAACAAGCCCCAAAGCTTTCCCTGATTTGGAATTAGCGCTTGAAATCCTTGAAAACGCTCTGGAAACGCAACAAGAAATATTGGTCTGGGGAGATTTTGACGTTGACGGTCAAACAGCCACGACCCTCCTGGTGGAAGCGCTGCGCGAATTGGGTGGACGGGTTGCCTATCACATCCCGGTTCGCGGTAAAGAATCTCACGGGATCTCCCAAAGTGTACTAGAAGTGTGGCTCGAGCGGGGATTTGATGTGCTGATCACCTGCGATACAGGCATCAGCGAGCATGAAAACATTCAAATGGTTCGAAATGCTGGAAAAACAGTGATTGTTACCGATCACCATTCCCTCAGTGAAAGCCTGCCTCCTGCGCATGCTGTCATCAACCCACAACGATTACGAACTGATCACCCACTGCGGACCTTGCCCGGTGTGGGCGTGGCTTATAAATTGATGGAAGGATTATTCTCCATCCTAAGTCGACCTTTTGACGAAGGACATTTCCTTGAATTAGTGGCGCTGGGAATTGTCGCTGATGTGGCTGATTTGCACGGCGACACCCGCTACTTGCTCCAAAAAGGATTGGCCAACCTGCATTATTCGCGTAGAGTTGGTTTACAATTTCTGTATCAAAACGCTGGTTTGAACCCCCAGTACCTGGATGAGGATCATATCGGATTCCAGATTGCCCCACGTTTGAACGCCATTGGTAGGCTGGGGGATGCCAATCCTATGGTGGAATTCCTCTCAACGGATAATCGGGGCAGAGCAAGGGTGTTGGCAAACCAAATTGAAGCAATGAATACCAAACGCCGTTTTGCCACCCGCCAGGTTGAAAAAGCTGCTGAGACAAAATTGCAAGCATCACCCGATGACCGCCATGCACCAGCAATTGTGCTGTATCATCCAGATTGGCCGGGTGGTGTGGTGGGGATCGTCGCCAGCCGGTTGGTGGAACGCTATCAAAAGCCAGTCATTCTGTTAACCGGTAGAGGTATTCTCCATGGCTCTGCACGGTCGGTGCCCGGGATCAATATCACCAAAGCGATTGCATCACAATCAAGGCTGCTCAAGGCTTTTGGTGGTCATCCCATGGCTGCTGGTCTCTCATTGGATGAAGGAAACTTATTTACATTCAAAGCGGGATTTTTTGTAGAAATTTCAGAACGCGCAAAAGCTGTTGAAATCCGCCCGGAAATTTCCATTACACAAAACATCACATTGGAAAGCATCTCTTCGGACTTTATTGCTGAAATTGACAGATTAGCACCCTTTGGGGCAGGAAACCCCCCCTTAAATTTCCTTATCAAGGACCTTTCCTTGGTCTCCACCTCCACTGTCGGAGGAGAGGGAGAGCACCGCCAGGCGGTTGTTGAGGATGAGTCTGGCAACCAGGGACGCTTTATTTGGTGGAATGGAGGAGATGAAGCGCTCCCCGAAGCCCAGTTTGATCTCGTCTGTAGGCTTTCCTTGACCGATTATAAAGGTTCACAGCAGGTCAGTGCAGAATGGGTTGATTTTCGTCTATCTGAAAAGGGCAAACAAGAACTATCGCGCCAGGCATATCGCCTGGAAGATCTCAGGTTGGCACCCCAGCCCCTTCAATTATTACTGGCTTACTTAGAAGAAAACCCCAATGCGGCTGTTTGGGGCGAGGGCGCTTTGCCAGAAGAAGTAGCCTTTCAAGGTCGACATGAACTCGAACCTTCTCAAACTCTGGTCATCTGGACACCTCCCCCCTCGCAAGAGGTCTTGAGGGCAGTGATCCGTCAAACAAAGCCTGAAAAGATCATTGTTTTCGCCGTAGAACCAAAGCCTTCATCCTATCAAGCTTATATGGAAAGATTGGCTGGTTTAGCAAAATATGCCGGCAGGGATGCAAATGAAAGCGTAAATTTGAAAATATTAGCCAACGCTTGCGCTGTGAACACAGAGGCAATACGTGTAGGGCTCCACCTCTGGCAGGCTATGGGAAAGATAAAAGTGGCATTTGATGAAAACAATGTGAAAATTACCCTCGAAGGGAACACGCCAGACTCAGGATCAATTCAAATTTATCAGAATATCCTGGAGACATTGCTTGAGGAAATCCAAGCCTACCGCCACTATTTTCAGACCGGCGATTTACAGGATTACTTCAAGCTTTCTAAAGAATAATGGGGGATATAAACATTAACTTGCAGTACAGCCATTAGATCCATTAATAAATTAAATAAACCAACTTTTGAGATACTCCAATAATTTGTCTGTAATGGAATACTTGTTACATCAGAGGTGCTTATCAACATCCACAAAGAGAAAATAACAATAAACCCAATTTAAGTTAACTCATTCATGGAATGAAACCCGGTTATTGTTTCGCCAGAATGAAAGGCTAAGATTATAATAAATATTTATTCCTCTGCATACCCGCACAATGCCAGTGCACCAGGCCCGGTGTTAATCCCCAGAACAGGACCGGTGATATTAATAAACAGTTCCTCTGGGTGAAATTCCTCCCGAATACGCTCCGCCAGTTTCTCCGCTTCTTCCAGGGCATTCCCATGCAGCACCGCGATGTGGAGTCTTTTCCCATCGCCAACCATCTCGAAAAATTTCTTGAAGAGTGTCTTGACAGCGGATTGGTGCGTCCTGGCAAGGCCAGCCGGTGTTACGACCCCTTTCTCATGGTCAATCGAGATGACAGGCCTGACATTCAATAAAGACCCAACCCATTTCACCGCCTCGCCAATTCTTCCCCCTGTTTGCAGGTATTCAAGTGTTTCCATTGCCACAATTTGCACCAGTTTTTCGCGCACAACTCTAACCTGTGAAATGATCTCCGGCAAACTGGCACCTTCATCCCTTACCCGTGCGGCTTTGAGGACCTGCCAGCCCAGGGACATCGTTGGCCCCTTTGAATCGATGACAGTTACAGGAATATCTGCTTGTTCTGCAGCTTGCAAGGCCATATCATAAGCCCCGCTCATGGCACTGGAAACCGTCAGGATCAGTGCTTCCGTTGCCCCCTTCTCCACAGCTTGTTCGATGCCATCCAGAAAATCTTTCACGCTGGCTTGAGCTGTGGTTGGCCTTTCTTCTCGTTCTGTAATCATTTTGTAAAATGCCTCAGGCTGTAAATTCACCCTATCGCGATATTCATCCTCTCCCCAGAGGATGTAATGGGAGACTACAATAATCCCATAACGATTGATTAGTTCATCCGGAATATCACAGGTACTGTCCGTAATAATAGCAAGCATGCATATCTCCTGACACAAAGAATTCTTATTGGTAAATTGGACTAAAAAATTATACCCAAAACCTTTAAATAAACTGTGATTCTTTTCTATTAACAGCAATCTAATGACTATACTTCGCCTTTAATATTCCTCCCTATTATGTTTATGATCAAATCCAGTGAAAGTCATTCATTTTATTAATTCAGCCATAGTTAATATTTTATTAAAATATCTCTCCCCAAAAAACCAAAACCATTAGTAAACCTCAAAACTATTAAGTCGCATCTTTTCAGTAATGATACTGAAATTTACTTTCCGTGTTTCCAGACCAGGTGAGATGCAGCTACACCACCTTGCCGGTGAAAAATTTTTTCCACGCGAAGAATAGTAAACTCACAGTATCAACAATTTCGAAACGAATGGTAAACACGACAGGCAATGACGCTGATAAGCGCCATTCGTGTTTGAAAAAGTAATGCTCAATAAGGATTATTTTGTGACGATTACATACCCAATCACGCCAGACCCTGTATGAACTGAAAGGCCCGGTGTAAATTCTGTAATGAGCGGTTCTAAATCAAAACCCAGCGCTGTTTTGAGAGAATCAAATAACTCCAGGGCACCCTCTTCATTATTGACGTGCAGCATACCCACAAGCTCAACCGGCCGACCCGTTGTGCTTTGGACTGCTAACTCAACCAGGCGGGCCTTTGCTTTTCGCCAAGTTCGCACTTTTTCGAGGAGTTCAAGCTTCCCGCCGCTCGAGTTCAGGATGGGTTTGATCTCCAGTGTTTCCCCAAACCCAGCTGCCAAACGGCCCATCCTCCCACCCATCGCCAGGTATTTCAAAGTCGGCAGCGCACCATACACATGTAAACGGCTTTGTAAGTCTTTAATGCGATCCAGAATGGATTCGACAGTTGCTCCCTCCTCAACGGCTTCTGCAGCCGCTAAAACCTGGTAACCTTCCGCTAACGTGAGTTGTCTGGAATCGATGACATGAACTTCCTTGCCGGAGAATTCTTCCAGAGCCATTAATGCCGCGTTATATGTGGCACTCACCTCGCTTGAGCAGCAAATACATATCGCATCTTCCGCCCCCTCATCAAAAACACGTTTAAAGGCCTTGGAAAAGTCACCCGGTGAAGGCGCTGCGGTTGTGGGCAGCACTTTACGTTCATCGATCATCTCAAATAGTTTTTTATCGTCAATTTCGACACCGGTCAGATAGGTTTCCTCGCCAAATTGGATACGGATGGGAACTTCGATAATGTCATATTTTTCCACAAGATCCGCAGGTAAACTGGCGTTTGTGTCTGTTATCAACCTGATTTTGTTCATGATAAATCCTTCACTAAAGGGAACGGATAGATTCTAAATTGGCTAGATTATCCAATAAAACAGTTTTCGGAAATTAGCTGTCAATAACGGTAATTAATTTTTTGAAGTGCAGATGAATTTCCAAAAGATCACGTTGAGCTAATTTATTATACATGAGAAAAGAAAATCCTTCTTATGCTCTGAAATTCTTGATTTTTGTACCGCTACCTCAAATTTGGTCATCCTTCACACCCGAAAAAGCATAAGAATCTTTTCGAGCTATTCCGAATTAGGCTGATAAACAACAAACCATACATTTCCTTGTAGTGTTAGGTGGTTAATATTCCTCTTCCATCCACTTACCCAATCTTAAGTATTGTTGATAGGCATCTGACAAAGCCATTGTTTGATCTGAGTCAGGGTAATAGATCTTATCAAAACCCAAACACAGATGCTCTTGAGCCGCCGGGATGCTCGCATAAACGCCAGCCCCAACTGCCGCATAAATCGCGGCTCCCCGAGCACTGGCATATTCAGCCTGGGAAACCTTGATCGGTCGTCCCAAGACGTCTGCCAGTTTTTGTAATACAAAGGGGGATTTTTTAGCGATGCCGCCCACAGCATTGATCTCATCGATTTGGATGCCAGCTTCTAACAATCGGTCGAGAATGCGCTTCTGACCAAAAGCGGTCGCCATCACCAAACCTTGATAGATCTCTCCCGCGCCCGTCCCCAGGGATAATCCTGCCATCGCGCTTTTTAGGGTTTCATTGGGATCAGGATAGCGTCGTCCATTGAGCCAATCCAACGCAACCACACCATCTTTGATGGGTAATTGGGCGGCCTCATCCTCTAGTACCACCAGCAAGCGTCCTTTAATCTCGTCAATTATTTGCTTTTGCTTATCATTATTCAGGTCTGTGACATCCCTTAATAATTTATCAAGAGGCAACATCAATAAGTCTTGGAACCAGGCATATACATCTCCAAAGGCTGCCTGGCTGGTCTCAATACCAATCAATCCCGGCAGCACCGAGTTTTCAGCCTGTCCACAAACAGAGGTTAAATCCTTATCAATTAAATTTGGGGCATCTTCCACCAGGATGTTGACGGTGGAAGTGCCGATATTGACCACCATCACCCCTTTGCGGATACCTGCCCCGACGGCTCCGGCATGCGCATCCAGGGAACTCCCGCCAATCATGGTTGTTTCGGGTATTCCCAAAATATTTGCCCATTTTTGAGAAATTCGACCATGGGGTTGATCCGCAGGTTGTGGTGGGGTGGCAAAATGATCGTAAACCTTCCCAAAGGCAGAGTGTATCCCATTCAAGCAGCGTCGATCGGGCAATCCTCCCCATTCGCTGTGCCAGAGGGCTTTGTGACCAGCCGCGCAAGCACTGCGGGTTAACTGATCCGGTTGGTCCTTTCCGCATAAAATTGCTGGGACCCAATCGCAATGTTCCACCCAAGTGCTGGTAGCGTTGGCGACAGGGGGATCTTCATGGATGACATGCAGGATTTTCGACCAAAACCACTCCGAAATATACTCGCCCATGTACTTTGTGAAATCCTGTCCATTAAACTCTGAGAAAGCTTGATTAATTTGTTTCGCTTCGACGGTCGCGCTGTGATCCTTCCAGAGGAAAAACATTGCATTGGGATTTTCCTCAAAACCTGGCACCAGTGCTAAAGGCTTCCCAGTCTCATCTACAGGGCAGGGTGTAGAGCCGGTGCTGTCCACAGCAATGCCAATGACACGCCGCAGGGCAGTATCCCCAAACTGGGAAAGCGCTTTTTGCATACAATCCTCAAAGGCTTCAAGCGTGTCCAGCGGATGCTGGCGAAAGATTTTTCTGTCAGGATTTTGATAGCGCCCTTGTGACCAGCGGGGATAAATTGATTCCGCCGCTGCGATGGTTTGACCATCTTCAGCATCCAAGATGAGCGCACGGACAGAATCGGTCCCGAAATCCACACCAATCACGAATTCTTGCGGCATGATGTCCTGAATTTTCTCCTAAAGAGCTTATTCTTCACCAAATGGTATAACCCCCATCGACCAAGATCGTTGCACCGGTGACAAAACTGGACGCATCCGAAGCTAAATAAACCGCAATCCCCATTAACTCCTCTGGCCGACCCGAACGCCCCATGGGGGTCATTGAAAACCAGCGTTCAATGGCTGGGTCTTTGCGTTGATAGCGGTCTTCGCTCATCTCAGTGCGCATATAACCGGGACACAGGGCGTTGACACGTACATCTCGCTGTGCCCATTCCGCTGCCAGAGATTTGGTCAGCATGATCAACCCGCCTTTCGAGGCATTGTAAGCGCATTGGTTTTGCGGGGTGTTGACAATCAACCCGGACATTGAGGCAACATTGATGATGCTCCCCCTGCCCTGGTCTAACATCACCTGCCCCACCTCACGTGACATGATGAATTGACCGGTCAAGTTCACGTCAATAACTTCTCGCCAATCCTCGGTTGTGACTGCTTCAGCATGATCCCCTCGCCAGATGGCAGCGTTATTCACCAGTATGTCAATCTTTCCAAAAACGTCCATGACTTGTTGAACTAACCGCCGAACATCCGCTTCCACCCGGATGTCCCCCTGGAAGACTTCGCAGCGAACATCTTCTGCTATAATTAAATTCTGGGTTTCTAGAGCTGTCTCAGTATGGCGGGCGAAAATGACCAAATCTGCACCTGCTTGTGCCAGTGCAAGGGCCATAGCTTTGCCCAACCCCTGGCCGCCGCCGGTCACAATGGCTGTCCTATTTTTAAGAGAAAATTGATCCATCACATTTTGGGGCAGAGTCATCATCATTCCTTATCAAAAATGATCTTTGGTTCGCTGATCTTACATACGCATCATCCTTTTTCCTCAGGTAAGCATATGCATCCAGCTAACCCAATTTATTAGATTTTTACCTGGGCATATAAACCGAAAAAATAACATGAGACCCAAATTTATAGTCGGTTCAGTACCATCCAATCAATCCCAACCCACGCTCACTGCAGACCTTAAAAAATTTCCTCAAGTTTAGAATGTCACCAGGCGAATTTCTGTAACCATAGGCTTCCGCAGCTTCTTTAGGGTCACAAGCCTCGAGAAACCTGTAAATTTCCTGCACCTTCTCCGGTGGGACCCAATCTTCATAAATTGAGATCCCGCTGATTTCTAATATTAGGATGGAATACACCTTTCCACGAAAGCTGCCGTCATTCCCACCGCCGCTGAAAAGGCCTCCGCACAAAGAAATATCCGCTTCATTAAAAGCATGCAAATCACCCTCGGTTAATTCAATTTCGTTCTGTGAGCGGGAAGCATAACTATCTAATCCCATCTTAGAGCCTCCAATTCTATGGGTTTTAGTAGCAAATCTTCAAACATCGAAACCGTTTTAAGACCCTCAAATCCTAATGTTGTCTTGAATGATCATCTCCGTTGCTAAAGGTGCATCATACAGGCAAGATTGGGAGGATATGCGTTAATAGAGGACTCTTCAACACCAATCAACAACCTCATCATGCGGCGATCACTCAGCCGGGTGGACGTAGACTTCCCAATCCAGGTAAGTTTCGAAGGCTTCAGCCAGGATCTTGGAAGAGGGTTGTGTGCTCATAGCAACATGGTGCTCAAAACCATTCTTCACCACATAATGCAGCAGTTTCTGCAGTTCAGGCACTTGGACCACAGCCTGGGTGCCGAAGGTGTCCAATGGATCATCTGTGAACCTGCCTTCACCCACATAGGTCCGGATCATCCCCAACTGATCATCCGTGGAAATCCTGGCAAAACTGAGGAGACCTGCTGGCGCGCGCCCATCCACTGCACCGTAAGTGTTTTCTTTTCCAAAATTCGTTGCCAGGATGTCCGCATAGGTCAGCTTTGCATCCGGCACAAAGAATTTCGGCCAGTTGCCACAGTGAAACAGGATGCATTTATCAGGGTCATCACCGTAGTTGTTATTCCAATCAGAAAGGGCGCTGGGTGTCCCGGTCGCTAACTGCAGGGCATACATGGAAGCCACGCCGGTGATATCAACCTCACAAGCGCTGGGCATTAACTCATTGCTCATCATGCTCATCAAACCACATACATTGACCCCGTAATTTTTTTGCAGGGAATTCCAGCATTGAATGGCAGTTGCCTGGATCTCCAGGTTTTCCATCCATTCATGCAATGCAGCAGAGAACTTCGCCATCCGCATCATCGGTTCACCAGGAACCCCCTCATGGGGTAAATAGTCCTTGATCTTATCAAGCTGATCTTTTACCAGTACCTCATCATCCTTGAGTTTCGACGCCCTCCCAAGGATTTCAGAAAGGTCGGCAGTATGAACCGAAATCCCGGATTCCTGCATGAGTTTTTCACTGTAGCGAACGGTATTAAACGCATTCGGCCGTGCGCCTACTGCACCCAACCGCGCGTTTTGCAAGCCCTTAACCACACGGCAGACCCCGGCGAAGCGCTGTAAATCCTGCTTGAAAGACTCTGAGTTCGGTGCAACGGTGTGCAGCGAGGTGACGGTATAAGCAAACCCATATTGTCTCAGGTTGCTGCAAACCGAAATCTTCCCGCAGTAGGCATCCCGCCGGTTGGAAACGTCCATCTTATCCAGGTCATCCGGGAAGGCGTGCACCAGGATGGGCACATCCAACCCGGAGAGTTTGATGGTATCGGGGATGCTTTTCTCGTCACCAAAATTAGGCAGCACAACCAGGATGCCGTCAATTTCGTCGCGATGCTGCTTGAAAAGATCGGCACACAGCTTCGCTTGCTGATAGGATTGCACGGCGCCATGGACTGCCTGGTCCTCACCCAGGGTCACGCTATCCAGCTCAAGTTCATCCATCACCCCAAAAATATCCTTCCTCGCCTGGATCACCAGGTGCGCAGGAAAAGTGTCTCGGCTGGTAAAAATCACACCCAAACATGTTTTTTTCATTCGAAGGCTCCTTTTTTCTATTGCTCACACGATCAAATCCCCTGTTGTTTGTGAGATGAAGGCTTTATCGAGCTTATTTTATCATAATGCCAGGGTGGAATACGCTTAAATAAGAAATTCTTTGCGGGAAAAGGCGATAATTGCAAGTAATTTTTTTAAACAATAGTATACATGGTGCATGACCCCCCATCCCATGTGAGGTTGATCCTATCGACTGAAATGATTTTTCCGCTTAGTCTATCCCCCAGACTTTCTTGCGATAATGTTCATCCGGTCGGGTGTGAATCCGGTTAACATTTTCCCGGGATAAAAATTGTGGACCGCCCATGGTATAGGTACCAAGGATAATCCTCGCCGCTTTGACGCTCATGGCGGTGATGTTTTCAACTTCGCCAGGGCTTGCCCCAAGGGCGATCAAACCGTGATTTTCCATCAATATAATTTTTGGCAGTTCCCCCCGCTCATCAATAAACTTCTCAACTTCCTGGTGGACCCTCTTTGCCAAAGCCAATCCTGGATCAGTGTAAGGAACAAATACAGGGGCGGGACCGCAGTACACAATTTGGTCCGGGTAGAGCGATCCCCCATAAGCTTCTTGTGCATTTTTAGAACAGAGAATGCTGTTGACAGCGGTAGGATGTGTATGCCCGACGAAGTTGACCCCCTCAAGCTTGAGCAATATGGCGTGTAAAAAGGTCTCCACAGACGGAAGGGCTTTTAGAGTTTGATCCAATTTTGCTGCTTCCAAGCCCAAACGGATCGCATCATCCGATAGAGCCTCCTTTTGCAGCATGTCCTTCACTTTATTGAAAGAGACTTCCAACAACCCGGACGCATCCAGATCACTTAACGAGGTGCCGCTTGCCTTGACCCAAAAGGTGTCAGGGTTGTCTTTGCCAGATATGTTCCCTTCACCCAGGATGACAAAATCTTTTTTTGGATCTCCCAGGTTTCTGGCTAAGGCTACAAGTTGTTGTCGAATATCATCCATAGGCAAAACTGTCCTTATTCATAAATTCGTGGGATTATCCCCGTTTGAGAAGCTCTTGTTTTTCGTAGTCACGAATAACAGCCATGAAATCAATCCCAATCGGAACGTCTTGCTTATGGCAGTAGTAATCCCAAACGACTGAAAACGGCATCGATTTTATTTCTTCCAGCAATGCCAATCTTTGAGTGAAATCACCCGCTTGTTCAGCTTCCTTTAATCGTTGTGTGGGTTCTAACAATGCAAACAAGAATGCCTTGAGGGTGTTGCGTGTTCCAATAACCCAGGCAGCAATCCGGTTAATGCTGGCATCAAAATAATCCAACCCCACATGGATCCTTGAGAGGGCATCATTCCTCACAATTTCCTTGGCAATCGCCTGCAGCTCTTCCGTAAAAGTGACCACATGATCGCTGTCCCAGCGCACACCGCGGCTGACATGCAGCAGAAGCTCATCAAGGTACAAAAGCAGTGATGATATCTTATCGGTAATGGTTTCCGTGGGGTGAAAATGACCGCTGTCCAGAGTCAGCAAGATGCTGCGGGATATGGCATAGCCCATGTAGAATTCCATGGAACCTGTCACATAACTTTCAGACCCGATGCCAAATAATTTTGGTTCAACGGCATCCAGGTTGAATTCATGGTCAATCTCCTCTGCCAAGACCTGGTCTAAGGCATCAAGTAACCGCTGGCGGGGTGCCATTCGATCTGCAGGGGTATCTTTATACCCATCGGGGATCCAGATATTTGTGACGGCCGGGGTGCCCAGCGCTTTGCCAAAGTATTCACCAATTTTCCGGCTGGCAATGCAGTGATCCACCCAAAAACCACGAATGGCAGGATCCTGGTGGGATAGGGTGAACCCATCCGCCGCTAAAGGATGAGAAAAACAGGTGGGATTGAAATCCAAGCCGTGTCGATTCTCCTTCGCCCAATCGACCCAGTTCGTGAAGTGTTTTGGTTGAATATTATCCAGGTCAACTTTTTCATCAGCTTCAAGATAGATGGCATGCAGGTTCAAGCGATGATCACCCGGCAGCAGGCTGAAAGCCAAATCTAAATCCTGCCGGAGCTGGTCCGCACTACGAGCTTTGCCCGGGTAATTGCCGGTCGCCGCCAATCCACCCGACAATTCCGCATCGGGGTTTGCAAATCCCTGGACATCATCCCCTTGCCAGCAATGGATGCTGATCGGGATCTTTTCAAGGGCTGCTAAAGCTTGCTCGGTATCCACACCAATCTCAGCATACTGCTGGTGAGCTAATTCATACATTTTTGAAATATCAACTTCAGAGGAGGTCATTATTTTGTCCTTTAGAATATGGTCTGGTGGATATTAAATGTCTCACAAATGGACTTGATCTCATCCACACTCAACCCAGTGCCCAATTCACCGGTGGTCAGGTTCAGATATTCATACCGGGCAGCGGTCTCCGCATATTCCACACGGTCCGCCGCGCGTTTAATAGAGGCATCAGAGCGTGCCATGACGCCGTGTTTTGCCCACAGCACGACCCGATAACGCCGCAAGCAGGCTTCATTGGCTGCCATCAGGTTGCCCGAGCCTGGAATCTCAAAGGGGATGAACCCGATCCCCTCAGGCAGGTTGATGATCGTTTCCGGCTGCCATCGCAGCAGGTGCCGGTTAAGATATTTCTCGTCCTGGTAAACGGGGATGTGGCTGAGATAGGTCAGGTGTACAGGCTGGGCATGAACGACTGCATGGAAATTTGATTCGGTGAGGAGGATCTGGTCATAATGAACCGCAAGGTGCGAATTGAATTCGCTGGTCAATTTCTCAAAACGGCGTTGGTAGGAAGTGTAGCGTTTTGCGGTTTTCCCGTCTTCATTAACAACCACACAAGCAAGATGCACTGTGGGCTCATCAAGAATCTCCCGCAGCCTTCTGCCGGACCCGCTGGCGATAAGTGTCGCACCGGCCAACTCCGGGACGGGCTGGGGCAGTTCAATGGTGTCGACAACCGGGAACCTTGTACGAGGTTCAATCGGCCAACGGATGCACACAGAGATATTCCCCGCAGAGCCCTCACTGGCTTCCATTTCTGCCAGGTGTGCGCCAGCTTCCCCCATCATTTCAAGCATATCATCCAGTTCAGGATAAGGTTCGGGTATCATCTTCAATCCATTTCATTCAGCATTCGGTTAATTAGCTTTGATCAAAAAATCCTTGTTGAAAATTTTTATTAGATAATAATGCCAGTAAATAAATGCCCTTAATCCAAATGAAAATATTCTTCCAGCTCTACGAAGTTTTCATCCGGTCGGGTGTCTGCCGGAGTGAATGGGGCCATGAATTTTTGCCAGCGCGTGTTAACGTCCTTTTCCACCATCCTGGCTTGGGCTTCTGAGAGGGTGACCTCCGATTCGAAGTAGCCAAAAACCAGGCCATCCTCACGCATAAACAAGGTGTAGTTATGCCAGCCTGCCTCGCGTAAAGCATCCAGCATTTCTAGCCAGACGTTCTGATGGATTTCTTTATATTCTTCGATCTTATCTTCCCGAATTTTGAATTGAAATCCGATGCGATTCATAGGCATTTCCAAGTTATTTTTGGGTACCGCTTCGGCAATCATTTGATCGACTGCCGAAGCGGCGACTATTGACTTGAGTCTAGGAACTACGACTCAGGTTTACCAATCGAAATCATCAATGTTTTCTGCGTTATAAACGAATGGTGGGCCGAGGAGGACGTTCAGACCGAGGTCCGGATCATCCTCAACGGTGTATTCACCAAGGCGGCCTGCTGTGAATGTCTCACCAGCGGCGGCTTCGATTTCGCCGGTTGCCAAAGCGTGCGTGGTGTAAATGGCAAGGTAAGCCAGGTCTGCTGGATTCCAGAGGGCAAATTCTGGTGCCGCGCCGTTCTTGACGTATTCACGCATCTGGTTGGGTGTACCTAACCCGGTCACGAAAACCTGGTCGATCAGATCGGCATCGGTTACGGCACGGGCTGAAGCGGCAATACCAACGGTGGTGGGCGCAATGATCACTTCCAAGTCAGGATACTTTGTGAAAAGTGCTTGGGCTTCGTTGTAGCTCTTTTCGTCCTCGTCGTCGCCGTAGACGATCTCAACCAGCTCAAGGTTGGCGAAATCTTCATTGTTTGCCAGCATATCTTCCATCTCTGCAATCCAAGCATTCTGGTTGGGGGCGGTGGAGGTCGCGCTTAGAATAGCGATTTCACCGCCATCTTCGCCAGCGAGCCTGGAAGCCATTTCAAGCTGGACCTGGGCAATGCCTTCAAGTTCAGCCTGGTTGATGTGGATATCACGGCCAGCAGGGGCAATTGCAGAGTCCCAGGTGACCACGGCAATACCAGCATCCATGGCAGCCTGCCCGGTGGGTACAAGGGCGTCAGCATCGTTGGCTGAGATAGCCAGACCGCACACATTCTGGGCAATCAAAGAATTCAGCAGGGTGATTTGCTCGGTAGCATCGGCTGTAGCAGAGCCTTGATAAGTCACCTCAATGCCCAACTCGCCGGCTGCTTCCTGCGCACCTGTGTTCCCCGTATCAAAATAGGGATTTCCCAGGTTTTTAGGAACCAGAACATAGCCATCGCAAGCTGCTTCTTCAGCAGGTTCTTCTTCTGCGGGTTCCTCTTCTTCCATGGGTTCTTCTTCAGCAGGTTCCTCGACAGCAGGGGTTTCTTCTGCTTCCGGAGCACAGGCACCTAATGCCATGCCCAGGATGAGCATCAGAACAGTTGTGATTGTTAGAAAGCGAATTTTCATTTTTAATCTCCTTTATGTTGATTTATTGAAACACATACTTTGGTTAAACAACTTCTCAATTTTCTCGTTGGAAATCACCTCCTTTAATGAAACATTGGTTGATGGATGCAAACCTATCCAAAAATCTCTTCCAAGACAGGTGTTCGCGACCAGAAGAAAAATACAAAGAAAGCAACAAATAGCAGCAGGACGCCAACGACAGCCAGCGCTGTTTTCCAGCGGAAGCGAGTAGATTTCAGGTTGGCGATTTGTCCCCCGATATGGGGTAAGAATATTGAAACGATTAATAAGAGACCGATGACCGTACTCTGCACCTGGCTCTGGATATTCAGCAAGCCCATGCCAAAACGTAGTAACCCAATCAGGAGCAAAGAAAGGATAGCGCCGTACATGCTGCCCTGCCCACCATTGATATCCACCCCACCCAAAACAGTGGCTGTGATCACGGAGAGCTCCAAGCCTGTGCCGTTATCCGGGCGGGTACTGCCAAAACGGGCTGCTAATACCAAACCGGCAAAAGCGGAAATAAAGCCGGACAGGACAAAGATAATGAATTTGATCCGGTCAATCGGGACGCCGGAATATTTTGCAGCCTCTTCATTGTTGCCAATCGCGTAAAGCTGCCTGCCAAAGGTTGTGCGGTGCAGGACAAGACTGAAGATGATCGCCAGACCAATAAATATCGCCACCGAAACCGGCAGAAGGGTGTCACCCACCTTACCCTGCCCCAGGAAAGTAAAGGCACTCGGATAATTTCGCGCAGCCTGGTCACCCAGAAACCCATAAGCCAGCCCGCGGAAAAAGGCATAGGTACCAAGGGTTACAACAAGGGAAGGCAATTTCACCTTAGCGACAAGATAGCCGTTCAACACACCCCCCAGGGTGCCCAGCAGCAAGCCCGCCAGGGCAGCCAACCAGATGTTCACACCCATATTGTGTAATAACCCCATAAATGAAGCACTCATCCCCAAATTTGATGCAACCGATAAATCGATATTGCCGGTGACGATGATAAAAACCATCGGCAGCATCATCAACCCGATTTCCATGAAGTCTGAGGACGTTCGGGAGAGATTGGTCGCATTCAAGAAATATGGCGATAATTGGGCGTTGACCACCACAACCGCCACGATCAGGAGCAACAATAAAAATTCCCAGTTCTTGAAGATGTCTAAGATTTTGCGCCCAGGAGGCTGCTTATTGATCTCTGTGGAGGATTGTTTTTTAGTTGTAGCTGTTGACTTCATTATTTCGTCCTCACGATGCGTCTCGATAATAGCTTATCTGAAATGACAGCGATGATGATTAACAAACCCTGGGCAGCAAGCTGCCAGAAAGGCGAGATTCGGATCAAGGTTAAGGCATTTTGAATGATGCCGAGCAGCAATGCCCCCAACAGCACGCCCGGGATGGTCCCAACACCACCGCTTGTGCTCACACCGCCAACCACCGCAGCAGTGACGGTTTGCAGTTCAAAACCCAGGGCAGTGTTGGTCTGGGCTGATTCAAACCGCGAAATCCATAAAACCGCTGCAAACCCTGAAATGATGCCGCTGAGGAGATAAACGATAAATTTTATTCTCTGGGGCCGTATCCCGGCAAACTCTGCCGCATCGGGGTTGCTGCCAACAGCATAAATGTTTCGCCCTAATCGAGTGTAGCGAAGAAATAAATAGACGATGATTGCAATCAAAAGGGCAATGTAAATCAGGTTTGGTAATCCCAGGACCCTGCCCTTCGACAGGAACTTGATGCTTTGCGGCAGCTCAAAGGAGTTGATCCACGTCCCCTGACTGTAATAGAAGATCATGCCCCGGTAAATGCTTAAAGTCCCCAGGGTGGCTATGATGGGCGGTACATTGCCCAGCGTGATCACCAAGGCATTAAATAAGCCCAAAATTGCGCCCAAACCAAGACCTAACAATACAGAAAAAACAACCGGGAAATCCGGGTTGGCTCTCAAGACAAAAGCCACCATCATGCTGACCAGGCCGATCATCGAACTGACGCTCAGGTCAATGCCCTTGGTGAGGATAACCATGGTTTGCGCCATGGCGACAATCACCAGGATAGAGATATTCATCAAAACATCCGTCAAGTTATTGATGGTCAGGAAGGACGGTGCTCGCAGGGTCACAGCGACAACCAGGATCAGGATAAATACGATGATGCCAACTTCGCGAAAACGTGTAAAAATATCCAGTAAATTGAACTTTTTTCGGGATTGATTTGAGGAATATTCTGGCGCTTGATTTGTCATTTTTGGATCCTTGTTCTCACATCCTCGGTGGCTGCCATGATCACCTTTTCCTGGGTGGCTTCTTCCCGTGTGAATTCACCTGTGATGTAACCCTCGCGCATGACGATAATCCGATCGCTCATCCCCAGGATTTCAGGCAGTTCAGAGGAGATCAACAAAATCGCCATCCCCTCTTCAGCTAATTTCGCCATCAGCGAATAGACAGCAGCTTTTGTGCCCACATCAATGCCTCGAGTCGGTTCATCCAGTATCAACACGCGTGGGTTGGTTGACAACCACTTCCCCAGCACAACCTTTTGCTGGTTGCCGCCCGAAAGCTCTTTCGCCAGTTGGTGAATGTGCAAAGCCCGCACATCCATTTGTAGGGCAACATCGTAGGCAACATTAAGTTCCTTTTGGGTCAACAACCAGCTCATATTGGAAAAATCTTCCAGCCTGGGCAGGGTGATGTTTTTTGTAATGCTCATTTCAGAAATCAAGCCGTGCTGCAATCGGTCTTCCGGGACGTAGGCTAAACCCAGCGCCATCGCCTGTCGGGGGGAACTTATCTCGACGGGCTCGCCCTCAATCTTGATCGTACCTTCTTGGGCAGGTTTGATCCCGAAGATCGCGTTGGCGACATCCGTACGACCTGCACCGACCAACCCGGCTAATCCCAATATCTCACCACTGCGAACCTCAAAACTGATCTCTCGAAAGGCGCCCTGGCGGGAAAGGTTCTCAACACTTAACCGGACTTCTGCCTTTGTTGCCTCCACGGACGGATATTGTTTGGAGATGGACCGCCCTACCATCATGCGGATGAGATCGTCGCGACTGACCTCATTGATGGGTTTGGTCCCCACATAGTTACCATCCCTCAAAACGGTCACACGGTCGGCAATTTCAAACAACTCCTCCAATCGGTGGGAGATAAAGATGATCGCTGTCCCGTTTTTACGGATGTTCCGCACCAGTCTGAAGAGATCCGCCACCTCATTCAAAGTTAGCGAAGAGGTGGGCTCATCCATGATTAATATGCGCGCATTAATCGAAAATGCACGGGCAATTTCGACCATTTGCTGTTCCGCAATGCTCAGGTTGCGAGCTTTTTGCCTCAGATCAATCTCAACACCCAGAGAATCCAGCAAATGCTTCGATTCGCTGTACAATTTCCGCCAGTCCACCATCCCGTTTTTCCTGAGGGGTTGGCGGCCAATAAATATGTTCTCGGCCACATCCAGGTCGGGGAACAAACTCAACTCCTGGTAAATGGCGGCAATGCCCGTATCCCGTGACTCGCGCGTGTCATTGAAGGAGATTGCCTCATCATCCAGGAAGATTTCTCCATGACTTGGTTGGTGGAAACCGGTGATGATTTTCACGAGAGTTGATTTCCCAGCACCATTTTCACCCAGGAGGGCATGAATTTCGCCCCCCTTCAGGTCAAAATCGACCTGGTGCAGCACTTCCACCCCGGAAAAACTTTTTGAGATCTCTTTTAAGACTAAGATGCTGTTACTCATGATTCCTTTTTTCTTCTATGGGGCAAATGATGGTCACAATCCCGGCTTGTTTTAATTGCGCCTGCCATTCAGGCAGAATGCCATCATCTGTCAGGAGGCGGTGAATATCCGCAACCCCGGCAAAGGGGGTCAGGTCTTCCTTCCCAAATTTTGATGAATCAACAATGGCGAAAATTTCCTGTGTGGCGGTGATCATCTTCCGTTTCAATTGCGCTTCATTAATATGTACCTCCGTCATCCCGCGCGGCAGCGTGAAACCGCTGCAAGAGATGAAGGCTTTGCCTACGAATAAATCCGCAATGATTCTTTCACTTAATAGCCCCGTCACAGAAGAAGCCCCCGGGTTAACCTCCCCCCCGATCAGGATCACATTATTGGAGGTGTTTTTCGCCAGCTCTTTGGCGATTTCAAAGCCATTGGTGATCACCCTTAAGCGGTTTCGTCCGGATAATTCACCTGCGAGGATGTAAGCAGTACTGCTGGCATCCAACAAGATCGAATCGCCATCGTTGATATATTTGGCAGCTTCCTTGGCAATGGCGCGTTTGGCTTCCAGGTTCTGTTGATATCGTTTAGAAAAGGAATTATTATCCCCAAAGTCGGTTTCGGTTAATACCGCGCCCCCGTGAATTCGCCGTATGCGCCCCTCATCCTCCAGGGCGTTCAGGTCATTTCGGATGGTGCTCTCAGAGACCTCCAAAGCGGCAGCCATCTCTGAAACCCTTAGGCAGGCTTCTTTTCGTAGTTTATCCACTAAGAACTGGCGACGCTCGTAAGCTGGCAATGTGTATCCTTTTACAGATATTTTCAAGATTTTTCGTGATTTCTATACTCTATCATAATAAAATTTTCGATTTTTGTCAAGATTTTCCTCGAATTATGCAGGAATTCATCAATATCTGGAAGTTTTCAAAAAATAAACGCAAAAAAAATTTGCTCGCGCATCCTCCCATACTGATCAAGCCGGTGTCCCCACCGGCGAAGCTTCCCTAATTTGATCGCGCGGGTGTCCTCAACTGCGCTGTCTCCCAAATAAACCTGTACAACCTCACTTAAGTCCCCTGGGATTTACGGTTGAGATAAGCTGAGGAATTGCAATAGAAAAATCCTGAAGGTCTGTGTTTTCAGAATTTTCGCACTGGGTCAGGAGACCCAGTGCGAACAATTATTTCCGATTGAGCAGGTGTCCTCAAAAACATCCTTCCAAATTGATCGCGCAGGTGTCCTCAGTGCAACTGCGAAGCGTCCTGTAAGGAAGCCTCCCGTAGGGACCTGCGCCGCCTCCCACTCCCATATGAACCTACAAATCCTTGCTTAAGACCCCCAATATTCATGCTAGAGATAAGCTTAGAAATTGCGCTGAAAAGATACCGTGGATCTGCCTAAGCTCGCGCCGAATCAAATTTTGCGATATATTTAAAAATGTTTCATATTAAGTTCCTAATGACCAAAACTTAAAGATCCCCACCGATTGGAAAGAAAGCCATGAACACACAATCCGAATCCCACGACAAGCAGAATCAAAACCAGATCAGCATCTCGGAAATCCGTTTCGAACACCGCCGGCACCCGCTGGGGATCGGTACCGGTCAGCCGCGCCTGTCCTGGATCATCCAATCGGACCTCCAGAACTGGAAGCAAACCCATTACCAGGTGGAAGCCTTCGATGACCAGGGAGAGCTCGTTGCCGCCACGGACTGGATTGAGAGCGATCGATCCTTCCTGGTGCCCTGGCCCTTTGACCCCTTGCATTCACGCCAATCCCTGGTGATCCGTGTCCGGGTTTGGGGCAGCGATCGATCCCGCTCCCAATGGAGTGCGCTTGCCCGTGTGGAGGCTGGCTTGCTCTCCGCTTCGGATTGGGGGGCGCAGTTCATCACTCCTGGCTGGGAGGAAGATCCTGCCATCCCGCAAGATGCCCCCCTCTTTCGCCGTGAATTCACGGTCCGCACAGGCTTGCAAAAGGCACGCCTTTACGTCACTGCTCTGGGCCTATTCGAAATGGAAATCAACGGCGCGGTGGTGGGCGACCAGGTCCTTGCACCGGGTTGGACGAGTTACCACCACCGTCTGTGTTACCAAACCTTTGACATCACCCATTTGCTCAACCCGGGTGAAAATGTCATCGGGGGTATCCTCGGTGAGGGTTGGTACCTCGGCAGAATCGGTTTTGACGGTGGTGTGAAGAACATTTGGGGCGATAAACTCGCCCTCCTGGCGCAAATCGAGCTCTATTACGAGGACGGCACCGTTGAAAGGATCCTCACCGATGAGCGCTGGCGTTGTTCAAAAAGCCCCATCATCATGAACAGCCTCTATGACGGCGAGACCTACGACGCCCTTTTGGAGCAGCCTGGCTGGTCAGAACCCGGTTTTGATGATCATGGTTGGGGGAAAGTTAACCCCATAGAGCATGACCTGAGCACCATGGTCGCCCCGGATGGTCCGCCTGTGCGGCGAGTGCAGACCCTGCAGCCGCAAGAAATCCTCACCTCTCCTTCTGGGAAAACCATCCTGGACTTTGGACAGAACCTGGTGGGTCGTCTTCGCATCCACGTCAGCGGCGAGGCTGGCAGGGAGATTACGATTAAGCATTCCGAAGTTCTCGAGGCGGGTGAATTGTGCCTGTGGCCGCTGCGCTCCGCCAAAGCCACCGATCGCTACATCCTCAAAGGGGTGGATGAGGAAACCTGGGAACCTCGCTTCACATTCCACGGCTTTCGCTACGCCCAGGTCGAAGGCTGGCCTGGGAAGCTCCTTCCAGATGATATCCAGGGGGTGGTCCTCCATTCCGACCTGGAACGCAGGGGCTGGTTCGACTCCTCCGACCCACGCCTCAACCGCTTCCACGAAAACGTGGTGTGGAGCATGCGCGGCAACTTCCTCAGCATCCCCACCGACTGCCCCCAGCGGGATGAACGCCTGGGCTGGACGGGCGACCTGCAGGTCTTTGCACCCACCGCCAGCTTCCTCTATGATGTCTCGGGCTTCCTTTCATCCTGGCTGAAGGATCTGGCTTGCGACCAGGGGGATCACCAGGGGATCGTCCCTTATTTCGTCCCCAACACCCTGCCCCACGCCACACCCGCTGCCGCCTGGGGGGATGCCGCCACGGTGGTGCCCTGGGTGCTCTATCAGCGTTATGGCGATGTCCAGATCCTGGAACGGCAGTACGAGAGCATGCAAGCCTGGGTGAACCTGATCGACCAGATTGCCGGTGAGAACCACCTCTGGGACAGCGGCTTCCAATTTGGCGATTGGCTCGAACCCAGTGCCCCCACCCACAACCCCGCCGGCGGCCGCACGGACAAGACCATTGTGGCTTCCGCTTACTTCGCCCACTCAACGGAGATCCTGGCGCAAACCGCCAAAATTCTGGGATGTGATCAGGATGAAACACATTATCGCCAGCTCGCTCAGGACATCCGCCATGCCTTTAGCCAGGAATACCTGACACCCGCCGGCAGGATCATGAGCGACACGCCCACCGCCTACAGCCTTGCCATCCAGTTCGCCCTATTGCCCACCCAGGAACAGCGCCTGCATGCCGGGGAGCAGCTCGCTAAACTGGTACGGGGGAGCGATCACCGCATCAACACCGGTTTCGTCGGCACCCCGCTGATCTGCGATGCCCTGTGCACCACTGGCTATTATGAGGACGCCTTTCGATTGCTGATGCAAAGCGATCTCCCCTCCTGGCTGTACCCCGTCCGCATGGG
>Ga0207796_1000027_pt1 | contig 65677 bp, 46 predicted proteins | sample Pon1CUnioCityCA_6_FD_187274 | JGI IMG/M metagenome (GOLD analysis project Ga0207796, IMG submission 187274) | Marine sediment microbial community from Union City, CA, USA - Pond 1C Sediment 1 (SPAdes) | ecosystem: Environmental > Aquatic > Marine > Intertidal zone > Salt pond sediment ... | reverse complement strand
TGGTCGCCGTCGCGAGGCTCGATCTGTAGCTGACCCTGGTACTCGCTGACCTCGCCGGTGGTCCGCACCGTGGCTCCCACCTCGATCTGCGACCGACACGAACAGTCGTCGTAGACATCGTGCCACATGAGGAGCACAATCTGGGCACCACGGTCATCGAGGGTGAGCCTGAAACCCTGGGAAAAACTGGCAGCGTCGACCACAGTCCCCTGCACCGTGACCTCATGGCCAACGTGATCAGCGCTGATGGCGTCGATCGACGTCAGCTCGGCTCTTGGCGTCGCCGATGCCTCCACTGCGACAGGCTCAGTCGGCGTCAAGGTAGACGATACAACTGAGGTAAGCGTGGGCGTGGACGATGCGGCTGAGGATGGTGTTGCGATGGGCACTGCCAGAGCGGACGGCTCGGACGTCGGTCGATCCGGCGGGGCGGCCGCGACGACCCGCACGTCGGCGACCAGCTCCGGTATCACCTCCAGCTCGCCCCGGTACTCGGCCAGCTCGCCCTGCACCTCCAGCTCGGTGCCCAACGCGGGCTCGTCCTTCAAACCCTGATATACATCCTGCCAGAGAAGCACGGTAACCACGCCGCTACCGTCGTCCAGGGCGAGCTTGACGCCCTGCGAGAAGGGTTCGACACCGGCGACAGTGCCGCCGACGACAACCCACGTTCCTGTCTCATCCGCTGACAGCTCCAACACAAAGCTTCGCTCCGCCATAGGCACAGCGTCGTCCAGTAGGACGAGGTCGGAGGCGGAAGCGAGGACGAGCTGCGGCAGGCCTCCATACTGCGAGACCGCCGCCTCAACCTCAATGGACTGACCGATCTCCATCGTCGGCGTGATGCCGCTGAGCGCCATGACGTCATCGGTCAAGGTGACGTCAATGCTGCCCGTCTCGTCACGGACCGTGATCAGCGTCAGCCCTGGATAGGGCTGGAACACATCGCGCACCTGACCCCGCACCCGGACGCGTCGATAGGTCTGCTCAGATGCGATGCGACCAATGGGACATGCCTCCGCAGCGTCCCGCGCAAGGGTCACCGCTCCCGGCGCGTTGACGGTGAGCGAGGGGAAGTCCTCCCGGATGCGCAGCGTGCCCGCCACGGCGACGTGGTCCCCCAGCCCGGGCACGTTTCCTTGCTCGATCAGGGCCTGAGTCTCGGCCCGGTAGGATGAGACGTAGAGTTCGCCGGTGTCGTCACCAACCCAGAAGCTTAGGTACCCGGTCTCGGGGTCGTAGGACGGGGCGCGGGTACAGCGGCCCGCGACGCGGACGTAGGCCAGATTCATGCTCGCACCGACCTGACCAACGGCGACGGTGGGGATCTCGGCTCGCGTGGCGAAGACCCAGAGGATGGCTAACCCGACGACGGAGAGCAGAATGGCAGCGAGCTTGACGACTCGAATCGGCACACGCCCGGTCATCGAGGCGCCGCAGTACGGACAGGTGTGGTGAGGCCCAACGTAACGACCGCAGCTGTGACAATGGCTCATGGAGCTACTCCCGCCGTTAGGAGGTTGGTCGAAGGGCGGTGGCAGTATACACCAGCCCGAGCCGCTTGCCAAGCGGATGGTCGGCAGAGTTGCCATTGAGTCTTCGCTAGCCATCTGTTGACTTCTGTCGGAGACTGCCATATACTCACATTGGTTGGACTGAAGGCTTGCTTTGGGAAGCGGACCATCTGCAACCAGACGGGCTGGGCCAAGGGGGTGCCGAATGGGTCTGGAAGACGTCAGGCGGGTCAAGGAAGCGCACGCGGGAGCCCTGCTGCGGAAGAGGAACGTGGTGGGCTGTGGCGTCGGGTATAAGGAAGTTGGCGGGGTCAGGACCGAGGACCTGGCCGTCGTCGTCTCAGTGGTAGAGAAGGTCCCCGAGGGAGAGCTGCGGCCGAGGGACCTGGTCCCTCAAACCCTGGACAGCGTCAAGACCGACGTGCGTCAGACAGGGGTGTTCCGGGCTCTGCAGCTTCCCACCGACAAGTGGCGGCCCGCGCCCGGCGGTGTCTCCTGTGGGCACGTTGATATCACGGCTGGCACCTTGGGCTGCGTGGTCAGCCGAGAGGGCCGGATCCATATCCTGAGCAACAACCACGTGCTGGCCAACTCCAACCAAGGCCAGCCTGGGGACGCCATCCTCCAGCCAGGACCTCACGACGGTGGCACGCTCGAGGACCAGATCGCCACCCTGGAGGATTTCGTGCCTATCAATTTCGGAACGGCGACCGCCACGTGCCCGCTCGCCATCCGGGTAGCTTCCACCCTTAACTGGCTGGCGAGGCTGGTGGGTTCACGCCACCGGGTCGTGCCCTTCCAAGAGAATCCGGAGATGAATCTGGTGGATGCTGCCATCGCCAAGCCGGTCTCCGACGACCTGGTCGACAAGCGGATTCTGGAGATTGGCGCGCTGCGAGGCGTCGCCGAGGGCACGCTGGGCCTGCCGGTCAAGAAGAGTGGACGCACCACGGGTCTGACTAACGGCGAGATCGAACAGGTGGACGCCACGGTCCAGGTTGCCTATGGCACAGGCCTGGTAGCCACGTTCACTGATCAGCTGGTAGCCGGGGGCATGAGCGCCGGAGGCGATTCGGGATCCGCGGTGCTGGGTGAAAGCAATCGCGTCGTTGGCCTGCTCTTCGCCGGGTCTGAATCGACGACGGTCATCAACCGCATCCAGAACGTCTTGGAAGCGCTGAACGTGCAACTTGTCACCTGACATCGCGCGAGTTGATCCAGAGCAGCTGGATGGGTGATTGAGCCGAGTCAGAGAGGTTGTCCTCGCGCGGGCATCATCTGGGCGACGCATCACTTACAGAGCGAACGACGTGGTGACGGCGTTCAGGGCTATGCGCAGCGCGCTGGTGAGCTGACGACCGACGCGTATCTCTCGTACCGGTCAGGCAGCGTGGTGCCGGACCGTCGCGCTGCGTCGGGCGCGACCGCCAGCGTGCCGATCAGATCAACTGTAGCTTCGGCCAGGACCTGGTCGAATCCCACAGGCTATGGCGAGGCAGACCGCGCGAGAGCCCATCAAACGTGAACAAGAAAAGGAGCTGACGGTGGGGATTCTGAGTCGGATCAAGGCTTTCCTCCTGGGGGAGAACGAAGGTGGCAGAGATGTCTACAGAACTATCGTTCGCTGTTCCCGCTGTGGCGAGGAGATCCCCGTGCGAGTCGACCTACGTCGCGAGCTGACGCCGCGGTACGGGGAGGGGGAAGGGGCCTACTACGTGCACAAGGGCGTCATGGGGGGCGGCGAGAACCGATGCTTCCAGACCATTGAGCTCCGTCTGACCTTCGATGCCCAGAAGCGCGTCATCTCGCGGGAGATCTCCGGCGGCGAATTCGTCTCCGACGAGGATGTCGAGACGGGGCGGGGGTAGAGCGACCGGCCACACCTCGGACGGCTGAGGGCTTACAGCCCTCACCGACCGGAGCTCTGCTTTGGCGGACAGAACCCGAAACCGGGCGTCGTCCTAGACCTCGTCGACGATGGCGCTGAACTCATCGAAGGGTATAGCGGTGAGGGTCTCGGTGGTGCCCGCCCCGAAGGCCTGGGCCAGCAGGGCCACTTTGGTCGCCGTGTTGGCGTCGGGCGCTTCGAAGATGTGAAGGAAGTCGTAGGAACCCAGGAGAGCGTAGCTGGATAAGCCTTTGACCTCCGGGTACCTCTCCGCTAGTTTGCGCTTGAAACCCCTCATCCGCTCGCTGAGCGATCTAACCTCGCCCGAGTTGCGCATTGACACCTTTGAAAGCAACACATATGTGGTCATGTCGTGACCTCCTGGCATAGTTGTGAAGCTCATTCGGCGCAGACGACGTCGTCACGCCGACAGCATAGCTCGACGTCCCGACCTGGGCCTATCTGACCAGTCCGTCAGCCACGAGAGCAAACACCCGCGCGACCGGCGTCAAGGCGAGCTGCGCGAGCATGATCCCCGTCAGTCGCCCACCAATCTGCCAAACGGTGATAAGGGTCACATCCGACGCTGGACGCTCGCCCTGCAACGCCAGATCCACGGTACGAGCCGTGATCGGATCGACAAAGAGGACCATGAGGATTGTGCCCATTCCATTGAAGTAGGCCGACAAGGAAAGGGCCGTCCTGGCCCCCTGTGGTATCAGAGCGCTAGCAACCTGAGCTGCTGGCCCGCCGACCGCGTAGAAGGCGGTCACTACCATGGTGAGCAAGATCCAACGTCGAGGCACGCGATGCTGGCTAGCCCACAGCAAGGCACTTGGCCTGGGTCGACGCAGTTCCTCTCGCGCTCGAGGGAGCACCTCAATTCGCAAACCTTGGAGCAACACGCGCGGCAGAGAACGGCCCAATGGAGGCCCGCGACGTTCGTAGGAGCGGACGGCTTGAGCTAGAAGTCGAGCCAAGGAAGGCACGAACACCGCACCGGCAACCACGCCAGCTGCCGCCGCCAGCAACACTAGGCGCAAATAGGCGGTCAACTCGGTGGTGATACCGTTTGCCACGGCCCGGTCGACCAGACCAGCCAGGAGGGTCGTCTGCACTGCGTTGGCCGCGCGTGAGGATAGGGCCAGCAAGTTGTAGATCGAGCGTGCCTGCATAGGGCGGCGGGTCCGGACGCCGGCCAGTCGAGCGGCATAGGCCGAGATGTCAACAGCATAGATGAGAACGGTCAGGGCAAGAACAACTCCCACGAGCAGATCGGTCATCGCAACACCTCTTCCATGAACCTAAGCCCATCGCTTAGGATCGGCCGCCCTAAGCTATGAGCGGCCGAACTCGCGGGCGAGCTGCTCTACCGTGAGATGGATCATCGTCGGTCGCCCATGAGGGCAGGTGCGGGGGTTCTCACATGCTTCCAGGGCCCGGATGAGCTCTCGCATCTCCGTGCGGTCGAGCACCTGACCAGCCTTGACCGCAGCTCGTTTACAGACCTGGCGCGCCACGGCCTCCTCGACGGGGACCGCCAGTGGAGCGTCCCCCTTGTGCAAGGCAGCTGCCAAGTCTTCCAGCACCCGACCGGGCTCGTCTTCAGCCACGATGGTGGGCAATGCCCGGACCAGGATCGCCGAGCCACCAAAAGACTCAACCTCGAAGCCAAGCTGGCCCATCGTCTCCAGGTGCTCCTTGAGGAGGTCCGCGGCCTCCGGTCCCAGCTCCACAAGCGCCGGTTCCAGCAGAGTCTGCGACGCGACCTCGCTGTGCTCTCGCTGCTCCAGGAGTTTCTCGAAGAGGACGCGTTCGTGCGCGGCGTGCTGATCGAGCAGGACCATGCCTCGCGGTCCTTCGGCCACGATATAGGTGGTGCCAAGCTGTCCGATCACCCGGAGCGGGGGGATCGAACGATCATCACGCCCCGCAGAAAGCCCACCCTCGAGCTGTAGTTGCCCCTCCGCGGCCTCCCCACGCCGTCCTAGGTTAGCCAGCCGCTCGCGACGGCTCAGTCCCGCTTGTCTGGACGCCTCGGCGCCGGGCCAAACACGATCGGAGGTGCCGGGCGTCCTTGATCCGCCCATCTCCGGCACAGGCGCCCGCTCGAGCAGCGTACGCCGCACGGCCTTCTGCACAGCGCGGAAGACAACGTCGGCATCGCGAAAGCGGACCTCGGCCTTGGTAGGATGGACGTTCACGTCCACGTCCGAAGGGGGCACCTCCACCATCACGACAGCCAGCGGATAGCGCCCATTGGGAAGGAATCGATGATATGCCTGCGTAATCGCGTAGGTCAAACTGGCATCTTTCACCCATCGCCCATTCACGAAAACCGTTATGTACGTTCGGTTGGCGCGATGGAACGAGGGAGCCCCCACCAGTCCCGAGACGTGGATACCGCCGGGGGGCTGATCGTCAGCAGCGATCTCCAGTGCTTTTTCGCCTGCATCGAGACCGTACACGCCGACGAGGACGTCCCGCAGCTGACCGCTCCCAGGTGACTGAAGCGTGCTCTGACCGCTGTGACTCAGCGTGAAGCGAAGCTTCGGATAGGCCATGGCATAGCGGGTCACCCAGCGATCAATGTGCCGGCGCTCGGTTCGGTCAGTGCGAAGGAACTTCCGTCTGGCAGGGACGTTGAAGAAGAGATTCTCGACCGTCACCGCTGTTCCGGGTGGCCGACCTACCTCCCGGCGGGTGACGGTCTCCCCGCCCTCCAGGCGCAGGAGTGTCCCCACCGCCTCGCCCTCAGCTCGCGTGGCGAAGGTCATGCGGCTGACGGCCGCTATGGACGCCAGAGCCTCCCCCCGAAAGCCCAAGGTGGTAATGCATTCCAGATCATCCTCGGATGTTAGCTTACTGGTGGCGTGGCGATGGATGGCAAGCCCTACCTCATCCCGGGGCACACCACATCCGTCATCCACGACACGGATGTGACGCTTGCCCCCATTGCGAGCCTCCACCTGGATGGTCCCGGCACCGGCGTCGATGGCGTTTTCGATCAACTCCTTGACGACAGAGGCTGGTCGTTCCACCACCTCGCCAGCGGCGATCTTTGATACAACGTGGTCTGGCAGTACACGAATCGGCATAGGATGACCTCCGGCGATCATTGTATCACACAACCTTCGGCGGGCAAGGGTCCACAAGCGGTGCGCGGCTGCCTGCCGTTTGCCAAATTTGCGCATTTGTACTATGATGGCGTCAGCTTAACCAGAGAATCCACAACAAACTACGAGGATGCTATGCTAGATAACTTCTTTCAACCCGATTCAGTCGCCGTCATTGGTGCCTCGCGGGACCCCGAGAAGCTGGGCTACGCAGTCCTGGACAACCTCCAGCAGGGCGGCTACGAGGGCCACCTCTATCCAATTAACCCCAAGGCGGATGAGATTCTGGGACTTAAGGCCTACGCTTCCGTGCTAGATGTCCCAAACCCGGTGGACATGGCCGTCATCGTCGTGCCATCGAAGATCGTGCCCCACGTTCTGAAGGAGTGCGGGGAGAAAGGAACCTCGGCCGTGGTGATCATCACCGCTGGCTTCCGAGAGGCTGGGCGAGAGGGGCTAGAGCAAGAGCGGGAGTTGATCGACATCGCCAAGCAGTACAACCTGCGCCTGATCGGTCCTAACTGCCTGGGCGTGATCGACACCGAGACCCCCCTCAACGCTACGTTCGCGGCCGGTATGCCGCCCGGCGGCCCAATTGCTTTCATGTCTCAATCCGGTGCCCTGGGCACAGCGGTCCTGGACCTGGCGATGGCGGGCCGCATCGGCTTCTCCAAGTTCGCCAGCTTGGGCAACAAAGCGGACGTCAGCGAGACCGATCTGCTGAAAGCCTGGGGGAAAGACCCCCACTCCAATGTGATCCTGATCTACGTCGAGGGACTGCCCGACGGTCAGGCGTTTATGGAGGTGGCGCGGGACGTGACACGCAATAAGCCCGTGGTGGCGATCAAGTCGGGCGTCACGAAATCGGGCTCGCGGGCCGTCTCCTCCCACACCGGAAGCTTGGCCGGATCGGAGGAAGCCTACAAAGCCGCCTTCAAGCAGATCGGGGTTACCCGCGCTGGCTCCATGGAGGAGTTGTTCGATTATGCGTTGGGCTTCGCCTATCAGCCGCTGCTGAAGGGGAACCGCATCGGCATCGTCACCAACGCAGGTGGACCGGGCATCCTGGCGACGGACGCGGTAGAGCACGCGGGCCTGGACATCCCGCGGTTGAGCAGCGAGACGGTCAGGGCACTCAACGACTACTTACCCGGAGCAGCCAGCGCCGCCAATCCGGTGGACGTGCTCGGAGACGCCCTTGCCGATCGATACGAACACGCCATCAAGCTCGTAGTGGAGGATCCAAAGGTCGACGGACTGATCGTGATTGTCACCCCGCAGGCGATGACGGAGATCGAGAAGACGGCTCACGCCGTGGGACGGATGTCGAAGGCGTCCGACAAGCCGATCCTGGCCTGCTTTATGGGGGAGGCACGAATCGACGCCGGGGTGCGCATACTGCGCGAATACGGCGTGCCCAACTACCCCTTCCCCGAGCGCGTCGCAGCCACCTTGGCAGTTATGGACGCCTACCGAGTGGAGAAGGAGCGTCCGATCGTCGAGCCGGAGCCCTGCGAGGTCTGTAAGCCGCCCGTCGAGGAGCTATTTGCACGGGTGCGCGAGGAAGGCCGGGCCTCCATCGGCGATGCCGAGGCGCGTGAGGTTCTGGAGGCCTACGGCTTCCCAGTACCCGAGGCGTACTTGGCTGAGACGCCGGAGGAAGCCGTAAAGAAGGCTGAGGAGATAGGCTACCCGGTGGTGCTTAAGGTAGCCTCACCGGACATTCTCCACAAGACCGACGTCGGTGGCGTCAAGCTCAATCTGGACTCGCCGACCGACGTGAGAGATGCCTTCGATTTGATCGTCTATCGGGCCGGCCGCTACATGCCCGATGCCCGCGTGTGGGGCTGCCTGGTGCAGGAGATGGTGACGAGCGGCCGTGAGATCCTGGTGGGCATGAACAGAGATCCTCAGTTTGGACCCTTGGTCGCCTTCGGCCTGGGCGGTATCTACGTGGAAGCACTAAAGGACGTCGCCTTCCGCGTGGCTCCCTTCAGCCGTAAGGAGGCGAAGGAGATGATTCACGAGATCCGCTCCTATCCGCTGCTGGCCGGTGTGCGCGGCGAGGCGCCGGCGGATCACGAGGCGATGATCGACGCGCTGATACGAATCAGCCAGCTGGTTACAGATTTCCCCGAGATCGTGGAACTCGATATCAACCCGCTCACAGTGTTTGAGGAAGGCCGCGGAGCCATGGCAATCGACATGCGCTTGGTACTGTCTTCGTAAACAAGTCGGGCCAAGGGGCTGAGAGACCAGCCAAGGCCATTGCCTAACCGTAAGATGAGGTAAAGGAGCAAGTCATGAAGGCTTTGTACATCACATCGATCGAGCCCTTCTCCGGAAAGACGGCTGTATGCCTGGCGCTTGGGCGGCGGTTCAAGCGAGAAGGCTACGAGGTGGGCTATTTCAAGCCCCTATCAACCCAACCGTGGGAGCCAGTTCCCGGTCGAGCCTTGGATGAGGACGCGGACTTCATCAGGCGGACCTTAGACCTGCCGGAATCCACGGAGGAACTGATTGGCATCCTGCTCACGCCGTCGCTCGCCCGTGAGATGCGCTGCGGCTGTACCGATCGCGATCTGATGAGCGAGGTGCAGGCAGCGTACGAGAAGATCCAAGACAAGGACATCGTCCTCATTGAAGGTGGAGGCTCCTTACGCGAGGGTGTTAGCCTGGGACTCGATCCTAAGTCAGTCACGGAGACCCTCGACGTACAGGCGCTGGCGATCGTCCGCTACCACAACCGAGTCAACCAGGGCGACGATTGCATCACGGCCTATCGACAGCTTTATGATCAGCTGATAGGCACCATGATCAACGCTGTGCCCAGGCGGGAGCAGAAGCTGTCCGAGAAGATCTGCACTCCCTGCCTGGAGAAGCAGGGCATTCGCGTCCTAGGCACGATCCCATTCCAAGAGGAGCTCCAAGCGATCAGCGTAGATGAGTTGGCAGAGGTACTGAACGCCGAGTTCCTGACCCTCCCAGAGAAGGGGGATGTGCTCATCGAGCGCCTCATCGTCGGGGCTATGGGCGTGGATCAGGCGCTGCCGCGCATCCGACGCATCGCCGGGGCAAAGGCCCTGATCACCGGCGGTGACAGGTCGGATATGCAGCTCGTCGGGCTAGAAGCGGCAACTCGCTGCCTGATCCTGACCGGCAATCTGAGACCGATGCCGGAGGTTCTCCGCCGAGCAGAGGAATTCGGGGTGCCCGTACTACTTGTTCGTCAGAACACGCTGGAGACTGTGGAGGCTATCGAAGCGGTGTTCGGCAAGACGCGGCTAGGTCAGGAGTCGAAGCTGCAGCGATTTGAGGACCTCTTCGCTGAAAACTTCGACCTTGAGCGGCTCTACGACCTGATGGGGCTCTCGTAGCGTTAGGGCCAACGCAGAACACAAAGAGAAACGCCACAGCCTATCTCTTGATGTCTTGACGTTCTAGCTAGATCTGTGCTTTGGAGATCTGTGTCTGGCGGATCCGCGATGAGCACGCGGTCAATGAATTAAGGAGGGACCATGATTATCACCGAGATAGACAGTATCTTCGCTCGCGAGATTCTAGACTCCCGAGGAAACCCTACCGTGGAAGTGGAGGTGATTCTGGCCGATGGGACCTGGGGCCGAGCTGCCGTCCCCTCCGGCGCATCAACGGGTGTCCACGAGGCACTGGAGCTCCGCGATGGCGATGAAGACCGGTACGGGGGCAAAGGCGTACAACAAGCCGTACGCAATGTCAACACCGTGATCGCACCGGAGCTGGTCGGATGGCCAGCCACGGACCAAGCGGCCATCGATGCTCACATGCTGGAGCTGGACGGCACGGCGCACAAGGAACGCTTGGGAGCGAACGCGATCCTGGGCGTCTCTCTGGCCGTCGCCAAAGCGGCGTCCAATGCGCTGCAACTGCCGCTGTATCGGTATATCGGCGGCGTGCACGCCCACGTGTTGCCAGTACCCATGATGAATATCCTCAACGGCGGCAAACACGCTATGGACGGGCCCGATCTTCAAGAGTTCATGGTCATGCCGGTCGGTGCACCGACCTTTGCAGAAGCTCTGCGCTGGGGAAGTGAAGTCTACAGCGCGCTGAAAGCAGTCCTCAAGGGGCGGGGTAAATCGACGGGCGTCGGTGACGAGGGCGGCTTCGCCCCGAGCCTGAAGGCAAACGAAGAGGCCATTGAGGTGATCCTTGAGGCCGTCGAGAAAGCCGGCTACCGGCCGGAAGAGGACATCCGCATTGCCCTGGATCCTGCGGCCAGCGAGTTCTATGAGGACGGCAAGTACGTGCTGAAGAAAGAGGGCCGTGATCTGACGGGCGCTGAGATGGTCGAGTTTTACGCCGACTGGGTCGAGAAGTATCCGATCATCAGCATCGAAGACGGTCTGGATGAGGATGACTGGGAGAGCTGGACGGTGATGATGGAGCGTCTAGGCGACAAGATCCAGATTGTAGGGGATGACCTGCTAGTGACGAACACGGAACGGGTCGAGAAGGCGATCGATCTCGGAGCGTGCAACTCGCTTCTCTGCAAGGTCAACCAGATTGGCTCGCTCAGCGAGGCGATCGACGCTGTACAACTGTCTCAGCGGTCAGGCTGGACCGTGGTAGTGTCGCACCGGTCTGGCGAGACGGAGGATGCGACCATCGCCGATCTAGCCGTGGCGCTCAATACAGGTCAGATCAAGACGGGAGCGCCCTGTCGCTCCGAACGTGTGGCCAAGTACAACCAATTGCTGCGCATTGAGCAGGAGCTGGGCGAGACAGCCGACTACGCCGGGATGAAGGCCTTTTCCAACCTACCTTAGGCGGGGCCAGCCGCCGTGAGCCGTTGTGAGCTGACCATCCGTCGCCACAGAGCATAGCCGCATGGGACCGCTAGCCCCGCAGCATGTCACCCGCTGCGGGGCAGCCTGTATTAGTGAAAGGTGTTAGCTATGCCGCGCACGAAGATCGTATGTACCATCGGGCCAGCAACTGAGAGTGCCAGCAAGATGCGCGCCCTGATGCAGGCTGGGATGAATTTCGCGCGCATCAACTTCTCCCACGGCGACCGCGCTACTCACAGAGAGACTATCGCGAGGCTAAGAACCGTGGCAAGTGAGGAAAAATGCTTGATCGGCATCATTGCCGATCTCCAGGGGCCGAAGCTCCGCGTTGGAGATATCAAGGACGAACCGATTGAGCTACGCAAGGGGCAGAGCGTGACGCTCTCCACCGCCCCCCATTCGGGTGCCGAGACCGAGATCCCGGTTCCCCATCCAGAGTTGCTCCGAGACCTGAGCGCAGGGCAGACCATCCTCCTAGACGATGGGACCCTCGCCTTGACGGTTGAAGGGCACCAAAGTGGAAGCTCCCTGAAGGCGCGCGTTGTGAACGGAGGATACCTCACCTCTCACAAAGGGATCAACGTACCGGGAGCTAAGCTTAGTTTCTCCTCGCTGACCGACAAAGACAAGGAGGACGCTCAGTTTGCCCTAGAGCAAGGCGTCGACTACTTCGCTCTCTCCTTTGTGCGCCGCGCGGCGGACGTGCGCGAACTGCGTCACTGTCTTGAGAGCCACGGCGCTGAGGCGCCGTCCATCATCGCCAAGATCGAGAAGCCAGAGGCCCTATCGGATTTCGACGCCATTCTGAACCACGCCGACGGCATCATGGTGGCCCGAGGGGACCTTGGCGTGGAGACCCCTGCTGAGGAGGTTCCGTTTCACCAGAAGCACCTGATTCGCGCCTGCAACCAAGCTGGGAAACCCGTCATCACCGCCACGCAGATGCTCCAGTCGATGATAGAGCATCCCCGCCCAACGCGGGCCGAAGCCTCGGACATCGCTAATGCTATACTCGATGGCACAGATGCCGTGATGCTCTCAGGTGAGACTGCCGTCGGGAACTATTCCATCCGATCAACGGAGACCATGGCGGCCATCTGCGCAAACGCAGAGGTGCATCTGCCCCGGAGTCGGATCGTCGAAGGTGCCGAGACCTGCGACGAGGCGATCACAGAAGGTATTAGCTCCAGCGCCGTGGCCATCGCCAACGAAGTAGAGGCCCGGGCCATCATCACCGCGACAATGTCGGGCACAACGGCGAGGATGGTCGCCCGTCATCGGCCATCGATGCCGGTCGTCGCCGTGACACCTAACGAGAGAACGCTTTACCGACTGGCGTTGGTTTGGGGCGTGGTGCCGGTGGAGGTGGATGAGTTCAAGACGACCGACGAGATGGTGGCGATGATGATTCGGGCCGCTTACCAGGAAGGCTTGGTGGCCTGGGGCGACCGTGTCGTGCTTACCGCTGGCATCCCGTTCGGTCAGAGCAGAAAGACCAATATGCTCAAAGTCCACGTGATAGGCGAGAGCGAGGAAATCTAGGGGCGCCCTAGCTGAAACGACGTCAGACTGGAAGCGCCTGAAGACGCCCTACGTGCCCAAGCAAGACAGCCAGAGAGCTGACCCTAGGTCCCTGCTGGCGCTACCTCGTCTGCGCCTTCCTTTTCCACCGAGGGCGAAGGGGGTTCCACAACCTGGGGGGTGACGTTCGCACCGCAGTATGGGCAGAGAGACCAAGGGAGCCGAAGCGGCTTATCGCACTCGGGGCATGCCTTCTTGAGACGGGTGTGGCAGTCAGGACAATAGAGGAAACTGCGGTTCACCCGTCGCCCGCAGCCAGGGCACTCCTCTGGTTCTTCGATCGCCTGCAGTAGGGCCTCCTGCTCAAGGGAGTGCTCGTACGCTTCCTCGAGGGTCTCACGAGGGCGAAGCATCAGATAGACGACGAAGCCAACCACCGGCAGCACCACTACCAAGAGGGTGGCCAGGATCTGAGCCAGAATATCACGGGAGCGAGCCCGAATGTCGCGGAATGTCCAGATCGCCATTCCGCCCAAGAGAGCTACAACGACGGCGCCACAGATCGTAGACAGAATGGTCAAATAGGTAGGAATGTTATCCAGAAGGCTCTCCATCGATCAGCACACTCCTTCATTGATCGGCAACAATTCAAGGGCGATATTATACCATCGGCTGGTGCAGCAGCAAGCGCTCGGCCATCCGGGCGCTCCAGGGGTGAGGTAGGAACTGAGAAGGATGACCTCGGACGGAATGGGCGGAAAGATGCTTTTTCAAGAACATCACCATCACAAGTCCAGGATATCCCCTTGTGCTCACAACGAACTGTGCCCAGACCACAACCGTATCGATAAACTCGCCTAATCCAATACAGCGCATTCCCCAGCTGGCTAATCCCCAGACTCCGTAGATACATCGAAGGATTGGGGTCGGAAATCATTGAGATAGCTCCGACGAAGCCCACTCCATGCGCACGCTCAAGCGGCGGGCGATTATACCACCGGCCAGATGAAGCGCAAAAGCTTGACAACCGCCATGAGCTATGGTATCCTGCCGATTCGATGTGGCCGCTCTCGCGATTCTCGAGATAACGCGTTCGTCGCCTGGAGACAGAATCGGCCCGGTGCGAGGTATTCCTTCGGTAGCCCACCCCTCACCTACGCTGCGCCCTGGATGCTCGAACGAGACTGGATCTATCTGTGAAGCCAACGATCGTCATCCCCACCTACAACGAGGCCGCAAACGTCGAGCCGATGACCGAGGCGCTACTGGGACTGGACCTCCCGGATCTCGAGGTTCTCATCGTCGATGACGAGTCGCCCGACGGCACAGGCCGCATCGCGGACCAGCTGGCGGCCCAGCACCCTGGTCGCGTTCACGTCCTCCACCGCACCGACCAGCGGGGCCTGGGGCGGGCCTACGTCGACGGCTTTCGCTGGGCCCTGGAGCATGGCGCAGAAGCAGTGGTACAGATGGATTGTGACTTCTCCCATTCACCGTCGGATGTGCCAACACTCCTGACACACTTGGTGGATTATGACCTGGTGATCGGCTCTCGCTACGTAGCAGGGGGCCAGACCGACAGAGACTGGGAGCTAGGGCGAGTCCTTCTATCATGGTGGGCTAACCTGTACGCCAGGCTGATCCTCCGCTCTGCCGTTCACGACATCACCGCTGGCTTCAGAGCCTGGCGTCGAAACACGCTGCTGGGTATCGACCTAGACACAATCCGCGCGCAGGGCTACGTCTTCCAGGTCGAGATGGCATACGTGGCCCAGCGACTTGGCTACAAGCTCCTTGAGGTCCCGATCTACTTTGAGGATCGGCGGATCGGAGAATCCAAGATGACCATGCCGGTGAAGATAGAGGCCGCGCTGGGCGTTTGGCAAATCTGGTGGCGTCATCATCATCTACAACCGAGCGATCGCCAACCAGTATGAACCGTCGCGACGTTGCTAGCCGACTGCCCGACCTGGGCATCCTCATCCTTCTTCTCCTGCTTCCACTCCTGCTGTTTGGTTCGGTGGTTTGGGGCTCAAAGACGTTGCTACCGGCGGATATTCTATACGCGTTCGAGCCCTACCAGACCGTCGCGAATGATCTGGGCGTCTCATACCCCCACAACCACCTGCTGGGCGATCTGATCCTCCAGAACTACCCATGGAAGCGCTTCCTAGCGGAGTCGCTCCACAACCGTCAACTGCCTCTCTGGGACCCCTACATCTTCGCCGGCCATCCGTTCCTGGCAAACGGCCAGCACTCAGCGCTCTACCCGCTCAACGTCATCTTCTACATACTGCCCCTATGGCGCGCCTTTGGCATCTTTGCATGGCTGCAGCTGGGGCTAGCCGGCGCTTTCACCTACCTCTTCGCCCGAATCCTGGGAATACAGCGCCTAGGCGGGCTGATCGCCGGGATTACCCTCCAATTCAGCGGGTTTATGGTCGTCTCGGTGGTGCATCCCATGATCATCGCTGGCGCCTCTTGGCTCCCCTTCATCCTGGCGATGGTAGAGCTGGTGATACAGCAACGACCGGCGCTCGGCGGACGCCCCGCGTCCCTGCCCTGGACGCTTCTCGGAGCAGTAGGCCTGGGTTGCCAGGTCCTGGCCGGACATGCCGAGAACACCTACTTCGTCCTGCTGGTGACGGCGGTGTACGGAGCCTGGCGTCTGGGCGGCGTGCTGCTGTCCCGTCAGCGGCCATCTATGGACGGGCAGAGCCTGGAAGAGGGCGCCAAGGCAACTAGGCGGGCATGGGAAACAGTCCAACCCATCATCCGGCCGATGTTGTGGTTGACCTTGATGGTCACACTGGGACTGGCCCTCGGGGCCGCCCAGCTTGTTCCGTTGTACGAGGTGGTGTCCACGAGCTTTCGTGGCGGCGAGGCGGCAGCGACCCTCCAGCAGGTGCGGTCTTGGGCCTACCCGCCCCGTCGGCTGATCGCCTTCGCCATCCCCAATTTCTTTGGCAATCCAGCACACCACACCTTCTTCGATCTGTTCCACTGGCGGCGGGTAGCAGCCCCACAGCGCGGAGACGGTCAGTACATCTACTGGGGTGTCAAGAACTACGTCGAGGGCGGAGCCTACCTAGGCCTGCTGCCGCTCCTGTTCTCGATCTTGGCGGTCGTCTCTTGGTCCGCGCCTCGGATTGCACACCTCACGTCGCGAGCTTCACGGCAGATCCCCGAGGGTCCTGAGAGACGTGGAGGGGGACGAGACACCATTCCCTTCTTCACCCTCCTCTCGCTGTTCTCGCTTGCGTGCATCTTCGGCACGCCACTGTACGGCGTGGTCTATGCGCTTCCCTTCTTGAAGCAGTCCCACTCTCCCTTCCGCTGGGTCTTCCCGTTGACGCTGTCTGTCGCCGTGCTGGCTGGGTTTGGCGCTGAAGCCGTCCGGAGAAGCAGGGATGCACTACGCTCAACCAGAGCGGAGGAGGAAGGGAGCCAGGGAGAGGTTGGACACGCGGGTCGGGTCGCCACGCCCGACGGAGAAGCACGAGAAGCCCGGGCGACTGCAGCAAGGCCTCCCGGACGTCGCCCCAGAGCTTGGCTGGAGCGACTGAGAACCACGTTGCTGCTAGACGCATCCCCGTCATGGGTGTCAGTTCTTGCCGGCATCGCCTTCTGGGGTGGCTTGGCCACTCTCACTAGCCTAGTCCTCAGCCGCGTTTTCTTCGCTCAGATCGAGCCTCTGGTTAGGCGTGTCTTCCTATCGCTAGCGGGGGCGCCCTCTGCGTTTGACGGCCATCGAGCTTTCTACTCCTATGAGGCCAAGTGGGTCGCGGTCTTCGGCCTGCTGCTGACCGGGAGCGGCGGCGTCCTGCGCTTGAGCCACTGTCCTCTCTCCCTCCGCAGCAAACCGCTCTGGGAAATCGCCGCGGTAGGACTTCTGGTGGTCGATTTCATCGCCTTTGGCAAAGGATTCCACGCCGCCGTCGATCCGGCATTACTGGACTACACGCCGCCAGTCATCGGTTTCTTGAAGCAGCGCGCCAAGCCCGATGGCGTTGGACAAACCATGGGCCAGTTGCCATGGCGCTATGCAACCTTCACCCCACCCGGTACCGGCGAGACGATGAAGGCGAACGCCGGCATGCTCTACGACCTACAATGCGTAGCGGGCTACGATTCTCTGTTCAGCGACCAATACCGCGACTACATGGCGCTGATTGAGGAGCAGGACAAAGTGGCCTACAACCGCATCGCCTCCTTCCGAACATGGACAAGCCTCGATAGCCCGCTCACCGACCTGCTCAATGTCAGGTACGTCATCACCGAAGCCGAGATTCCCAGTCCAAAATACGAAGAGGTCTACCAGGACGAGGCCGTGCGCGTCTACGAGAACCTGGGAGCCATGCCCCGAGCCTTCACGTTGCCTGCTTCGGCAACGGTCGAGACTAGAGACTTCAGCTCGGCAGTGCAGACATACGACCCGCGGCACTACGTGATCGTGAACGAGCGCGAGCCGCTTGAGGACGTGACGCGGTTCACGCATCGGGCAGAACGCGGCACGCACGTCGCCCAAATAGTTGTGGCCTACACCATCAACGAGGTCTCCATCGCTGTAGACATCACGGAGCCAAGCTGGCTTGTCCTCACCGACTCCTTCTTCCCAGGATGGAAGGCGTTCTCGCGGCCAGGCGATGCCGATGGAGGCGAGGAGGAACTCCGAATTCACCGCGTCAACGGGACCTTCCGGGGCGTTCATCTGGATGAATCCGGTACATGGACGGTCCGCTTCAAGTATAGTCCAAACACCGTGAAGGTGGGCGCCTTCATCAGCTTCATCGCCGGCATGTCGCTACTCTTCCTGGCAGGCCTCTACCTATGGCGCTTCTTCTACGTAGCCTCTGACGATGCCAACACAGCGCAGCGCGTGGCGAAGAATTCGGTGGCGCCTATCGTGCTGAACGTCTTCAACCGGATTATCGACTTCGCCTTCGCCGCTTTGATGGCGCGGATCCTTGGGCCCGGGGGCATGGGCCGCTACTTCACAGCTGCCAACGTGTACCTGTGGTTCGATACGCTGGCCAACTTCGGGTTGGACATGTACCTGATCCGCGAGGTGGCGCGCGACCGCGATCAGACTCGCCGGGTCTTTCTCAACACGACCCTCCTGCGGCTGCTGCTCTTCATAGCGGTGATACCGATTCTGGGCGGCTTCCTGGTCGGCAGACAAGCGCTGCAGAATCCTTTGACCAGCGATACGCTGTGGGCGATCGTCTTGCTCTATGCGGGGCTGCTTCCCGGGACCGTGGCCAACAGTCTGACGGCTTTGTTCCGCGCGTTCGAGAAACATGAGTACCCAGCTGCGATTCAGACGGTAACGACTATCATCAAGGTGACCTTGGGGACCCTTGCCTTAGTGGGAGGCCTGGGGATTGTCGGCCTAGCAGGAACGTCCATCCTCACCAATGTGGCGACGACTACGATTCTGGCGGTGCTAGCATGGCGCCTGATCTGGCATCAGCTCCCGAGGGTGGAGAAACGTCCGGTAGAAGGTCTGTGGGCTAGAAAGCGAGCCATGCTGGTCGAAAGCTGGCCGCTGATGGGTTCCTTGCTGCTGCAGTCCCTCTTCACGGGGGCCAACGTGGTATTGCTCCAGTATTTCCAAAGCGACGACGCTGTCGGCTGGTACAACGCCGCCAGCAAGTGGGTGATGAACATGCTCAACATCCTCCCCTCCCTCTTCACCTTCGCCGTCTTCCCGGTGCTCGCCAGGCAAGCCGCTGAGGACAGGAATCGCTTGCGGCGCTCGTATCAGCTTTCGGCTAAACTACTCACGATCGTGGCCCTGCCGACGGCCGTCACGATAACGCTGCTGGCCACCCCTATGGTCTGGCTCTTGAGCGGGCCACAGTATCTGCCCCACGGGGCATTGGCCCTGCGCCTGCTGGTCTGGTCGATTGTCTTCGGCTGGATCAACAGCCTCACCAATTACGTCCTCATCGCGCTCAACCGTCAGCGATACGTCGTCTGGGCCTCAGCCGCGCGGGTCTTCTTCGCAGTGGTAGCAAACTTGGTCTTCGTGCCCAGATTCAGCTATGTGGCCTCAGCCTGGATCATCATCGGTGGGGAGATCATCTTGACCCTCCTCTTTGCCGTCGATCTACATCGCCGTCTGGGGGCCGTGGCATGGGGAAAGATCGCTGGCCGCCCTGCTGTGGCTGGCATTGCGATGGCAGCGACGGCGTGGCTCATGGAGGCTGGCGGACGTCCGCTGGCCTTGGTCTCAAGCTTAGTCGTCTATTTGTTGTCACTAATTCTCGTGCGCGCCTTGACGGCAGAGGAACGGGAGAGACTGGCATCTTTGCTGCCTGTACCTCTCCGTCGAGCAATGGACCGTCTGGCGTCATAGCGACAGACCATATGCCGTCTTCACGCTCAGACAGGTCCGCGGTCGAACATCTGGCAAGTTGCCACGTAGCGCGACTTCATCCCCTTCGCATGCCCATGATCTCGCTGCGTGCCTAGAGAGGAAGACATGTCAAACGCAGTCGTCAACGCTTTGAGGATCCTGTGGGGCCGGCTCACTGAACAGGGAGGTCAAGCGACCGCCACGTGGGCCATCGACCACATCGTGCGTATCGTCACGGGCGCGCCCATGCGGAGCGTCAGCCAGATCACACCACACTTGCATGTCGGGGGGCAGTACCGGCAGCGAGGCTGGGAGCGCCTGGCGGCGCGAGGCATCACAGCTGTCGTCAACCTGCGCATCGAGTTCGACGACGAGCCAGCTGGCATTGCCCCACAGCGGTATCTGTATCTCCCGACGATTGACGACACGCCTCCGTCGCTAGAGGATCTACGGGCCGGGGTCGACTTCATCAGAAAGGAGATTGAGCGTGGAGGCGGCGTCTACGTCCACTGCGGGTCCGGCGTAGGAAGAGCCCCGACCATGGCGGCCACCTACCTGGTGTCAACCGGCCTGACGTCCGAAGAAGCCTGGGCGAGGATTCGTGAGAGACGGCCCTTCATCCGACCCAAGGCGAAACAGATCTCTCAAGTCGATAGATTCGCCAAGGACCTTCGCCGCGAACACGGGCCCGGCCAACCAGACAGGACTTAGGCTGGGCTGAACCGGAAGAGGCAGACGTCACCGTCTTGAACTTCGTAATCACGCCCTTTGATACGTACAATGCCTTGCTCGCGAGCAGTCTGCCAGCTCCCCGCAGCCTCCAACTCTTCAAAGGCGATCACCTCGGCGCGAATGAAGCCGACCTCCATCTGACTATGAACCTTGCCGGCCGCCTGTGGGGCCTTGGTACCACGCTCGATGGGCCAGGCTCGTACTTCCTCGCCACCAGTGATGGTGAAGAAGGTGATCAGGTCAAGCACGCGATACCCCGCCTTCGCCAACCTAGTCAGGCCCGGCTGCTCAAGACCGACCTCAGCGCGATAGGCTGCTGCCTCGTCGGATGGCCATTCGCCCAACTCCGCCTCAAGCTCGGCGCAGAGGACGACATAGGGCACTCCCTCGCTTTCAGCGAGACGCTTCACTTCATCCGCGCGCTCATCACCGTCAGGCAGATCCTCCTCTGCGACGTTGACTACATAGATGCGCCGCTTTGCAGTCAGTAGCTGCAACTCTCTCGCCAGCCTCGCTCTCAGCCCTTCGCGCTCGGCCCAGGCGCGCGCTCGGTCGCCAGCTTCCAGGCGCTCACGCAGCTCCTGCAGCGCCTTTAACTCCTCGCCATACTCGCGAGGCTTCGCTCTGGCGGCGGAACGGACCTTCTCTAATCTCCGCTCTGTGACCTCCAGGTCAGCTAGGATCAACTCTAGATCGAGCACTTCCACATCCCGGACCGGGTCAACCTCTCCCTCGACATGGGCGATATCGGGATCGCTGAAACAACGGCTGACCACGGCGATAGCGTCGACCGTCCGAATGTGTCCCAGAAACTGGTTGCCTAAGCCCTCGCCGCGATGCGCCCCCTTCACAAGCCCGGCGATATCCACAAATTCGACTGTAGCCGGCGTCACACGGTCGGGTCCTACGATCTTCGCTAGGGTCTCCAACCTCGAATCGGGTACCGGGACCACCCCGCGATTGGGCTCAATGGTCGTAAAGGGGTAAGAAGCTACATCCGCGCCCGCATTGGTGAGCGCGTTGAAAAGCGTGGACTTACCGACGTTCGGCAGGCCTACGATGCCGATCTGCAGTGACATGATGTGTATCTCCTAGTCTGAACACCCGAGCTCATGTTTCGCCAGCCTTCTCCATACGGTGCTCGGCCTTTCCGCCAGGTTCCGCGTGCGAGCATGTCGCCGCCGTCGAGACTTAGCCTGATCGGCGGTCGATCAGAGGCAGGCTGATGGTGAACGTGCTTCCCTTGTTCAACTTGCTTTCCACCGACACCCTTCCACCGTGGCGCTCGACAATGGACTTCACAATAGAGAGCCCCAGGCCTGTTCCTGGTATATCGGGGACATCGCCGCGTTTGACACGATAGAACTTCTCAAAGAGCCGAACTTGATCCTCTGGAGCGATACCGATGCCTGTGTCAGAGACACGAATGAGCGCCCGCCTCCCCCGTCCCAGGGCTTCTGTGCTTTCACCGGCAGAATGCGCCGTCGGTCGACGCGTTATCGCCAGCCCAACGACGACCTCTCCACCCCTGCGTGTGTACTTGATCGCATTGTCCACCAAGTTTCCCACAGCCTGACCAAGCAACGCTGCATCGCCAGAGACGACAGCGACCTTGGCCTTGTTACCGCCCTCGTCGACCGTCTCCACCCTATCCCAAGTCATGGGCTCTATTCGGAGCGCGATATCCTTGGCAGCTGCACGCGCTCGCTTGCGATCGACGGCCGTGAGGACGATCGCCCCTAAGTGACAAGGCCGACGCTCAAGGCCGGCTTTCGCTTCGATGCGTCCTAAGTCAAGCAGGTCGTCGACCAAGCTAGCCATCTGACTGACACCATGCAGGACCTTCTCGATGCACTCCTGCTGGCTCTGATTGAGGTCTCCCAGCTTCGGTAGCATCGCTACATACCCCCGCATGAAAGTCAGCGGAGCTCGCAAGTCGTGTGAAACAGTAGCCACGAAATCAGACTTGAGTTCATCCAACTCCTTGAGTTGCGTGATATCGCGCATCACAGAGACGCGACCAAGACGGTGTCCATCAGCACTCAGGATTGCTGAGAGGTTAGCGTAGAGCGTTCGACCATCCGCAAGCGTCAACTCCCTGGTCAGGGCCTCATTAAGGTGGAGGGGCTCCTGAAGGACGTCCACCAGCACCTTGGGCAATGAGGTCTCATCAATCTCCTGGTCGGAGATGCGTTCACCTTGGATATCGAAGACTCGCTCGGCGGCGGGATTCACCAGCACGATGCGGTTCTCAAGATCCGTGACCACGACGGCGTCGGTTGTGCTGGAGAGAATCGCCGCCAACCGCCTTCGCTCACCTTCCGCCGTCTGAAAGAGACGTGCATTCTCCACCAGCACAGACGTCTGGCTCGCCAAGGTGGACAATAGGTCAACATCGGATTCATTGAACCGACGCTCAGCGTCATACCCCACCCACATCACAGCGGCTATCCGCTCCCTGTTGCGAATAGGCAACGCCACAACAGCCTTGATCCCGCTATCCACTGACAGAGGTTCCAGCAAGGTCCTCGCCCGCCTCAAATTCTCTATTGCCAGAGGATGTCTCAGGTTCTTGACCACCCGGACGAACGCTTCGTCAAGGCTCTCCAGGCCCTCTCTAGGCTCGCCGCGCGACATCACCGTCTCAGGATCCCCGCTGGAAGAAAGGAGCACGATGCGGGCGACCTGAGCCTCAGCTGCTTGGAGCGCACCCTCCAGGATGAAGGGCATGCCCTCGGCCAACTCCAGCGTCGCCGACACGGACTGGCTGACCGCAAGTAACAAGGACAGATCCTCCATGCGGTCTCGGAGACGCACTCTCATATCCTCAAAAGCCAGGCCTACACGAGCCACCTCATCTTGACCGCCGCGGGCAGCCGGGGCACCGATGTCCACTGGACGCGACAGGTCGCCATCGGCGATCCGATCAGCCGCAGCAGCTAGCTCCTTAAGGGGCTGAGTCACCCAGTTGGTAACTAGGGAAATGATAACTACGAGGCCGCCCCCTAGAAGAATCTGGAGGACGAGCAGAGGCGTGGCGATCTGCCTAGCCTGCTTCAGAACCACATCATACGGTAGGCGGATGACAACTCCCCACGGATAGCCCTGCACGGGAAGATAGTAGACCAACTGACGTGTCTTGTCCAGCGGGTCACGGCTCTCATAGGCCCAACCAGGCAAGCCAGAATCGATACGACGCAGCCCTTCATCAGTCGTCCATCGCAGGAGAAGCATGTCGGGGTTAGGATGGGCGACAACACAGCCCTGTGAATTCACAATGAAGCCAGTACCGCGTGCGTTGCTCCACTGCAAGCCCTCAAGGATGCGCGCGAGGATCAAATTGGCATTGGGGCGAGTTCGTCCAAGCAGAACCCGAAGTGCCAAGCCATCCTGCTCCATCTCCGTAGGATCGATCACTGGAGCCAAGAAGGATAGAACAACGTCATCCTTTCTCGAGCGATGAGGCGAACTTATCTGCGGCGCTCCGCTCTGGACCCCTCGCTCTAGCAGAACTTGCTCCTCCGCCGTCAGTTCGGGGGCGCCCGTTGGCTGTGGAGGATAGAGGGCCAATGGCCGCCCATCTGCATCCAGCAGAAGAAGTTGGTCAAAGAAGACAATCATGCGGAAGTCCCTGCGTAGCCGGGCCTCCAAAACCTCTTCATCAGTCTGCCACAACCTCTCATCACTGACGAACTCCCGCAGGAGACTCTGACCAGTCTGGATGAAACTGAGGATTCCCTCGGCGGCACTGTTGGCATTGCGAGCCATCTGATGCACCGCCTCGGAGGTGGCGAGGCGAAGAGCGGTGGCCGTTACAGCGTAGACCAGCACCCCGGTCATCAGGACCATGAGCGGGACGAAGAAGAACAACAACCGTCGGTTCAACGTACGGCTGTAGGGAGGGAGACGACGAGCGATTCGTACAGGGCGATGTTGAGGCGCCAGGAAGTAGACGGACTGAATCAGAAGCGCCGCAGCGAAGCCCTCCACAAGCATCGGCCCGAAATAGGATCCTGTCAAAGTCATCGCGTAATCGAAGCCCGAGAGCCCAGACTCTGCAACTTGGGCGAACGTCGCCAACAGCATGAACAAAGACGCAAAAGGGGTCATGAGCAGGACCGCAACGACGGGTTGACGAGCAAGAAGAGCCAGACGGCCCCGATAGTCCTGTCTCAGGAGAAACCCCAGCAGGAAGCCAAAGAGCCCAAGATGGAAAAGAGCTGCGACGCTGCCGGTTGTCATCCCGACCCGAAGGATTCCCTTCGCCAAGCCGACCAGGAAACCCGGCCCAGGGCCAAGCCAGGCGCCAGCGACCACAAGGGGCAGCATGCCAAGTAGGGGAGCGAAAGGTTCCAAGGGAGCAAACGCGACATCGGGAGCCGGTAGCAGGTTGCGCCCCGGGAAGTCGAGCACCAAGAGACGCTCCGACACGAAAAACGCGGCGATACAGCCCACGAGAAGAAGAGACCGACGGACGTCAAGATCGAGAAAACTGCGGCGATACGCAAGAAGGATACCAAGAGTCAGCAAGAACTCGAGCGCCAGAAGGACATATTCCCAAGTGCTTGGGTCGCGGAAGACCAGTCGAGTCCAGGATCGCCAGATCTCGAAGTCCATAACTGTTCGCACTCCACCGGGTAAGATGATGGTCCGCGGATTATAGCATGGGGATGAGTTTCCTCCAACCTTGCTCACGTCATCCAGCGACTGTATAATGGACGACGAGGCAACTACATTCTGATATGGTGGGACCTAGCGGGCAAGCGAGCCGCACTCGCTGGAGGAGATGGTATGGAGATCGAAGTCGCCGTGGCCAAGACGGGCAAGTGGGCCACTAGTCGAAGTGGAGACACCCTTGAAATGATCGAACGCCCACAGGGCGGATTCTCTTTTGTTCTCGTCGACGGTCAGCGTTCAGGGAAGGCAGCCAAGGCTATCAGTAACCTGGTAGCGCGAAAGGTGATTTCCGAACTAGCTGAGGGCGTGCGCGATGGAGCCGCCGCTCGAGCGGGCCACGATTACCTCTACACGTACAAAGGCGGCAAGGTCTCTGCAACGCTCAACATCGTGTCGGTAGACCTCATCACAGATACATTGGTGCTATCTCGCAACAGTCGCTGTCCCATGATCGTCTTGACACCCAACGGCGGTTTGACACTGATTGACGACCCGATTGAACCTATCGGTGTACACCGCGGCACCAAGCCCTCCATCACTGAGATGCGCCTGGAAGCAGGCACGCTGGTCATCGTGTACACAGATGGGCTCGAGAGAGCGGGCTCCTGGTCTAGTCCGGTCTTCGACATCCCTGCAGCAGCAGAGGAGCTCGTCCGTCAAGATGAGACGACCGCCCAACACATAGCCGATGCTCTGCTTGACAAAGCTCTAGCACTGGAAGACGGACGACCACGCGATGACATCAGCGTTCTGGTGCTACGGATCACGGACCGGCGAGTTGAGAACGACGTTCGCCACCTCCTTCTGAGAGTGCCGCTCTGAACCAGGGCGGCGGAGGCGCACCCTGGCACGGCAAGACTACACGAGAAAGGGTACAGGACGAGAGACCTCCTCGTCTTCCATACCTTGAGCGATAGAACCCCGCAGGAGAACGACCAAGAGAATCAACGCCTGATCGCCGTGGTCGGCCCGTGCGCTTCGGGCAAATCGACGCTTGTCAGGGGTCTGCAGCAGCACGGCTACAATGCTCGCGAGGTCAACCAAGAACACTCCTATGTGCCTACGATGTGGCGACACTTCGCGAACCCAGACCTGCTCATCTACCTGGACGTCTCCCAAGAGGCTGCCAGCGAGCGACGGAGCTCGGAGGCAGAGGCGGCTTGGTGGGATGCGCTGAGCCAGCGGCTCCAGCACGCTCGTCAACACGCTAATCTGCACATAGAGACGGACGATCTGGCCCCAGGAGAGGTACTGGATAAGGTGCTCTCTTTCCTTGAACATCAGGACTGATTGGCCGAGTGCACAGAGGTTCCAGTAGACGGCTAGGATCGAACACGCCGGGCTGCAGCCAACTCTTGTTGCAACTTCGGCGCCATGAAGGTATAATCTGGGGGCAAGCGGCGAAGAAGTGAAACCGTGGCTGCCTGCTGAACATAGAAACGAGAGTTTAGACACGGCGGGCGCGTCGACGCCCGTTTTTCTGACTGAGAGACAACCATGAATTGGATCACTATTCTGTTTTGGTTAGCCGGGACGGTGGTGGTGATGCTCGGCCCGCTCCTCCTGATTCACGAGCTGGCTCACTTCATCTTCGCGAAGCTAGCTGGTGTTCGGGTCGAGGAATTCGGCTTCGGCTTCCCGCCTCGGCTCCTGGGCCTGTGGCGAGGCAAGGGTTACCTGAAGATAGGGAGCACACGTGTGGAGATCCCACGTGCGTTCAAGCTACCACGCGAGCTGGAAGAGGATGCTTGGGTGGACGGCGTTGCCAAACGGCGCGATGATGGAACCCACGTCTTGGAGCGCCTAACCATGCTCCCTTCCGATGCTGAGGACTTGGTGCCGAGACGCGAGGGGGTCGACGGTGAGGTGCACGTGCGGGGCACGGTGACCGAACTGGAGCCAGGCACATTGTACAGCCTTAATGTACTCCCCATGGGCGCCTTCGTGCGAATGACGGGCGAGGAGGATCCATCGGATCCTCGCAGCCTGGCCGCGCAATCGAGGGGTTGGCGCATAGCCGTGATGGCTGCAGGGCCTGTGGTCAATATCGCTGCAGCGGTTCTCTTGCTCATCGGCGCGTACAGTAGCGGCGTCCCCACGCAATGGCACGTCAAGGTCACCGAGGTAGAGCCAGATACTGCTGCTGCGGAAGCCGGTCTACAATCTGGAGACCTTATCGTAGCCGCTAACGGAGAACTCATCGACGAGGGTCTGGCTGAGCTACGCAGTGCCATCCGTGCCGCCCCAGAAGAGACGATTGAACTCGAAGTTGAGCGCAGCGGAGAGCAGCTCTTCCTGACAGCAACGCCTGAGCGTCGGGAGGGACATGGCTTCCTAGGCATTATGATGGCGCCTTGGCCAGATCGGAGCCGGCTCCAACACTACTCCCTGCCCAGAGCCTTGCGGGCCAGTGCGAGCTCTCTCTTTACCATCGCGAGGAGAACGTTGGAGTTGCCTATTCTGCTGATCCGGGGCAGCGTCAGCTCGCAAGAGGCGCGGCCGACAAGCCTTGTTGGTATCAGCCAGATCATGACCTTCTCTCTGCAACAGAGCATCGAATGGGGGCTGCCCTTTCCCGCTCTCCAGACTGCGTCGCTGATCAGCCTGGCTCTTGGCTTGACAAACCTGCTTCCTCTTCCCGCTCTCGACGGCGGGCGCATCCTTTTTGTGCTCATCGAGGCCATTCGAGGGCAGCGAGTCCCCCCGGAGCGAGAGGCTGTCATCCACTTCATCGGTATGTTGATTCTGGTGGGGTTGATGATTCTGGTTATGCTTCAGGATTTGATGAACCCGATTATCCCGTGGTCGTTATTGAGGTAGGAAGCTGACAAGTCCCATGGATCGACCCCTTGAGACGCTACTTGACGAACTGCGCGAGAATAGCGAAGAACCTGATCAAGCTTCGCTATGTTATCTCTCCAGTCTCGACGCTGCCGACGCGGAGCAAGTGCGCGAGGTCTGGACGGATCTGCCAGAGGCCTTGCGGCTCGACTTGACATCCCTGTTGATGAAGATGGCCGAAGCGGATTTCACGCTGAACTTCGACGCCATCTTCCGTATAGCCATGGAAGACGAGAGCCCTGACGTACGCAAGATCGGCATCGAGGGACTGTGGGAGGACCATGACGTACGCCTGGTCCCCCGACTGACGGAACGTTTGAGGGGAGATGAATCAGCGGCAGTGCGTGCAGCTGCGGCAGAGTCCCTGGGCCGCTTCATCCTACTGGGTGAGTTGCAGAAGATTCGCCCCAAGCCCCGCGACATGGCCTACCAGGCCCTTGTAGAGGCCTGTCAGGGCAAGGATGAAGCCCTTGATGTGCAACGACGGGCACTGGAATCGCTGGCATACGTTTGTAGCGAGACTGTGATCGCGGCCATTCGTGAAGCGTACGCTTCACCCCAGGAAAAGCTTCGCATCAGCGCGGTGTTTGCTATGGGACGAAGTGCCGACACGCGCTGGGAACAAGAAGTACAGCAGGAGCTCTTCAGCATTAACCCAGAAATGCGCTACGAGGCCGCTCGCGCCTGCGGAGAGCTACAAGTCTCCGAAGCCGTATTGATGCTGGAGGAATTGACAGAGGACACAGACACCGAGGTACAGGAAGCCGCAATCTGGGCGTTGGGGCAGATTGGAGGCGACAAGGCGCGCGAGATCCTTGAGCGCCACCGCCACACCAGCGACGAAGCTGTCCGATCCGCCGCGGAGGCCGCCCTTGAAGAGTTTGAGTTCTTACACGGCGACCTGGAGGATATCTTCGGCAACTCGACCGAACGTGTCTATTAGTAGGCAGATAATCCCTTGCGCACACGCTCAGATCTGGTAGTCACCGCGCTTATCCTAGCATGTGTCGCGCTCCTGCTCGCGTCCCCGCCTGCCTCGGCGAGCGGCATTGGCGTAACCACGAACAGCGTTGAACACAGCTTTGCCCAACACGTGACCTTCACGCTACGGGCTAACTCCGACGCCCAGATTGCTCGTGTGTATCTCTTCTTTCGTGCCACATCCGACGAAGAGACCGAGAAGAAGATGCTAGCACCTGAGGCGCCCGCCCGGGAGATCAGCATTAAGTACACCCACGATGTGCGACGCTATCCGCTGCCACCGTTTGCTGAGATCATTTTCTGGTGGCAGATCGAGGATGAAGCCGGCAATCAGCGGAAGACACCGACCAAGACGTTCACATATACAGACAACCGCTTTCGCTGGGAGCAGCTCAGTGCCCCCGGCATCACCATCCATTGGATAGAGGGTCAAGGGAATCCCGCCTTTGCCCAAACAGCTCTCGATATCGCCCAGGCCAGTGTGAAGGACATCCGCGCGGAGCTCCGCGCACCCACTCCCGACCCTCTCGACATTTTCATCTACGACTCGGAGCCTAATCTCCAGGCTGCAATGGTTCTCACGGGACGCGATTGGGTGGGAGGACAAGCACGTCCCGAACTTGGCGCGGTGGCGGTAGCTGTGCCACCAGAGCAGGGCTACAGCTCACGGATGAAGCGCTACCTCCCACACGAGATCACACATCTGATGGTCTATGAGCTTGTGGCACCGCAAAGCTACAAAAATATCCCAGATTGGCTGAACGAAGGGCTGGCCACGGTCAACGAGCAGCTGCCTACACCAGAGTATACACTGACCCTTGAGGAAGCTCGCGACCGGGGACAACTTCTCTCTTTGGAGGAGCTATGCGTCCCGTTCTCTCCCGACCCACGTACAGCGATCCTCTCCTACGCACAGAGCGCCAGCGTCGTTACATTCATCCGTAAGAGGTACGGTGCCGAGGGGATACGGAAGCTGTTGTCGGCCTATGCCGATGGCGCCAGCTGCACGAGCGGGGTGGAAGAGGCTTTGGGCATCAGCTTCAAGAGGCTGGAGAGCAACTGGCGGATCAGCGTGGAACCAGAGGCCGGCTGGCGAGCCGTGATGGATCAGATAGGGGTCTGGGTGGGGCTGTGGCTATTGAGCATGCTGGTGGCTGTGCCCATGATCGGTGGACTTCGTCGCTCCCCAGAAGAATAGGTCGGCAGAGCCTGGGATCATCGAGAGAGAACGACCATGGACATGCAAGATCTAATTGTGCTCGATCTAGAGACTCAGTATATCGCCAGTGAGGTGGGGGGCTGGAGCCACATCCGCGACATGCAACTGGCAGTCGGGGTGACATATCAGCCCGCTGGGAACGTATACCGAACCTACCTAGAACGCGACGCAGAGCTTCTAATCGCCACGTTGCGGGAAGCCGATCTCGTAGTCGGGTACAACCTGCTCCGCTTCGACTACGAGGTTCTGCGTCGGTACACCGAGGACCCGCTGCTCGACCTGCCGACGATCGACATGCTGGACATCATCCACCGTAGCCTAGGCTGGCGGCTCAAGCTGGACAACGTAGCCTCAACGACGTTGGGCACAGGGAAGAGCGCCGACGGGCTGCAGGCAGTCCGCTGGTTTCGCCAGGGACGAATCCAGAAAGTAATCGACTACTGTCAACGCGATGTAGAGGTCACCTGGCAGGTCTACCAGTTTGGCCAGCAGCATGGTTACGTGAAGTATCGTGACCGGCGTTGGCGCACAAAAAGAGTGCCTGTGAGATGGTAGACAAGCAGACCTTTGAACCGGCCTATCTGGCGCGATACCGAACTGGAGAGCTTAAGAAGCGTGTAGAAGCCGCCTATGAGCGTCTGCATGACTGTGACCTATGCGGGCGAGCGTGCCACGTGGATCGCAGCGTAGAGCATGGCGCCTGCCACACCGGCGTCCGCGCCAAGATCGCCAGCTATGGGCCTCACTTCGGAGAGGAGGATCCATTGCGGGGCTATCAAGGTTCGGGGACCATCTTCTTCTCGTGGTGCAATCTGAGCTGTCAGTATTGTCAGAACTACGACATCAGCCAGCTCGGCCGCGGTCGGGAGGTCGAGCCCGAGGAATTGGCCAAGATGATGCTCTTGCTCCAAGAACAAGGCTGCCACAACGTCAATCTGGTGTCTCCCACCCACGTGGTGCCTCCTATCCTGGCTGCTACACTCATCGCCGCCGACGTCGGGCTCCACATACCCCTGGTATGGAACACCGGTGGCTATGATTCTTTGACAACGCTTGAACTTCTTGACGGTGTGGTTGATATCTACATGCCAGATATGAAATACGCCGATGCTGACGTGGGGCTCGAGTACTCAAAGGTGGAGAACTACCCAAAGGTCAACCAAGCCGCGCTTAAGGAGATGCATCGTCAGGTAGGCGACTTAGTGACCGATGATAAGGGTATTGCACAGCGAGGGCTGCTGGTGCGCCATCTCGTGCTGCCGGAAGGATTGGCCGGGACAGCAGAGATAGCGTCATTTCTCGCCACCGAGATCTCGAGAGATACATACATCAATGTCATGGACCAATACCGACCGTGTTACCGCGCCGAAGAGCTGCCACCCCTGGATCGCCGCATTACAGGAGAAGAATGCAACGAAGCCATTCAGGAGGCCAAAGAGGCTGGGCTACATCGCTTTGACCGACGAAACCCGCGGTTTCTTCACGCGCTGTAGATGAGAAGAGAAGGAGGGGAGACGTGACGTCAGAGGCATCCATTTCACGAGCTCGAGTACACGCCATCGTTCATGGATACGTTCAGGGCGTCAACTTCCGCTACTATACGACGCGCACAGCCAGACGGCTGGGACTGACCGGCTGGGTCGCCAATCGCAGAGATGGTACCGTGGAGACGATAGCGGAGGGGAAACACTCAGACCTGGAGGATTTCGTCGACTTCCTCCATCGTGGGTCGCCAGCCGCACGGGTAGAGGACGTCGATATCGAATGGGAAAGCCCCACGGGCGAATTTCAGGGCTTCAGAGTGCGTTATCTATGAAGAACAGTCCTGAACGCCTGGCCTGGATCGTCCTATTGAGCTCCTTCTTCACTTGCGTCACCTTAGCGGTCATGACACCGCTGGGCGTGCGCTGGTATATCCGGAACGCTCAAGCGACGCAGCAAGTGAGCTTGCAGGTCCAGAGAGGCCCCCTGAGCATGGTCCGAGGGGGTCAGGGCCGCCCGGTCTCTGTCGCCGAGGACAGCGATAGTGTTCTGGAGGGAAGCAGGATAACAGCACCTAACTCGGCCTCCGGTAGCGTGCTGATACAACCGCCCGAGTCGAAAGGCACGGCTCCCATAGTCACCGTGCAGTTGTATGATGAGACAGAGATCGTGCTGTCATCCGCACGATCTCCGCGATTCGACACCAGCCCGTTACCGCACCAGATCGCGCTGGAGATGGTGGGCGGCCGGATACGCATCAACGTCTTTGGAGAGAGTTCCAGGCCAACGACGGTTGAGGTGCGCACCTCCTATGGCTTGGTTAGGCTCAAAGAAGGTAGCTACGAGGTAAAGATCAACTCGTTGACCGAGTCCACGGTACGCTACGGTGAAGCTGAAGTGACGAACAGAGCCGGAGAGGCACTTCTACTCGGACCGGGGGAACGAGCTTTGATGGGCACCACCGCCATCGATGGCCCGCTGACGGCGGCTCGAAACCTGGTAGAGAACGGCAACTTCGAGGAACCCCTCGACGTTGGATGGGAGAGCTACAGCGAACAGGCTGATTCCAAGCAGCCGCCCGGCGAGGTTGACGTCGCTGTCGCGTCCTTCGGGAATGAGGAGCGTCGAGTCGTCGAATTCTACCGCGACGCCGTCAACCACGCGGAAGTGGGTATCCGGCAGGACATCGGCTATGACGTGCGCGATTTCTCCTCTCTGGAGCTCCATATGGCCGTACGCATCGTCAGCGAGGATATTCTGGGGCACGGTGGATGCGGAACCCAGGGTTCCGAGTGTCCCATCATCGTGCGTCTAGACTACAAGGACATCCATGGCAACGATCGAGAGTGGTTGCACGGTCTTTACATCGGGGAGCCGGCCGATGGCTGGTGGAGCCATGGATGGCACGAACGTGTGCAGCCGGGAACTTGGCAACCTTACAACAGCGGAAACTTGATGGAGGAGCTTTCCGAGACGCCGCCAGCCTCTGTCAAGGGCATAACGATATACGCCTCCGGCCACAGCTTTGACGCGATGGTGACAGAGGTAGAGCTTCTAGCCCAAGAGTAGCAGGAAGCACAGTCGTCGGAAGTGTCAAGGCAAGGAAGCCCCACATCTCCCCGTAGGGGCTTTCTGGTACGATTCAGATCCGCTTGTTTCAGGCTTGCGCCCGGACAACCCTTCGCCAGAGGGATAGGGGTAGCCCGCGAGGCACGGAGCTGACATCGGCCAAGGCTGACATACCCTCTCGGCGAGCCTCCTCCTCGATAGCAGCCAGAATAGCGGGTTTGTGTTCCAGACCAAAGGCGGCTTGATCACCCGCCGCTTCGTAGCGGTAGAAGATGACGCCAGTCACCGGCTGCACCTCACGGAAGTAGCGAACGGCCTGATGGACCCAGACAGCGTTACCCGGTTGCCAGCCAATATCACCAGAGGCACCCAGACGGTGGGGGTTCAACTCCGTGACGAACACTGGCAGATCCCGGAACCTGTCCGGAAGCACCTCCAGCCCGGTCTCAACGCTTCGCAGGTGAAGGTACTGCCACTCCAGCGGGGGGTTGGCAAACTTCTCGTAAGACCAAACCTCATCTGGATCGTTCGTCTGGGTCTTACTGTGAAGGAAGAGCGCATCGGCTCCGTCAATGTGCTCCAAGATGTAGGTCCACCAATCACGGTTGTTTGAGTTTGGACCGAAGTACGGGTCGATCGGTGGCGGTCCCATGCGGATCTGGTCGTCGACACGGTGCCAGATGTCATTGTAGATCTGGGTGACATACTCGCGCGTCAGCTGGAACTCATCAGATGACCCAAAGCCGGGCCACTCTTGTCGGTTATTCGGCTCGTTACCGACATAGAAAAAGTCGACGCCCCTCGCCGAAAGCATAGTGGCGACAACAGCGTCGATAAAGGCTCCCCTATCCTGTATTCTGGGCAGGGTTCCGGTCCCATCAGCGTAGCCCCAGCTCAGGCGCGCGATCACGACAATGCCTGCTTCCTGAAGGTGCCTGAAATCGAGTTGAACGGGCTGCCGCTGCACCTGACCATGCGCCAGACAACAGCCTGTGAGATTGCGCTCGGCCATCCATTCGCCACCGGCCTCGTCGTGCACGCCCAGGAGGATCTCAGAAGTCGGAGGGACCGCCCCCTCCCTCACGTGCGCGGCCCGGATACCGGCGTAGTGCCCAGCCGTCCTCTGCTTTCGTCTGCCATCCCATGTGTCGATGATATGCAGCATCTCACCCTGGACGTCCTCCAGGTAGACGAAATGTCCACCATCTGCTCGTCGGAGGACGATCTCCCAGTTCGCGTCCAACATGCGCTTCAGCTCGCCGGCAGAGCGGCGTTTGTTATCCTTGATCCCCTCATCAAAGACTGAGAACAAGGGTACGACGCCTCCCCAGGCCATGAGATTGTCGCTCACGTAAGCCGATCGGGCCGCTACCAGGAGTTTGTCAAGCACTGGGGGGATAACATCGCGTCGATAGATCTTGCGTAAGACGATGGACAACCCGGTCAAGAAGCACCCATACCGACCGATCGTCTCCTCCCCGACATCGGGATGTTCTCCGAAGTCATAGCCCGCCCAGCGCTGATCGTTTTGGGTTAGAGCAATGTCCTCCTGCAGTGCCGGCAGAGTCTTAATCGCCATCTCCCACGGACTGCGGGCATCGATCGGCTCATAGCAGGTATGGCGATAATAGTCGTCGTACCAAGCCTTCAGGCTGTCCCCCCACCGATCGGGGTTGACGGCGACAACGCGCTGGTTCGCCGGCCCCACACCACCGTCATCGGCCGAGTGTCCAAAGGTCAGCATAGCGTGCGAGCAACCCACGGCGGCAGCCACTCGCCATTCGAGTCGACCAACCAGGTCCTCGATCTGCGGTAGGAGCACATAGGTGCGGTCGTATGGCTCCCGCGGGGGCACACAGTCCCCCAACTCAACATCTCCCGCCAGCACCTCGAAAGCAGGCGTCATCGGCGTCCGGCGAAGATGGGCTGCGTGGATACCAACGAGGGAGCCTACGTAGTCCTCGGCAACCTTCTGTTCCCGCCCGCCACTCCACGTGTCAATGACGTGGAGCACACCGTCTGTGACCCTTTCCAGATAGACATAACGTCCTGACTGCGCATCCCCGTCACCTCCTTCTTTGAGGACAATCTCCCAGCCTTGACTCCACAGGGTCTCCAGCTCCTCGATAGAACGTTGGTTCTCATCTTCAATAGCATCATCGAAGGCCGAAAACAAGCCAACAGCGTTATGCCACAGCAACACGTTGTCGACGAAGGCAGCTCGGGCGGCCACCAAGAGCTCGTCGAGATGGACCGGCGTAAGGCGCCGTCCATAGACCTTGCGCAGCATGATGGCAAGCCCTGTGACCAAGCCGCCACATCCCCCCATCGTTCCTTCTCCAGGTTCCTCACCGAAGTCGTAACCCTCCCAGCGAGAGTCATGCTCCCCAACTGCGATGTCGCCCTGGAGTTCGGGTAGAAGGTGGATGGCTGCCTCCCAAGGCGTGTCAGACTCGATCTCGCGATACAGAACGCCGGGATAGTGTCTCTCATACCAGGACCTCAGGTCCTGTCTCTGCCGCTCGGGGTTGATCACCGTTATCCGACGGGCAACGGGCCCCACGCCGGCATCATCAATTGAGTGTCCAACCGTTTCCATCTTCTCCGCGGACCCGATCGCGACGGCCGTGCGCCATTCGAGCCGCTCAAGGTGGTCCTCGATCCCTGGCAAGAGAATATAGCTGCGTCGATAGGGGACCCGCGGTGATCTACAGTCCGGCGACTCCGGCTCGCCCGGTTCATCCGCTTCCTCTCCGGGGAGGGGAGCGTTCTGTCGCTCCCTACACTCGATCATGTGGTCCACCAGAGGGGGATAGAAACGCTCGTAATCTGTGTGCCTCCATCCCTCCGTAGGTCCAAGGGTGAACGGACACACAGCCCAAACGTAGTAATCCTTGCTCGCCTCCCTGTCGTACCAGGTAAGCGCATCCACCATCGTTTTCACAGCGGCAGATTGTTCATCTCCTAGGTACCACTCACTGATAACCAAGGGGATCGTCTCTCCTCGCTCCTCGAGCAGATGATACAAGAAGCGATAGCGGAAGTGAAGAGGCCCGGCTCCCTCAACCTCTGGAGCCCCGGGGATCGTGTCCGGCCAGTAGTCCTCAGGGTCGTATGTGTCAAATGTGCCTTCGTGCAGAGCGAGGATGTGTCCTCCCTGACGTGCACGGGCAAAGACGCCTGTCCTCACCATGGCCTCCATCTCATCCCACTCGGGCGTACCAGCGTTGAAGCTGAACAGCGCCAACTTCAAGTCGTGCTGCTCAGCGAGCTTCATGCACTCAATCATCAGGAGGGCCAAGCGCCGATACCCCTCCGGACCGGGTGGATCAGGCTCGTTGACGACCTCCCAGTAGTCCACTTCGTGATCGCCCTTCTTGCGCAAGATGACGTCGACCAAGTCCTCGGCCATCGCCTTCAAATCGCCGGTCATCACGCCGCCACAGCCCTCGATGCCGCTGGTGAACCGCCCAATCGTAAGCGTCGCGGGGCTGATGCCCTTGATCCCCTCGATCCAGCCGAGATCGTCCACCGCTTTTACGACGGAAAAGCGAGCACCATTGTCATCGAGCCGCCTAGAAAAGGCAGGGACGCAGTTCGCCTGGATGGCGTGCACGCCTATCTTGCTGCCCCTATCAATGACGGGATAGTCCCAGACCACTGGTTCCGGCTGGGGCTCTGGCTCCGCTGATTCCTCGACCGGGACCAACTCAACATCATCCCAGTAAGCATCGTTGTGCTTAAAGGCCCACATGGTCCTAGTGCGCAGGAAGACAGTGACCGTCTCTGCCTCAGCCAGCGCCTCCACCGCGGGCACCTGGTGGTAGTCGTTGTAAATGTGGGCCACCGGGCCCCATACCACGTCATCAGCGCACGGATCGGTGCCGCCAGAGGGATCTAGGCCAAGCATGAAGGAGACATTACCCACGGCATCATGCCAGGCATCGCCATTTAAGGGGGGTACATCCTCTTCGAGCAAGAAAACGGCGCCACGTCCGACCCCACACGAACAATGTGGGTTATCAGCACAGCCTTGGTGGCCTTCTAGAGGATGGTTGCTCCAAGCGTGGGCCCAGGCGGTTAGGCGAAGGTTTTGGCCCGGGTCCACCTGGACCTGCTGCATGAAGCCGGCATCATGTCTGCGATAGAAGGTGAAGAGCCTGACGGCTTTCTCACCGCCGTGAATGCGATATGGAACATGTTCCTTCCGAACGTCTCCAACCTCAGGTTGATCCCAATTGCCTGGATCGTGATAGAACCAAGAGCGCCATCCAGGCGGGGTGTGAATTTCGCCGAGCTCGGTCTCGTACGGCTCTTCACCATTGGGAACCACCGTGACCCGGTGATCGCTCTCCTCACCCCAATCCCTCTCGAATCCGCCGTTCTTGAGCAGGGTCTCCGTCATCCCTCACCTCCCGCACTAACTGACACCCAAGCTTAGATGGCCAGGCCTAGACCGGAGCCTAATCTGGGCCTCGGTTGCCAACGTCGAAACCCAGCCCGCGTTCACGGAGGCTCACGAAGCGTTGCTGCCCAATGACCAAGTGGTCGAGCAACTCGACGCCCAATAGATCGCCAGCAGCGATAAGCTGTCGGGTGACGGCAACGTCCTCATGGGAAGGCGATGGATCCCCAGACGGATGGTTATGCGCGACGATGACCGCTGCGCAGTTACGCTTGACAGCGTCTCGGAAGATCTCTGCCACTCGGATATGAGAAGCATTGAGGCTGCCAATGTAGACGGTCTCGGAACCCAGGAGGCGGTTGCGGGTGTCGAGGTACAGCACGCGGAAGTGTTCTTGCTCCAGATGAGACATTTCGGCCATCAGCAGCTGAGCTACATCGGATGGGGAACGGACGATGAGGCGCTCCTCGGGTGTAGCAAGGAGCATGCGCCGTCCTAGCTCCAGGGCCGCCTTCAATTGCGCCGTCTTAGCGTTACCCAACCCCCGTTCGGCCCGCAATTCAGAGAAGCTGGCTCTCGCCAGACCCGGCAGGCCGTCGTACGCGTAGAGGAGACGTCGGGCCATGTCCAAGGCACTCTCACCACCTACGCCGGTGCGGAGGATGATAGCCAGCAGCTCAGTCGTCGAGAGTGCGGTCTCCCCCAACCGGGCCAATCGCTCGCGAGGACGCTCCTGAGCCGGAAGATCCTTGATGGTCGGCGACACTGCGCGGTTCATTGTGCCCTCCTTTGCGTTCGATCAGGAAACGACATAGACCCGACACCGGGCGAAATGCGGCTCTCAAGGGAAGGCCATGACGGCCTCGATCGTTCACCCTTCAGGCATGATCGAAGCCGCCATCTTGCGCTATGTGGACCGCAGATAGGGTTAGATAGAACGACGAGGACAGGGCCCCTAGCAGCTGTCCCGGCGACGTCTCAACGGCTTACTGTTCTTCGATCAGAATCGTCTCTATAGTATCAGGCTCCGGCTGATCGGCGCCAGGCTGCCTCTCCGTCAGGCTCTCCGCGACGTCCATGCCCTCGACGACGCGCCCGATGATGGTGAAATTGCCTGTGAAATCAGGCTGAGGTGCGTACGTGATGAAGAACGAGCTGCTGTTTTGATTGGGAGCTGGGGTATAGAGCGCTAACAAGCCGGCCTCGTCGAAGGAGAGGTCAGACGTCGTCTCATCCTCGCACGTGTAGCCGGGGTAGGGAAGCGCACCACCGGAGTTGGTCGGATCGCCGCTGAGAGCGACCTGCTCATGATCGACGAAGAAGAAATCCAGCCCATCGTACCATCCATCCTGAGCCAGGAAGGCGAAGCTGTTGACGTTGGTGGGCACCATCTCCTCGAACAGATCGACCTTGATATCCCCCTGGGTGGTCTGGATCGTGGCGGCATAATCCTTGCCGGCATCGATGACCTGAGGCGGGGGAGAATCATACATCTGATCCTGCATCATGACCAAGGCGATGAACGCCTCAAGACGCCCAAATCCACCGAACTGGCGCGTCGGATAGAAGATCTTGTTGATCACGTAGGTTGGCGTAGCCATCTGGCCGTACTCCTGATACGCCTCGTAGTCAGCCAGGATCTCCTCCCTATACGTCTGCTCGTTCAGCGCCGTCTCAAACTGCTCAATGTCGAGCTCAAGCTCATCGGCATACTCGGCCAGCTTATCGGGCATCTCCTCTTCTGACAAGCCGCTCCATTCCTGCTGGGTCTCGTAGAGCTTGTCGTGCATCTCCCAGAACTTGCCTTGTGCAGCGGCAGCCTCGGCCGCCTCCGCAGTGATAATGGCCTTGTCGTGGATGCCGGTCAGAGGAAGATGACGATACACAAAGCGGAGCTGATCGCCGTACCTCTCTCGCAGATAGCCCTTCAGGGTAGCGAGCCCCGAACAGGCCGGACACTGGAAATCAGCATACTCTATGAACGTAATCTGAGCATCATCGGGTCCCAAGACGTGATCGTCCTCATCGATATCGGGAATCCGCGACTCAACAGGCAACGTGAAGACCTCGCACGTGGCGGGCCCGGAAGGCGTCGGTGTCATAGCTGGGTCTGTTGCATCCGAGCTGGGCTCCGACGTGGCAGGCAAATCCTCGGTTTCGGACAAGGCAGGCGCTGACGTGTCCGTCGGCGAAGGTTCGGTAGTTCCCTCACCACAGCCCGCCACCAGTCCAAGCACCAAGATGAGCGACAGTAAAGCGACTTTGCGCACGAAAACCTCCTCAATATCAAGTCGGCGCGAGCAGTCATCACGCCCCAGGAACAACGTCCAGAGCGTCCAATCTTGCCCCACCGAGCATCAGGGTTAGCGAACGACGCCGATTGTACCACAAAAGAGCAAGCTTCACCAACACGCGAAATCACTTGGCAGACAGCGGCGAGTAAGGTACAATCACTTGCAGGGAGCATGGATTTGCCATGCCACGTTTGAATCAGGCGGGCAATGGCTCGGGGCCATTTCCCAGCAGTCTGAGTGGTAAAGGAGCAAAGGTCATGCGACAAACCAGCGTGATCTTATGCGTAGCTTTCGTCCTGGTAACCGCTTGCACCATCACGACGCCCACGACAACGCCACCGACGGGATCGACGCCGACGACCATCAACAGGACAGAGACCCTACCCACCGAGGCAGACCAGAGATTCGCCCAACAGAGAGAACAGATGGTAGTCAAGACAATCAAGAACCGAGGCATCACCGATGAGGACGTCCTAGAGGCCATGGAAGCCGTCCCTCGGCACAAGTTTGTGCCCGAGGAGCAGCAACCTCAAGCCTACGGTGACTATCCCTTGCCCATAGGCTTCGGGCAGACGATCTCGCAACCCTATATCGTCGCCATGATGACCGAGCTGCTGGAACTGGAGGAAGGTGATCAAGTCCTTGAGATTGGGACTGGCTCTGGCTATCAGGCCGCTGTGCTAGCCGAGCTTCCCGAGGTCGAGGTCTACACCATTGAGGTCATCCCCGAGCTGGCGGAGAGGGCCAAGGAGACGCTGGACCGCTTGGGCTATGCCCACGTCCACTGTAAGCAGGGCGACGGCTACTACGGGTGGCCGGAGCACGCCCCCTTCGATGGAATTATCGTCACCGCCGCCCCCGATCACGTTCCTCAGCCATTGAGAGAGCAACTTGCAGTCGGCGGACGTATGGTGATCCCTATCGGCCCGCGCGGTGGCTATCAGACGCTGTGGAAATTCGTCAAACAGCCTGACGGCGAGATGAAAGCCTACAACAAGGGTGGGGTAGCCTTCGTGCCCTTCACCGGGAGAGGAATCCGAGGGGAGGAAGAGGGAGGCGGCTGGCCACCGTAAGCAGGGCTCCAACATAGCAGATGCCCCCCAGCGCCAAGACGACGGAGAACCCAAAGGAGAGCGCCAACAGGGCAGCCAGAACAGAGGCGATCACCGAGGTAGCCCCATTGACGGCCCAAGCCCAGCTGATCAGATGAGGAGCTTGGCGCTCTAAGAGGTAGATGCCCCTTGGCAAGGGGATCCCCATCAAGAACCCCAGCGGAGCTAGGGCCACTGCCGCGACGGTCAAGCGGATCCCGAGCGGAGCAGCCAGGGCAACATCGAATAACTGGGGCAGCACAACCGCGTAGACACCAACCAGAAACGGGAGCAAGACCAACCCCAGCCACAGTGGGATGCGCCCGGAGACCGCACTCCCCACACCAGAGAAGAAAAGAATGGCGAAGAGCACAGTAGCCATTGCGTAAGCCGGTGACCCAAGGAAAAGCATGAACCGCTGCATCAAAGGGATCTCGACGCACAGATACCCCAACCCCAGCAGCGCGAAGTAGAGCAACGTGCCACCCAAGGGCTCGGTGCGCTGCTGGAGCGTAGCTATGGGCACCACGATGAGCACCCCGGCAGCAACCAGCGCCAAGACCAACAGGAGCAGAAGCACGAAGTAGCCCGCTCCGCCAAACGGCTCCCAGGTGTGCCCCATCATCTCCAGAACGTTGCGTGCCTGCTCCCACCTGAAGAAGTGGCCAAAGAAAGGTCGATCATCGGTCGGGGGTTCAACGTCGAAGGGGTACGCCTCGTACCAAGCCTCTCGTTTCTCGCGATGTAACAGCGCCATGCAAGCTCGATAGTAGTCTGGCTCGGCCAGCACATTGTGACGATTGACCTCCTCTGGACGGAGATCCGGGAGATAGACGAGGTCGAAAGCCCTCGCATCGGCGAAGGCGCGGACAGCCTTTAACTCCTCCGCCGTGAAGGGACCCCGACGAACCAGGATCATCATCTGCCGGTAGCTACGCAGCGCTACGATGTTGGTGCGAGGATCAGCCCCGATGCGCTCCAGGGACTCCATGGCGAGAGTCAACGCCCGGATCGACTCTGAGGGAGGCACTTGGAGCCAGCGTGTTATGACGAGTAGACCATCTGTCCTCAACCGTGCCAAGTAGTTGGTGAACGCCTCAACTGTATAGCGGTAATCCTCGTTCAAACTATAGGCGCCGGACGTCACCGTGCGGTGAGGCGCATTCAGTGAGAGCACAAGCACATCTACTTCCCTACGCGCTCGGCGGACGTAGGTCCGACTCTGTTCCACTACCATCCTGACCCGGTCGTCATCGTAAAGGTGACCAGCCCAGTCGCCCTGCGCCCGTACGGCATCGACGATAAGAGGGTTTGCCTCTACGACGGTGACCTGCTTGGCACCTTCCGCCAAGGCTGTCACCACGTCGGAACCCCCTCGCGGCTCCAACACCAGAGCCTGCGCTTCCGGTCGGAGGTGGTAGGGGAGCGCGCCGAGCAAGCAGTCAGTGTACGGGAGATCCGTGAAGCCAGGTGGCACATGATGGATGTAGTTCAAATCATCCCCATCGACGGTTAAGCCGTGTTGAGGCGGCGGCTGTGCCGAACACTGGAAACCGCTCCCCGGCAGACCCCGGATGCTCTCGGATTGCACGACGTCCACACGCGAGAAGGCGTTCCAACGCTGGAAGATTAGCTCAGCATCCGGATACTGCAGCAGGTAGCTGAGGCTCTTGTAGGGAGACAGTCCAATATGGAAGAGGGAGGGCGTACGAAGGGTTGCGAGAACAAGCATCAGTAGCAGCCCCACCTGGATGATGGGGAAGATGTGACCCGTAGATGGCAAGCCATCATCCATAGCAGGGAGGAGGCGTGGGGCCCGGCCATGGAACGCCAGGGCGGCCGCAATAGCGAGGGCGGCGGACAGAAAGACCACACCCTCACCACCCACGAACGACGGCGTGCTCACAGCTAGTACACACCCAGCAGCCGACCCGACAAGATTCGCGGCGTAGATGCGATGGGCCTGATCCGGGCGGACGGCCAACAAGAATCCGACAGCGGTACCACTGCAGAAGAACGGCGTCGCCAGCGCCACGTAGTGTATCATGAGCACCCCCGCTTGCCGCCAGTCGTGGGCCATGCGAAAGGAATCGAAGGGCACATGTACCGTCAGTGCATATCCGCCCAGTGCTGTGAGGGCGAATCCCCAGCCCAGCCAGATGAGCAGCCTTTTGCTGGGATGTTTCCTGAGGCGAGGGAGGAGGCTGAGAAAGGTGCCGCTGGCACCATAACCCAGGAGCGCTAGACTAACCACCATAAAGGCGAAGTGATAGAATTGCGCCACGGAGAAGATGCGGGAGAGATTGATCTCGAAGGCCAGTGAAGCGGCTGACAGAAGAAAGAGGCCAAGATAAATGAGCATCTCAAGCCCTCGATCCGATGACGCCCAGCAGAAGAACGACAGGAATCAGCACGAGCGACGAGAGAAAGGGATAGGTCGGATCCGCGGCGTACAGCCACCCGGCGACGTAAGGAGCAACGACTTGAGCAGCAGCGATGAACGACTCCGTCGCTCCCAACAAGAGACCTCGATCAGCTTCACTGGCCAGCTCGGTGGCCCTAGCCTGGGTCAGCGACCGACATCCCTGATAGGCGCCACGCAAGACATAGGCTGCTGCCAGCACCGGAAAGCTCCCCGCGAGCAAGAGCAACAGAACAGAACACCAAACAAGTCCCTGACCGACCATCAAACCGCGTGTCCCCCCCACGACGCCACCGCCCGGGTCTCCATCCCCCCGCTCCTGGCCCAACCGGCCGAGCAGCGGATTGAGAAGCGCCGTGCCCAGAGCCTGAAATGAACCGAGAGCACCAATGCGAGTGACACGCCAGCCTCCTACGTCTCTTAGGAAGTTGGGTGCCAAGGGAAAAGCTAGGTATAAGGTCACGAATACCAAGCAGACCGAAGCCGCAAAGCGGATGAAGCGCCGGTTGAGCAGGGAACGCCAGCGCACGCTCACCCTCGCACGGGTCGGCGTGGTCTGGGGAGAAACCTGCACAATGGCGATCAAAGAGATGCCGAAAACAAGAGCCGATGCGAAATAGACCATGCGCATTGTGGTGACCTCGGCCAGCCAGCCTCCAACGGCAGGTGAGAGCACGCCGCCAGCCGCGTAGCCGGCAAAGACCGTGGTGAAGGTCTGCGCCACGTTGTGACCACCAACCGCATGCGCCAGATAGGCGTTGACCACCGGTATGCAATAGGCCGAGATGGCATAGACGAGAAGACCGGGTATGAGGCCCTGCCAGCTGCGAGCAAGGCCAACCAGAAGGACACCGATCAAGCCTGTGATCCACCCACCCACCATCACCCATTTGCGCGGCACAGAATCGGCTAGAATGCCGGCCGGCAGGAAAGCCACCGCTCGGACCACATTGGCAACGGAAAGGAGCCCCCCAATTTGCACCGACGTGGCGCCCAGTTCCTCGATGTAGAGCGGCTGGATATAGAAGAAGAGCCCTTCGCCGACTCCCCAAAGCAGAAGAGCCAGCGCAATCAGGCGCGCGTCACGATTCATCGGTGCACCAACCGCACGGATATCCAACACGCTGCCTTGGCGTCAAGATATGGTAGAGCACCAGAGAGTTGCAGATCCCGAGCACGACATGGATGTTCCCTCGCCCATCTGGGGGCGGAATTCTGGGATCCGGCAGGTTGGATGTAGGCAATGAGCCCATTGTACATCGCCCCCTCGGTTTGAACAACGTTCCGAGTCATGCTACCATGAAAGCAGAGACAAGAAAGCATAGCTAGGGAGGTTCATGGGACAGACCTTGCTTCTGACAGGACGGCCCGGCGTGGGCAAGACCACGGTCATTAGACGAGTCGCCAGAGCCCTAGACGATCTCGCTGGTGGGTTCTACACCGAGGAGATTCGGGGCAGCGACGGTCGCCGCACCGGCTTCCGTCTGATCACGCTGAACGGGCAGGAAGGGGTGATGGCCCACGTTGACCTGCGTGGTCATAGGCGCCCACAGGTTAGCCGCTACGGGGTGGATGTGAGCGTCATTGAAGAGGTTGGTGTAGCAGCTCTTCAACAAGCTATGGCGTCAGCTCGAGTGGTCGTCGTGGACGAGATTGGCAAGATGGAGCTATTCTGCGATGCCTTGAAGGAAACAGTCGAGGAAGCTGTAAGGGGTGAGCATCGCGTACTCGGTACTGTCATGGCAGGGGCCCATCCGTGGGTCGACGATCTGAAGGATAGAGAGCACGTCGTGGTGTGGGAGGTCACGGTGACCAACCGGGATGAGCTCCCCAAGCGGATCCGTCGCTGGCTGATACGTTGACGCTAAGACCAAATGGCGGTACAATATTGGTGGGTGTGGAAGATCAGTTTGGTCAGCCACAACGCGACTTGGCGGGTGTGAGCGCGGACAGGGAAGCAAGGCATGATGCTGAACTAGAAGACATGGGCGAGAGGACCAAGGTTCGTCCAACAACGTTCGCTGACACTGCAAACATCGCCCAGAATCATCGGGGCGATGTTTGACGATTTGGGCGGCAAGATCAACCCGGTCCCCCCACACCCACGGACCGAGATAACCTGGTAGTCTTCGGATGAACATGGGGTGTAAGGCAAAGTAATAGAGCAATCAACACGTGTGATATGACTGAGGCAGAAGAGCATCTATACAACCATATAACGGACAACTTGGATGCCATGATGGGCATCCTTCCGGACGATATTCGAACCTTCTTGCAGAAGCAAGGTCGACGTGACGACCTGTTGGAAGTCATTCTGGACCTGGGGCGTGTGCCGACGGCACGCTATACGGATGGCGAGATCGTGTTGCGAGAGACGGAGGTGTCCCGAGAGGAGATACAGTACGTCGTGGACCGGGTCGGAGAGTTCGACGAGGATAACCGCGCGGGCATCGCTCGCACGCTGCACCGCATCGCTGCTATTCGGAATCGCAAGGGCGACATCGTCGGGTTGACGTGCCGGGTGGGGCGTGCCGTCTACGGCACGATCGCCATCATCCAGGACATCGTGGAGAGCGGTAACAGCATCTTGCTCTTGGGACGCCCGGGCGTGGGAAAGACAACCATGCTCCGCGAAGCAGCGCGTGTCCTGGCAGAGAAGAAACGTGTCGTCATCGTCGACACGTCCAACGAAATTGGTGGTGATGGTGATATCCCGCATCCAGCCATCGGTCGAGCTCGACGGATGCAGGTGGAGACCCCAGCCCTTCAGCACGAGGTGATGATTGAGGCGGTCGAGAATCACAACCCTGAGGTGATTGTCATCGATGAGATTGGGCGCGAGCTAGAAGCCGTGGCCGCCCGAACTATCGCTGAACGTGGCGTGCAACTGATTGGCACCGCCCACGGCAACACGTTGGGCAACCTGCTGATGAACCCAACGCTCTCTGACCTTGTGGGTGGCGTTGAAAGCGTGACGCTATCGGACGAGGAAGCGCGCCGGCGGAATACGCAGAAGACCATCTTGGAGCGACGGGCGCCGCCAACGTTTGACATCCTCATCGAGATCGAGGCGCGACAGCGGCTCATCGTTCACAATGGGCTGGCCGAATCTGTAGATGCCCTGCTGCGGGGACGACCACCGTCTAAGGTCGAGCGCCGCTACCGGGACGCGAATGGGGAGATTCAGGTCGAACGAGCCATGCCCCTCTCTCTGCAAGAACGAGAACGGGGGAAGAGGCCCGGGCAGCAGCAGCGGATGCAAGCAGCCCCGTCCACGGAATCACGGCTGTCAGCCGTTGCGCCGTCGCCCGATCCATCCTATGACCAGAAACCGATCCGAGTCTACACCTACGGGGTCAACCGCAATCGGCTAGAAAAAGCTGCCAAGCGGATGCATACCCCCGCCCACCTGGTGAAACATGTGGCAGAGGCAGACCTGATGATCACCACGAAGGAGTTCTATAGGCAACGCACCAAGGTGATCAAGGAGGCGGAGCAACGCGACCTGCCCATCTACGTGTTGCGCAACGACACGATCGGGCAGATGCAGAGCTGTCTAAACGATATCTTCGATGGGAGAAGTCGAGAGCCTAAGCCGCTGGATCAAGCGTTGACTGAAGCGGAGGAGGCAATTCAGCGCGTCCTAGACGGAGAGCCAGAGGTCGTGCTGTCACCGCAGAACGCCTACGTCCGCCGCCGTCAGCACGAGCTCGCCAGGTCTGCCGACTTGGTCTCGAGGTCGCGGGGGAAGGAACCCAACAGACAAGTCCGCATCTGCCAAGGCTAAGGTCATCGCCAGGGACATCTATGGGCATGTTCATCACACTCGAGGGCCCTGATGGGAGCGGGAAGACGACGCAGGCTCACTTGGTGTTCGATTGGCTTCGCCATCAAGGCCAGGATGTGCTGCTCACTCGGGAGCCAGGCGGTAGTGACATCGGCGATCAAGTTCGCGAGGTGCTTCATGACTCGTCTAATTCGGCAATGGCTCCTCAAACTGAGTTCCTGCTCTATTCGGCGTCGCGAGCGCAGCACGTCGCGCAACTGATCTTGCCCTCACTAAAGGCTGGCAGGATCGTGATCAGCGATCGCTATGCTGACAGCTCGCTCGCTTATCAGGGCTATGGTCGGGGGCTTGACCTGGAGATGCTGCGGCTGATTACGGCCTTCGCTACGCAGGGGCTTAAGCCCGATCTAACGCTGTATTTCGACATTCCGGCCGGGGACGGCCTACAGCGTCGACTTCTTAGTGGTGAGGCGTGGAACCGCATGGACGCAGAAGCACTGGCCTTTCATCGGCGCGTACGAACGGGGTATCTGGAGCTAGCCAACGCGGAACCAGATCGCTGGAAGGTGATAGACGCCAGTCGTTCGATCAGGGACGTCCAGAGAGATGTCAGGTCTGTGGTAAGAGCACGTCTAGAGAGGGGCTGATGTCATGGCACACCGCGATTCTCTGCCATGCACGCATTGTCGACCGCTGGGCAAGCCTCAGATGTCGTATGGCTCACCCCCAAGATCCTCACCTCCGCCCTCCATCAGGTCCGGCATAGACTTCTCGATATCCTCCGGGCTTTCGCCCGCTTCAAGCCGGCCCACAACCTCATCGAACTCAGGCCCCAGATCCTCCCCTACCTCATCGCTCATCTTGCGCATCCATCGACCAAGGCTCTTCGGATCGTTCTCGTCAAAGTCTGGCATCTGGCTTGGATCAGCTAGATCCTCCAGTCGGCTATCTTCGGAGCGCACAACGCGGACGCGAGACACCAAGCGGGTAAGATTCGTGCCCCCACAACCAGGGCAAACGGCTATCTCCTGCTCAGCCTTTGAGAAACTGCGCCAGAAGATCGAAACTCGGCGCTCACAATCGTGACAGTAGTACTCATAGATCGGCATGCTAACCCCCTATCTATCGATACCGGCAGTCTGGCGGATCGTCCGACCGGTGCTCCACCCATCTAATACGCCGGCAAGCTGGAAGACTGCATCTCCAGTGTACTCGCCTAGCAGTATACCAATTTACGACAGCCGCCGCAAGTGAGTACCATCTATGAAGAATGAAAGCCTCTACCACCTTGAACCTAGACCGCTGTTGATCGTGATCTCGGGCCCCTCCGGCGTAGGCAAGGATAGCTTGGTTCAGCGTATGGAGGAGCGCGGTTGTCCCTTCTACTTCGTCGTTACCGCGACTGATCGGTCGGCTCGCCCCGATGAAAAGGACGGGGAGGACTACTTCTTCGTCTCCACGGAGGAGTTCGAGCGAATGGTCGCGGAGGACGAGCTGCTGGAACACGCCGTGGTCTACGGGCAGTACAAAGGCGTACCCAAGCAACAGGTGCGGGAAGCGATGGCCTCAGGGAAGGACGTAGTGATGCGCGTAGACGTCCAAGGCGCAGAGACAATTCAGCAGATTGTTCCCGAGGTCCTCTCGGTCTTTCTCACCGCCTCTTCGGAGAAGGAGCTAGAAGAACGCCTGCGCAAACGTGGCTGCGGTTCGCAAGAACAACTCGAGCGCCGCATCGCCACCGCCCGAGAGGAGATGAAGGAACTGCCGAAATTCGACTACGTGGTCATCAACCGGGATGAGAGACTGGACATGGCAGTAAACGATGTCTTGGCCATCATACGCGCCGAGCACTGCCGCGTCGATCAGCGAGAGGTGACACTCTGATGAGTCACAGACGGTCATCGGACATCCACGTTGGAGACCAGGTACGCTTGCGCAAGCCCCATCCGTGTGGAGGGGACACGTGGGAAGTGACCCGTATCGGAGCCGACATTGGCATTCGATGTCTTACGTGCGGTCGGCGACTTATGCTCCCCAGAGCTAAGTTCGAGAAACAGGTTAAGACTATCCTAACAGACGCCCTGGGAGCGCCCGATTAGTATCACATCACCCAAGCGTGTTCTCCTCTTGTTCCTCAACACCGGCGGTGGGCATCGGAGCGCAGCGCTGGCTGTGGCCGAGGCGCTGGAAGCGCTTTACGGCGAGGACGTTAACGTCGAAGCCGTTGACGTCACCGCTGAGTACTTCCCCTGGCCTCTCAGTGAACTGAATGCTGTCTACGGCTGGCTCGTTCGCTTCAACGGCTGGCCGTGGGCCCTGACTTACCGGTTAACCAACGGTCCCCGTCGTGTCCAAATACTCCAAGATGCATGGTGCCGTCTGACAGGCCAGTCCCTACTGAGCCTTCTGAAAGCCCATCCTGCTGACGCGGTTGTCTGTTGTCATCCATTGCTGAAGGCCCCCTTGGCACAATCTCTCCGGGTGAGAGGAGACCAAGCGTCATTGATCACACTGGTCACCGACCTAGCCTCCGGACACGCCGCTTGGTTCTGGCCGCATCGTGGCAAGTGCCTGGTGGCCACGGAACAGACCCGAGAATGCGCCCTGTCCTGTGGCCTTCCAGCCGATAGCGTGGAGGTAATCGGACTGCCAGTGAGGCCCTGCTTCGCTCGTGCGGCAGAGCAAAGTCCAGCTGTGACGCGAAAGAGACTGGGACTGGGCGTAGACAGGCCTGTGATACTCCTATTGAGTGGTGCCGACGGCACGGGCCCCTACTACTCGCTCCTGAAAGGCATCATGACCAGTACGGTAAAGATCCAAGTCGTGGCGATCACCGGGCGTAACGAGATGCTACGCGCTAAGCTCATCTCACGGAGATGGCCTCAGCCTCTCCACGTGAAAGGCTTCGTGGAAAATACGCACGATTGGATGCGCGCAGCCGATCTGCTGGTGACCAAGGCAGGCCCGACCACGATCGCGGAGGCGTTGGTCATGGGTACCCCGATGGTCTTGAGTGGCGCTGTTCCTGGTCAAGAGCCGCCTAACGTGGCCTATGTGACACAGACTGGAGCGGCCGTCTGGGCGCCCAAACCTGACCAAGTGGCTAAGGTTGTGCGAGAACTGTTGTCAGGCAATAGAGAGGAACTCCACCGGATGGGTGAACGAGCCAAGGAAGAAGGTGGCCCCGATGCCGCGCGGCAGGTGGCCCGAATTGTCTGGAGAAGCGCTGAGCCCTCGACGAAGCTCGCACGAAGAGACGGCTGATTGGCTCGATAGACAGTCCATGATATAATCTGTCCGTCACAAGTAACCAAATCTCAAGGAGTCATCACCATGGAGAAGAAGTTTCGCGTTCTACGGATCATCGGCACCCTGTGGAAGGTGCTGGCCTGGATTGCGCTGATAGGCGGCATCCTCTCCTCGCTAGGCATACTCCTGACTGGCATCCTGGGGAGCGGAGGCTTCCTGCTGCGCTTTCTCGAGCAACAGACAGGTACCATAACTGGGGTGGTGGGAATTGTCGGCGGCATCTTCGGCTTCGTCGTCATGCTCGCTGCCGCGATCATCAACTTCCTGATCTTGTACGCCGCTGGCGAATTGATCTACCTATTGCTCGCTGTCGAGGAGAACACGCGTCAAACGATGCGCTTGATGCAGCAGAACACTCAGGTGGGGATGCAACAGCCGCCGCCGCCTCCGCCGCCATCGCCAGAGATGACGTCGGAGGTAGAGCCGTAACCTAGGCACAGAACGAAAGGGGCGATACATTTCGACACGTGTCCGAAATTGTAGCGCCGTCCTGGGTTGAACAGTCGAAGTACGCAACATACCCGAATTTCGAAAGCGCTGCAGCGTCACAAGCGCACAGCTCATCTCATGAACAGGAGGAAACACATGCGCAGACTGGTTGTCGCCGCCGCGACAGGATTGACGATCGTCCTCGTCGCCTTCTCTTTGCATACCTTATCGACCGCTATGGAAGGCAATGAAACCCAAGCCCTTGCATCGGTCTTTGAATCACCAATAGACCCCCCATCCACCATCATCGGCACCGTCTTCAACGACGCCAATGGCAACGGGGAGCAAGACTCGGCAGAATCGGGTATCGCAGGGGTGACAGTGGAGCTGGCAAACAGCTACACGGACACGACAACCACCGACTTCAGCGGCGTCTATTCGTTTACGGTAGCATTGACCGACCACTATACGGTCACGTCCACGACGCCAACTGGCTACGCCGCCACCACGATCGAGAACCGTGTTGTTCATATAGCCGGCCCAGGACAGGCTATGGAAGGGATAGACTTCGGCTACCGGGGAATCGGCTCGATCGCCGGCACCGTCTTCTCCGACGACAACGGCAACGAGGTGCAGGATGGAACGGAGCAGGGAATCCGCAACGCAACCGTGACGCTCCTTCGGGATAGCTCGACCATCAGCACCACCATGACCTCGAGCGACGGATCGTACAGCTTCGCCCCGCTGTTCTTGGGTGACTACTCAGTTCGGGAGACCGATCTGGCGGGCTACGACAGCACCACCCCCAACGAGGTAGACGTCTCCCTGACGGACGCCGGTCAGGAGGAAACGGTTGATTTCGGCGACCGCGGATTTGGCGCCATCCAGGGGACCGTCTTCAACGACGAAGACGGCGATGGTGAGCAGGATCTCGGCGAGACGGGGATCAACGGCGTGACGGTGAAGCTGCTCTCCGCCAGCTTGGTGATCAGCGAGACGACTACAGCAAGCGATGGCTCCTATACGTTCGATCCCACTTGGCTCGACGACTACACCGTGCAGGAGATAGACCCAGAGGGCTACACGAGCACAACGCCTAACCAGGTCGCCGTCCCCCTAACTACGCCCCAGCAGCTGGAAGTAGTAGACTTCGGCGACCGAGCCGTGGGTACGATCCAGGGCACGGTCTTCTCCGACGACAACGACAACGAGGTGCAGGATGGAACGGAACAGGGAATCGCCGACGTAACCGTCGCGCTCCTTCAAAATAGCTCGACCATCAGCACCACCACAACCGCCAGCGATGGATCATATTCTTTCGGCCCTCTATTCCTAGGGGACTACACAGTCCGAGAAACCGATCTGGAGGGGTACGCCAGCACTACTCCCAACGAGGTGAATGTCTCCTTGACAAGCGCCGGGCAGGAGACGACGGTGGACTTCGGCGACCGCGGCGTAGGCACCATCCGGGGCACCGTCTTCGACGACATGAACGGTGACGGGACCATGGACGCAGGGGAGCCAGGCATCGAGGGCGTCACCGTCGGTCTTGTCCAAGACAGCTCAACCATAAGCACGACGACGACGGCGAACGACGGAACGTACAGCTTCGCTCCCCTGTTCTTGGGCGAGTACGCGGTCCAGGAAACGGATCCGGAGGGCTACGACAGCACCACCCCCAACGAGGTAGACGTCTTCTTGACAGAGGCCGGGCAGGAGAAGATCGTGGACTTCGGCGACCGAATCAACTTCATCTACCTACCGTTGATCGCGAGGAACTACCCGTAGAAGGGGGCTAGATCGCAGCAGCAGCCCTCATAGAAGACCGAAAGCGCGGCTCCCTAAAACTCAACGGTTTTGCAGGGGCCGCGCTTTCTTGGGTCTCAGCGCCTGGCTCTAGCGAATAGCCTCTTCCCGGCCCGGCCCGACGCCGATGAAGGTCACTGGGACACCAACGGCCTCCTCGATGTAGGAGACGTACGCCTGCGCTGCCCGGGGAAGATCCTCACGACGGCGCACACCCCTGATATCCTCATCCCAGCCCAGCAACTCCTCGTAGACCGGCTCGCACTGCGCCAGAAACTCCAAACCAAACTCGGCCGGGAAGTAGTCGACACGCTCACCGTGTCGCTGGTAGGCCACCGCCACCTTGAGCCCACCCAAACCACTGAGGACGTCCAGCTTGGTCAGGGCAAGCTCATCCAAGCCGTTGACTCGCGCGGCGTAGCGCACAATGGGAAGATCGAGCCAGCCACAGCGCCGAGGGCGCCCGGTTGTGGTGCCAAACTCGTTGCCTGCCTCACGGATCTGAGCTCCGATCTCGCCAACCAGCTCAGTAGGGAACGGGCCCTTGCCGACTCGCGTGGTGTAGGCCTTGACCACACCCACTACCCGGGAGATGTGCGTGGGGCCAAAGCCGAGACCCGTCGTAGCGCCCCCGGCAATGGTGGAAGAGCTCGTGACGTAAGGATAGGTGCCATGATCGAGATCCAGGAGCAGCCCCTGAGCCCCCTCGCACAGCACCGTCTTCCCAGATTCCAGGGCCTCACCGATCAAGGCGGATCCGTCAGCAATATGGGGAGCCAAGCGCTCGGCATAGGTCCTATAGGCAGAAGCCACCCTCTCCGCCGAAAGCGGATCCAAGCCGAACCGCTCCAGGCGCTGATTATGATCCTCGACAAGCTCGGTGACTCGGGTAGCAAACTGGGCTGGATCGGTCATCTCTCCAGCGCGTAAGCCGACGCGTGCCGCTTTATCGGCATAGGTCGGGCCGATGCCGCGTTTCGTGGTACCGATGGCCCCCTTCCCTCGCGAAGCTTCGCGCGCACCGTCGAGAGCGCGGTGCGTGGGCAGAATGACGTGGGTGGCCGCGCTCACCTTCAGCCGGGACGGGCTGACGTCCACCCCCGAGGAAGACAGATCATGCATCTCGGACAGCAATTGCTCTGGGTTGATGACAACCCCAGCGCCGATGAGGAGCGTGAGGTCTGAATGGAGAACACCCGACGGCACAAGGTGCAACTTCAGCGTATGTCCTTCGGCGACCACCGTATGGCCCGCGTTGTCCCCCCCGTTGAAGCGAGCGACGAGATCAGCCTGCTGGGCTAGCCCATCGACGACGCGGCCTTTGCCCTCATCCCCCCATTGCGTCCCGACTACAACAATCGCAGACATATGGATACCCTCCTCAAGTAGCCCTAATCTTCCATTTGGGAAGCGCGACAAGCGCACCGTCTAGCGTTCCCTTCACACAGCGCCACCTTGAGCCGTGGCCCGCTCGGCTCAACGAGAACGACAGACGGATTCACACCTCACGAGGCCTTCGAAGCTTTTCTCCATCAATCATACAGCAATGGGAGACTCGCGTCAATTGGCCATCGAAGCTTTTCCAGAGGAGCCCTGAAGGGCACCTGCGACCATACTCTGCGGTGAGCGTCCAGACAGCCATCTGCGGCCCCAACTGCCACCCAGCCGCGAGATCAGGTTGACGCTGGAGCGGTGCAGGGTATACTCTAGATGGGAGCCTTCCCGACAGTTATAGGAGCGCAGAGAATGGACCCACAGCCAGAGCAGATCCCGCAGGTCTTGGAGCTCTACCTGCAAATCTCTCAATATCCGATCCTTGCCCGTCGCATTCGGGCTAGAATGCGAGCGGAAATCTTCGAGCGCGGCGTCATTTCTCGAGAACAGTTCGAAGACGAGGTCAAAGAGAAGGCCGTCACGTCTCAGAGGCGGGAAGGCCTCAGGGATCCCTTTGCCCAGGAGTCTATCCACGTTTGGAGGCAGCGACTCGAGCAGATTCGCGACCACCTGACGGACTTCTACTTCGCGTACAATCTGCCGCATGCGCTGTTCGAAAGGATCGTGCGCGACGTCTTAGCGGACCGAGCGCCGGAGTCCGAGGTCTCTCTATCATTCAACCCAGAGCTCGCTCCCCAAAGCTTCTTGATGGCTCAAGCCAAGAAGTACGCCTCACTCCCGCGCGAGCGGCGCGACGAGATTCAGCACCACCTGAGAGAGATCACCGTGGTGCTGACCAAGAGCATGATCAGCGATCAAATGGGGTTTGTCCGGCTGGCCAAAGCTTTCTTCGACGCAGGGGACTTCGAGAGGATCGCCAAGAGGCGCATCGGAGAGGGCAAGATCGGAGGGAAAGCAGCCGGCATGATGCTGGCCTGGAAGATCCTTCAGCAGCACGATTCTGCCGATGCACTGAATCTGCGGGAGCGCGTCGTCATACCCGATTCCTATTTTGTCGGCGCCGACGTCTTCTATCAGTTTCATGCCGTCAATGAGCTCGACGAGTTCATGAACCAGAAGTACAAGCCTCAAGAGGAAATCGAAGAGGACTACCCGGCGATTCAACAAGCCTATGCCGAAAGCAGGCTTCCGGAGGGCGTGACGGCTCAACTGCGCAAGCTGCTGGCGGCCGTGGGAAGGACCCCGCTGATCGTGCGCTCTTCCAGTCTCTTGGAGGACAATTTCGGGTTCTCATTCGCCGGCAAGTACGACAGCTTCTTCTGCCCCAACCAGGGGACCTTAGGGGAGAACCTGGAGACGCTGGCGCGCGCAATTCGTCGCGTATACGCCAGCGTCTTGAGCCCAGATGCACTCCTGTACCGCCAACGAATGGGCCTGGTGGACTACGACGAACGCATGGCCGTTCTGATCCAAAAAGTGCAGGGTGAACGGTACGGAGACTACTTCTTCCCCCCGCTAGCCGGCGTGGGGTTCAGCCGTAACCCGTATCGGTGGAGCCAGAAGATCCGTCCGGAGGACGGCCTCCTGCGCCTAGTCTGCGGACTGGGGACACGGGCAGTGGATCGCGTTGCCAACGACTATCCTCGCATGGTAGCGCTCAGCCATCCTAGGCTGAGACCCGCGACCGGCGCCCGAGAGATCCGCAAGTACTCACAGCATTCTGTCGATCTCATCGACTTGACCGAGAACGCGTTTAGGACACTGCCGGCGCGTGAAGTGGTGGAACAGCACTATCCATACATCCGCTTATTAGCATCCGAGGACAAAGGGAGCTACCTCCAACCAATCTATGCTCCGGGCACGCTCGGAGAATCACAACTTGTGCTCACCTTCGATGAATTGCTGCGCAACCAGGACTTCGTGGGCTTGATGCGTCAGGTGCTCCATAAGCTAGAGCAGCACTACGAGCGGCCGGTTGACATCGAGTTCACGGTGGAGATATCGAGGAACCGTCCCAGGCAGTTCAGGCTCCATCTGCTTCAGTGCCGACCGCAGAGCTGGCGCGAAGGAGGAGAGGGCATATACGTTCCCGTCGACGAGATACCACGGGAGGACATCGTCTTCCTAACGCGCCGCATGGTCCCGCATGGAAAGGTTAGACAGATTCGATATATCGTCCACATCGATCCCCGTGCCTACTACCATGCACCAGATCACACCACCAGGCTTGAGATCGCCCGGATCGTGGGGCGTCTCAACAGGCGTCTGGAAGGTGAGCGCTTCATCTTGATGGGGCCCGGACGATGGGGAACGAGCAATGCCGAGTTGGGGCTCAAGGTTACCTATGCCGAGATATACAACGCTGGCGCTCTGGTGGAGATGGCGGAGAAAGGTGTCGAAGGAGGCCCTGAGGTTTCCTACGGCACACATTTCTTCCAGGATCTGGTAGAATCAGAGATCTATCCGCTCCCTTTGTACTTGGGCGACCCTCAGACCGTGTTCAATTATCGCTTCTTCGAGGGAGCGCCCAATGCTCTGGAGGCGTTACAGCCCAGCGCCAGCGCGTACGCGCGCTACGTCAAGGTAATCGACGTCCCTGCGACAGCACATGGACGCCACGTTGATCTTCTCATGGACAGCGTAGAGGACGTAGGCATGGCCTATTTGAGGTAGCTTCCACGAGACTCTCAGCTCGACAGTCCTCGGGACCACCAGGGCTTCGTCACCGTCAAGTCAGGCTGCAGGAAGGCCAACCGGCAGATGTATCGCCGGCTACCGAGAGTCTCCCTAGGATATGGCGAAGACTGTCGCCAACTTGACAAAGAAGGACAAGTATCTATAATGTAGGTTTGCGATCGAAGCGCTGAACACCGAGAGGGCCTCAGCGCTTCTTCTCTGAGAGCTCCCTAGAAAACAGGAAGGATGATGAACAACCGAAATGACAACCTGCTAGAGGCGCAAGACTTCCGTAGCTTGCGGATCAAGCTAGCGTCGCCTGAGGAGATTCATTCCTGGTCTTACGGAGAGGTCACCAAACCCGAAACGATCAACTACCGTCGGCTGCGTCCAGAAAAAGACGGACTCTTCTGTGAGGCCATATTCGGCCCCACCAAGGACTATCAGTGCTACTGCGGCAAGTACAAGAACATACGCTACAAAGGCATTGTCTGTGACAAGTGCGGCGTCGAGGTCACGCGTTCCTCGGTGCGCCGGGAACGTATGGGGCATATCGACCTAGCTGCTCCGGCCGCTCATTCCTGGTACACCCGCCGCGTTCCCAATCATCTCAGCAAGCTAATCGGCATTCGCAAGCGCGATATGGATCGCGTGCTCTACTTCGCCAAGTATATCATCATCACCGTCAACGAAGACGCACGCCAGAAGGCACTCCAGCGGCTGGAAGAGGCGTTTGAGGAGAAGAAAGAACTGCGCGAAGCCGCAGCCCAAGAGAACATCGATGCGCTGAACAAACGGTTGGAGGAAGAGGAGACAAGCATCGAGGAGCAGATCGAGGAGATTCGCAGCGCGATTGACGATAGACTGGCTGAAGCGACCGATGAGGTCGTCCAAGAGGCACAGTCGCTGCAGAAGAAACTCGAGAATCGACAAGGCGAGACACTGCAAGCGCCGATGGTCTTCAAACCCACCGGCGAAATCGTCGCCGAACAGGGTGAGGTCGTTGGACGCGAGCACTTGACAGAGCTCAACACCACGGTTCAGGAACATCTCAGCGAGATCGAGGACAAACTAGAAGCGCAGCGAGAGGAAGAGACAGCCCCTCTGCTCGAGGATCTGGAACACTGGCGGGAGGCTAGTCAGGACGAGATTGCTCAGATTAACAACCGCGCTGCCGTTGAGGTCGCTGAATGGCGTGCCCAGCTTGACACCGAGCGGGAGGAGCTACTTGGGCTGGCCAAGTACCAGTGTGTCGGCGAGCCTCGGCTACGAGAACTGAGAAGCAAGTGGGGACAGGTCTTCAAGGCCGGCATGGGCGCGGAAGCCTTCCACGAGATTCTCTCCAACCTTGACCTGGATCAACTGGCGGAGGAATTGTGGCATCAAGTACGTCACGATACCTCGAAGACACGGCGTAAGAGGGCGAGACGACGTCTACGGATTGTCGAGTCGTTGCGCAGGAGCGGGAATAAGCCAGAGTGGATTATATTGACCGTCCTACCTGTCATCCCCCCCGACCTGCGACCGATGGTTCAGCTCGACGGCGGCCGTTTTGCGACGTCTGACCTGAACGATCTCTATCGCCGAGTGATCAACCGCAACAATCGGCTGAAACGTCTTCTGGAACTGGGCGCTCCGGACGTGATCGTGCGTAACGAGAAGCGGATGTTGCAGGAGGCTGTGGACTGCCTGATCGACAACAGTCGCGGCAAGGCCCGCTCACGCCACGGTCGGCGCGAGTTGAAGTCGCTCAGTGATATGCTGAAGGGCAAGAAGGGCCGGTTCCGACGCAACCTGCTCGGGAAGCGTGTCGACTACTCCGGACGCTCAGTGATCATCGTCGGACCCAAGCTGAAGATGCACCAGTGCGGCCTGCCGAAGTCGATGGCGCTTGAGCTCTATCGGCCCTTCGTGATCAGCAAGCTGGTTGAATACAACTACGCCACCAATGTCAAGGCTGCCAAGCGTCTCATCGAGCGAGAGCGGCCCGAGGTTTGGGAAGTCCTTGAGGAGGTCATCCACGATCGTCCGGTTCTTCTCAACCGTGCCCCAACGCTACATCGCTTGGGCATCCAGGCCTTTGAACCGGTGATGATCGAAGGCAAGGCTATTCAGCTCCATCCCTTGGTCTGCCCAGCCTTCAACGCCGACTTCGACGGGGACCAGATGGCGGTCCACGTGCCGCTTTCAGAGAAGGCCGTCGAAGAGGCTCGCACGCTGATGCTCTCCACCCAGAACCTGCTGAAGCCCGCAAACGGGCAACCGCTTGTCGGGCCGACAAAGGACATGTGTCTGGGCATCTACTACCTGACGATGGACGATCCCGACTACGCCGATGAGGAACCGAAGCTCTTTGTCGATCTGGAGGAGCTACAACTGGCCTATGATCTGGGCCACGTCGATCTTCACACGCCAGTTCTGGTGGGACAGGTCTACGATGACCAACCAGCGCCAGAGGAACCGGTTGAGACGACCGTCGGTCGTTGCATCTTCAACACCATCCTTCCGGACGAAATCCGCTTCGTCAACGAGCCGTTGGAGAAAGGCGGCCTTCAGGATCTGATTGGGCTGTGCTACCGCAGGTTGGGTCGCGAAAGAACAACCGAGTTAGCCGATAATCTGAAGGACCTAGGCTTCAAGTACGCCACCCGATCCGGGATTACGATCGCTATCTCAGACCTTATCATCCCATTGGAGAAGGACAACATCCTCGAGAAGACGGAAGATACGGTGACTGAGGTAGATCGTCAGTATAGGCGCGGGTTGCTGACGGAAGAAGAGCAATATACACGTACGGTGGAGCTCTGGTCACGAGCACGCGAGAAGGTGGCCGACGTTGTTGCTCGAGCACAACCGGAAAACAGCACAGTATCCGTGATGGCGCGATCCGGCGCATCAAAGGGTGGATACGGACCGATCTCCCAGCTAGCTGGTATGCGTGGGCTTATGGCCGATCCCTCCGGCCGCATTATTCCGCTGCCTATTCGAAGCAGCTTGCGCGAGGGACTTTCGGCGCTCGAGTACTTCATCAGCACTCACGGTTCCCGCAAGGGCCTGGCCGACACAGCGCTTCGCACCGCCGACGCAGGCTATCTGACGCGCCGCCTAGTCGACGTCGCACAGGACGTCATCATCAATGCGCATGACTGCGGGACGAAGGCTGGCATCTGGATCCACGCCGACGAGGACGTGGGAGGCCAGAGTATGGGCGAGCGGCTGATTGGTCGAGTAGCAGCCAGCCCAATAGCCCATCCAGAGACCGGTGAACTGATTGTCGACCGCAACGGATTGATCGACGAAGAGGCTATAGAGATTATCGAAAGGAGCGAGATCGAAGAGGTGATGGTCCGCTCCCCCTCAACATGTCAGCTACGTCACGGCATCTGCGCGCTCTGCTATGGACGCGACATGGGACGGGGTCACGTAGTCGGGGTTGGAACAGCGGTGGGCATTATCGCTGCCCAATCTATCGGCGAGCCGGGGACGCAGTTGACCCTGAGAACGTTCCATAGCGGTGGCGTCGCTGCCGGTCGCGATATCACCGTGGGTCTACCGCGCGCTGAGGAGCTCTTTGAAGCCCGCAAGACCCCTAAGGGTGAGGCACCGATATCCGAGGTGGGCGGCATTGCGCACATCAACAAGACAGATGGGCAGCGCTATGTCATCGTCGTCGACACCAGGACCAAGAGGTTTGAATACGACATCGAAGAAGGTTGGACCATCCTGGTTGAGGACGGAGACGACGTTCAAGCGGGTGACGCCCTCGCCTCCCTGGACGATGAGGACACCGGCAGCCAGCAGATTGAGGCGGAGAAGGACGGACGCCTCATCATCGACGATCGACACATCACCCTGATCCATGAGGAGCGGCGGGAAGTGCGACATAAGTTGCCTCAGACCGGCCGCATATTGGTCGAGGAGGGGCAGAAGATCGCACCCGGGACGCAGCTCGTCGAGGGTGTCAAGAACCCACGCCACATCCTTCAGGTGCTGGGGCGGAAGGCCACGGAGATGTACTTGCTCACGGAGGTTCAGCAGGTCTACCGCTCGCAGGGTGTGAACATCAACGACAAACACTTCGAGATCATTTTCCGCAAGATGTTGAGCAAGGTGAGAGTCACCAAATCAGGCGACACAGACCTGCTACCAGGGCGGTTGATACGCCATCTGGATCTAGAGGATATCAACCGCGAGGTCGTCGAAGAGGGTGGCGAGCCAGCCAAGGCAGCGCCTGTGCTGCTGGGCATCACGAAGGCAGCACTGAACACGGAGAGCTTCCTCTCCGCAGCCTCCTTCCAGCACACCATCCGCGTCCTGACGGAGGCGGCGGCAGAAGGACGAGAGGATCCACTGCTGGGCCTTAAGGAAAACGTGATCATCGGCAAGCTGATTCCCGCAGGGACCGGTTATCGAGGCAACAATCCCTCGTCCGATGGCCCCATCGAAAGCTACGAAGGCGTGCTACTGCAAGTGGCGCCGGAGGAGGAAGCACCTCCGGAGGAAGAGGAAGAAGAGAAGCTAGTCGCTGAGCCAGAGGCTGCAGAAGAGGCCGCTGAAGGGGAAGAGACCGAGGAAGAGCCGACAGTCAAGAAGTCGGAGATCCTGGGAATCGCCACCCCCGGATAGCGTTCCCGTTTAGGGCAGCTGTGATGATAGGATTGGAATGCGGCAGCGTGTCGACACGCTGCCGCATTCGCTTGAATGAATGCCACGCCGGGCAAGACAAACGACAAGCCAAGTTAGCGGTGTAGCATAGCGCCCTTTTGAACATCTGGAGGTCAATAGCGAGATGCGGAGCATCGAATGGCACAACGGTACGGTGAGGATGATCGATCAGCGGCTCCTCCCGACAACGTTCCAAAGGTTAGAATGCACAAGCTATGAGGACGTCGCTGAGGCCATCCGCGATATGGCCATCCGGGGAGCCCCAGCCATCGGGGCAGCCGGAGCCTTCGGCATGGCCCTGGCCGCACGCCAGAGTCAAGCCCGGAGTCGCGATGCTATACTGTCCGATCTCTATGCCGCAGCCGAGAGACTAGAGGCAGCTCGTCCAACGGCGGTCAATCTGTCCTGGGCAGTTTCGCGCATGCTCCAATGCGCTGAACGAAAGGAGGACCCAGCTGCCATCCGCGACGCTCTGTTGGAAGGCGCTCAGGCGCTGGCGGACGAGGACGTGGAGATCAACAAGCGGCTCGGGGAGCATGGCGCTTCTCTGGTTCAAGATGGCGACACCCTCCTACATCACTGCAACACGGGGGCCCTGGCCACCGTGGACTACGGAACAGCCCTGGGCGTCATTCGAACCGCCCATGAACAGGGCAAGAAGATTCACGTCCTGGTGGACGAGACGCGCCCCCGTCTCCAGGGAGCCCGACTCACCACCTGGGAGCTACAGCAGCTGGATATCCCCTTCACGCTTATCGCCGACAACGCCGCTGGGCATTTCCTTCGCAGCGGCCAGGTCAATATCGTACTGGTCGGCGCAGACCGAGTAGCTGCCAATGGAGACGTGGCAAACAAGATAGGCACCTACAAGCTAGCGCTAGCAGCGCAGGACAATGGCGTACCTTTCTACCCCTGCGTACCCACCTCAACCGTCGATCTGGCGTTGCCCAGCGGTGACGAGATACCCATCGAGGAGCGACCCGCTGAGGAAATCACGGAGGTTGCCTATCGAGGCCAACCGATTGCACCGGAAGGGATAGTCGTGGCGAATCCAGCCTTCGATATCACGCCGCATCGCTATGTGAGCGGCATCGTGACCGAGAACGGCATCGCCTATCCCCCTCTCGCACTGAATCTGCGGAGGATGGTGCGGGCATCGAGCTAGCTATGCACGCTGATGGAGGTTGAAGGTGGTCAATGCCGCAGAGCTCATCAATGGCGCAGAGCTTAAAGATGTCGCAGACCCTAGTCATGAGTCACTCCCAGTGGTCATCCTGTGCGGGGGAGAAGGGACGCGCATGCAGGGAGCCACGACGTCGAAGAAGGAACTGGTCACGATTGGGGATCAGCCCATCCTGTGGCACGTGATGAAGATCTACGCCGAATATGGACACACCCGCTTCATTCTCACCCTGGGACACGAGGGGGAAGCGATCAAGCGATATTTCCTCGAGTACGAGCCGATGAATTACGACTTCACCATCCCGCTGGGCAAGCCCAATGCGGTAAGCTACCACCAGTCGAACGCGGAGGAGAACTGGAGGGTGACCCTGGCGGACACCGGCCTAGACACCGCCAAGGGTTCGAGGATCTATCGAGCTGCTAAGTACATCGATAGCGACACGTTCTTCGTCACCTATGGCGACGGTGTCGGCGATATCGACGTGGAAGCGCTGCTCACCTTCCATCGGCGACACGGCCGACTAGCTACCGTCACAGGGGTGCGCCCTAGGTCCCAGTACGGCATCCTGGAGACGGACCAAAACGATCGAGTAACCAGCTTCGGGGAGAAGCCCAAGCTGGACCACTGGATCAACGCCGGCTTCATGGTGTTCGAGCGGGGTGTCCTCGACTATCTGAGCCGTGGAGATGACGTCGACCTGGAGCGAGAGACTATGCCGCTTCTGGCTGGCGATGAAGAACTGATGGTGTACCGCCACACCGGGTTCTGGCGTTCGATGGACACATTCAAAGACGCCCTGGCCCTGGACAAGTGCTGGCGCGAAAGCGCGCCGTGGAAGCTATGGGATTGACAACTAGTATGCGATCAAACACCGATTCCTTTTGGCTCGATCGACCCGTCTTCGTCACCGGATGTACCGGCGTATTGGGCTCCTGGCTGACCATCGCCCTGGTCGACGCGGGCGCTGCCGTCACCGGTCTGATACGTGATGTGGTCCCTTTCTCACACCTGCGTCAATCAGGCTATGAGGATCGTATCCGCGTTGTACGCGGTGACGTCACCAATTATGAATTGATCGAGCGCGCACTGAACGAATATGAGATCAACACCGTGTTCCACCTGGCGGCCCAAACCATCGTTCCGATCGCCAACAGGGCGCCGCTCTCGACGTTCGAGACGAACATTAAGGGTACGTGGACGCTGCTTGAGGCGGCTCGCCGTACGCTGAGAATAGAACGCGTCATTGTCGCGTCCTCGGACAAGGCGTATGGGATTCATGACGACCTGCCGTATACAGAGGACGCCGCTCTGCTGGGATGCCACCCTTACGATGTCTCCAAAGCCTGCGCGGATCGGATCGCTCAAACCTACGCCACCACCTATGGCCTTCCCGTCGCCGTGACACGATGCGCAAACCTGTATGGCGGCGGGGACCTCAATTGGAGCCGGCTAATCCCCGGCACGATCCGCTGCGTCATTCGAGGCAGACAACCCGTCATCCGCTCGGATGGCACGCTCGTCCGCGACTACCTGTACATCCCAGACGCTGTTGCCGGCTATCTTAGGCTCGCCGAGTGCATAGACACGACAAAAGTTAAGGGTGAAGCCTTCAACTTCGGCCTGGATGACCCGAAATCGGTGATGGAGGTCGTGCAAACCATCATTGACGTCTCTGGTCAACCCACGCTCGAGCCTCGCGTGTTGGGCGAAGCGGAGAACGAGATCCAAGCTCAATACCTGGATAGCAGCAAGGCCAAGCGCCTGCTGGGCTGGACGCCTCAACACTCGCTAAGAGAAGGACTTCGTGAGACATTGGCGTGGTATCGTGAATTCCTCAGCTGATTAGGCATGTCGGATCGTGCACTTGAACGGCGCCTATGATAGGCTGACAGCAAACGCGGTGCACACCACATAGCTTTGGAAGTAACGATGGATAAACCAGCAGCGTGGAGGCAGAAGCGGGTTCTGATTACCGGGGCCACCGGATTCATCGGGCGATATCTGGTACGACGGCTCGTGGATATGGGAGCTGAAGTCTACGCCGGCTCGCCACCGAGCGATGAAAACGGGCCAGCCCACGTCGCCAAGCTTGGCGCAGCGCCGTACATGGAACCGAACGCCGCTTCCACCCCGGAGCACACCCCGCACTCCGTGACCTTCGACGTCCGGGATGCCAAGGCAGTTCGGTCCGTCGTCAACGACGTGGCGCCGGACATCGTCTTCCACCTGGCTGCCGTCGGCGTGACCAACCCCAACGTCGACCCGATGCTGGCGTTGACGGTGAACGCCGGGGGCGCGATCAACCTGCTCGAGTCGCTAACGAGGCATGGTGTAGATCGGATTGTACTGGTCGGCACCAGCTATGAATATGGCATCAGCGGAACGGCGACTGGATTGGACCCCCTCAACGCTTACGCCGCATCGAAGGTCGCAGCTTGGGCCTTCGGACGGATGTACTGGCGAGCTCACCAGCTTCCCGTCGTCACGGTGCGCCTTTTTCAGGCCTACGGGCCAGGACAGCCCGGACATACGCTGATCCCAGCGGCTATGCAGGCGGCGCTCTCGGGCCAGGACTTCCCGATGACGCCTGGCGAGCAGAAGCGAGATTTCATCTTTGCAGAGGATGTGGCTGATGGTATGATAGCAGCCGCCGAGACAGCAGGGATTGAGGGCGCGACCCTCAATCTTGGCACGGGCATTGGCACCGAAGTGCGATATGTTGTGGAACAGATCTGGCAGCTGGCAGACGCAGAGGGACGTATACAGCCAGGTGCTCGATCGTACCGCACAGGCAGCCCCGTGCACCTCATCGCGGACGCCGATCGCACGGCGCAGCTGACCGGTTGGCGCGCTAAGACGCCGCTAGAGAGAGGACTACGCACCACCATGCAACATTTGAAGTCCGACATGCGACAGGCGATATGATATCTGAACTGAATGATCACGGCGAAGCCCTGCGTCGAAAGATCCTCGAACAAGTTGCCGAGTACTACCGTCACGCCCACGCAGGTCAACCATTCGAACCTGGTGAGACCCGCGTGCATTACGCCGGGCGAGTTTACGACGAAGAAGAGCTGGTCGCTGCTGTGAATGCAGCGCTCGATTTCTGGCTCACGGCAGGCCCTCGCACCGAAGCTTTCGAGGAGCAGCTGGCCAATTTCCTTGGCCTGAGGCGGACGTTGGCCGTCAATTCCGGCTCGTCAGCCAACTTGCTGGCCGTATCGGCCCTACGATCGCGGCGCCTAGAGCGGCCGCTTGAACCGGGCGACGAGGTGATCACCGCTGCGATGGGCTTCCCCACCACAACGGCCCCCATTGTGCAAAATGAGCTGGTGCCGGTCTTCGTCGACTGTGAATTGGGGACGTATAACATCAACGTAGAACAACTGGATGCGGCGCTCTCCGAGCGAACACGTGCCATCTTCATCGCCCACATGCTGGGTAATCCCGTTGATATGGAACCCTTGATGGCGTTTGCACGGGAG
>Ga0207796_1000026_pt1 | contig 65963 bp, 60 predicted proteins | sample Pon1CUnioCityCA_6_FD_187274 | JGI IMG/M metagenome (GOLD analysis project Ga0207796, IMG submission 187274) | Marine sediment microbial community from Union City, CA, USA - Pond 1C Sediment 1 (SPAdes) | ecosystem: Environmental > Aquatic > Marine > Intertidal zone > Salt pond sediment ... | reverse complement strand
CCACGGCTCGTCCACGTCTCCCCAATCGCGCGGAGGTGTTGGTCTTTCCCTATGGAGGTATCACGTATCCAGTCCTTCCTGAAGACGTGACATGAGCAGAGCAACCGCCTTGAGTCGTTGTTGGTCTCCTTTGATCCTTTGACGCGCAGTCTGGTCTGTGCGATAATGTGGGTGATGACGACTGGAAAAGCTGATGTCACCCGCGGGCGATAGTCACGACCTTGAGAACGTGTCCTTGAGACGATGCCGTTGAGAGACGAGATGGACGAAGATAGCCTGATCGCTGCTGCTCAGCGAGGGAATTTGGATGCCTTCAACGAGCTCGTTCTAGCTTACCAGGATCAGGTCTACAACCTAGCCTACCGCATCATGGGCGATCCGGCATCGGCCTCGGATGCCACGCAGGAGGCCTTCATCTCCGCCTATCAGCACATCGAGGGTTTCCGCGGCAAGTATCCAAGCTCCTTCAAGTCGTGGTTGATGCGCATCGTCTCCAATGCCTGCTATGATGAGCTCCGCCGGCGTAAGCGTCACCCCACAACGTCGATCGAGGATTTCGAGATCGATGAGGAAGCTAACCCCGCGTTGGTCAGCGAGACCGAGGGACCGGAGACGTTCGCCGAACGTGAAGAGATGGCCCGGGCCATCGAGGCCGGCATTCAGACGCTCCCAGCGGACCAGCGGACCACACTGGTTCTGGCCGACGTGCAGGGTTTCAGTTATCAAGAGATCGCGGAGGCAACCGATGCCCCTCTGGGTACCGTGAAATCTCGCCTAGCACGGGCCCGGGGCAAGCTTCGGGATTATCTCCGCGACCAAGGGGAACTTTTGCCCACCCAATATCGTCTTAAGTGACAGAGGTAGGAGGTGGCGGTCAGGGTCGGAGAGCTATCAGGGCCGCCAACCTATTAAGGCGGCCAAGCTGCCAAGAGCGCGTAGAAAGCGTAGGTCGATTGAAGAGCATGTTGCCATTGTTTGGACGAGGTAAGCGTGAAGAAGAACAGCGGGACGAGCTGCTCTCAGCGTATCTGGATGGCATGCTGAGCGAGCGAGAGCGAGAGCGCTTGGAGGCTCGCCTGTCGGAAGATCCAGCGCTGCGGGCGGAGCTGCGGGCGATGCACCATACCGTATCGCTGCTGCATGAGCTCCCCCAGGTCGCGGCTCCCCGGAACTTCATCCTGTCTGAGTCGATGGTGAGAGAGGAGAGCCCTGAACGAGAGGCCCGGCAGGCGCGTCGACAGCCTCAGCGAGCAGCAAGAGCTTGGGCAGCTCCTTTGTTGACCGCGGCGACTACCGTCGTGAGCTTGCTCTTCATCGTTGTGCTGGCTGGCGACCTCCTGCTGCCCAACTTGGGCGGCCTGGCTTCAGCTCCGGCACCGATGCAGCAGCAGGAGGAAGCGCCGAAAATGGCGCTTGAGGCAGCACCTACAGGGCAGGTAGAGATGGAGCGGCAGGATGCAGGGGACCGTGCGTCACCACCTTCGACCTCCTCAAAGGTCATGGGCGAAGAGGCGCTGGAACAGCCTGAAGCAGCGGCGGAGGAGGAAGAGACCGACATCGCAGCGACGAGAGCTGCGGAGGCCCCACCTGGGACGGGAGCCACCCGCCCACCGGCGGGAGGAGGTGGATCTGAGGAAGGAATTCCTCTGGTTCAACCAACAGTTCCACTGACGGTGACCCCGGTGACTATCCTCACGCCGACGATTCCTGCGGAGGCGCCGGTCGTATCCGAGGATGAGCTTGGCTTGCTGGAACCCACGCCGGGCGCGCTCGAGGTTACCCCTCGGGTGATTGGAGATGAGACGGAGAGGGAGAGATTGGAGCTATCGCCTCTGGTCTGGCGCGTGCTCGAAGTTGTACTGGGCCTCGCTTCTCTGGCTTTGGGCTTCGCCACGGTACGAGCGTGGCGAAGCCGCCACTGAGCGTGATGTGGCACTGCCACACCATTTGCGTCAGGCCGCGTAATCCCTCTGCGGTGCGGGCGATCATCCTGGATCCTCTCCTGGGAGCATAGGCTTGGCTCGGCCCCTCGAACTGAACTACTGCCCCACCTGTGGTCATGCGCTCGAGGTGACCCAAGCCTTCGGGCGTGAGCGGCGTTTCTGTCCTTCTTGCGAGAGGATCATCTTCCGGGAGCACAAAGTAGCTGCAGGGGTGCTGGTGGAGCACAACGCGGAAGTGCTCCTGGTTCGGCGACGTCTGAACCCGCGCCGGGGGCTGTGGTCGTTCCCCGCTGGCTTCGTCGATTTCGACGAGACGCCGGCCGAGGCGGCCTTCCGTGAGTGCCGGGAAGAGACGGGGCTGGAGGTCGAGATCATCGATCTGCTCGATGTCATCGCGGGCCAGGGGTACGGCGATGCCGACATCGTCATCATCTATCGCGCCCGCTGGGTGGGCGACCAGCGGGTGGAGGACCACCTAAGAGCCGCGGATGACGTGGATCGCGTCGCCTTCTTCGCCCCGGAGGATCTACCGCGCCTGGCCTTTCGCGCCACGCGAGAGGCTATCGACAAGTGGCGTGCGATTCAAGACGGGCGTTAAGGGCTGATGGTGCGTCTCCGTCTTCCTTTGCAGGTAGCTCTGCCGCGTCGGGCTCGATTCAGGCGAACTGGGAGGTAAACCTCGCCGTAGAAGCGATCTACCACCCTGCCATCTTGCGCAGCGCCCGCACCCTACGTCGACTCAGATCCACGTCGGCCTCCCAATCCTTACTCCGATCTCCTGGAGCGCCTGATCACTGTGGGCAGCTTGCCGAATGCCGCAATGCGATTGTTCTCGCTGTCGGCCACGTAGACCTGGCCCTCTTCAATCTCCGCTTGACACGCGAGGTCCTTCAGGGTATCCTCTAACGTGCCCCAAAGGCGCCACATACGCGCCTGGGGCGCTTATGTGTATGGACTGGAGATCGAGACTATCTGGAAAGCCGTTAGCAGCTTTGGCCTTGGGCGTGCTTTTGTCCGCCGGGATCTTGGGGGGCGTTCTCGTCCGGCCGACATATGGGCGCTGGGAGATACCCTACATCATCACGCCGACCCAAACGCCGAGCCGAGTGCCCACTGAACAATCGAGTGGGGCTGCGCCGACGAGGGCGGTGACGCGCGCGGGTACGACTAGTTCCACCCTGACGCCTACGCCCACCCAAGTGCCTCTACCCGACGAGGCGGTCGTGCCCATTCTGATGTACCATTATGTCTCTGAGCTCCCGCCCGATGCCGACGTGTATCGTCGTGATCTGACGATCTCCCCGGAGATGTTCGAGGCGCAGCTTCAATATCTGGATGAGAATGACTACCATCCAATTACCCTCACTGACCTCTATCTCTACTTGACGGAGGGGTATCCGCTCCCGGAGAAGCCCATCGTCCTCACCTTCGACGACGGCTACCGGGACGCCTACGACGTAGTGTTCCGCAAGTTGCTGGATCACGGGTTCCCGGGGACCTTCTTTGTGTTGGCAACCCCTGCCCACTACGAGAGCGAGTCATACTTAACCTGGTCACAGGTGAAGGAGATGTCGGACGCCGGTATGGACATCCAGGCCCACAGCCGGGATCACGTCGACCTGCGGGGGCGCTCCTATGACTACCTTGTCTATCAGATCTTGGGCATCAAGGAGGCCATAGAGCATCACACCGGGCGCGCTCCCAGGTTCTTCTGTTATCCGTCAGGACAGTGGGATGACGATGTAATTAAGGTTCTCGAATCAGCAGGTTATTGGGGTGCCGTCACGACGCAGTGGGGGAGTAGTCACGAACGCGACAACCTCTACGAGATGGCCCGCCTGCGTGTCCGCGGAGAGGAGAGTTTGGAGAGCTTCATCGCCAAGCTTGAAGACGAGTAGGTGAGAAGAGAACACCCAGTTCCCCTCACTTGACCGTCTGCGTGGCCTCTGCAGCGTCGCAGACGGACGCCTTTGGAGAGCAAGGCCTGAATGTGAACTGCTCTTCTCCTCTGAAGCATCTAAGGTAGCACTTTAGCGCTCGGTGTCGCAGATGACGGTGGTCTGACGCCTCCTGTCAGTGTGGACCTCATAGCGCTCTCCTTCTGCCCTCAAGATCAGGCGATAACCTGTCGTGACGACCTGAGCATACGACTTGCCGGGCTGGGGACAGCCTAAGCTTGCATCGGGCCATTCATACGTCTCAACCGATACCACCTCCACCTCGTCGACCGAAATCCCCAGTTCACCGGCCAGGTACGCTACTCCGGCCCTGGCGTCTCTTTCCAGCCTAGGCTGACAGATGGCGATGGCGCTCCCGCTCTGATCCGTGTGTAGCTCGTATCCCTTCCCGTCGGCCTCCAATACGATTCGGTATCCCGGCGTGACGACCTGGGCATAGGCTTTCCCCGGTTGCGGGCAACCTAGGCTGGCGTCTGGCCAGTCAACCGGCTCGATAGCTATGACCTCGATCTCATTCAGCCTGGTTCCTAATTCGTTGGCTAGGTGTCTCATGGCAGCCGCGACAGCCTGATCGGCCGCCCCATAGGCTGGTTCAAGCGGACTAGATGCCGGATCAGGGAGCGGGCTCGTTCGCTCCGGTGCTTGAGGCGTAGATGTAGGTAGAGGCGATAGAGGGCTTTGGCTCACCGAGGTCTTGGGCGGCTGCGGACTGGTCTGAGCGTCGGGAGCTGGTGTTGCCGTCCTACTACAAGCTATCAGTGTCAATACGAGTAGAGACAATGGTATGATGGGCTTCAGGTTCATCATTTCTCCTTTGCTCACGAACCCCTATCCCCCGATGGACCGTGGTGTCGGGAGCATTGGGAAAGGCTTCTGGCAACGCCATCGTCCGTTCCTAGGGTTCTGAGCGCACACTCCATCAAAGATTGGAAAGGACCTCCAGGCGCCGCTCATATGTGCGCGGTATATAGACGAGATCGAAGGCCCGGTTGTTCCAAGACAAAGAGGCCGAGGAGAGTATCCCTCGGCCTCCAGGTCTTCGAGCGAGCAAGACTATACGCTTTGATCCTCTTCGCTCGCCGCGCCGATATCTTCCTCTTCAGATACTGGTTGAGTCGGTTCCTCCAGTGCGGCAGGGGGAGGAGTGGGCGCAGCGACCTTCCGACCCTGACCAGGGACGTAGGATGTCGTGCCGAAGCGCGTCAGCACCACGGCACCGAGACCAAAGCAGCCGATCACGAACGTGAGCAGCCAGCCGAGGGGGGATAGGCAGAAGGCCATACTAAGCCCCATAGTGATCAGCGTCATGATCAGCGTGCCCACAGCTGCGGTCCACATCGGCGCCACCGCGCCAGCGTTGACTGCTCGGAGCAAGCGTTCTCCAATGCGAGCGCCAATGGCGATCCATCCAAGCAGGCCGGCAGCGCTGAGGGCGAGCGCCACCAGGGCTGCGGCAGGGGAGAGACAGATCGTGATTGTCAAAGCGAGGATCAGCGCCACAGCGGCAACAAGGGTCAAGAACCCAACCCCCACGCTGGTCCCCGGCGATTGGAAGACGGTGCGTCCCACCTGGGCAGTCGCATCTGGCCAGATCAGCGCCACTAGACCGCCTATCGCTGCAATGACCAGCACCGTCACTGCACGGCGCACGGTACGGAACATCCATCTCAGTAGTTCCTCGGGACCAGACACCCAAAACGGTTCCGACCCAGCGCGTGGTGTCTTCACGGTCAACCGGGGCTCGCCCCATGGGATGAAGGGAAGGCCCCGCAGAGATGGACCCTCGACGATGTCTCCGTCGATACGAGCCCCCTCTGGTCGCTCGATCTTGCAGTTCCATGTACAGACGACATCTCCCTGCACACGGGCGCTCTCAGTCAACTGGATGTCACCATTGGAGGCAACCAGGTCACCTTCGACGGTGCCGTCTACCTGGGCATTGCCGTTCCAGACAACAACGTTCCCTCGGACCATGCTTCCGGATTCCAACGCTACGTCGCCGTTGAAGACGACCAAATCGCCATTCAGTTCCTCATCCTCGGTAAGGGTGTAGTCCTCGTTCCAGATCACGACGCCGTCATTCGGCTGCTCGCTTGCTGCTGTCACTATGGTGGCAGGAAGGAAGAGCCCTCCGAGGACAATAACCGTTAGCCAAACCAGTATTCGCTTATGCATCTTTCCACCTCCATTCATGGCTTTAAGAGAGTGGCTCCAGAGTAGCTCTACTCCTTGGCACCTTCCACAATCAGACGCAGGTTGCCGACGCCGGCTGTGATGCTGACGTGCAACGCGACCTCGGTGCTTCCAAAGGCATCGTTCGTGTAGGTGCTGCCCATCTGTCTTAGGTCATAGGCCTCGATATTGGTCAAGCCACCTCTGGTCTCAACTTCGACGCCTACATCAGAGGGTAGGGTCAGCCTGAGTGCTCCGGCCCCAGCTCTGATGGTGATGTCGGACGAACGGGTCCAGTTCCCGGTCAGATCCAGAGCGATGTCCCCGACGCCGCCTTGAATCCTCGCCTTCTGCGGACTGACGTTCCCCATCCCGACTACCGCAATCTTCGAGGCGCCTGTGTCCAGCGTGATGTGATCCATCAGCGTGGTGCTAGGCTCGTCGAAGCGCAGGGTGAAGTCCCCGGCCCCGATATCCACGTCGAGCGCCGAGACCTGGAGTCCCGTGAAGTCGAGTTCTCCCTCGCCGGCTCCAGCTCTGATGTTCATTGTCAAGGCTGTCTGTGGTGAAAACTCAAGGTCCCATCTGTTTCGTACATTCCCGCTGGGGATGCCCCACCTGTCTCTGTCTCCTCCTTGCCTAATGGTCAACTCGTCTCCTGTCTGCGTGATCTCCGGCGCCCATTGTTCGACGTTGTACTGGAAGACGCCTGCCAGCAGCTCATCGGGGAGACCAGCGTCCATCTCGAGCCTCCCGGCACCAAAGGTGATACGCACGTCAGCCGATCCCGCTTCGGGAAGAGGTATGGTGTGCCTCTCCTCTCTGATGTCTCCAGCCTCGACTGTAGGCACATTGATATTGATATCTGGTATGCGGGGTGTGATTGTGCATGCCAGTGTGGCGATCGACAGGACTAAGACAGCGATCGGTATTGCTACTTGTTTCGCATCCATCTTCCTCTCCATTCTTTCTCTGGTCCCTTACTGTTTGCGCAAAAACTCATGCGTATGTCACAGACCGCTCGTCAGCCCGCAACGCGCAATCTGCGGATCATAGCAATCCACAGCCCATTCAGCGCCAAGGCCACTACGAGGCTGCTCAAGCTCGAGACGACGAGCGGCACCGCAAACTGATCCAGCAGGACGAGCATCGTGCGGCTCAGCGCGTCGAGGAGCGTCAGCAGTTGTGTGGCCGTGCCCACACCACCGATGAGCAACGCGGGGGCGATGCCTAGATTCTCCAACAGCCCCAGAGCTATTGGGATGGCCGTCAGCAGCGCCACCGCCGTCGCGCCCATTGCCAGTGCCAAGCCACCAGCAATGGCGCGACGAGCTTGCTCCCTTCGGTCGATGCGGGTCATAATCTGAGTGCGCAGATGGGTCGGGGCCGATCTTGCTGGTGCCGACTTGAACAATTGATCAACAGCGCGTATCTTCTGCCACTCGGCCCGACACGTGCTACACCAGGCTAGGTGCTCTTCCACCTCCACGAGCTCTTCTCGGCTCAGCTCACCATCTAGGCGGGCTGGCATCAGGTCTCTAGCTCGTCTGCAACGCATAAGCCTCTCCTTCCATCTGGTCCGCCAGAGCGCGTCGAGCGCGATACAGTCTTGACTTGACTGCGCTCACTGTAAGGCCCAGTATCTCCGCAATCTCCTTGTATGGGTAGTCATACCAATAGTGCAGGATCACGGCCGCTCGATCCTGGGGAGACAGGTCGCTCATGAGTTCCTGAATCCAAGCCTCTCGATCGCGTTCCGTCACCACAGATTCCGGGTTGGGGCTGGCGCTTGCCAGCCGTACCGGCTCTGCGATCTCCTCCTTTAGCGGCAGCCAGTCGATTCTTCGGCGTCTGAGCCGATCGATACAGTAGTGGGAGGCTATGGAGAACAGCCATGTGCTGAAAGGTCGTCGCGGATCATAGCTCGCGAGATGTCTGTAGGCCCTTATGAATGCTTCCTGAGCTGCGTCCTCAGCCTCGGGCCCGTTACCCAACATCCGATAGGCTAGATTGTAGACAGGGTCTTGATAGGCTTCCACCAAACGTCCGAAAGCCATTTTGTCCCCCTCTCGGGCTGCTTGGATCCATCGTTCTTCGTCAGTCACTTACTTGCTTGCTCCATGAAACATCTTTGCCTCAAGACTGGCGATACTTGGTACTATGCACTACGTATTATAGTCGATAAAGTTGCGTATGAAAGCGCGAACCACCGGTTGCCCAAGAGCAGAATAGCGAGTATACTTACTGAGCGGGCTGGTCACGCCGCGAGCCCCCGAGACAGAATCGTTCGCATTCACGAGAGTCGAGGAGAAAAGCTATGTGGCAAGTGTATTACACCCCCACGAATGTCGACGACGCCCTACGGCTTCTTGCGGAACATAGTCCCGATGCCCGTGTCGTCGCCGGCGGGACCGATCTGGTTGTCGAGATGAAGCGAGGTACCCGCGAGCCGCGTGTCTTGATCGACGTGACCCGCATCGGCGGCCTGAATCGCGTCGCTGTGGACGGCGATCGCGTTCACTTGGGGCCCACTGTTACCCACAATAGTGCTGTGGTTTCGGAGCAGTTGACTGAACGGGGATATCCGCTAGTACTCGCTTGCTGGCAGGTCGGCACGCCGCAGCTGCGCAATCGCGGGACCATCGCGGGCAATCTGGTCACCGCTTCTCCGGCCAATGACACGATTGCAGCCCTCTGGGCTCTGGATGCCAGGCTGACGGTGAGCAGCGTGGATGGTGAGCGAGAATTGACGTTCCCCGATTTCTATAAGGGTGTGCGTCAGACAGCCTTAGCCCCCCACGAGATGGTGACTGACATCTCCTTTCCAGCTCTAAAGCCAAACCAGCGTGGAACGTTCGCGAAGCTGGCCTTGCGACGTGTCCACGCGATCTCGGTGGTCAATGCAGCTGTGGTTCTCTCCTTTGACGAGGAGATTGTCGCGAAGGCCCGTATCGCGATGGGAAGTGTGGCACCCACTGTCATCCGGGCGCGGGAGGCGGAGAGCGCCTTGGTCGGGAGAGGGCTTACCAAGGAGAGCATCGAGAAAGCTGCAGAGTTAGCTGGAAAAGCCACATCTTGCATCGACGACGTCCGCGCGCGGGCCGACTATCGTCGCGAGGTGATCACTGTTCTGGTTCGTCGCGCGCTTACCTCGCTTCGCGTCGGGGACGAACGAGAGGCTTTTCCCGACGCCCCTCCGATGCTATGGGGTACGACGAATGGGACCTATCCGCGCCTTGCGGGCAAGACGGTATGCCACCGTCTTGAGGGTCTTGAGCCCATTGAGTGCGTGGTCAACGGGGAGAACGTCGTGGTGCAGGGAGCCAATGGAAGGACGTTGCTGGAGATGCTGCGTGAAGACCTAGGTTTGACGGGAACCAAGAACGGCTGTGGCGAGGGTGAATGTGGGGCTTGCACGGTCTGGATGGACGGCATTGCGGTGTTGGCCTGCCTGACGCCGGCCCCGCGCGCCCACGGCACACACATCGTCACCATTGAGGGACTGTCTCAGGTTGCTTCGGGTCCTGATGAGAATGACCTGCACCCGGTGCAGCGAGCTTTTATCGACGAAGGAGCCGTCCAGTGCGGGTACTGCACGCCGGGCTTTGTGATGGCTGGGGCGAGTCTGTTGGAGGAGATCTCGGAACCCCGACGGGATCAGATCGAGGTTGGACTGAGTGGCAATCTGTGCCGCTGCACAGGCTATTACAAGATCGTACGGGCGATCGAGAAGGTTGCTTCGAAGGGCTAGGTCCTTACGCGATCAGGCCTGGAGCGCGGCTAGCGAAAGCGCGAAACGATGGAGAGAACTGTTCCAACAACGGGCAGCGAAGAGATTTCGCTCTACATGCGCACCTATTACTCTCTTCTGCGCACAACTGATGAGGTGCAGGTCCGCTCCTTCGTCGAGTCGCACTTGGGGATGAACTCGTCCCTCCACGTGAAAGCTCGCCATGAGGCGCCAGATGCTTCGGCGCTCATCTACTGCTCGCTGCGCCTTCCTCACGTGATCCGACAGACCAGGTTGGTGGTGATGGGCCAGTCGGAGCGCGTCTTTGCCCGGCGTGGCTACGCCAAAGTCGAGCAGTGGGAACCGGTGGCGGCGCCCGGTCGTCGTCGCCGTACCTTTTTCGACGGTCACGAGACGATGGCGGCCTTCATCGCCAGTGTCTCCGATATCGACGACCTGATTCCGATGTTGACCGCTTTCCAGATTGAGTGGAACAAGATGCATCGGCGCCTGAACGGTCACCCTCTGTTGGAGAAGCTGGAAGCCCATCGCGACCTCGGTCAGCCTGCTGGTGACCAGCCCCGGTGGCGGGCGCTGCGTCAAGAGATTGCCGATGTGTTAGATCTCAGCCTTGACGATCTGAAACGCCTGGAAGCGATTTGGGAGGATCAGCTCGCTGACTTGCTGTGTGACATGGGGAGGGCGCCAAAGCGATTTGCCGTGCGCTTGCTAGCTGGTTCCCGCGTGGACTACCGGAAGGCGACACGACGCTGGTGGAGTTTCATCACCGATGCGTCGCCGATCGACTTGAGCGAAAGACCAGTCTACTTCATCTCCAGCAACATCCATAGCGTAGTCAACATGCTATCCGGTTTCGCCCTGCGTCGCCAGGATGACCTTATGCGCTATCTCCGCGAGGGAGATGAGGAGCAGTTGTTGGAGGAATACTCCCGCATTCGCCGGGGAGAGAGCTCCTCACGGGCCGAGAATCTGCTTTACTTCGTCTTGCGTGGTTACATGGAAGCGCACCGCAATGACAAGGTGTGGGATCAGCGTGAAGAAGAGGAAGTGCTCTGCGGCATCAAGCACATCGATAGCCATCACGTGTTTGACGTTGAGGCCCAGGTCATTGAGATGTGCCGGCTGCGCCCGGATTGGTTTGATCCCCGGCTGCGGATGCCGGAATTAGATAGGCTGGCTCACAGTGACGCCGTGATCGTCAACATCGATTATCCACTGGGCATGGGAGCCTATCATATCCTCTCGCAGGTCGCCACCAGCGTCGACTCGCTGCGAGGTGTGTACAGCTTGGGCAAGGCTGCCACGCTCAATGGCCGCATTGGCGATGTGATGATACCCTACGTCATCCACGATGAACACTCCCGCAATACCTATCTGTTTAACAATTGCTTCACCGCTGCCAACGTGGCGCCCTATCTTGTCCACGGTACGACCCTCGACAATCAGAAGGCGATTAGTGTGCGGGGGACGTTCCTGCAGAACGATCGATATATGGACGTCTTCTATCGAGAGGGGTACACCGATATTGAGATGGAGGCTGGGCCGTATCTTTCGGCGGTCTACGAGGCGGTGCGTCCCACTCGGCATCCAACCAACGAGATCGTCACGCTCTACGCTGACACCCTCCCCTTCGACGTCGGGGTCATACACTATGCCTCGGACACACCGTTGGGGAAGGGCAGGAGCCTGGGCGCTCAGCGGCTCTCATACTTCGGTGTGGATTCGACCTATGCTGCCACTGTGGCCATCTTGCGCCGGATTCTGGTTCTGGAGACGCGGCGCGGGTAGGGAAGTGTTCTCCCTAAGGTAAGGGCGCCTGAAGGGCGACCGAATGCATCGTTGTCAGGTTACTCAAGCTAAGCGAGAGGATTCACGATGACTACCATTGTTGGACAGTCTGTCGCTCGAATGGATGCGCGCGCTAAGGTCACGGGCGAGGCGAAGTATCCCGGCGATTTCGTAATGGAGAACATGCTCCATGCTAAGATCCTCTTCGCAGGTCGCCCGCACGCCCGGGTGCTGAGCATCAATGCCTCGGAGGCAGAAAAGGTCCCCGGCATCATAGCGGTCTTCACTGCCGAGGACGTGCCGCTCAACGAGTACGGCCTCCAGACTAAGGATCAGCCGGTACTGTGCGGTCCTGGCTCGGACAGGCTCAACGCCGACGTGGTCCGCTTTGTCGGCGATCAGGTAGCCCTCGTCGTGGCGGAGAGCGAGGATGCTGCCACGCGCGCACGAGGTTTGATTCAGGTCGAGTATGAGGACTTGCCCGTCGTCACCGATCCCTTCCAGGCTCTCGAACCCGAAGCGCCACAGCTCCATCCTGATCGGCAGCCCAGCAAACTGCATCCGGAGTTGAGCACGGAGGGCAACCTGATCTGCCATCACCAGATCCGTAAGGGCGACATGGATAGTGGCTGGGCGGCAGTGGATGTCATTATCGAAGGTGAGTATCGAACATCAGCTCAGGAGCATGCCTATCTTCAGCCCGAGGCGGGACTCTCTTACATTGACGAGGAAGGCCGGGTCACCGTGGTGGTGGCTGGTCAGTGGACGTGGGAGGATCAACAACAGATCGCGCATGCGTTGAGCATACCCGCGGAGCAGGTGCGTGTCATCTACCCGGCCATTGGTGGTGCCTTCGGTGGGCGAGAAGACATGTCGGTGCAGATCGTATTGGCGTTGGCAGCTCATCGTCTGCGCCGTCCGGTCAAGATGGTTTGGAGTCGCGAGGAATCGATTCTTGGGCATTGCAAGCGTCATCCCATGTGGTTTGATTGCCGATGGGGCGCCACCCGGCAGGGGAAGCTCGTCGCTGCTGAGGTGCGCGTCGTTGCTGACGGCGGTGCCTACTGCTACACCACCAACAAGGTTCTAGGAAACACTGCAATTACCTGCACGGGACCCTACGAATTCCCCAATGTCAAAGTGGATGTGGACGGCGTCTACACAAACAATCTTCCGGGAGGGGCTTTCCGGGGCTTTGGCGCACCGCAAGGTATCTTCGCCGCCGAGATGCAGATGAACAAGCTGGCTGAAGCGTTGGATGTAGATCCAGTTGCGCTGCGAATCAATAATCTCTTGCGGGATGAGACACCAACTTCGATGCGCACGCCTCTGCCGGGTGGCGTTAGCCTGGTGGAGGTCACCCGGCAGTGTGCTCATGCAATCGGCTGGCGACAGGCGGACAAGGAAGAGCCTCAGGGGCCACTGGCGACTTGGCAGAAGCCTTCTCCACAAACGACGTCGAGAGCGGGGAAGCGGTCGGTGACCCGGCACAGCGAGGCGCTGTACAGTGGCATTGGCCTGGCCGTTGGTTTCAAGAATATTGGATTCTCCTTCGGGTATCAAGAAAACTGCTGGGCCAAGATTGAGCTGCAAGGTGAGGAGGAGATCGAGCGGGCTATTGTCAACATCGGGAGCGCCGACGTGGGTCAGGGAGCCCATACTGTCATCCGCCAGATGGCAGCTGAGGCGCTCGGAATACCGCTCTCGCGAGTCCATATGGACGCGTCGGACACAGGTAGCAGCCCTGGAAGCGCTGGCTCAACGTCTGCATCGCGGATGACTTTCATGGCCGGTAACGCGGTACGAAAGACGTCAGCGGAGGTACTGAGAAGCTGGCGGGAAGGTGATCGACCAGCCATCGCCGAAGAGACCTATCTGGCACCGGAGACGACGCATTTTGATCCAGAGACTGGCGAGGGGCTGCCCAATTTCGCCTACGGCTATGTGGCTCAAGCGGTGGAAGTCACGGTGGACGTCGAAACGGGCGAGCTGGATATTGAGCGCGTCGTCTGCGCCAATGATGTGGGCAAGGCGGTCAATCCAGAGCAAGTTGAAGGGCAGATTGAGGGAGGGGTGGCACAGGCGGCGGGTTGGGCTACCTGCGAGGATTTCATCACCGAAGAGGGTCGTATCTTGACGCCTCATCTGAGCACGTATCTGATCCCCACCATCGCCGATGTGCCGCGGCACGTTGAATCGATCATTGTGGAGGAGCCGGATCCTCGCGGACCGTGGGGGGTGCGGGGGATGGGGGAGATGCCTTTCCTACCCCTGGCTCCGGCACTCGTCGCTGCTGTCCACGACGCGACCGGGATGTGGATTGAAGAGCTGCCGTTGACACCAGAGCGCGTGCTGCGCGCTTTGAAGCAGCGTGAGGCATCTGGGGCGCCCTAAGCTGAAGCACATCTCCCCTAATCACGACGATAGGCGCTATGAACGCGGTCGCTCGCGCGGCTACCGTCCCGCTCGACAGCACACGCTTCCGAACGCTCCGTCTGGATGTGGAGGGAGAAACGGCTTAGGGGGCTGGCTACCAGTGCAGCTCCACTGGGACCCTCGGCTGTAGGCCTAATCTCTCGGCTGCGTTTCCTTCGCGCACGGCGATCTCTACGTGTCCCTCGCTGCCCACCAAAGCTAAGACCTCGCCGCGTTCGACGTCAGCGTAGGTGCGATGTAGCCCATGGATCTCGCGATCTCCAGGTGCTGGCGCGCCTAAGACGACCGATACGTCGCTGGCGGCAAACCGGGTCCGCTCCTCACTCCGCTGCCGAAACGCTGGCGTGAATGCCAGCTCGTCCCCCCTCCAGAGAAGGCGCCCAATACTGGTGATGACGTTGCCGAAGTGGTCCGTATGCAGTACCTCACCTCTGATCCTGTGAGGCGTGATCTCCAAGCGTGGACGCGGCAGTGCAACCGGCGTGATCACAGGCGGTCCAAGTTCGCTGATGGGCACCCCGGCTGCCAGGTGCGCAGCGACCGGGGCGAAGACATCGCGCCCGTGGAAGGTCTGGCTCACCGACGGGAGGTGATAGCGCGAATCAGCGAGCTCAACGACAGCTTCCACAGATTCCTCGGTCATAACATAGCTGAACACGCCGTTGTCCGGTCCGACGAAGGTGCCGTGCGAGGAGTAGATGGCAATTGAGCGACGGGAGCTGCCGACGCCTGGATCCACTACAACTAAGTGAACGGTCTGCGAAGAGAAGAAGCGGTATGTGGTGTAAAGGACGTATGCCGCCTGGCGGATGTTCTGAGGTGCGATCTGCTGCGTGATATCCACCAGACGAGCCCGCGGAGCGATATCGAGCATGACGCCTTTCATGGTCCCCACGTAGCCATCGGTGGTGCCAAAATCGGTCGTCAGCGTGATCATGGGCCTAGGGCGCTCACTCATAGGCGACATTCTACTCGCGGCTGTGGCGCTCGTCAAGCCGTTGTGACCGTATTCAGCTTGACCGCCGGGTTGGTACCGGTATAATTGCTCTTGAGTACTCACACTATCCACGTCAAAGACACGACATCCTCGTGCAATGCGCCCGACAGAGAAACATAAGAACCATAGAGGGAGGTTCAGTCATGGCAAACATACTGGAAAAGACGCTATTGATGGGACTGGGCGTCTTCACCCTGACGCGGGAGAAGGTGCGGGAGGCCGTCAACGAACTCATCGAGGAAGAGGGAGTCGAGCCTGAGGAGGCAGAGAAGCTGGCTGATGCTCTAGTGTCCAAAGGTGAGAAAGAGCGTGAAGAACTCCGCAACATGATCCGCCAAGAGGTGGACCGGGTGAAACCAGTCACGCGGAAGGAATTCGAGGCTCTGAAGCAACAGGTGGAGGAACTAGCGGACAGCATCGACCAGCTGGAGGGATCCGAATGAGGTATGCCGTCCCCGTGACGGCGAACCGAGGAGTATGACGACAGCTAGGGACGATAGGAAGCCCAAGATCGGCTTGGCCCTCAGCGGAGGGGGCGCGCGAGGTTTGGCCCACATTGGCGTGCTTAAGGTGCTCGCGCAAGAGGGGATACCCATCGATCTGCTAGCCGGCACTAGTATGGGCGGGGTGGTGGCCGCGGCCTACGCTGCCGGGTTGACGCCTGAGCTTATGACGCGCGAAGCCCATCGGATGATGAGCCCGCGGCGACTGCTGTCCTTGGCCGACCCAACACTTCCCCGGCGTGGCTTATTCGAGGGGCAGAAGGTGATCAAGTATCTGGCCCATCACTTGGGAGATTGTACCTTCGATGACCTTCGCTGTCCCCTCAGTCTGATCGCCGTTAACTTGAGGAACAGTGAAGCGGTGATATTGAACCAGGGTCATGTGACCGAGGCTGTGAGGGCAACGATCGCTCTGCCAGGGCTCTTCAAGCCTGTGGAGCGGGAGTGGGAGGGCGAGAGGCAGCTGCTCGTCGATGGCGGCCTCCTGGATAACCTTCCCGCCGACGTGGTCCGTGAGATGGGAGCCGAAATCGTCATCGCCGTGGATGTGGTAGGTGGCAACAGCACATTCTCGGCGCTGATCAAGGCGCTGCGTGAGCGTCGCTACGTGCCTGGTGGGCTGGCCAGCACCTTTGAGGTAATGCTACGCTCCCTAGATGTCATGATGAAAGAGATCAACCAACGTCGCTTGGTGGAGGCTGCCCCTGAGATCATCATTCGCCCTGAGATCCCGCCGGATGTGAGCGTGCTTCTTGGCTTCACCCGAGCTGACGAGACCATAGCACTTGGCGAAAGAGCTGCCGCAGAGGCTCTTCCAGACATCCGTAGCCTCTTGTAGCATCGGGTGCAGTCAGCTTTCAGCATATCTTGCGCGCCGTTGCATCGGATCCCTAGTGCACTTGAACAGCAGCACACGCACCAGGATGAGAGAGCATATCTTGCAGCTGTGCATAGCTAGGCCGCGTGCCAGGCCAACATGCTGAGAGGTCCCCAGCGTACCATTCGTCATTTGAAGCGCTATCGGGAGATTGCGCGGGTCTTCATTCGCCATGGCCTTGGCGAATTGGTCGACCTACTTGAGCTACAACCTTATCTCGCGTTTCCCCGTCGGTTGGTGCGTCAGTGGCGTCAGGAGGCTCCACCTCTCGGTGCTCCTCAACGGCTCCGTCTAGCTCTGGAGGCGCTAGGCCCGACGTTCATAAAACTGGGCCAAGTCCTGAGCACCCGGCCGGATCTGGTTCCACCGGCATACATCGCTGAACTGAGTAAGCTCCAAGATGCTGTTCCTCCGGAACCGTGGAAACCGATCCGGCGGCAGATCGAGGCGGAGCTCGGTGGATCGATCAAGAAGTTGTTTGCCAGCTTCGAGAAGGAGCCTATCGCCGCAGCATCGCTGGCTCAAGTCCACGGGGCTACCTTGCACGACGGTAGCCCGGTGGTCGTCAAAGTGCAGCGTCCGGATATTGAAGAGGTTATTGAGGTCGACCTGGAAATCCTTCAGGACGTAGCGCAATTGCTGGAGGGCCGTATTCCACTGGCAAGGATGTACGATCTGTCGGAGATTGCGAGAGGATTTGCTACCACACTGCGTCTGGAGTTGGATTTCTATCGAGAGGCACATAATGCCCAGCGCTTCCGAGAGAACTTCGTGGACAACCCGCACCTGTACGTGCCTGAGGTGAGCTGGGATTTCACCACGCGGCGCGTGTTGGTGATGGAGCGCATCAGCGGTATCAAGATTGACAACATCGAGGCTCTAGACGAGGCAGGATACGACAGGCACCAGATCGCCGTGCACGCAGCGGAGATGGTGCTGCAAGAGGTGCTCGAGGATGGTTTCTTTCACGCCGATCCACACCCTGGTAACTTCCTTGTCATGCCTGACGAGGTCATCGGCGCGATGGACTTCGGGATGGTTGGACAGCTGAGCCAGCGTACGCGTTCCGATCTGACGCGGCTCTACATTGCCGTGATTCAGATGGACGAACAGAGCGTCGTCGATCAACTTATCCGGATGGGAGCGACGTCGAAGTCCGTCGATCGAAGAGCTCTGGAACAGGATTTGGCTCGTCTGTTGCGGAAGTATCGAGGACTGCCCATAGAGGCTGTCCGTGCCCAAGAGGTCATGGAGGATGCGACCCCGGTGGCCTTTCGTCATCATCTCCGGTTGCCCTCCGAGCTATGGCTGCTGGGCAAGACCCTGGCTATGATGGAAGGTGTGGCCCTCCAGCTGGATCCCAGTTTTGATATCATTGCCTTCTCCACGCCCCACATCCGGCGTTTCCTCCTGCAGATGGTTCTGCCGCGAAATCTGGGGCCCAGGCTGATCAAGACAGGGGTTGATTGGAGCGACTTGTTTGGCCTTTTGCCCCGTATCGGTTCGCAGCTCCTAGTTCAAGCTGAGCGTGGCAGGCTAGGCGTAACGCTTGAGCACAAGGGATTGGATCGGGCCCTCGGCCGCTTGGATCGCCTGGGAAATCGCATTTCACTTAGCGTTCTCCTGGCAGCCCTTATTGTGGGACTGGCCTTGCTCATCCCTGCCTTTAACTTAGGAGAGGAGGTTGGTCTGGCGACGGTCGTGGTGATTGTCGGCTTCGTCGGTGTCAGTCTGTTGGGGATATGGCTTGCCTTTTCCATCTGGCGCTCGCGATGATCTTACTGGCATGTCGTGGAGAACATACACAGCTGCAGAAGTCAGGGAGCGTAGTTGCGTTACCACGACGCCCGCGTACACTGTTGGGACTTGAGGCCGCGCCCGCGGCCTAGGCGTAGACGCCGCGGTATTTCTCCGGGAGCAATTCAGCAATGCGGCGCATGATGAGGTCCGTGTACTCGCGCAGCTTCTCGCTTCGAACATGGCCATGCTCGGGCAAATAAAAGGGCTCTCCAATAGCTACGCGCACCTTGGCACGGTGCAGCCCCAAGAGGTTGTCTTTGATCTTCTCCGTGCCCGCGATTCCCACTGGGACGATAGGGACGTTAGCGCGGGTGGCAACATAGGCGGCCCCTGCTTTTCCTTCCTGGAGAGCGTGGCTCTTGTCCGCTCTCGTTCCTTCGGGCGCTATGCCTAGTACCTCATTCCGTTCGAGGACCGCCAGTGCCTCCCGGAGGGCTCGACGATCGATCTCCCCCCGCCGCACCCAGATGGCGCCAGAAGCCGCCAATATTGGCGCGTAGAGCGGATTCGAGCGGTGCTCAATGGCGGCGAGAGCTCGTATGGCATGTGGGGAGATAGAGGCCAGCAAGGGAATATCGAACGCCGAAAGATGGTTCGTCGCCACAAGATAGGGTGGATCGGATGGTAGATTATCCACTCCGATAAGGGTCGTCCGGGCTGTCAGCCGGACGACGATGATGGCGATGACACGCAGTACTCGATCCACTACTAGCCTCCTGAGGTTGTCCCCTTCGCCGCGTGCCCTAATGCACTGACGACGAAGTCGTCGGGCATGCCTCCGTGGGTCGTGAGCAAAAGGCTGAAAGCCGTTTCTCCTCCCGGCGAGAGTCCCCCGTCGATCAACGCCGGTGTCAGGGTAGATCGACGGAATCCCGTGACGGTTCCGTCAGCGGCATAGGTGGTGACGAAAACATCCACAGATTCCGCAGTCCGTTCTGTGCTTGTGTTCACGATGGTACCGGTCACTTGGAACTGCGGCCCCTTGGGGGCACCCTCGGCCTCGAGTACTGACATCGGTACATAAGCAGTGGCTAAGGCGCCAGCCTCTTGCCCACGGATGACGCTCACCTGGTAGCTGGCCCAATCGGGCGGTGGCGTCGTGAATAGAGCGTTGAAAGGAGAACGCGCGCCGGCGGGGAGTAGATCTATCGAGATGAACGTATTGGTGTCGACCAGCGGCTCGCTGGCATCGTTCAGAAGAGTGACCTGTACCTCTACGTTCGTCAGCGTGATCGCGGTTGTATTGACGACCTCTCCCAGGCCCAACAAGCTATCGACCGGTGTCTCATAGAAAGCTACACCCTGGACTTGGATGGGATGGGGTGTGGGGGTGGGGAGGAGTAAGCCTGGCGAGGTCTGACCGGATTCCTCATCGAAGGGGATGACCAATCGTTGCCCCACTTGGAGGAATTGGGGGTTCTCAATCGCATTTACTCGCTGGAGTGCCTCGACGCTCACTCCGAAATCGAAAGCGATGGCCTGCAACGTGTCTCCTTGTTGGACAACGTGTACCACTGGCGTGGCCGTAACGGTTGGTGTGACGGCGTCCAGTTGGACACCAGATGGCGATATCGTAGTAGCGCGCTGAACGGGCGTTACCGCGGTAGCGGTTGGCGTGTCTATGGGCAAGGATACTCCAGTGGGCTGCGGCGTAACCACCTGACCACAGGCCGCCAGCAAGATCGTGGTTCCCAGAAGTAGGGTGAGAAGAAACGGTCTGCCGAGCGTCTCGGTTTTCACCGATCGACGATCCATCCTCCATTCGTCAGCTGATCTGTTCTCACACATTTGGATCTACGGCTCGCGATTATACCATATCTATAGCTATCGGCTAGGATTGTGGATGCGCTCACGTGGATCTGACGATGGCTCTGCTAAGTATGAGCCGGCAGGGTCTGATGAGACCTCGCGGACCGGGTGCTGCCCTGTCATCGTTTGACTTTTCGGGCACTTGGCAGTATCTTATAGGCTAGTTGTGACACTCCGCGGTGGATAGGAAGGATCTTTGATGCTCTGAACCGAGGGGAGCATCATGACTGAGATTCTATGGGAATAGCATACTGACGATGAGAAGATGGAGTTTGAGGAGGAGGGCGTACGCAGGAGGCTCCTCAGCCTAGGATGGCGCCAGACTTCAGCCGCTGAATCACTGCGCGTGTTCTCAGCGGCTTTCTTGTCTATTGGACACGTAGTTCAATACGTATCCTTTTTGGAAAGAGATTCAGTGAATGGATAGTCATACTACGCTTGTCTGGACGTCTGCTCCGCGCAAGACGGCGCAGGTCCATTTTCCTGATGGACGCACATTCGAGGCGCCTGTAGGGACGCCTTTAGAGAATTTCTTCCGTGCCGCTATTGGGGAATCATCGGTGCCTTTCATCGCGGCGTTGGTAAACGGCGAACTACGGGAGTTGACATACAAGATATGGACCGATGCTAAGGTCGAACCTCTATTCTTGTCCGACTCGGACGGTATTCGGATTTACCGTCGATCGCTTTCTTTTCTCCTGGTCACTGCAATCCGTGAACTGTTCCCAGAGGCTTTCGTCTTTGTAGATCATTCGCTTCCTTTTGGGGGCTTCTTTTGCGAGGTGGGCGGGCGAAAGCCTTTCAGTGAGGAAGAGCTGGCAGAGATTGAGAGCAGGATGCATGAGATTGTTAGGGAGGACTTCAGCATCCGGCGAGAGAGGGTGCCTCTGGATCAGGCTATCGAGATGTTCCGAAAACGTGGTGAAACGGACAAGGCCAAGCTGCTTGAGCGTCGCAAGAGAGAAGATCTCAAGCTCTATAATCTGCGTGACTCACGGGACTACTTCCATGGCTATATGGTGCCCTCCACTGGTTATCTACAGCACTTCACTCTGCACAAGTGGCCGCCGGGGTTTGTCCTCCAGTATCCTCGCCGGACGCACCCCACGGAGCTTGTCTCCGTTCGCGACTATCCGCAGCTGACAGCGATCTTCCGTGAGTACGGGAAGCGGCTGCGCCTGCTGGGCGTTGGTTCGGTAAGTAGGTGGAACGAGGCTCTTGACACCGGACGTGTGCGAGAGGTCGTCCTTGTCTCCGAAGCGCTGCATGAGCAGCGGATCGCCCAGATTGCCAACCAGATCGCGCAGCAGGAGGACGTGCGGTTGGTCTTGATCGCCGGACCCTCAGCCTCTGGGAAGACTACCTTCTCGAAGCGCCTTGCCATTCAGCTGTTGGCCGAAGGCATGCGGCCTTTCCCCCTTGCGCTGGACGACTACTTCGTCGATCGAGAGCAGACACCTCGTGATGAGAACGGAAACTTCAACTTCGAGGCATTAGAGGCGCTTGACGTCGAGCTTTTCAATCAACACTTGCAGGCCTTGATGCGTGGGGAGCAGGTGCAGCTGCCACACTTCAACTTCAAGGTCGGTAGGCGAGAGAAGGGCGAGAGAGTCAAACTGGGTCCCGATCATATCATCATTGTGGAAGGCATTCACGGCCTGAATCCAAGGCTTGTGGCGGGCATGGCAGACGAAAACATCTATCGCATCTACGTCTCGGCTCTGACCCAACTCAATATTGACCGCCACAACCGCGTGCCGACCACTGACACCCGTCTCATCCGCCGCATCGTGCGGGATGCTACCTATAGAGGATACTCAGCTGAGGAGACACTCGAACACTGGGACATGGTGCGTCGCGGAGAGAAGGAGTTTATCTTCCCTTATCAGGAGCACGCCGACATCATGTTCAACTCGGCGCTGGTCTACGAGCTAGCTGTTCTGAAGCAAATGGCTGAGCCGCTTTTGCTACAGGTGAAGCCGTCGAGCCCGAGACGCGTCGAGGTCAAGCGGCTACTGGCTCTCCTGCAGTGGTTTGAGCCCTGCGGCCCAGAACTGATCCCCGATAACTCTATCCTACGAGAGTTTATCGGGGGATCCATTCTGCGTGACTATACGCCCTGAGTTGGCGTGTAGGGGCTCCCCAAGTATACCCTGCCTGTGCTGGGGCGGCCTGCCGGCCCTGGCGGCTTTGAGCCGGCCTTGACCTCTGGCGCAATCTCACCGAGTAGGAGCTGGGGACGTTCAATGGTCACTTGCCTCACTGGTAGATCACCAGTCGAGGCGATGGATCTAGCGACAACACCTCTTCCGGCGTTATGAGAGGATCGTCGTGCTCGTAGAAGAGCTTGAAGGCTCCATAGTCAAAGCCAGCCTCCATCTGGTACTGGTCGTAGTCCTGGACCTTCGAGAACGGACTGCCGAACCCATCGGCATCCCACACCAGGTCTACCAAAGGATAGTCGAGGACCATCCCCTTATCCTCGATCATGCGGTCGTTGAACTGATGGATGATCAACAATTTGCGTTCTCCAACAACGCGTGCTATATGATCTAGCCGTGCCTGAATCCAGTTGATTTGGGCGCCCGTGATCTGTCCCAGCTGATGCCCCGGCACTTGCCCCTCACGGACGACAAACTCTGGATCCACTGCCAGGTGGACGTGAGGCTCTAGCAGGAGTGGCTCGATGAGGTCCAATTCATCGACTAGAGGGGCTCGACCTGGCTGTATATCGAGTATCGACCATCCGTCCTCCACTTCTATGCTTTCGATCCAGCGACGAACAGTCTCGGGAGAAACGCGGTGGTTGAAGTCCCCGTCGGGTCCGGGGAAGTCGTCGGCAATCGTGGTCACCATGTGGAAGGCTGGTATGGTGTTCACATCGGGATCGAGATCGTGGTAGATCTGGGTCTGCTCCTTGAGAAGTCTCAGCGTCTCGGTGACGTCATTGCGCCCTAGAATGCCAAGGCCTGGCCCCTGCGGCGTTCCGTAGTAGGCGATCAGGCGGCGCGTGTCCAACAAGGGGCCAGGGCAGAGACTTGCTCCTTGACTTGCTTCTCGCCTACGCAATGTCTCTATCAGGGAAGGGAAGCTCTCTGAGAAGCCCGGCGCGACGTACCAGCGATCCTCCCAGGTCGGACCAACGCCCCAAATCACGGACGGGACAAGGTCAGTTCCCTCTTTTTTCCGTTGGACCGCGTACAAGGCACAGCCATCTGCGGTCCATTGAAGGTCAGTCAGAGGGCGTGTCTCGCTACCGGGTATCAAGGGAAGACGTTCTCCGGTGGCCCGGTTCCACAGTGTCAATCCCTCGACATCTGTGTCAACGTCCGAACTGCTGGTGCTGTAGAGAAGGTAAACACCCCCCGGGGACCAGGTCAGGTCCCAGAGGCGTAGGTGTCGCCCCGACGCAAGACTTGTGACTTGACCGGACAATACATCGATCAGGCTCAGACTGCACGTCGCGTCGATGCAACCGAAGCCAGCTAGAAGGCGGCTATCCGCGGACCACCCAACTGGGAGAAGGCCAGGGACATTCTGGGTCGCGGCGACGCCCCACGTATCTGCAAGAAGCGTGAGAGGTTCGGTCTCCCCGTCGGAGGCAATTGCTTCCGCGCCGTAGGCCACCCAACGACCGTCTGGGGACCAAAGAGGGTCGCCTGTCGAGACCATGACGGTAGGCTGGTGGGACAAGGAGACGGGCATCTGGTTCGAGAGGGGCGAGACGTGAAGCCTCTGCCCTTTCCCGGGCTCTCCCTGGAACCAGGCTACACGATCTCGATTGGGAGAGAGCACATAAGCCCCTTCTACTGCCACGGTTCTCGTGAGGGCCCGGGCTGGGGGGCCGACGCTCATGAGTTGAAATCTGGCCCCTTGACCGTTGTCGTGAAGGATCGTATCTTCGTCTATCCAAGCTGCCGTCTGGATCGCTAAGTCAGGCAAGGGCCATGCGCTCCCTGTGGTCACGTCAAGCACCCAGGCCTCGCGTGATGGGGTCTCGGAGGAGAGCTGAAACAGGATGCGAGTCCCTTCGGGTGACCACCCCGCGTTCTGGACATCATGTACGCGCGCGAGGAAGTCAGGGATGTCGCCCTCTACCTGGAGCGTCTCTTTCCCTTGACTATCCCATACCTGGAACGCCTGACGTTTGCTTGCAGAGTCTCTCTCGCCAGCGTAACGCAACCATCGACCGTCGGGAGACCAGGTCAGCGCTCTGGCGCCATGGTCGACGCCCTCGGCAACCGCCGTCACCTTGAACGCGTTGGGCTCGATGACGATCAGCGTACCGCTTTCGACATAGGCTATTGCGCCGGTCGAGCTGACAAAGGCTGGTGATATGGCGACAGGAGTGGGCGTTGGGGAGGGGGCAGCCGTCTGTGAGGTTGTTGGCGCAGCCGTGGGCACTGCCTGAGGGGCGCGCGTAGGGCTCGCTTCCGGGTGCTGCCCAGTGTGGGGGACAGCGTCCGAGACGCTTAGGGGCGTCGAGGTGGTGTCCCCAGCGTGAGTTAACCAGGAATCGCCGACATCCGCGGGAAAGAGGAGGTCCTTGGAGGCAGCGACGACCAGCAGGAGTCCCGCGATGCCAGCGACGAGGACCAGGCATAGGATGAGGCGGGCGTTTTTTCGCATCGCGCTCTCAATCGCCTGCCCGGCACCTCGGCTGAATGGATCAGTCCTCTGGATGCGGAATGACGCAGATGAAGCGCAGCGGGCCTTCTCCCGTGTTGCGATAGCCGTGAGGCTCGCTGGGTGGGACGTAAATCGCGACACCCGGGCACATTTCTTTCTCCGCATCGGCCGTGTGCACCACTCCGCGGCCTTCCAGCACAAAGATCTCGTGTTCGTAGGGATGTTGGTGCGTCTCGAAGACAGCACCAGGCTCGAACTCGATCACGCGCATGGCGAAGTTGGGCGCGCCCTCTGGTTTGCCGATGAGCCAGCGGATCGACTTGTCGTCGCCAACGGGCTCTTTGGGAACATCACGATAATCTCGGCTAAGCATAGCAACCTCCAAGTTTGTTGATTCTAAGGCTACCGCCGTTTCACGGGCAGCCTCTTACCTAAACCCAACAGGATGTTGGGGATAGCACGGGCGACCATCCGGCGGTAGGAACTCTCCCCAGCGAAAAGACGGAGGAAGTCTTTCACAAAGAGCGGGTTTCTCACGCCCAGTCTGAAGCAGCTTCGTGGGCAACTATAGAATAGCTCTGCCCAAAGCCGCCCCCACAGCAGGTCTCGACCAATTTCACGGTGGATCTGTTGTGAATAGCCCTGCAGGCTGTGGTCCAACAGTGACTTGGCCGCCAGATGACCACTGTCAACGGCGTGACGAATGCCTTCCCCTAGCAGCGGATCCATCAATCCGGCAGCGTCACCAACCAGCAAGACCCAACCTCGTTGGAGGGTCTCACGCTTCAAGTGGATTGGGAGCGGATGGCCACGTAATCTTGCGCCATCGATCTCGATCCCTAGCTTTGCCATCTCCTTATGCAGGACTTGCTTCATATTTGACACCCGTCTCTGAAAGGTGCCAATCCCCACCGACAGATGCGTTGCCTTGGGGAAAATCCACAGATACCCTTGGCGAGGTGTGCCGAAGACAAAGAGCGCAGTGTTTGCATACTCTTCCAACAGGGCGGGCTCGACGGGAATCTCACCCTCGATAGCTATGCCTGTCTGGTGGTCCTTGCTGAGGCTCACAAGCTGGGACACACGAGAGTTCGCTCCATCGGCTCCAATGAGGTAGCGCCCGCGGAGCGTCTCACCTGAACCGATGGTGACGGTTACGCCTGACGCATCCTGTTCCAGCGCTGTAACCGGCGCTTGATCTCGCACGTCGGCGTCAGCGTGGTTGAGAATATGGAGGTCGAAACGATCGCGCATCACCATCGCCACCGCGCGATCGGGTAGGTCGGCGACCACCTCACGACCGTCTCGAAAGCGAAAGCGAACGTGCCGAACCCACCGTTCTATGACGGGTGAGAAATCAAAGGGAAACCGATCGAAGACAGCTTGCGGAACGCCTCCCCCACAAGGCTTGTAGCGGGGCAACGCCTTTTTCTCCAGGACCACGACCCGATAGCCCGCCTCTCCTAACCAGTAGGCGGCAGTAGCCCCGGCCGGACCGGCCCCGGCTACGATGACATCGTAAGTCATCGCTCGCTACACGCGTTGTTTCCAGAAGCAGATCATCTGATCTGGCCTGAACGCAACCTGGACCAATTCCCAGCCCTGCCCGCCGATCTCGTTCAGAAGGCTAGCGATAGCCTCGGTAAAGGGATTCGGGCCCTTGTCGAAGTAGCACGTTCCCTCGTCGTTGCAGTAGATCGCTGGAGGGATGTCCTCTACAGTCTTGGGAAGGTTTTCCAGGATGTCCTCGGCTTCGTGGACAGTGACCTTGTAACGCCAGCTAGACATGGCTACTCCTCCGGTGTTCTTGGGTTGTCCTCAAACGCAGTCGATTATAGCACAGAAAGTTGGGCGACGACAGAAAGAAGAGCCCTATTGAAGACCTGTCCTCTTCTGCTGATCTGCACAGCCCTCAGCTCCCCACGTCGAACCTACACTAGATGACCAAAGCCTCGAAAGGGCACGCCGGCATGCATACCCGACACCCGTGGCAGCGACCGCCATCGACGAAAGGGGCCTCTCCCGGATCGAGGGCTATGATTGCCTTGGTTCGACACGCTGCTCGCGCTGCGCATTTCTGGCATACACGACATCGACTCTCGTCGACGCGGGGTGTCTTCGAGCTTGAAGCGCGATAAGTCATAGCCATTGAGACTGGTGTGGAGCTCTATCGACTCCAGTCCGGGCGCAGATTTTTGCGACCGTGCAGATGGCGGTCGACCGCTATGGCCGCTTCCACACCCTCCGCGGCCGCAATGGCTGCCTGCTTTACGTGCTTGCACAGCACGTCGCCCACCGCGAAGACACCCGTGACGTTGGTTTGGAACGTCTCGTCCACGACCAGACATCCCTCTTCGTTGGTTGATACGTCACCGTCTAGGAAATCGGTGATGGGTACGTTACCTTGGAGATAGATGAACGCGCCGCTGACTGGGATGGTCTCGGCCTCGCCTCCTGTCACCACGCTTACTCCCTCGACCTTGTCCTCGCCTGCGATCTCCTTGATCCGGGTAGAGAGATGAACTGTAACGCCGTCGTGAGCGCTCAGTTCTTCCACCAGCGCATCAGAGGCCCGAAACTCGGACGTGGGGACAAGCACGTGAACCCTCGAGGCAAAGCGGGCCAGGGTCAGCGCTTCCTCGGCGGCCTCGTCGGTACCTCCCGCGACGGCAACCTCCTGGTCACGAAAGAAAGCGGCGTCACACGTGGCGCAATAGCTGACGCCACGACCGACGAGGCGTTCCTCGCCAGGGAAGCGATTGGTTCTTCCCATCGCGCCGGTGGCAATGACGACCGCCCGACCCTTGTACACTCCCTCTCCCGTCCACACCCGCTTGGGCATGCCTTCGAGATCCACGCGCAGCACCTTCTCATTGATGAATTTGGCGCCGAAGGAGCGGGCTTGATGTCGGATGCGGCGCACCAGATCTTCACCCTTGACGGGCTCTGGAAGGCCAGGGTAGTTGGCGATCTTCCAGGCCATCCCCAGCGCGCCGGCGGTGAGGCCCTTGTCAATCACCAAGGTCTTGAGATCAGCTCGAGCCGTATAAATCGCCGTGCTCGCTCCCGATGGACCACCACCGATGACGATCACGTCACAGGCTTCCGATCTTGGGGATCTTTCTGCCACTAAGTCCATACTCATTTCGATAGTCACCTACTTATGGCTACTACACTCTCTGCAGGGAAGTCCTGCGTCCTGTCCACGGACCCTAATCTCGGGTTGGCAGCACGTTGGACGCCTCTACGGGTACCTGCCCAAATAGCGCTCCGCCTCCATGGCCGCAACTGCGCCAGTGCCGGCCGCGATCACGACCTGCCGATAGTGAGGATCTTGGACGTCGCCGGCCACGAAGACGCCGGGCACATTGGTTTGTTGATGGCCATCTGAGAGAATGTAACCCTGTTGGTCCAATTCTAACTGCCCAGCGAACAAGTCTGACTTTGGCTCCATTCCGATGTAGATGAAGACGCCGTCAGTTTTGACCATACTGCTCTCCTCGGTCTTCACGTTTTGCACCCGCAGGCCAGTGACCGTCTGATCGCCTAGAATCTCCTCTACCACAGAATCCCATATGAAGTCGATTTTGGGATTTGCGAAGGCCTTCTCCTGGTAGATCTTGGTCGCCCGCAATTCGTCACGCCGATGAACGATGGTGACCTTCTTAGCGAATTTGGTGAGGAATATGGCCTCGTCAACGGCGCTGTCACCCCCGCCGATGACCGCCACCTTTCGGTCGCGGTAGAAGAAACCGTCGCAAGTGGCACACGCAGAGACGCCTCGACCATAGAACTTGTCCTCGCCGGGGATTCCCAATCGGCGAGGTTCAGCACCCGTGGCAACAATCACGGCTTGGGCCTCATAACGCTTGCGGGAGGAGCGGATGGCAAAAGGTCGCTCAGACAAATCGACCTCTACCGCTGTCTCCGGGGCAATCTTGGCGCCAAATCGCTCCGCTTGATCTCGAAAGCGCTGGGCTAGGTCACTACCGGCGATGCCTTCGGGAAAACCTGGGAAGTTGTCAACGCCAGCTGTGTTGGCTGGCTGACCACCCGGAAGCGTGCCAATGAGCACACAGGTGCGGACTCGAGCGCGGCCGGCATAGATCGCTGCGGTCAAGCCTGCTGGGCCACCGCCAATAATGGCTAGCTGATAGCTCTCGGGCAGCGTATCCTCACTTCTCTCTGTCTCCAAAGGCGCTATCTTTGGCTCGAAATCCATCGCTATTAGCCCTCGCCCAACGCCTGTTGGAGCTTCTCCAGAACCATTGGCTCTGCCGCGGCGCCCTCAATGTGGATTGACTCGTTGATCACGGTCCGGGGCACGCCCATAACCTGGTACTTGGTTGACAAGTGAGGAAACTCCTGGGCCTCAACCATATCGGCACGCACCATGGGGCTTGCTAAGGCCATATGGTGAGCCAGTACGACCGCCTGGGGGCAGTAGGGACAGGTAGGTGTGACAAAGACCTGCATATGGATTGGCCCGCTCAGCTCGGACAAGTAAGCCTGCATCTCCTCGCTGAGTTCCGGTTCACCCCTTGAGACGGTCTGGATCGCGTCCAACAAGGACGTGAACTCGTAGCCCGACGGGATCCCGTAGAAGCGTATGCCAGCATCCTCACGTTCTGCATCGCCCCCCGCGCCTGTGATGGCAACGGCCGGGATCTTGTCAATATCATATTTGTTCACGACGTCTTCGTCGGCGACGAAGTCATAGATTTCAGCCGTCAACTGATTGGACAAGCTGGCCACTTCCTCGACCAGCTGCCGCGTCTCGGCGCAGTATTGACATTCAAACTCCTGCGTGAACATCAGCAATCGTACCGGGTTGGTTAGGTTGGCTAGCTGCTGCTTGACTTGCTCTCGTACGTCGTCATTGAGCATAGGCATAAGTCATCTCCTTTTTTCACGGTGTGCTATTTGGAAATCTGGTCTCTAAGCCAGCCTGGACAAAGCCATCGCCAGTGCGTCGGCAATCTCCTCTGCTGACGCATCTGAGACCACGCACTCAGTGGCGTACGATCGAACAAGCGCAATGGTTGCTTGGTGAGCGGCTGATCGGACGGCGGCCAGTTGTTGGAGGATCTCGCCACAGTCACGATCCTCCTCGATCATTCTGGCGACACCACGCGCTTGGCCTTCGATGCGCCGGACGCGTCTCAGTAGTCTGGTCTTGGCTTCTTCATCGGCTAGTTTCACGTCATCCTCCCCCGAGAGGCTCACGGCCTCCTAGCGGCTTGTTCCTCATATTGGCCCAGGGCCGCAAGAGGCATGCGCGTCATGGCCTGTTCCCGCACCGCCGACGCCGAACAGAGATATGGCCTTTTTCACCTTGATGCTCCCGCAGCGGGGGCATTCGGGCTCTACTTGCTGAGTGGCGGACCGCACAAACAGCTCGAAATTGTTTCCACATGCCTCACACTGATACTCATAGACGGGCATTGCGTATCGCACCTCCAGTTTGCGCTTGATCGATGTGGGTGCGTCCGGATCCGGACGCACTTTATACCTACCACCAGTATAGTATAGCACGGTTGAATGCCGCTGTCAACCGGGACTTGTTTATTGGGCCGCATCTTGTATACTTATCGACAGCGCTTGCCAATCAGAACTACGCGGCTGACCGGATACCGAATCTTCGAGCAGCTCGGCTAGGTAGCTCGTCGTATTGCCTATCGTTGCGCCCCCTGAGAAGGACTCTTCCATCTAGCCATCGCGTGGGGGAGCAGGCCCAGGGATAGGCCTCAGAGCTCCTTTCTAAGATGGCTGTCGTTGGTCGTCAAGGAGGATAATTGAACAGTCCAGAACGCGCCAAGCGGGCATGGGAGAAAGAGACTGTTGAGCCAGCCCTCAAGCGTTTTCCTGAGCGTCGCCAAGCTTTCCACACGCTCTCGGGTGTACCTCTTGAACGTGCCTACACCCCCGTTGACGTAGACATCGATTACCTGAAGCAACTGGGCTTTCCAGGTCGGCCTCCCTTCACCCGGGGGGTGTATCCCACGATGTACCGCGGGAGACTCTGGACCATGCGGCAGTACGCCGGATACGCGTCGGCAGAGGAATCGAACGAGCGTTACAGGTATCTTCTGGAGCAAGGTCAAACCGGGCTCTCGGTGGCGTTTGACCTCCCTACCCAGCTCGGTTACGACGCTGACGATATCTTGGCCGAGGGAGAGGTGGGGAGGGTCGGGGTCTCGATTAGCTGTCTAGACGATATGCGGCGGCTTCTCGACGGGATTCCCCTGGACAAGGTGAGCATCTCCATGACCATTAATGCCCCAGCGGCTGTGCTTCTTGCGATGGTCCTTGCTGTGGCGGAGGAGCAGGGCGTGGAGCCACACCAGCTTCGGGGCACCGTTCAGAACGATATTCTGAAGGAGTATATCGCTCGCGGCGCCTACATCTTTCCGCCACGCCCCTCCATGCGTCTGGTCACTGATCTCTTCCGGTACTGTGCCGCGGCGGTACCGAAATGGAATACCATTAGCATCAGCGGCTACCACATCCGTGAGGCTGGATCCACCGCGGTTCAGGAGATCGCCTTCACCTTGGCGAATGCCATCGCGTACGTCGAAGCTGCCATAGACTCAGGGCTGGGGGTGGATAGCTTCGCACCGCGCCTCTCTTTCTTCTTCAATGCTCACAATGACTTCTTGGAGGAGATCGCCAAGTTCCGCGCTGTGCGCCGCCTCTGGTCGAGGCTGATGAAGGAGCGATTCGGGGCCGAGAACCCTCGCTCCCACATGCTACGCTTCCATACCCAGACTGCGGGAAGCTCGCTGACCGCCCAGCAGCCCGAGATCAACGTAGTGCGCGTGACGCTCCAGGCGCTGGCTGCAGTACTGGGTGGCACCCAGTCGCTTCACACCAACTCGCGTGACGAGGCACTATGGCTGCCTAGCGAGGAATCCGTTCGCATCGCCTTACGCACCCAGCAGATCATAGCGCATGAATCCGGTGTCGCCAACACGATCGATCCGATGGCCGGTTCGTATGCTGTCGAACATCTGACCAATGAGATCGAGCAGCGGGCCATGGCCTACCTTGAGAGGATTGACGACCTGGGTGGCGCGCTGTCAGCCATCGAGCAGGGCTACATTCAGCGGGAGATCGCCGACGCTGCTTATCGGTATCAGAAGAGGGTTGAGGAGGAAGATCAAATCGTGGTGGGCGTCAACGCTTATCAGATCGACGAAGGGAGATCAGGTGGAGGGCCCCCCGGTATGGAAAGGTTAACGGTCGATCCAGCCATCGAGGAGCAGCAGAGCGCGCGTTTGGCAGACCTGCGCAATCACCGGGACGAGGTGCTCGCCTCGAAGCGCCTGCAGCAGATCGCCGACGCTGTTCGCGCCGAAGGCAAGCCGCTGGTGCCTCTGTTTATCGCTGCCGTGGAGGCGGATTGCACGTTGGGGGAGATCTGCAATGTGTTGCGTCAGGAGTGGGGGGAGTATCAGCCGCAGGCGAGTATCTAGCCAGCGTGATGACCTCCGTCTGTGATTGATGTTGAGGCTTGAATCAGGAGGTTGACCTATGGAGCGGTCCATGGACCACATCGCCGTTGTCGTGCGAGACTTGGACAAGGCTTTGAGCTTCTATCGAGACGCGCTGGGCTTGGATGTGATCGAGCGCCGGGAAGTGCCTGAGGAGCAGGTTGAGGTGGCTTCTCTTTCGATGGGATACGCCTCAATCGAGCTGGTTCAACCCCTAGACGCGGAAAGTGGGGTGGCTCGTTTCCTGGAGAAGAGAGGCGAGGGGCTGCATCACATCTGCTTGACCGTGGACGATATCACCGGGGCTCTGGAACAGCTTCGCAATGCCGGGGCAGATCTGATCACGGATGAACCCCGCGTTGGCAGCGATGGCAGACGCTATGCCTTCATCCATCCCAAGTCTGCCCACGGTGTGCTTCTTGAGCTGTACGAGATAAAATGAGCAGTTCGAAACGGGCTTCAGGTGCGACTGCGCTTGCCTTCGCCCGTTCTTCTTTACGTTCAGGCATACAAGAACGTTCTTGCCTGCAGACGTGCCCACATACCATCATAGTTGGTACAGATCTAGAGAGGAGAATATGACCGAAGAAACCCGGATTCGCGTGGAGTCGGATGCACTGAGGGCGTTCTGCGTGCGCGTCCTGCGACGTATGGACGTTCCAGAGGAGGACGCTCGCATCACCGCCGATGTGTTGGTCAGCGCTGACATGCGGGGCACCAGCAGTCATGGTGTGGCTCGGCTGCGTCGCTACGTCAACGGGTTGCGAGACGGGATGATGATCGCTCAGCCGGGGACAGAGGTGGTTGCCGAGACGCCGACCACGGTCTTAATGGACGCTGGCGGAGGGCTTGGTCAGCCAGTTTCCTATCGAGCGATGGAGCGGGCGATTGAGAAGGCCGAGAGGTACGGCACCGGGTTCGCGACGGTGCGCAATTCGAATCACTTCGGTATTGCAGGTTACTATGCCATGATGGCGTTGGACCACGACTGTATCGGCATCTCAATGACGAATGCCTCTGTGTTAGTGGTGCCGACCTTTGGTAGGGACGCCATGCTGGGCACCAATCCTATCTCGTTGGCGGCTCCTGCTGGCGAGGAATGGCCCTTTGTCCTCGATATGGCCACCAGCACGGTGCCGCGAGGGAAGCTTGAAGTCTATCAACGACTCGAGAAGTCGATCCCGTTGGGGTGGGCCACTGATGAGACGGGCGAGCCTACCGCTGAGACCGGTCAGGTTCTCCAGAACCTGAAGGAACGCGCGGGGGGCGGGCTGCTGCCGCTGGGTGGCGCTGGTGAGTTGCTGGGCGGGCACAAAGGCTACGGACTGACGCTGCTGGTCGACATCCTGTGCGGTGTTCTTCCTGGAGCGGCCTATGCCAATCTGGTCTATCCCAAGGACGAAGAGGGAAATTCATTGCCCTCGGCCATAGGTCACTTCTTTGGCGCCTGGCGCGTGGACGCCTTCCGTCCCGTGGAGGCGTTCAAGGACGCTGTGGATGATCTGCAACAGAGGCTCAAGAACGCGCCCAAAGCGGAGGGCCAGGATCGCATCTATATCCACGGAGAGAAAGAGTACGAACAAGCAGAAGAGAACGCGCGCCGGGGTGTACCGCTGAATCCGAAGGTGGTGACTGATCTTAAGGCGCTAGGAAAGGAGTTGGACGTCGCATACGACCTGGGATAGAGAGGGAGGAGCATCGTGAATGGACTGGAACCGCTGGCCAAGCTGATGGTAGCCATGGGGCTCGCTATCGCTGTGCTTGGCGGTCTGGTGTGGCTGCTTTCAAAGACGGCCTTCTTTGGACAGCTACCGGGCGATATCCGCATCGAGCGTGATGGTTTTACCTGCTTGATTCCCGTGGTCAGCTCGATCATCCTCAGTATTCTGCTGACGATCGTACTGAACGTGATTGTGCGGATCATCAATCGCTGAGAGTAGACCATAATGGGTCAGCTACCAGGCTTTCTCAATATGCTTCCGGCGATTCCCGTCCTGCTGGCTCATCTGGCGGGCTTGGTGGTTGCTCTGATCTTCTTTCTCCGTCAGGAGAGGAAGTCGATACCTTCCATACTGGCGCTGATGGGTTTCGGGCTGCTTCTCGTTCTGGATGTGGCCAAGTTTGCCCAAGGGCCGTTGGTCCGCTTTCTGTCTCGTCGAACAGTGGCCGGCGTGCCCTCCGCGGTTGCCGGTGTCGGCCGTTGCTGCAGTATCGTCGACGCCGCAGCCGTCGTGTGTCTTATTGTCGCTATCTGGCAGGCTTTCTCAAGGACTGCCGTAGAAGGAAGGAGCCGACTAGAGAGCAGTGAAGACAGCTGAGTTTGATTACGATCTTCCTCCTGAGCTGATCGCTCAGGAGCCCGCGGAGCCTCGGGATGCCTCACGGCTGATGGTGGTGGACCGAAACAGTGGTGAGATCCACCACCGCCGCTTCTACAATCTCCCGGCATTCCTCAGTCCCGGCGACCTGCTGGTACACAACCAGACGCGAGTCATACGGGCGCGCCTATTCGCCAGAAAGCCCACCGGGGGCAGAGTGGAGATTCTTCTGCTCAGAAAGAGAGATGAAGGCCTGAGGCAGGGCCTGTCGGATGAGCCGACCAGGATATGGGAGACGCTGGTCGGTGGTCGGCGGGTGCGATCGGGCATGACCCTCACCCTGCTCGACGGCCCGGACGGTGATGCCATCGATGCTCAAGCTGAGGTGATTGAGCAGGGCGAGCGGGCTATGAGGGTCCTGAGGTTTGACCGCCCGGTGCTGCCGTTGGCGGAGAAGATCGGCGTCACGCCACTTCCGCCTTACATCCACGAGACTCCCGACGACATGGAGCGCTATCAGACGGTCTACGCGCGCGAGCCCGGGTCAGCGGCGGCTCCTACCGCCGGGCTTCACTTCACAGCAGAGTTGCTGCACGAGCTGCGGGACATGGGCGTTCGCTCGACGTTCGTCACCCTGCACATTGGGCTGGACACCTTCCAGCCTGTGCGGGAGGAAAGAATCGATGAGCATCAGATGCACAGTGAGCGCTGCCTACTTCGTCCCGAGGTAGCCCAGGAGATCAATCAGACGAAGCTGAGAGGGAAACGCGTGGTGGCGGTGGGGACGACCAGTGTGCGTGTCTTGGAGACCGCGGCACTGGAAGCCATGGGAGGCGATGCCTCATCCGAAGCCTGCCCCTGGAGAGCTGTCGCTGCGTTCGAAGGCGAGACGGATCTCTTCATCTACCCGGGTTTCGACTTCCGTGCGGTAGATGTGTTGTTGACCAACTTCCACTTGCCACGCTCGACGCTACTGATGTTGGTCGCTGCCTTTGCTGGCAAGGAGTTGATTGAGCGTGCCTATGCCGAGGCAGTAGATCGCAACTACCGCTTCTATAGCTTTGGCGACGCCATGTTGATTCTTTGATGCCGGTGACGCGAAAGGCTAGTCAACAGGGACGGAGGGATGGCAGTGGGAAGGACTCAGCGCATTGGCTTCGTATCGACTCGCTTGGCCGGCACTGACGGCGTCTCTCTTGAGGCCCGCAAGTGGTCAGACGTGCTGACAGGCTTGGGCCACGAGTGTTTCTACTTCGCTGGTGAGTCCGACTGGCCAGCGGAGCGCAGCTACGTGGTGCCAGAGGCACATTTCCAACATCCTGAGATTCAAGCGCTGAATGCATCTCTCTTCGGGACCGGTATCCGCTCGCCGGAGACTTCGCGTCGGATCGAGGTCCTTAAGCAGCGTCTGCACGGCGCGCTACGTCGCTTTGTGGATTCCTTCGATCTGGAGCTTTTGATCGTAGAGAACGCCCTTGCGATTCCGGTGCACGTGCCGCTGGGTCTGGCGCTGACCGCGTTCATCGCCGAGGAGGGCCTCCCCACCATTGGACACCATCATGATTTCGCCTGGGAACGGGCGCGCTTCTGGCCCAACGCTGCAGCTGACTATCTGAGGAGCAGTTTCCCGCCGAATCTCCCATCGGTGCGTCACGTGGTCATCAACTCCATCGCTGCCGAACAACTGGCTCTGCGGACGGGGGCGAACGCCTCGCTCATTCCCAATGTCATGGACTTCGACTCGCCGCCCACTGATCCAAGCGAAGAAGCGCAGGCAGACGATCTTCGCTCGGCTCTAGGGATTGGGCCCGTGGAGAATCTCCTCCTCCAGCCTACGCGCATCGTCCCCCGCAAGGGCATCGAGCGATCGATCGAGCTGGCTCGCCGGCTCGATCGCCCGTGCGCCCTGGTGATCTCCCACGCCTCCGGCGACGAGGGAACGGCCTATGAGGCGTATCTGCGGACGTATGCCGATCTGATGGGCGTGCGAGTCGTCTTCGCCGCCGGCAGGATTGCTCATCGCCGCGGACGTACCGTAGAGGGACGCAAGGTCTATGGTCTGAACGACATCTATCGCCAGGCTGACTTGGTCACCTATCCCTCCCTCGTCGAGGGCTTTGGGAATGCGTTCTTGGAGGCCATCTACTATCGACGTCCCATCGTGGTCAATAGGTACGATGTCTTCAGAACGGATATCGAGCCCAAGGGGTTCGATGTGGTCGCTTTTGATGGGTTCGTTCGAGAGGAGACGGTACGACACGTTGAGGCCATCCTCGGGGACGGCGATCTGCAGGCTGAGATGGTCAACCACAATTACCGACTGGGGCAGCTTCACTACTCGTACAGTACGTTGAGAGAGCATTTGGTCGCCCTGCTGCATGACTGTCTTAATGGCTGACACCTCGCGAAGCGCATCGGGCTGGGTGGGCCGCGCAAATCCTTCGATCCGTCATAGGGCGATGACAGAGGTGATGACCACATGGCCCGCGGGAGGATGGTGGTTCCGTCTCCTGTGAGACAGACGCAGTGGTCAGGTATGATCGCTGGGACAGACCAGCGAGCGAAAGCTTAGGCCCTACGCCGGCACTCGAGCCGGCTCAAGCCGTATGGTTAGCGCCTGCAGCTGATTGGGACAAAGGGGTGTGCAAGCTCGCCCGCGCTTCCAAGTTCCGATCAGGTTGGACATATCTTGATTTTGTGATATAAATACTGGCTGTTTGTAGACACAGCTGATACTCAAACTCATCAACAAGGAGGCAAGATATGCGAGTAACCATAGACCGCGAAGAGTGCATCGAATGCGGAACCTGCTACGCTGACTGTCCTGAGGTCTTCGAGGAGAGCCCAGAGGACTACTTCAGCCAGATTACGGAAGAGTATCGGGTCGACGACGATCCTGCCGTGGGAGAGGTTCCCGAAGATCTCGAGGAGTGCGTGGAGGACGCGGCCTACGGTTGCCCTGTGGAAATCATCCACTTTGAGGAGTAGCTCGGCAACCCGCAGGTCTTATCACAACTAAGAGACCGCCTTTCCGTAAGCTTCTTACGGAAAGGCGGTCTTTTTGTCGCCCCGAGGCGACAAGTTCGTCTCTAGGGATCGCATGCTGAGGCTCTTAGCCCAGCCCCCCGTGGATCAGGGGCACGGTTTTGCACGCGGCATACGTCCTCGCTACTCGATGAGTTCCTGAGCTTTGTCCCTCAGATGCCTGGCCCTTGGTCAGCCTTTCGCGGGTCGCGGAGCCGCCAGACTATGTGTAGCGATTCGATTGGCCCGGTCGGGATCTAGCGCTCGACGATCTTCCCCTGCATGTTCGCCGGCACCTGGGCGCCCATGATGTCCAGCACCGTGGGAGCGACGTCCATGAGTTGTAGATCCTCAACGCGTCGCCCGCGACGATCTTTGCTAGGATCCCAAAGGACAAAGACGCCGTCCTGAGCGTGATTCGCGTCGTCGGGGCCGATATCGTTCTCAAACGTGTAGATGTGGGGCAAGCCAAAAGAGCCGATCGATCGCCACCGCAGGTTGCCGAAGTAGACCATCAGGTCCGGTGCCACGTTGCGCACCTCTCGATAGAGATCCTCGGGCTTGAAGGCCACTGAACCCATAGGCTTGCCCTCGTGATCGGGGATAGCCTCAATTCTCGCCTTCAGGTCGTCACGAGTCTTCTCATACTCGTCGGCTGGGATCTTGCCCTGCGGTTCCCGTCCCTCGACGTTCATAAAGATGCGACCGTAATAGCCGCCGGCTCCCCAGGCGGTGGTCCTCTTCCAATCGATCTCGACCTTCTCGATCGGAATCAGCCCTTCATAGAATGGCTCCTCCTTCAGTACCAGAAGGCCCTCTTGGCGGAGCCACTCGTTTACGGCGAAGCCACCCTGCATGGCCTGCCCGCCGTGATCCGATACGACCATCACAAGTGTGTCGTCATCCAACATGCCAAGCAGCTCGCCCAGCTCACCGTCCAAGTAGCGGTAGTAGGCCGGAATGGCGTCTTGGTACGGATTGTCGGGCTCGTGTTTGGGGTGGCTCGGATCCCAGAACCTCCACATGCCGTGATGGATGCGATCCAGGCCAATCTCCACAAGCATAAAGAGATCCCACGGCTTCTCTCGCAGCAGATACTTGATGACCTCAAAGCGTTTCTCAGTCATCTCCTGGATCTGTTTCAGGAGGAAGTCCTTGTTGGGGGTGCGGAACTGCGCTACATCCACATCATATGTCTCTCCATGCAAGACGCGGTCGATCTCATAGCGAAGGTCGTTGGGGAAGGTGAACTGACGGTCGGTGTTCGGGGTGAGAAAGCTGCTGATCAGATAGCCGTTGAGCGGCTTGACCGGGTAGGTCTGCGGCACGCCGACGACGATAGATGTCCTGCCAGTCTCCCCCAAGATATCCCAAACGCGGGGCTCCTCAATGGCGTTCCCCATGGCGATGTTCATTCGGTCGTAGGAGTGATCGGCGCGGTTTCGGAAACCATAGAACCCCAGGACGCCGGGATCTCTGCTGGTGAGCATAGATGTCCAGGCTGGGACGGTGATGCAAGGGATGGAGCTGGAGAGCGGCCCGTAGATACCCTCATCAATAAGCCGGCTCAGGTTCGGCAGTTGTTCCTTCAAGCCTAGGTCATTCTCATCGCCGGTGTTGAACAGGATAGAAGGAGGGGCGCAGTCGAGACCGACGACGAGAACCTTGCGCCTTCTCTTGCGCTTGAAGAACCTCAACATGACCTACTCATCAGATCCCTTCATACCCTCTAACAAGACTCTGGCGACCTCAGGGCGGGTCATTTCCTCGGGCAGCATCTCACCGCGGCGCAGCATCTCGCGTACCTGCGTGCCGCTCAGGTAGACCCAGTTCTCCTGGCTGTGGGGGCACGTCTTGGCAGAGACGACGCTTCCGCATTTCTTGCAGAAGAAAGCGTACTCGAACTTGAAGGGGGTGATACCGATCTCCTGCTGTGAGAACTGATCAAAGATATCCTGGGCGTCGTAGGTGCCGTAGTAGTCGCCGACGCCAGCGTGATCGCGTCCTACGATGAAGTGGGTACACCCGTAATTCTTGCGGGCGATGGCGTGGAACAGAGCTTCTCGAGGTCCAGCATATCGCATGGCAGCTGGGAAGACGCCCAAAAGCACCCGATCGGCGGGGTAGTAGTCCTGCAGAATCGCTTGGTATGACGCAATCCGTACGTCAGCGGGAATATCGCCTTTCTTCGTCTCACCGACGAGGGGGTGAATGAAGAGGCCGTCAACGATCTCCAACGCGGTCTTCTGGAGGTACTCATGAGCACGGTGAATAGGGTTCCGGGTCTGGAAGCCGACCACGCTGCGCCATCCGCGTCGGGCAAACATACGTCGCGATTGAGCCGGCGTGTGACGCAGCTTGGGGAACTCCCTCTTCGTGGCCTGGGGCCAGTCCACCAACCACAGATCGCCTCCTACCAGCACGTCTCCCCGCTGATAGAGTCGTTTCACGCCGGGGTGAGACGCCTCGTTCGTTCGGTAGACCTCATGGGCCTCATGCTCTTTGATCTTGCGATCATAGGGATACTTCTCAGCTACCTCCATAACGGCAAGGACGCTATCCTCCTCACATAGAGCGATCTCCTGTCCTTCCTCGATGTGTTCGGCCTGGGCCTGTTCTATTGCCAAGGTGATGGGCACCGACCATACGACACCGTTGGTCAGTCGCATCTCGTCGATGCACCGTTCATAGTCGGCCTTGCGCATGAAGCCAGTGAGAGGGCTGAGCGCACCCGTGGCGATAAGCTCCAGATCGGAAAGGCCCATTGAGTCCAGCTGGACCTTGGTCAGTTCTTCAGCGCGCTCGCGCACTGCCTCCCGCATACTGCCGCGAAGCACACGATCGATCAGTGTTCCCCCATGGGGTCGGATAACGTCTGCGTACAATTCGTTCAACGGATCAGCTCCTTGATGTCACAAACAATGGATAGAGACAACACAAAAACGATCACATCTACCTCACATCAGCGTTGTGCAGTAGAGTGTCTCTGAGGTTTCCCCAGTCGTGCGTTGTCCAGAATATCTCTACATCGACGGGATGGATTGTAGCACGATGGTTGACCGTGTCAACCATCAGCTCTGCTTTCGATGGTTGCGGCTGCTAGACTTCGCGTCTGTAGACGCGGTGGTTCTTATAGGGCTTGGCGCCCAGGTTGATCAGATCGCGCCTCATCTGGACGGCCGACTCTGCCACCTGGGTCAGCTCGGCGTGCACAAAATCGAACTTGCCCTTGACCGTCTTGGTCATCTCGGAGTACATTAGGGCGTTACCCCCCAGGCCTTGGTATTCGGGCAGGATGCCCACGCCATTGAGGGAGATCCAAGTCGTGCGCCGCATATCGAGCAGAATGTGGAAGATGCCAAAGGGGAGAAGCCTTCCGTTGGCGCGCTGTAGGCCTCTGGACACATCTGGAAAGCCGAGGATGAAGCCTACGATGTCGTCCCCGCGTAGGACCACCTTGATCAGCTGAGGGTTCGCGGCCAGGACGAGATCATTGAACGTGAACTCAATCTCGTTCTTCGTCAGTGGATAGTACTCCCAGTTCTCCACAAAGGCCCGGTTGTACGCTGCCCCGATTCGTTCTTTCCATCGCCAGAGCTCTAGCTTGGAGCTGAAGCCATGCACCGTCAGATTCCGCCGCTTCTTCACCCGCTCAGCGATGCGGTGGACGCGCTCTGGCACGTTGAAGTCTGAGACCTTGATGTAGGTGGAGATGAAGTCGACCTCTTTCTCGAACCCCAGTGTCTCCACTAATCGGGGGTAGTAGTCGTAGTTGTAGTTCATCATCATCATCATCTGACGATGCTCGGTTCCCTCTACCTGGATGCCATAGCCATCGAACGGGCTGAACCCTTTGGGGCCCACCACCTCGTTGAGCTCCCTCGCATGGCACCACTCGAAGAGCCGTTCAAAAAGGGCTTGTGCAACCTCCTGATCGTTGACGCACTCGAAGAGATAGAACTGCGCCTGGCGCGTGCCGTGATACTCATTGAAATGGCGATTCTCCAGGGCTCCGATACGTCCCACATCGCGCCCGTCCTGCACAGCGACGAAGAAATCAGCATCGGAGTGCTCGTAGAAGGGGTGCTTCTCGCGGTCGAGCATCGTCCGGATGTCACGTCGGAGTGGAGGGACCCACTGAGGACAATCGGCGTAGAGTCTGAACGGGATGTCGACAAAACGTTGCACGTCGGCGTTGGAGGTTGTGTCTATTCTCTCTATTGTGGTCACGCGTGCTTCCCCTTTCTGTGAGTGTCCTCTTGTCTGCGGCCATTCGCTCTGTGTCGCAGCGGATCCCCCGCTGGCCCGATGCAGAACGCTGTTCCGGACGTGAGCACGGGATCAGTGGGTCTGAGCATTCTACGTTGCTTTCCCTCTTTTGTCCATAGCCTGGCAATCGGACGCAGCATAGCACTAGACAAAGAGGAACCGGCAGGTACAATAACACGTTGTGGTGGATGACGTTGCGTTGCTCTGATGAATGCAAGTATGACGCGCATAGGGGGACAACAGTATGCTCTCAAAAGAAGAGGCGTTGGATATCCTGAGATCGAACATCGCTAACGAGAACCTTCGGAAGCACCATTACGCTGTAGCAGCGGCCATGCGAAGCTTGGCTGAGGTGTTCGATGGCGATCCAGACAGATGGGAAATTGTAGGCCTCTTGCACGATGCAGACTACGAGGAGACCCGGGACGATCCGGAACGCCACGCTTTGGTCATCGCCGAGCAGCTGGAGGAGCGAGGTGTGTCCGAGGATATCGTCCGAGCCATCAAGGCGCACAACTATGAGCGACTAGGTGTGATGCCAGAGACGGACATGGAATGGTCGCTGGTGACGTGTGACGATCTGACTGGCTTGATCGTAGCGGTGGCGCTTGTGCACCCCACTAAGCTGGATGGCGTCTCGGTGGAATCGGTGATGAAGAAGTTCGATTCCAAGTCATTCGCCTCCGGAGCCGACCGAGAGAGAATCAGGCTTTGCCAGGAGAAGCTGGACGTGCCGTTGGAGAGATTCGTGGGCATTGTCCTGGACGCCATGAAGGAGCGATCCAGCCGTCTAGGCCTCTAGGTTGGGTCTACTTACTCGGGCTGGTCTTCATCTGAGAGGAGAAGAAACGTCAAGCCGCCCCGATCTCGTCAGACCAGGGCGGCTTGGCTCTTACCGCACTCTAATGGCGGGTCAGGAACCGCTGGTTTCCGCCTCCGGCGTGGGTTCCTTGAGGAAGGCATCATACCCGTTTTCCACCAAGGCTTTGACGCTTGTCGCGGCGACGTGGACGTAGTAATCCGACTCGGACGACTTGACCACATAGCTTGCGTCGTCGGCGTCCTCGGCGCCCACGCGCAGCGTCACCGTTTTTTCGGCCGTCTCCAGCGTCACCACGGCGCTGGGCTCGTCCATGCCATAGGCATCCCGTTCTTCCTTCCCTAGTGGCCTCTTCATCGTCACCGAAGCAGCTCGACGTAGTACAGCTGTCACCTGGGCCTGATCCAGCGTCTCATCCTCTTCGAGAGGCGGACTCACCATTGTCCAGGTATCCTCGCCTTCTTTCTCAAAGACGAAGGTGCCGTTGGTGTTCTCCAACGTGATCTTCACGACATCGCCCTGCGCCACGCTCTGATAGCTCGTATCGATCCATGTGCCGGCCGTGGTGTTCACGTCCCAGGTCGTCAGCTCGCTGGTCAGATAGGTCTCAGTCTGTCCCTCCAGTCGGAAGTGCATCGACCCGTACTGTGGGGACGAGCCGAGATATAAGGTCTCCTCTTCGCCGTCGCTGGTCCTAAAAACGATACGCCGCACGAAGTCGCTTGGCGCTACCTGGAGCCGCCTATGGCTGGTGTCGTTTCTGGTCACCAACCGTCCCGTGGTCAACGCTGTGAGTTTGTCCAGGAGCTGGCTGACTGCATCTGATTTGGCGGGATATTGGTCAGCCTCAGGCAGGACCCACTCGCCCGTCACCTCCGCCAGCTCGATCGCGTTGCCCTCCGCATCCTCAATGGTGAGCGCGGTCACCTCCTCCGCGCTCAGATCGGGAAACAGTGGCTCACGCTGGCCCGCGGTCGAAGGCCTGGGCCAGAAGACGACGATGCTCAAGACGATCTGCGCAACCAGAACTGCAGCCAAAATCTTATGTTGTCTCTTGATCATGGGGACATCTCCTATACCTGCAACGAGCCTGTCGAGGATCCGGAGGCTGTGACTACTTCACGCGGCAGCAACTCCATAGGCTCCTCGTTGCGACGGCGGGAGTTCCAAACGATGCCAATGACGACTAGGGCGAGCAAGGCGACGACGTAGTTGGCGCCCTCCCAGAACGACTGTTCACGCTCACTGAGCGGCGCTAGCACGCGCGTCTGCGTCCCTCGCGAACGGATGCTGAGGAGATCGAGGTCCTCAGTCGTCCAAGCCACGCAGTTCTTCATGAACTGCAGGCTGTTGCGGTACCGATCCTGCGTCAGGCTGGAGGAGAGGTCGAAGACGATGTCGTCCAAGAACTCCACGCTGCCGATGACGACCAGGCGCGACGTCTCCGGTGAGCGTTCGATGGTGCTCAGGGACGAGGGTGGCGGCGTTGGGGTCGGCGTCGCTGTCTCCTCCGTGGCCTCACCCTCGCCGGACTCGCCTTCCGCGAAGGGAGAGGGTTTGTCCTTGAAGTAGCTCTCGAAGGACCCCTGCACCGAGACCGCCAGGGTGTGCTGCTCTCTCTCGCTGCCCACGGTGAATCCCAGCTGTGGATAGGTGTTGAAGTCCGGCTGAATGTTGGTGTCCGTGCGCGTCCAAGACTCCGAGCTGGAGTGAAGCAACTCCATCACTTCCCGGTCGGCGTTCTTCCCCTCGTCCACGACGACGGGCGATGCCCAGTTGAGCGTCACCGCCGGCAAGCTGGAGACGATGGGGCTGTCCGAGGCCATGCCGTCCTGGCGGATGTCGACGAAGAAGGGGTAGTCGATGGCCTGAATTTCGCGCACCTGGGTGCCGCCTACGTCTCGTGTCGTCTGCACCGGGAAGGGCTCGTTCTGGGGGTCCATCACCAGGGACTGTTCGACGCTGATGCCGTAGTGAGCCAGCATATCCCGCAGATTGCCCTCCAGCGGCTTAAGCCCGAGGCCACCTTGCATCGGGTCGACCTGGATGCCGTAGTTGCCGGCGGCCGCGATCACTGCTCCGCCTCGCATCAGGTACTGGTCGACGGCGAAGCGCTCCTTGTCCGTCATGCCCTGAGGTCCGACGAGGACCATGACGTCGATCTCCTCCGGCACCTGTCCGTTGGTCAGGTCGATCCTGCGGACCTCGTACTCCTGGGCTAGCGACTCGCGGACTTGCTGCCAGCTGGAGATGGGCTGTTGCATCTGCCCCATCATATTCTGCTGGGGCTCTGTCGAGGGCGTCCAAAGCCCCACCACCTGCAGGAAGCCGGGCGACAATCGTTTGAGTGCGTTCTCGATCGACGAGCGGATGTCCGCCTCCGTCATCTCGCCCGAGGGATAGATCACCTGTTCCTCTTCGCCAACCTGCAGAACCATGTGCAGGTAATAGGACTCGCTAGAGAAGAGCGAAGTAGCGAAAGGTTGGATCTCGTACTGCTCGTAAAGCTGCTCCCGCGTCACCGGGCTGCCGGGCGCGTCGGGATTCACGACCGTATAAGCGAATCTGCCGTTTGACTGATTGGCGATGCTCTGCGCTACCTCTTCGATCGTTGCTGGAATGTCGGAAAACTGCTCTGGCATCGTCTCCGGGGTCATGTAGATGGTCAACTCCGCGGGCTCCTCCAACGCGGCCAGAACCGCCTCTACACTTTGGAAGCCGTAGACCACCTTCTTGATCGCGCTGGTCAGGTCGTACTCCAGGTTGCGAAGCCGGACGTCGACGCTCCCGCCACTCGATTGCACTTCGATCAGATCCTGGAAGCTGAGGACGACGTGCTGATCGCCGAAGCGGATCAGGATGTCGAAGTAAGAGTTGATCACCGATTGTTCGTATCGGCCGGAGATCTGGAAGGGGCTGGGGGTGATCCCGTAGGTCTGGTTTGCCTCGGCCTCTAGTTCTGGATGTTCAGCCGGATCGATGATCTCCAGCTCCATGTTGTCGCCGGCCGCGACCTCGTACTCACGCAACATGTCCCGGATCTCCGGGACCAATGGGGCTAGCAGCGGGTGGGTCTTCTCGCTGAAGTACCCGCGCACCAGCAGCGGTTCCTGGAGATTGCTCAATAGGTCTCGCGTCGTCTGCGACAGCGTGTACTGTCGGCTGTCGGTGAGATCCAAACGGAGCGTCTGAGCGCGAAGCGGAAAAGCCCAGACGTTCATCAGCACCAGGTTGACCACCACGAGCACTGAGGTCAGCGTCACGGCGCGGCGATAGGGGCGCGTCCGCTCTCCAGAGCTCCAGCGTTTGGCGTGCAGCGATGCGCCGTTCAAGGTCAGGAAGATGCCCGTCAAGGAGAGATAGTAGAGCAAATCGCGCAGATCGATCACGCCGCGTTCGATGCTTTCGAAGCGGCTTCCAGAGCCGATCGCGCGTAGGATCTCGGCGATGGTGTCGCCGAAGAACTCAGTGACCCCGCGGGTTCCCACCAGGTAGAAGATCCCGCAGAGCAGCACGGCCAGGATCAGCGCCACGATCTGATTGTCGGTTCGCGAGGAGATGAACAGGCCAATAGCCGTGTACGCGGCTGCCAACAGGAGGGCTGCCAGATAGCCTCCGATGACAGGCCCCCAGTCCAAGTTGCCCAACATCTCCACGGTGATGGGCAGGAAGATGGTTAGCCCCAGCGCGACGGCGACGAGAGCCATCACCGCCAGGAACTTCCCCAGGACGAGTTGAATGGGGGAGACGGGCAGGGATAGAAGGACCTCCAGCGTGCCCGACCGCTCTTCCTCGCTCCACTGCCGCATGGTCAGCGCGGCCACCAGGAAGATCAGCAGCACCGGCATCCAGCGAAACAGGGGCCGGACGTCGGCGATACCGCGGGCGAAGAAGGTATCCACCCAGAAGAAGGAGAATAGCGTGACCGCCAAGAAAACGCCCACGAAGATGAGGGCCATCGGCGAACCGAAGTAGCCCTCCAACTCCTTACGCGTAATTGAGAGCACTCGTTTCACAGTTGTCGTACCTCCATTCTAGCTCGATGTTATGCACTGGTAGCTAGCTCGTTGAAGACGGACTCCAGCGTCCGGACGTCCTGCCGTAGCTCGCGCACCGGCCAGTCCTCCTGTCGCGCCAGGTCATAGATGGCGGGGCAAAGATCGGCATCGCCATCTTCGCCCAAGACCCGATAGGTAGGAAAGCGGCTCACAGCTTGCGGATGTAGGCCAGGACGCTTGCGGTGCTCACCACCCTGGGTGGTTTCCCCGTCTGTGACGAGTTCGACACCTTTCACGTCCGGCAGGCCCGAGAGAGCGCGATCCACACCCGGCGTCTCCTGGTTGAGGACTAGGACGGCGTCCGAGGTTGAGGCTAGCTCCGAGAGTTCGGCGTCGGCTCTGATACGACCATTAATCAGGATGATGACACGGTCGCAGAGCGCCTCGACCTCCGAAAGGATGTGCGTGGAAAGAAGCACCGTGCTCCGTTCGGCCAGGCGGCGAATGAGACGGCGCACCTCCACTACCTGCGTGGGATCGAGTCCGATGGTCGGCTCGTCCAGAATGAGGAGCCGTGGTTTGTGCAGAATGGCCTGAGCCAATCCCACGCGTTGGCGGAACCCCTTGCTCAGCTCGCCAATGGGCCGTACGAGATGATCGGCCAGGCCTGTGGCATAGACGGCCTCTGAGATACGGGCTCGGCGCTCCTCTTCAGGAATCCCGCGCAGTTCCGCCATCATCTTAAGGTAGCCCTGGACCGTCAGCTCGCGATACAGCGGTGCCGTCTCAGGTAAGTATCCGATCCCGGCCTGCACCTCGCGGGTGTGCTCCAGAACGTCGCGTCCGTTTACCCTGACAGTTCCGTCGTTCGGCTGCAGGCTGCCGGTCAGGATCTTGATCGTGGTGGTCTTACCGGCGCCGTTGGGGCCCAGTAGCCCGACGATCTCACCCGCTGCGACGTCGAAGCTGATCCCACGTAGGGCCTTGATGGGGCCGTAGGACTTTGTCACATTCTCGACATCAATCATAATCGACCTCCTTTACAACTCTATCAGCAAGAAGGGCACCGACAGCGTGAGCACCGAGAGGGGGCTCGTGGCTGTCGAGATCGCCCAATGTTCTCCAACCGAGCGACAGGGCGATCGCAATGTCGCTGCTTTGTGCACATCTAGGTTCTGAATGCCATAGATTGTAGCACGGGGCACGCCAAGTCACAACCTCTGACATAGGGCACTGCAGGATTAGGTCAGCAGCGGGACCTGCTTAGCTGCCTAGAGGTCTTTGTTCCATCCGATCTTCCAGGCCTGACCGCTGCACGAGGTGATGCATCAGGTGAGCCTATGCTGAGCTATCGAACACGGCAGGATCCTGCATACACTGCTTCGAGCGTCAGGCCGAAACTGACATGAAGAAACCCGGTGGCTTCCGTCGAAGGACGTCGTTTGAACGTCCCTTCGCAGACGGCAGCACCGGGTCTCTCCAACGCGTTATCTTGTTGTTGACATCGTTCGTTCCAACATCCAACGCGGCCCCTGCTGATGTCGTGCCGGTAGTCAAACCAGCTTATCTAGCTCAGGTACGGCCGCAGCTTCCGTCGATAGCGAGGGTGGCGCAGCTTCTTAAGCGCCTTGCCCTCGATCTGGCGGATGCGCTCTCGGGTCACGCCCAGCTTCTCGCCCACCTCCCTCAGTGTGTACGTGTCTGCACCTCCCAGGCCAAACCGCATGCGCAGAACCCGTACCTCGCGAGGGGTCAGGGTGCTCAACGCGTCCTGCAGATCCTCATGCAAGAGATGCATCTCCGTCCTCTGAGCTGGTGAGGGGGTATCCTCGTCCTCGAGGAAGTCGCCAAACTCGCTCTCTCCATCCTCGTCTATCGGCTTTTCCAACGAGAGAGGCCGCTGCGAGACACCCAGCAGCCAACGGACGCGCTCCGGTTCCAGGTCAACCTCAGCGGCGATCTCTTCTGGCGTAGGACGATGCCCCAGATCCTGTTCCAGGCGCGCTGCTACCTGATAGAGCTTCCGAATTCGGTCGTTGGTATGCACCGGTATGCGAATGTTTCGGCCCTGCTGCTTCAAGGTCCTGGCCACTGACTGTCGTATCCACCAGGTAGCATAGGTACCAAACTTTGTCCCTCGTTCGTAATCGAACTTGTCGGCGGCCTTGATAAGGCCTATGTTGCCGGCCTGAATGAGGTCGAGGAAGGAGAGCCCCCGCCCTCGATATCGCTTGGCGATGCTGACCACCAGCCGGGTGTTGGCTCTGATCAGATGAGCGCGAGCTTCCTTTCCGTCGGCGATCAGGCGCTCAAGTTCTTGCTGCTCCTCCGGACTATGGCTGTTCTGATCCAGCCTCTTCTTGGCCTCATTTCCTCGTTCCATCCTTTTGGCCAGCTGGACCTCCTCCTCTCGCGTCAGGAGAGGCTCGCGCCCCATCTCCTTGAAGTACAAGCTGACGGCGTTGTCGATAGAAATAGCGCTGAGGTCGGAAGCTTCCACTTCATCTGTTTCATCCTCCGACCCTTGCTCCTCAACATCGGTCTCGATGGCCTCGGACTCATTCTCGAGGACTTCAATGTCCTGATCGTGGAGGTAGGTGAAGAAATCCTCTAGATCAGACAGGTCCTCCTCCACTTCTGGAAAGGCCTCGATGATCTGATCCAGCGTAAGGTACCCTTCCTCTTCAGCCTCGTCCAGGAGCCAGCCTATATCCTCAAACTGCTCCTCAATTTCGTATCGCTCTATCATGGGAGTCCTCCCTAATCCATCGGAAGCTTTCGACCGAGCTCTGTTCTGCCCAACTATACCTTGGTCAGCAGGCTCGCGGCTCGATGTGCTAAGTCCGGCTCGACGCCTCCAGCCAGTCACGACCGATGAATCGACTAAGTGTCATACCCTATCCTCAGTGCTCGTGGATAGGCTGCCAAAGCGGCGCTTATTGGGCCACAAACACGGTATCGATTAGGAGCCCAAGGGACAAGAAGCCCGGCTTCTCAGGAAGTCGGGCCTCAACTTAACGCCAAGTCTGCTGATTCGTCCTATTCTCTAGCCTCTACTCGTCTCTCGCCCAATCGACGTCGGCGAGAAGTGATTGTACGATGGTCGCCTTCCCTGCCAGTGTCGTTACTTCACCACTGAACTAAGATTACTACTAGATCCAGTGTGTCACAGGTTCATTAGATAGTCATAAGAACTGCGTTAGAAACACATTAGAAGAGCTCTACCTGGTTGGCAGAGCTCATTTCTTGGCTAGGTAGACTATCTACATCATAATTGCTTTTGCCAAGAATGTCAACTCAAGAAACAAGGGGTCAGCCGGCATCAGATCTCGTCGGGACGTTCGCCCAGTGTTACCTCAATGTTCATATCTTTGCCGTCGCGTACTACGATCAGCATCACCCTTTGCCCCGGCTGGGTCTCTTTGACCAAGTAGACGATTAGATCATCCATCCTGCGTACCGGTTGGTCCTCGATGCCGATGATCACATCTCCACCAATTTGGACCTCCACGCCGTTTCTCTCGACTTGGCTATCCGAACCTTGGAGACCTGCTTCCTCGGCGGGGCTGTCCTCAACGACTTCAATCACCAGTGCACCCCGTTGGGTTGCTGGAAGCTCCATAGCCAAGGCCATCTCTCGGTTCAAGTCGCGTCCCACGATGCCTAGCCACGCGTAGGCGTAGCTGCCCTCCTCTATCAGGACCGGCACAACTTGCTCCACGATGGCCACGGGAATGGCGAATCCCACCCCGGCCGATGCTCGGTTCTCGGATAGGATCATCGTATTGACGCCAACCACCTGTCCGTCCCGGTCGAGCAGAGGTCCACCAGAGTTGCCCGGGTTGATGGCAGCGTCCGTCTGGATCATCTCTGGGATGCTGAAGTTACTGGTGCCCGACGGGAGGGTTCGACCGATGGCGCTCACCACGCCGGTCGTCAGGGTCCATTCTTGCCCGAAAGGGTTGCCGATGGCGATGGCGCGCTGGCCAATGAAGACGGCATCGGAGTCCCCCCTTGTAACAGGACGGAGAGGATTGTCAGCCTGCTTCACCTGGAGCACAGCGAGGTCGGAGTCCGGATCAGTGCCCACCACCTCCGCTGGCAGCGTCGTGTCGTCCAGGAAGGTGACCTCGACCTCCTCTGCGTCTTGAACGACGTGATAATTGGTGACAATGTGACCGTCCTCATCCCACACGAACCCGGAACCCTCACCACGTCGAAAGAAGTCCTCCGGGGCCTCTGGCCATCCTGGGATCTCCAATCTGGGCGGCTCTATGCCGGAGACACGCTGCACAACGCGGATGTGAACCACCGACGGAGCAACCCGCTCATAGACATTGGCGACCAGCTGCTCTTCTGCGCTGGCGTCCTCAAGGATATCCGAAGGGATCGGCGTTGGCATCGCGAGCGATTCTCGCTCTGGGATCGGTGACCGTGTGCTCTCTGACAGAGGTCTCGCCTCTCTAGTGGCTGCCGGGGGCACTGTTGCTTCAGCGTCCGCCCCTTCCCTGCCCGGTATCAGCCCCCTAACCTGAGGACTGAGGAGCAGACCTGCAAGACAGCTCCCGCTGATCAGCACGAGGGCCACGAGGGTGGCCAGGATACCGATGATTAGCTTCCTTTCCATGGACTCAAATTCACCTTTCTGATTATGTCCCCGCTGGATAAGAAATGGATTCTGATCGAACACCCGAGAAGCTTTGACGCGGTTGGCTGCTTTCCCACAGTGACGGTGGCAGCCTTCCAAGATGTGGTCGACATCGTCTCACGAGCATGGTTGGACCCCGTTGCTCAGCTTGCCCTAAGTGTGCTCACCACTGCTCTGGTATCAAATCATGAGCGGATTAGATGGGCGTTAGAACTGTATAGGAGATCCGCTAGAGTGTCTGGACCCCGGCCTCGAAGGACGCTCCAGCTGCTTCCCGAATTCTCTTCGCCATGCGCTGTGCTCGCTGTGGCGCATCGCCGATGTGGCCGCTGGCATCGAGCAAGTCCCGCACGCGCTGAGCGGAAAGATGACGCAGTATTCTTGGTTCATCTGTCAGCCGGTCAACCAGCGGATTGGGGGCTCCCTTCTGCACGGCTTTCCAGGCTTCCATGGCGTGTTGTCGGATCACCTCATGCATAGCTTGGCGGTCGGCCCCCGCCCGTCCCAGTTCCATCAGCAGGCGCTCCGTGGCGGCGAAGACACCGTAAGTGGTGAGATTCCGGGCTACCGTGCCTTGGTAGACGCGTAGGTCATCGAGAATCCGGCTGGTTCGGCGGATCGCTTCTTCGCTGGCCAGGAAAGCTTCCGGCAGCATAAGGCGGCGGTTGGCCGAGTCGTCCAGCGTACGCTCTAGCAAGCTGTGGGCTGCATTGTCCCAGGCTACCCGGGCCAATCCGGCTACGTAGCGGGCCAGGCTGTCTATCGTCTCTGCGTTGACTGGGTTGCGCTTGAAGGGCATGGCCGTTGAACCGACCTGCTTGGCACCGAAGGGCTCGCTCCATTCTCCGATGGGCGGCGCCTGCAGTATCCGCAGGTCGAACGCGAACCGGTAGACCGTTGCTGCTAATCCAGCCAGCGTCGTCAGCACGCGATAGTCCTGTTTCCGGGGGTAGACCTGGCTGGTGATAGGGTAGGGGGCCAGCCCCAATCGCTCCATGACGACGGCCTCCATCTCCGACGTCGTCATGTCGGTGCCCCAAAGCAGTTGATGATAGGATGCGCCTGTACCGACTGCTCCCTTCATGCCCTTTCCCTTCAGGTGCTTTCGCGCGCGATGCAACTCTCGGTAGTCCTCTAGCAGATCCTGACCGTACGTCGCCAGACGGTAGCCCACCGTGGTGGGCTCGGCGGGTTGGATGTGCGTATAGCCCATACATGGTCGATCTGCGTGCTCCTCAATGCGAGCTGCCAGGCTGACAAGAAGCCCCCGCAGCTGCTCTAGCAGCAGGTCGAGCGCATCGCGGATACGGAGCGCATCGGCGTTGTCCTCAATGTCGGCACTGGTCGCTCCTAGATGAAGGATCGGGCCGCCGACGGGGCACTGCTCGGCGAAGACCCGCAGTTCAGCCATCTTATCGTGGTGGATTTCCGCCTCAATCTCCGCCGTGCGGGTCAGACTGATATCGTCCTGATGGGCCTGCAGGTCGGCTAACTGGCCGTCGGTAACCAAGCCAGCTTGGTGTTGCGCAGCGGCCAGCGCGACCCAGATCCGCCTCCAGAGCCGATGTTTGTGCTTTTCACTCCAGATCGCGCGCATCTCGTCGGAACCGTAGCGCCACGTGAATGGGGAGAGGAACGTCTCGTGCGTGAAGTCCTTCTCACCGCTCATCATCTCAACCTCCGTGATTCTCGGACATGATCGTCAGAAAGACGCTCAGAAGAACAGGCTGCGGATCTATTGTACAATATCTCGGGTCAGAGGAGAAGCATGGCTTTGCCTCACGCAGCGTTCGCACGTATAATTGTGGGGTGACCGATTGCAGCTGGTGCTAGTCCGGCCGGCTCGAAGGTGGTACCAGCCCTTAGCTGGCGACCCCACAGATTGCCCAGGGGCCTTACCACGGAGGTGCAGAGGATAAAGCCGATGACCAGAAAGCGGTCGACGTTGTTGAGCCTCCTCGTGTTTGCCACGTTCGCCTTGAGTGGCTGTCAGGTTATGGGACTGTTCCACGGAGACGTAGCCGACGAACCGGCGCCCACAGCTCTGCCGCTTCCGACGGCCGTGCCCCAGTCTGACTCCGGGGCAGCTAACCCGTCAGCGACGCCCACCGAGCTTGAGGATGCTCAACCACCCACGCGAGTCGTGCCGCCAAGAGATGAGGTGAACCTCCCTCCAGGCTTCGGCGTCTCCGTCTTTGCTGAAGGCTTGAAAGGGCCTCGCATGATGACATTGGGACCAGATGGGCAGGTCTACGTGGCTGAGCGCGGGGCCGGGCGGGTGTTGCGGCTGCCTGATCGTGACAGCGATGGTGTGGCAGAGGACGCTGAAGTGGCGGCCGAGGGTCTTGAAGCGCCGAGCAGCATCGATTTCTACAAAGACGGGTCGCTCTATGTGGGTGAGACGACGCGTATCCTGCGTCTGAGCGACCCAGATGATGATGGGCTCTTTGACGAGAAAGAGGTGATCATCAGTGGGCTGCCCAGCGGGGGGCACAGTACCCGCACAGTACTCTTTGGGCCTGATTGGGAGAGCCTCTACGTATCTGTTGGTTCCTCCTGCAATGTCTGCATCGAAGAGGATGAGCGGCGGGCGACGATCATGCGTTACAGCCCGGATGGGAGCGATGCGATGATCTACGCCGAGGGCCTTCGCAACGCCGTTGGGATCACATTCCGCCCGGGCACTTCTCAGCTGTGGGCTACCAACAATGGGCGCGACTGGCTGGGTGATGACCAGCCACCGGAGACAATCTACGTGGTGGAGGAGGGCGACGACGCCGGCTGGCCGCGCTGCCACTCTGCCCGTATCGTCGACCCCGAATTCGGCGAGCCCGGGGCTTGCCAGGGCGTGGCAGACCCAGTGGTTGAGATACAAGCCCACTCGGCGCCACTGGGTTTGACCTTCTATGCTGGTGAGCAATTCCCCAGGGCGTATCACGGCGATCTATTCGTGGCCTTACATGGTTCTTGGAACCGGACAACGCCAACTGGCTACAAGATCGTGCGCGTGCCCATGCAAGATGGGCAATCTGACGCGGTGCAGGATTTCGCCACCGGCTGGTTGCGCGGAGAGGGGTCCAAGTGGGGTCGGCCCGTCGATGTACTCACGGGACCTGATGGGAGCCTCCTGGTCTCCGATGATAGCCGAGGCTTCATCTATCGCGTATTCTACACTGGCGAGTGACGGATCGCTGAGCAAAGCTCAGTCCCATAGTCCCCGATGCCACCAGAGACTGCCCAAAGCAGCGAGCAAGCCCTCTACCAGGATCCCAATCTTCTGATCATCTTCGGGATCACCTTGATGGCTGTCCTAGGGGTCTCCAGTGTCACGCCCGCCTTTCCTCGCATCGGAAGGTGCTTGAATCTGCCGTCGCAAACGGTTGGGCACATCATCACCGCGTTTACGCTGCCCGGCGTCTTCTTAACCCCGATCTTGGGCATCCTGGTCGACCGGTGGAGCCGAGCGCGCATTCTGGTTCCCGCGTTGATGGTCTTTGGCCTGGCTGGGGGTGCTTGCTCCTTAGCCCGCGATTTCCGCCTCTTGTTGGGATTACGCCTCATCCAGGGGATTGGTGCAGCCGCGCTGAACGTCCTCTATGTCACGCTGATCGGCGACCTCTACCACGGTCAGGAGCGCGCAAGGGCGATGGGGTACAACGCCAGCGTGCTCAGCGTGGGCACGGCCGGCTATCCGGCTATCGGCGGTGCCCTGGCCATGTTGGGGTGGTGGTATCCATTCGCCCTGGCCGTGCTGGCGATACCCCTAGGATTCGCCGTCATGTTTGGGTTGGAGAATCCTGAGCCGAAAAGCGAACAAGGGCTTGGGACGTACCTATCCGGAGCCTGGGAGAACATCAAGCATCCTCAGGCGATCGGGCTGTTTGCGTTAACCTTGATGACGTTCATGATCATATACGGGGCCTATTTGACCTATTTCCCTTTCTTGATGGAGAACGCCTTTTGGGCCTCGTCGCTTGTGATCGGTATTACGATGTCGGGCATGTCGCTCGTGACGGCGCTCACGTCATCTCAGCTGGGTAACTTGCTGAAGGTCTGTTCGGAGAAAACGCTGCTCCAGATCTCCTGTGTCTTGTACGCCCTAGCCCTCTTAACCATCCCCAGCTTTCCTAACGTTTGGTCGCTCGGGATCCCCGTCACCCTGCTGGGCATCGCGCAGGGTCTGAGCATTCCTAATCTGCAGACGCTCTTGGCGGGTCTGGCACCGATCGAGCATCGCGGCGCATTCATGGCGGTCAATGGCATGGCGCTGCGGATGGGACAGACATTGGGGCCCCCCTTGATGGGGCTCGTGTTCGGGATCTGGGGGATGGAGAGCACGTTCTACGCTGCCGCGGCCGTTGCAGGAATCATGCTCATATTGACCACGATGGGTATTCGAAAGAGGAGGAAGACAGATGGACACTGATGTCCAGCAGCTACTCGACACATTCGGCAACCTACGCAAGGAAGCGAACGTCAACGCCTGCTTTGGTGAGCCAATGACGGTCGAGGGACGAACCGTCATCCCGGTCGCCAGGATCGGCTATGGTCTCGGGGTTGGGGCTGGGCAAGCCCCCACGGCTGAGGGAGAAGGGGGCGGGAGCACCGGGGGCGGCAGCGGGCTGATTAGCTCTCCCCTTGGCGTTGTCGAGGTGACGTCGCAAGGGACGCGCATAGAGCCCGTCATTGACAGGCAGAAGATTGCTGTTGTGACCATGCTCGTCGGCGCATGGGCCGTGTTCTGGATTGCCCGCGCTCTAATGACGATCTTCGGACGGGAGGACTAGGCACCTCAGCCGGTGCCGCCAAGGGCTTATCATTCTGCTGACTTGATGGCTTTCGAGTACCATCTAAAGAGATGGCGCAGCGGCTCTATTCGACAGGTCGGCTCTACAAACGAGTTGTTGCTTTGCCTACCCAAGATTTGACCAGCAGATCACAGAACGCTGCCCGCAGAAAAAGCGGCTTGCCACGACGAGATTGCCGGTGGTATAATCTGCTCCGAATAGGAGAAGAGAGGAACCTATGCGACCACCTGTTGATCCATTTCTGATTCATTTCACCGAGAACTGGGGCATTCACTGGTATGGAGTTCTGATCGTAAGTGGCGTGCTACTGGGTGCGCTCTACGCTGCGCGCCGAGCTAGCCAGAACGGGGATGACCCCGACCATGTTTGGAATGCCCTCACCATTGCCATTGTCCTAGGGGTTATTGGCGCTCGCCTCTACCATGTCTTCTCGGAACCTCAGGGCGGGATGGTGGGCTGGGACTACTACCGTGAGCACCCGGCTGAAATCCTCTACATCTGGCAAGGGGGTCTGGGCATCTACGGCGCCATCGCTGGCGGGCTTCTTGGTGTCGTGCTCTATGCATGGCGGACCGGGCTGAAGCCCCTCAAGTGGTTGGACTACGGCGCACCGGGGCTGGCCCTGGGGCAAGCCGTGGGTCGCTGGGGGAACTTTGTCAATCAAGAGCTTTATGGTCCGCCCACTCGTCTTCCCTGGGGGTTGAGGATCGACCCAGCATATCGCATCGCGCCTTACAACGATCTTGAGAAGTATCCCCCCGACACGCTCTTCCATCCGACATTCCTCTATGAGTCCCTATGGTGCTTGATACTGTTCGTGATCCTGGCCTATGTCGCGCACAGGTTTAAGGATAGACTGAGGGATGGCGACATTCTCCTGGGCTATCTCATTGGCTATCCCTTGGGCCGCTTCTTTCTGGAGTATCTTCGTCCCGACGCCTGGATAATCGGCCCTATGGCTGCCGCCCAGCTCTTTGCCCTCATCTGTATCGGAGGCGCCGTGGCGATGCTGGTCGTGCGTCACACTGGCGCGCGTGAAACCGGTTCCGCAGAAGCGTCGGCGGGGTCGGCTCCGTCCGATGACGCGCCCGAGGCGGCTGATGAGGGCTCGGATGTAGGGGGCTAATCGTCAGTATCATCTGACTGGGGGCCTGGTCAGCTTGGCATGCTGGAAGGGGCGCAACGGTGTGCTAATGGGCCCTTTCAAAGAAGAGACAGAATCTGCGGGACGAGGAGGAGATGGTCATGGGCATAGGAGAAGAACTCTATCGTTTGCAGCAACTCGACAGCGAGTGGGATGCCGACCAACGCCGGTTGCTGGAGATAGAGGCTGCTCTAAAAGACGATAGAATGCTTCGAGAGGCCCGTCAACGGGTGAAAAAAGCGCAGGAACGGGTTCAGACGTGGCAGACCAAACAGCGCGACCTGGAACTGGAGATCGAAAGCCTTTCCAGCAAGATGTCCCGCTCTAAGGAGAGGCTTTACGGCGGCAAAGTGAAGAATCCCAAGGAGCTGGCTGACCTTCAAGCGGAGATTGCCTCGCTCAAGCGACGGCGTCAGAAACTAGAGGATACGCTCTTGGAGGCTATGATCAATCGCGAAGAGGCAGAGACCGCGCGCGGTGAGGCGGAGGCGTATCTCGAGGAGGTCGAGTCGGATCGGGCTGCACAGCGAGAAGATCTCGAGGAAGAACGGGAGACGTTAGAGCAGCGTCTCGAGAAGATCGAGCAGAGACGAAAGTCTATTGTGCCCCAAATCGACGCTAGGACCATGGAGATCTACGAGAAGGTGCGCGAGCGGAAGGGCGGACAGGCGGTCGCCCAGATTCGCGGTGACGCCTGCTCCGTATGCGGCGTCACCGTCCCACCAAGCATGGAGTGGAAGCTGCGGCAGGGGGAGCTGATCCAGTGCGACACGTGCGGTCGAATTCTCGTCTCGGTTGGGGAGTTCTAAGAGCCTTAAGGCCTGCCCCACGGGAAGCTATGGTCGCGAACGTCACCTAGCCATGGACAACCGCTACCAGATTTCGGTGGACGGGATATCCTTTCCCAAGAGGCTACCTCGATACTGACGGCGCGGTTCTCCACCATTTGCTGGCTCCATCCTACCACAGAGCGCACGGGTTCCTCCTGTCCGGCAGAAGCGCAGCCCCGTGGTTGATCACCCCGGCACTCCCTTCACACCCCCTCGGCAGCGGTCCGTCCCGAGATCAGCTTCATATGCATGCCGGTAGGCGACAGAATCTATGCCCTACGTGGCTTCGACGTGTTCTTTGGTAGTGAGCTGCCAGCCTGGTGTCACAGGGCGAAGGACAGAAGCAACCGGCGGACTAGCTGTTCGACAAACCAAAGGATGAGCAACGCCACCATCGGCGAGAAATCCAGTCCCCCGATGGGCGGGACGCTACGGCGGATCGGCGCTAGCAAGGGTTCGGTGATCTGGATCAAGAACTGCATAGCTGGGTGGTAGGGGTTGACCCGAAACCAGGGCAGCAGCGCGCGGGCAATGATGGCAAACTCGTAGAGGGTAAAGGCTATGTTTATGATACGGAGTAGACCATTGATCATAGAGATCGTTTCTCCAGAGGTAGTGTGACGTGCTAGCTTCGCGCGCCGAAGATGCCCCGTCCGATACGCACAAAGGTCGCGCCTTCCTCCACGGCGACCTCGAAGTCGCTGGTCATACCCATGGAGAGATGGTGCCAGTTGGCGGAGGGAAAGCGCTCGCGCAGCGCGTTGCGCAGCCGGCGTAAACTGGCGAAGAGGGGGCGAACCTCCTCGGGGTCGTCGACGTACGGGGGCATCGTCATGAGCCCTTGCACCTCCAAGCTTGGTAGAGCCAGGATCTCGGCGACGGCCGAGAAGAACGTCTTCTGCTGCGATGCGTCTTCCTCCCAGTCCCTTAGCGAAAAGCCGTACTTTGAACTTTCACCGGAGACGTTGCATTCAAGGAGCACCGGTAAGATGCACCCAGCCGCATCGGCGTAACCGCTCAAGCGACGTGCGATCTTCAGTCGATCGATGGAGTGGACGTAGTCAAAGTGCTCCGCCACAAGCCTTGCTTTCCGGCTCTGAATATGTCCGATCATGTGCCATGTGGGCGGCGTGTCGGAGACGTACGGCTCAAGGGCCGTCATCTTGCTGACCCCCTCGCGCGCTCGATTCTCTCCGAAGTTGCGCATCCCCGCCTCGTACGCCGTGAGCACCACATCGGCCGCGAAGGTCTTGGTCACAGCGATCAATGTGATCTCGTCAGGGCCGCGCCCAGAACGATCGGCTGCCTCAGCGATCCGTTCCTGTATGTGCGCCAAGTTGCCCACAATATCAGCCATGTTTCCATCCTATCACTATGCCGAAGCGTCCAGTGCGCCCGTTCTCGGCCCTATGCGAGAAGAAGTCATCCACGTGGCACGAGGTGCAGAGACCGGCCTGCTCAATCCGCTCGACGCCTGCAGCTCGAAGCTGAGCCTCGACGGCGGCGGGTAGATCGACGTGGATCTGCCCGTCGATGCGACGGATGACGTTGGATCCGGTTGGACACGCACCTGCGATCTCCCTAGCGACGTCAGCCCCTACCTCGTAACAGCAGGGACCAATGGTCGGGCCGATGCCGGCCCAGATATCCCTGGTGTCACAGGCCAGCTGCTTGACCATCTTCCTAACGGAGGATTCAACCACGCCGGCTACCACCCCACGCCATCCAGCGTGGGCCATGCCTACGACCCGCTGGACTGGGTCGCACAGGAGCACCGGGGCACAATCGCCGAAGCGCATCAACAGCGGCACCCCGGGGGTGGTCGTCAGCAGAGCGTCGGTCTCCGGGCGGATGGTGCCCAAGTGCTCACGCTGGACGATGCCTACCGCCGCGCCGTGCACTTGCCACGGGCTGACGACGCCGGATGGATCCACCCCCAGAGGCGTCAGCGCTCGGCGGTGGTTTTCCTCCACCGCCTTGGGGTCGTCACCAACCGTGTGGCCCAGATTGAGCGTGGCGTAGGGGCCGCGGCTGACGCCCCCAATGCGGGTCAGAACCGCGTGAAGAAGCCCCTCCACATCCTCAAGGCCCGCGAAGCGGTACTGGACGACGCCATTCAGACGCTCTCGTTTCATTGACGGTCTCGCTTGGCCTTCATGTCCATCCGCGGCGTCGCTCCAACGATCTCTTCACGTCCTCCATCGATTCGTGAACGTAAGGATAGGCGAGCCAAACGGTCGCCCACCCGAACAGACTCCCGGTGATCAGACGCATCAACGGTGTCGTCTCGTAGGGTTCCAGAGAGATATTTGGGAAGATGAGCGGCAGGAGGTATGACAAGAGCTGATAGCCTCCGTCGAGGCCCATCGGCACGAGGCCCAGGAGGATGTATGCCCACCATGGCAGGGGACGGATATCCCAGCGCCGTCGCAGCAGGCCATACAGCAGGCCAAGAAGGAAGATGGCGCCATAGATAGCGACGTCCCGCTGACAGATGGCCACCTTGTAGCCCACCGTCTCATTGCCGACGAAGCTGTTGGAAAAGGCATCGGTCACCTCGCCCCCTGCCAGTTCCATCAGCTCCGGCAGCCGATAAGCGATCTGAGGGCCGAACAGAAACCAGGACCGCTGCGGCAGCTGGTGACAGAGGGGGCTGTAGATCGTGTAGATGAAGGACGCTGCCATCTTGGCGCCAAAGCGCATCAGCGTTGGAGCCAGAAAAGGCAGCCCCACGTAGAGGAAAGCTAGTGTGTTGAAGATGCCTAACCAACGTTTGGAAAGCCAGAAGATGAATCGATCAGCGGCGATGACGAACGTCCCTCTGGCCTCGTTCGGTCGCGAGCGTCGCTCTCGTCGCTGAAGCCTCGCCTCTTCGTCTCCCAGGTTGATGCTTGGTTGCTCCGCATCGTCGATTTCTTTCATCACGGTCTGGGATTATACCATAAAGAATCCGCTCGACAACGAAGTCTCCGATGGTATAATCTCAGCTGGGCCAGCTCATCCTGGAGTAGACGGCCGGAGGGCTGGTCAGTTCTTGCGCAACGTGCTCGGCTCGGCTCCACAGCGTAATGAGGGCTTTAGCCCTTACTTGACACACCGTACGACAAGCGGATGGATGGCTTATGGACTTCTTGGAAGTACTCAACCCTCAACAAGAGAGAGCGGTGACGGCGCCTGCCGGTCCGATCCTGGTGCTGGCCGGCCCAGGGAGCGGTAAGACGCGCGTCCTGACGTCCCGCGTGGCTTGGCTGGTGCTGGAGCACGGCGTTGCGCCCTGGCGGGTGATGGCCGTGACGTTCACCAATAAGGCCGCCCGCGAAATGCGGGAGCGGCTGGAGGGGCTCCTGGGGCCCTCTCGAGCGCGCAGCCTGGCACTAGGCACGTTCCATGCCACCTGCGCCCGGATCCTGCGCCGCGAGGCTGAGGCCGCTGGCATCCCCCGTGATTACGTCATCTTCGACACCGACGACCAGCAACAGCTGGTCAAGCAGGCGCTGGAGGACCTGAACCTGGATGATAAGCGGTATCGTCCGCGCTCCATGCTGAGTGCCGTCTCTCAGGCTAAGAGCGAGTTGGTGCCTGCGCAAGCCTATCCTGCCCAGTCCTATTACGGCGAGATCGTCAAGCGCGTCTACGAGCGCTATCAGACGTTGCTCGCGGCCAACAGCGGGCTCGATTTCGACGACCTACTGATGGTGACCGCGACCATGTTCCAGGAGCGGGCAGACGTGCTGGCCCGGTATCGGGAGCAGTACCGGCACATCCTGGTGGATGAGTTCCAGGACACGAATCAAGCACAATACGCGCTGTTGCGCCAGTTGTCGGGAGAGCATCACAATCTCTTCTGTGTGGCCGACGAGGATCAATCGATCTATCGTTGGCGAGGTGCCGACTACCGAAACATCCGTCGGCTGCAGAACGATCATCCAGAGATTGAGATGTTCCTATTGGAGCGCAACTACCGGTCCACGCAGACGATCCTCGATGCCGCTCAGGCGGTCATCCGTCACAACCGGGATCGGGTCGACAAGGATCTGTTCACGGACCGCGGCGAGGGACCGGAGATCGTGGTCCACGAGGCTTACGATCAGGACGACGAAGCTCGGTTTGTCGTCGATACCATCGCTAGGCTGGTGGCGCAGGAGGGTAGAAGCCCCGGCGAGTTCGCCGTGATGTACCGCACCAACGCCCAGTCCCGTGCGCTGGAGGATGCCTTCGTGCGCGCTAGCCTGCCCTACAAGCTCGTCGGAGCGACGCGCTTCTACTCCCGCCGGGAGGTGAAGGATCTGCTCGCCTTCCTGCGTTTGATCCAGAACCCGGACGACGACCTGAGCATGGCGCGGGTGATCAACGTGCCGCCGCGCGGCATTGGTCAGAAGACGCGGACGGTCCTGGAGGACGCGGCCCGAGAGGAGGGCACCTCCGTCTATCGGATACTCCAGAAGGTTCAAGAACCTGATGTGGAGGGTCCAGGTCTTTGGACGCGGGCGGAGCGCTCCGTGCTTGATTTCGTGGAGAAACTGGAGGGGTGGATCGTGGCCAGCGACCAGCTGCCGGTGGCGGAGCTGATCAACCGGGTGTTGGAGGACACTCGCTACGACGACTACCTGCGCGACGGCAGCGACGAAGGAGAGGAGCGTTGGGCCAACGTGTTGGAGCTGCGCAACGTGGCCGCCGAGGATCCGGAGGTCTCGCTGACCGAGTTTCTGACCGACGTGGCGTTGGTCTCCGAGGTGGACAACCTGAGCGCCGACGTCGACGCGCCAACGCTGCTCACGTTGCACAGCGCCAAGGGGCTGGAGTTCCCGGTCGTCTTCATCACTGGGCTGGAGGAGGGTCTGATGCCCCACAGCCGCTCGTTTGATGAGCCGGAGGAGATGGCCGAGGAACGACGGCTGGCCTACGTGGGGCTGACGCGGGCGGAGGATCGACTCTTCCTCAGCTACGCCTTCCGCCGCACCCGCTACGGCAGCAGCGAGGCGACAGTGCCCAGCCGCTTCCTAGAGGATATCCCGGTGGAGCTGACCAGTGGTTCCTGGCGGGCGGCGCGTCAAAGTGTGCGTCAGCGCCAGACGAGCTGGGAGAGTCCCCGGGCGGGGAAGGTCGTCACCTTCGATGATGCGCCGACTGGACCGCAGTTCTGCGCCGGTCAGCGGGTGGTGCACGATGCGTTTGGCGAGGGGATGGTGTTGGAGAGCCGGATGCAGGGCGACGATCAGATCGTGACGGTGAACTTCGAGGAGGGGGGCGAGAAGCGGCTGATGGCCAGCTTTGCGCCGATGGAGGTCATGGAGGACTAGTAGTGCGTCCTGGACTCTACTTCTTCTGAGTCGGCGCTTGGGAGAATACGATCGGGGATCTGTGGAACTTCGTGCCCCTGGAGCGCGTCTATGTAATAGACCGACAAGATGGAGATGGGGACATGAAGACGTTAAGGATGCTCTTGTTGCTGATTGCTGCCGCCGTGACCGCCAGTTGCACGACGGCGTCCGACACTTTGGACCAGGTCTCTCCAGTGACGGATCCGACGAAGGCTGATGCGAAAGCGCCCCGTTTCGTTTCCTCGCTTGCCACGCGGACGCCATCCGCGGCAATGACGCCGGGATCGCCCTGTCCCACCGTGACCAGTGACGTGATGCCGTCACCCACTGTGCCGCGCCCCAGCGCTGAGAACACCGTCATGCATGCCTCGGCTGACTTAGCGGCTCGGTTGGACGTCTCTGTGACAGAGGTGGAACTGGTCAGTGTCACGCCGGACGAGTTTCCGGCGTCCAACCTGGGCTGTGGAGAATTCAGCAAGCAGCCGGACCGCCCCATACCTGCGCTGGTGACCGGGCAGCGCATCGTGCTAGAGATAAGCGGTGATCGATACGTCTATCACGCGCACGGCCCTCAGATTGCCTACTGCGGGCCCGTGGAAAATCAGGGCCGGAATAGAGGAAGATAGATGCGGTATGGCACAACCTCGATGGTTGTGCTGCCAGTGGGATTCCCCAGCACAGAGGCGATGACCAACGCCTCGCCGAATCCCGACGTTGAGCTGAACGTAGCCGTCACGCCACCATCTGTTGTTGTGTCGGACTCAGGATTCACGCGACCCAGACTGGAGGTAAACGTGACCGAGAGCCCGTCAGGCGCGGGCTGGCTCTGACTATACGTGACAGTGGCCGTGATCGCAGCCGTTTCTTTCCCCACCAAGACGGAAGATGGCTCTGCAACAAGCTCTACCTCCGGCTGCGCAACCATATATACTGCAGCTTGTCCGTCGATGCGACCCCACCCCGTCCGTTCGTCCCAGCCAAGGGTGTGCACATCGTGCGCAGTGCTTGTGATCACGTGCGTCACCTGATCTGTGGTCAGGCCGGGATCTAGGGACCACAGCAAGGCGGCCAACCCGCTCACATGCGGGGTGGCCATCGACGTTCCACTCAACCAGGTATAGCCTCCATTCTTTGTTGTACTGAAGATGCTCACGCCCGGAGCAGCGACGTCCACCTCAGGGCCGCGGTTGCTCTTGTCCCATGCCGTGTCCGTATGTGTCGTTGCGGCGACCGCCACCACACCCGGTGAAGCCGCCGGATACATCACAGGTGCCGGCTGATTGTCATTGTTCCCGGTCGCGGCTACCACGAGGCAGTCGGCCGCCTGAACGTAGGAGACCGTGGCCTGGACGGCTTGCACGGGCACGGGGTTCTGAAGATCGCCAGGCTCTTGTCCCAGGCTCAGGTTCAGCACAGAGGCGCCGTTGTCGGCGGCATAGACCATTGCCATAAGCACGTCAGCCCATCCACCCTCACCGCTGCTGTTCAATACCCGGAGCGGCATGATGGGAGACTCCCAGGCAACGCTTGCCACGCCAGCACCATTGTCCGTCTGCGCGGCTGCAATGCCCGCCACATGGCTCCCATGTCCGTGGTCATCGTCTGGAAGGCCGTCGGAGCTCACGAAGTCCCAGCCATGAACGTCATCCGTGTAGCCATTCCCATCGTCGTCTACCCCATTTCCCTCAATTTCGCCCGCATTGGTCCACAGCTTGCCTGCCAGGTCGGGATGATCCAGATCGACGCCGGTGTCGATCACGGCGATGGGGCGGGTACTTCCCCTGGTGAACACCCAGGCCTCGGGCAGTCCAATCAGCCGCAGGTTCCACTGCTGGGCCTGATAGAAGTTGTCGTTGGGGGTGATACCCGCAACATGAACCCGCCCGTCTGGCTCGGCCCATAGCACCTCGCGGTCATGCGTCAGGGTGGTCAAGGGGGATCTAACCTGCATCGATCTGGTGTCCTTCACAATCCAGATGTCGATCTGGGGAATCCGACCGACGATGCGCACACCGTGGGGCGCCAGACGATCTGCGACCTCCTCTCTTGACATGCCGTGGCGCATGCGCACCAAGACTGTCTGAGCGTCCTGGGTCAGGATTCCCTTTGCTCGTAGATGCAGCCCACTGGCACTGAGCCCCAGCAAGGCAATCAAGAGACATGCTGATGCCGCGCGAAGGGGCACTCGAGATCTATTCATGGATCACTATCCGTGGTAGGCGTTGATCTGCAGCAGGTAGCGAAGTAAAAGGATCATGGCGATGGCGCAAGAAACCCGTGCTGACCTGAGTTACTCGGAGTCACGGTGGTGCTGTCCCTGTCCGAATCCGGAAACGTTAGAGCCGTCAGCGACGGCGCCAATTGATAGATCAGAGGCCATCGGGATCGAGATCCCGATGGCCTCCTGTCTCCAGATGCTACGTGGAGAGCGTCAGTCCCTAGGGCGCGACCTTGGTGATCATCGGCAGATAGAGATAGAGCATGCCGCTGTGCAGGACCTCGGTCAGCGCACTATCGTAGACCATCATCGCGTTGTCGGCGTCAGCCATCACGGGGTTGATGATGGCCCAGTTGTACGGGGCATCGTTGTTGACCTGCGCCTCAAACGTGACCACCGCCGGCAGTCC